>Ga0302322_100001782_pt1 | contig 17929 bp, 14 predicted proteins | sample Fen_T0_2_FD_203757 | JGI IMG/M metagenome (GOLD analysis project Ga0302322, IMG submission 203757) | Peat permafrost microbial communities from Stordalen Mire near Abisko, Sweden - Fen_T0_2 | ecosystem: Environmental > Terrestrial > Soil > Wetlands > Permafrost | place: Sweden: Abisko... | reverse complement strand
TGCTGGCATCACGACTGACAGTGGAGGGACCCTTGGTGAAGGATGAGGGCTCATTTATTGTTTCGGGAAGGCGGACCTATGCAGATCTTTTCCTAAAGCTCTCCCGTGATACAACAATCAACCGTGCAAGTCTCTATTTTTACGATCTGAATATGAAAGCGAACTATACTCTCGGCGACAAGGATCGATTGTTCCTCTCCGGTTATTTTGGGCGCGACAATTTCGCCTTTTCCAACGCGTTTGGATTCAATTGGGGCAATACGACTGCAACACTCCGGTGGAACCATATTTTTGCCGATCATTTGTTCTCCAATACCTCGCTCATCTATAGCAACTATGAATACAGCAACAACATTGGGGTCGGAACAAGTCAATTCCAGGTCACTTCCGGAATTCAAGATTTGAACTTTAAAACAGATTTTCAATATTTTACCGATGTCTCTGGAACGGTAAAATTCGGACTCAATTCCATTTATCACACATTTCTTCCGGGTAAGGTAACGGCAACTGCGGGAAGTATCATTAATAATACTGCACTGGAAAATAAATTTGCGCTTGAGAATGCAGTGTATATTTCGCACGAAATTGAAATGCTCCCAGGTTGGAAGGTAAATTATGGGTTAAGATTTTCGATTTTCAGTTTGCTCGGTCCTGCTCATCTCTACGATTATGACGAGTACGGAAATGTCGCAGATACCCTGACATATACTTCCGGCAGGATCGTTCAAACGTATGGTTCATTGGAACCGAGACTTGCCATAACAATGATGTTGAATGATGAGAGTTCCCTTAAAACTTCTTACACTCGTACGACGCAATATCTTCACCTTCTTTCCAATTCCACAACAACTAATCCAAGCGATGTCTGGGTACCAAGCACGAATAACGTAAAACCGCAATTTGCCGATCAGCTCGATGCCGGATATTTTAGAAATTTTCTTGATAATGAATATGAAGCATCTGTTGAGTTGTACTATAAACATATGCAGAATGTTATCGATTATAAAAATGGTGCCGATCTGCAAATCAATCCAACGGTCGAAGCCCTTCTCTTGTACGGTACAGCAAAAAGTTATGGAGCCGAATTGCTTGTTCGAAAACGTGCAGGTCGTCTGAGCGGATGGATTGCATATACGCTTTCAAAAACAGAAGAACAGTTTGATCAGATCAATCAAGGTAATCCATTTTCAGCTCGGCAGGATAGAACACACGATATTTCAATTGTCGCAATGTATAAATACAGCATCGGTTGGAGTTTTTCAGCAACATGGGTCTATAATACAGGTAATGCAGTGACCTTCCCTAGTGGAAATTACTGGCTGGACGGCCGGCTGGTCCCATATTATACAGAGCGCAATGGTTATCGCATGCCCGCATATCACCGATTGGATCTTTCCGCAACCTGGACATTGGGGCCGCGTTCAAATCTTAATTTCTCTCTCTATAATGCTTATAACCGGATGAATCCGTATGCAATTAATTTCCGACAAGATCCAAACGATCCAAGCAAAACACAGGCAGTGCAAACAACATTTTTCCCGATCATTCCATCTGTCACATACAATTTCACTTTTTAATATCGCGAAAGTTGAATCTCTATGAAGAGAGAAAAAAGAATATGGGTCCTACCGATACTTTCCATCATGACCGGTGTCGCATTGAATTCATGCCAGGAGGTCGTCTCGGTTGATCTCAACAAAGCTGATCCGCATATAGTCATTGAAGGAGTTATTTCAGATCAGCCTGGCCCGTATGCTGTGAAGGTAAGCATGACGGGTAATTATTTTGAACCGTCGCTTTATTTTCCGCCGGTGACAGACGCCCGCATCGTTGTGTCGGATGACAAAGGACAACGGGATACACTGAAAGAAGTTAACCAGGGAATTTATAATTCCTCCACCCTCAAGGGAATCACTGGCCGAACGTATTCCTTGTCTGTGGTGAGAGAAGGTGCGACATACCAAGCATCGTCCTTCATGCCGGCGAAAGTGCTCATCGATTCCTGCTATGTGGTTGCAAGGACAGGATTTCGTTCGGAACCGGGATACGATATATATGTACTGTTCAAAGATCCACCGGAGCTTGGAAATTATTACCGCCTCAATGCCACGTCAAATGCATTAATACCTGCAGATTCAATTGACGGCCGCCGATATCGACTGTATACGGATAAACTGACGAATGGGAACGAAATGACAGAAAGAATCCGGGCAGGTGGAAAAGTGCAGAGCGGAGATACCATTACATTGGAACTGCTTTCAATTGATAAACCGGCGTACGATTATTTTAGCACGCTCAGAGATATCCTCTCATCGGACCGAAGCCCGACATCTCTGTCTCCAGCCAATCCCAATACGAATTTGACGAATGGTTCCCTGGGATATTTTGCAGCGTTCGCAATGGATACAAAGAAAATTGTTATTCCTTAAAGGGTATGGAGACCGAGGAGGGCAGAGATCTCAATAGCCCGGTTCATCATATTTCTTTGAACTTATGTTTCTTTAACTCCTTCACGGCATTCAATACCTCAGGAAAAGGAACAAGAACCTTTTGCTCCGCTATTGGATGATTACCAAAATTGCGGAGTGCCGAAATTGCTACTTTATCCGCCGTTGGATTAAAGAGTCTCGAATAAAGAAAAGGATGGTACCCTGCCTGTTTCAAACACGTCATGGCAAATTGCGTTCGGACATAATCTGTACATCCAAACACTCGAGCCATTTTTTCTGTGATTTCATAATCGGCATGTACATTGCAGAGAAAGATTTTATTTACATCTGCACCGCACGTATTGCAGAATGGTTGAGAACAGATAACGCAGACACCGTCGGCGTGTTTGGTCTTATGTTTGACGCAACATAAGCCGTCTGCGAAGAGACCGCCGCACGTGACGCAAAAAGTATCCCTCTGCCGTACCGGTTCATTGCATCGTCCGCATGTCAATTTTTGATGCCGTGTTTTTTTCATATTGATCTCATGACGAATTGCCGCGCACCATTTTTCCCAAGAGAATCATGCAGGATGTATGCATGTGGTTCTTGTTGTCATTGTTTAAAATATTTTCTTAATCTTTTCTATAGACGGTGCCCTGGAACAACGCAATGATTGTCGAGGTGTCGTCGTAGATTCGAACGATATACGTTGCCAGCTTCTTGTGCAGGGATATTTCTTCTGCGATTGCGGTGAGTTTTCCTCCAGTGACTATTTTGAAAAAAGAGATACTCACATTAATTGCCAGTGCCAATCCTTCGCGGGTATTCGAGGCTGCCCCGAACGCTGTATCACCGAGGGAAAAAATAGCTCCTCCATGAGCTGTGCTTGCTCCGTTGAGATGATCCTTCGTGATGGTCATCTCTGCCGTCGCACTTCCTTCGCCGATCGACGTGATCGTAATGCCAATAAATTTAGCAAAAGAATCTTTTTTAACGATATTCTTAAGTTCACTCATACGTTAATTCTTTCGGTTGATTTTCTTCGTCTGATGTTTCTAACAGAGAGACCATGCTGAAGAGTAATGGCCTCATAAAGTTACATCTCTGATTTCCGAAATTCTATCAATTCAATAAGTGCTCCATTGTCTATAATCATAGCAACTTTTACTCCATCTGAGGGAGAGCTTATTTCACCCAGCAACGTGAGTCCTACGAGAGCGGCATCAAGATCGTCCACTTCAAATGCGATATGTGGTACTGTTCTGATAAGTTCAGATATCGGACAGTCCGGATCGAATCGCATCCACTCAATGCCGAACGGGCTGGTGTCAAAACCAGAAACATGGATTTTTAGATGGGGTATATACCGTTCGTTTGGACGAGGAGTAGAAGTCGGTATTCCCATGTGATGGTACCGCCAACCGTTTTTTGCAATTGCAGACGGCGGTTCGTGATCCATACGATGTTGTTGCATTGAGTTCCCCGTTAAATAATTTAGGTGCTGCAGAACGAACTGAAGCCATGCTCATCGCGAAGCGCTCTGGTGCGCGCATGAACATTTCATCTCATCTTCTATAAAAATTGGAATCATGCTTCGGATAATTCATTTTCAGATTTCCGGTTGAGAGAATGATGCGTGCGATGATGATCTTTAAATACACCCACCACTCCAGAAATAATCATCATAGCTCCCAACAATGTCCAATAAGAGACCGGCTCGCTGAGGATGATCCATCCCAGGAAAAGTGCAATCATGGGGTTTACGTAACTATACGTGAAAAGGACTTTCGTGGGAAGAATCTGTAAAGCTCGCATAAAGGAGGCAATAGCAATCACCGAGCCAAAAACAACCAAATAAGCAAATGCTATCCATGCAGAAGGAAGAGGAACCGGTCTTGGCTCGCCGGTTAAATAACTCAGGAGCAGAAATCCTGGCAGAGCAAAAATTTGCTGATAACCGGCTGTCACACGAGCACTGAGATGCACCCCATGACGTCGTTGCAGAAGCGAGCCGCCTCCCCAGCACAAGGATGCAAAAAACAAAGCCGCAATAGAAAGAATATCGGCGTGCACGCCGCCTGCCAGCACAGGGTAACTAAGAAAACCCGTCCCGCAAAAACCTAACAACAACGAACCGGCTAACAAGAGGGATGGAACCCGCCGTTCAATCACGGATTCCATTACTGCTACCCAGAGGGGAGTAGAAGCAACGATCAGCGCTGCCAGCGCTGAAGGTATGCGCTGTTCAGACCAGTTCACCAATCCATTGCCTCCAATCCAAAGCATGGCACCTGTCACAATAAGAAGGAGAACATCTTTGCGATCAAGCTTCAGTGGTTCTCCTTTGCTTTTCGCCCAGACTAAGAGGAGCAGTCCGCCGATAAACGTGCGTCCTGCAGCCATGAGAAACGGAGGAAATCCGGAACCTTCACGCACTGCAATGCGAATTGCTAAGTAAGTACTTCCCCAAACAAGATACACCACAAAAAGATTCAGCAATCCTTCCCATGCAAGTGGCCCGGCAATTTTGGAAGCAAAGCCGCCTTCTCGACCTCTGGACATGGTCTTTCCTTTCTGAAAAAATATGCGTGAAGAAGAGTGAGGAGTCATCCGGTATCCAATACCCGCGTATCATCGAACCCGGAGTACAGAGAATCAGAGAACTTCGATGACAACCTTCTGGAATTTAATTTTCAAATTTCAAAAACCTCTATACGCAGTTCATTGAATAATGAACGCATTCCCCGCATGTATTCACCATTTCAGCACGGTCATTTTACAAGCAGTGATCCATTGGTGATGCTTCGCAATAATGGCAGCAGTTGATGATGTCCAGGGAATTAGTAAACAACTATTTCCGTGATTTTCCCTGCATTTCATGCAACACATACGCGAATACACCAAATGCGCGCACAGCTTCTGATTGTGCGTGCACAGTTCCTACTTCATTCACCTTATAACCATCTTCGCCGCCGTTCGGATTCCATCCGTTTCTGATGCCGTCATCTATCGGACGATGGAGCGTGGTTAATGCGGTGCCGTGATGGTTCGTCCACACGTGGTCCAGCATTTTTTCGATTTTATGCGGAATATCAGGAAGCAAATTCGGTGCAAGTTGATATGCGTCCAGGATAAAATGAACAAAGGCACCGTTTCCATCCATTCGCAACTGATAAAAATCCTGCGGATCGATCCATCCATTCGCCGGATCCATAATTCGTTGTGCTGTTGCCACAGCGATCTCTTTGTATTTTTTCTCGCCGGTCATCCGGAACATCGCAGCTCCGATCGAGCACATGCCTGCGCCTTCCCATGGAAACAATTTGCCGAATGCTGCCTGTCCTTCGTTTCCGTTCCATATTCCCTGACCCCGATAAAATTTTTTTTCCACTCCGGGAGCATTCGCATCACCGTTCCAGACCAGCATGGCATCTCTATAAAACTGCTGTTCATGTGTTGCTTCATAGAGCCAGCATGCCACGGTCGCCATTTGATTCATATTGCTGTTCGTAAAAATTCTGAAGTTACCTTTTGCGCCTGGAGTATAATTATACCAGCTCCAATATCCTTCGTGATGGGAAAGCCGCCCTTCGTGCTTAGCTTCGAGATATCTACTTCGTGCATCCGCCACCCAATGCGTGTTCTTTCTTCCGGTCAGATGCCACCAATACATTTCTGCTAAACAAACCCAGGCGCGGTCATCCACCCAGGTTCCATTATGCATATCGATAAGCCGGTGCGTGTCGGTGTAAAGTGCCAGGAGGTTTTGATCGCCAGTCGCCGCATAAAGATGGGCATCTCCAATGGCGCCATACGCTCCTTCCCATTCAGCATTATATACTTGATGGGAGAGGATATCAATCGCATTGGTTCGTTGTACGATGCGTTGAAAAAGATTGGAATCGAAAGTTTTATTCGACTGTGTCTGCTGAACATTCGACGGCGATATCATATTCGCCTCTGTCATAGTGCCTCTGTCAAGAAGACAAACAGCAGCAAGAACGGCAAGGAGACCGAAGATGGAAAACGTCAAGAATTTCGAACGGGATATTGTTTTCTTCGCCGGTGGAGATTCGTGAGTGGTTTGATATTGTTTATGTGTTTTGGACATACACGATGATGAAGTATTCATCAAATGTAGAAAAAAGCCATCTAAGACACAAAGAAAAATCCTTGTCAAGGAATTATCCATCGTCCATTGCTTTTGGAAACCGGTTGATGTATTTTCTTGCTATACAACGAGAAGGAGAATGAGTATATGAAACTGCCGTCTCTTCACCGGCTTGCACGAGAAACGTTTGCAACATTTAATCGATTTCCGTTCGCGATTCTCTCTGCCATGGTGGGAACAGGAGCCGCACTCGTTATCATCCAACACAATTTTAGTTCAGGCCCCCTGGTTCAACCGTTGTATAATATCAGCCTCGTTGGCTTTTTCGGTATATCACTCTTTATCATCGTTCAACTATCCGGAGAGAAAGCCAACGGGAAGTTCTTCTTCGTACTGGGAATCAAACTCAGCGTGCTCGCGCTGCTTGCCGTGTATTATCTTTTACTTCCTCCTAATATTTTTGAGAACTATTCAATTCATTTGATCCGTTTTATGTTCTTTGTCGTCGCGGCGCATTTGTTTGTTGCGGTATGTCCGTTTTTCGATCATGGAAATGTCCATGCATTCTGGGACTTCAACAAAACCCTTTTTCTTCGGCTTCTCATGGCCGCATTTTATACACAAGTGTTGTTTGTTGGATTAGCTATCGCGCTATCAGCCATCGAACATTTATTTATTATTGATATCCAGCCAAGAAGGTTTATGCAATTATGGTGGTTCCTCGCTGGTATTTTCAACACATGGTTTTTCTTGAGCGGTGTTCCTAAAAAAGAGGCTTCATTGGATGGAGCGTTGCGTTATCCAAAAGGATTGAAAATATTCACGCAATATGTACTGATCCCACTCGTTGTTGTTTACCTGCTCATTTTGTATGCTTATACGGTCAAGATTATCGTCGAATGGGATTGGCCAAAGGGGTGGGTTGGCTATCTCGTGCTCGGTTTTTCAATCACGGGTATTTTTTCTTTACTGCTCGTTCATCCTATCAAAGAGCAGCCGGAAAATAAATGGATAGCAACACTCTGGCGTTGGTTTTTTATCGTCTTGCTTCCCTTGGTTGTGCTCCTGTTATTGGCTATTTGGAGACGCATATCCGAGTACGGATTAACAGAAAATCGATATATCGTCGTTGTTCTTGGACTCTGGCTTTCAGTAATCTCTCTTTATTATATCATAAGCAGGACGAAAAGCATCAAGGTTATTCCACTCAGTCTTGGTATTCTTTCGCTGGCAGTATCTTTCGGACCCTGGGGAGCGTTCAGTATATCAGAGCGTAATCAGTTGAACCGGCTGGAAGAGGTCCTTTTAAAAAATAATATTTTAGTGAATGGAAAAGTAGAAAGAGCAAAGCAAAGGATCTCGTTTGAAGACGCAAAGTGTATAAGTTCGGTGATCAGCTACTTGTCGGAAGTGCACGGATTTGACGACATCCGACCGTGGTTTAAAGAAAACTTTGATACCGTTGTCAATACCATGCAAAAGGGTCGTTGGAATATAAATCAAGAGAATTCAAAACGTATTGTCCAGCTCCTTGGTGTGCAATTTGTTTCTGAGAGGGAGATGCAATCGGTTGCCTTCCGGAGGATAGAATACAAATTTCGAGCAGAATCGTCCAATGCCGTGGAAATAATTCCATATACATATATTGTTAACGATATGACGTTGACTTCGAGTGAACCTACGAAATCAATCCACTTTGGCAATGAACAATGGGATATGACATTGCACTGGAATTCCGCTTCACTATCTTTTGCATCACCGCAACCTCGTTTGGTCAATTTTTCAGTTGATCTTCGTGAGTTTTCTTCAAGGCTGTATAGACAAACCGGTATCCAGGAATTCATTGACAACAAGGTTCCCCAGGATTCCATGGTTCTCACGAAAACTTACGGGAACGTTCGTATGATGCTTTGTTTTACAAAGTACGGTCTTACTGTCGATTCTCTAGGAACCCGGCCGATTTCTGCTACGATGAATATATTAATGAGCACAAAGAGAGAATAAATCGAAATATTGTCGTAGAAGTAATATCATAAAAAGAGATTTATTTATTTTCCTCGGAACCCTGGGAACCCATCCTCCGTCTATCTTTATTCGTGCATTCGACTTGTACGCGATAGTGCTTAAAAATGTCTATTGCGTATTTGAAAATCAGAGCTTGAAAATGTGGTTCATTTTTCATAAAATTGTTCCGCTCTCAAGTATGTACACTCACTAACTTATAAGAAACCTATGGCCATCGCAGTTCGAAATTTGACAAAACTCTACGGTACCGAAAAAGCGGTAAACGATATTTCGTTCGATGTGAAAACCGGCGAGATTCTTGGCTTTCTCGGTCCCAACGGCGCCGGTAAAACCACGACGATGAAGATCATCACGTGCTACATGCCGCCGACTTCCGGAACGGTGGAAGTGGAAGGAATGGATATTGCTGACCGTTCATTTGAAGTGCGAAAAAAAATCGGGTACCTGCCGGAGATGAATCCGCTGTACCTTGATATGAATGTGGTGGAATATTTAGACTATTCCGCGCGCTTGCATGGATTGAACCATGCTCTGTTGAGAAGCAGGTTGAAGGAAATGATTGACGTCTGCGGCATTGCGGACGTGCGGCATAAAGATATCGGCGAGTTGTCGAAGGGATTTCGTCAGCGCGTGGGGCTTGCTCAGGCAATGATCCACGATCCCGAAGTACTCATTCTTGATGAACCGACAAGCGGACTCGATCCGAATCAAATTGTGGAGATTCGTCATCTTATCCGCCAGCTTGGCCGCGCAAAAACCGTGGTGCTCTCCACACACATTCTTTCGGAAGTGCAGGCAACCTGCGACCGCGTCATCATCATCAATGAAGGAACCATTGCTGCCAATGGAACACTGGAACAGTTACAGCAGGATTTTCGCGGTTCCGAAAAAATTTCCTTGGAAGTAAAAGCCAGTACAACCAACGCAATGACAACAATGTATCCAAAGTTCAAAGAACTCCTGCACGTTGAGTCGGTGGAGTACGGAGGGCAAGATGGCGATGTTCACAAATTCTCCATTCTCACGGAAAAGGGATTTGATGTTCGTGAGGATATTTTCAAACGTACGGTTGCCGAAGGATGGATCTTGATGGAATTATCTCGGAAAGCGACGAGCCTGGAAGAAGTCTTCCATAAGTTAACTACGGCAGAGACAATAAACAGTACGCAATGAAGGTTGGTGAATGAAAATGAAAAATGAAAAGTGAATCGTAGAACTGTTCACTCATGATCTGCCTCATCTGTCATCTGCGAATAATCTGTATAATCAGGAAAATCAATTATGAAACTTGACTTCAAAGAATTGCCAGCGTATCTCGGCACATTTTCGAATGTCGGAACGATCTTTAAAAAAGAATTGCGTTCCTATTTCAATTCGGCGGTCGCCTATGTCGTCATCGTCGTGTTCCTCGCTATAGTCGGGTGGATGTACACAAGCAGCATGTTTCTGATCAACGTGGCATCGCTTCGCATGATGTTTGAATTGATCCCGCTGGTGTTTCTGTTCGTGGTCCCGGCGGTAACGATGCGTTTGTTGTCGGAGGAAAAAAAATCCGGCACGATCGAACTGCTCACGACCAAACCATTACACGATTGGGAAATAGTTCTTGGGAAATTCCTTGCCGCATGGGTGCTCATTGGGCTCGCGCTTCTTCCCACGCTCGTCTATTATTTCACGGTCGCGTTTCTTGGGGCTATCGATAACGGTCCGGTGATAGGCGGTTACGTTGGTCTCTTGTTCATGGCAGGAGTCTATGTAGCGATCGGTTTATTATCCTCGAGTCTTACGGAGAATCAAATCGTGGCATTCATTGTTGGCCTGATGTTCATGTTTGTGTTTTATATGATGGACAAGGTGCTCCTGTTCGTGCCGGATGTTATGACCAGCGTGGTCGAGTATCTGGGCATTGATTATCACTTTTCCAATATCGCGCGCGGGGTGATCGATTCGCGGGATATCGTGTACTTCTGTTCTCTGCTTGGGTTCACGCTCTATCTCTCTGTCGTTTCGTTGGAAAGACGAAAGTGGTAATGGAGATGAGAGTTGCAAGAATATAAAATGAGAAAACGAATCTAAACTTTTCCATCGGACATTTGATTTTCTAATTGAAACCTATGAATACAAAAAAAACTCAAACGATCTTCCGGGTGCTGTTAGTCTTGGGCATTCTTGTTCTTGTCAATTTTATTTCTGTACGGCTTTTTAGCCGGATGGATCTTACGAAAGCGGGCGTGTATACACTCTCGGAAGCGAGCAAGAATCTCGTGCGGACTCTGGACGATCGTGTTACCGTGAAAGCGTACTTTACGGAAGATTTGCCGTCTCCGTACAATAACAACCGGCGGCAGGTGCTTGATCTATTAAATGAGTACAAAGCGTATGCGAAAGGCAATCTCCATTTTGAATTCATCAATCCGGAAGGGGAGAAAAACGAACGCGATGCGCAGCAAGCGGGCATTCCACCGGTCGAAGTGCAAATAGTGAAGGAAGATAAATTTGAAGTGAAGCGGGCATTCCTCGGGCTCGTTCTTCTGTATGAAGATAAAAAGGAGTTACTGCCGGTAGTACAAAATCTCGGTTCATTGGAGTATGACATCAGCGCCGCCATTAAACGGTTGACGTCGCGTGCAAAAAAACGTATCGGCCTGACCACCGGACATCAAGAACCGGAAGTGACCAGCATGCAAAAAGCGAATCAGGAAGTGAGCGCACAGTACGAAGTGGTTCCCGTGGATCTCGGCTCATCCATCGCTCCCATTCCGCAGGATCTTGCAGCGCTCCTGGTGATTGCGCCGCAGACGAAATTTTCTGATTCAGCGAAATTTCAGATCGATCAATATATTATGCACGGCGGCAAGGTTGCATTCCTGTTGAACAAAGTGAATGCGTCGCTCCAGCAGCGATCGACCCAACCGCTGGACCTGGGATTGGAATATATGCTGGAGAATTATGGCATCCGTATCAATAGTGATTTGGTGCGTGATGCACAATGCGCCAATGTTACTGTCATGCAGCAGCAGGGACAGTTTCAGATGCAAAGTCAAATTCCATTTCCCTATCTGCCCAATGCGGCGAATGTGAATCGTTCCAATCCTATCGTCAAAGATCTGCAGGGATTGATTTTTTATTTCGTCAGTTCACTCGATACAAGTCTGGCGGCACCCAAAGGATTGAAGGCGGAAGTGCTGGTACGTTCGTCTAGCCATAGCGGAAGACAAACCGGAAACTTCATGATTGATCCTCTCCATCGGTATACCCAGGATGAATTTTCAGAATCCAATATACCCATGGCTGCCGTGGTGAGCGGTTCGTTCAAGAGCTATTTTTCCGCGACGGGCGGAATTGCGAACGCTCTTGTGCCGCAAGCAACGAAAAGCCCGGAGACACGTATAGTTGTCGTTGGTGACGGCGATTTTATGAAAGACGATTTTGCAGGCGGCCGCGGCAATCTGACCTTCTTTATCAATATCATAGATTTTCTTGCCGACGATGCTGGTTTGATTACGATTCGTTCGAAGAATGTTGTGCAGCCCCCGCTGGATCAAATTTCAGATGGAACAAAAAAGCTGCTGAAGTATGGGGATTTAATTTTACCTCCCGTACTCGTGATTGCGTATGGATTGTTTCGATGGCGGCGACGTGTGGCACTCAAACGCTCATTCGAATCACAAGGATAACGTTGCAAATTGAAACCGGCAGAAGGTTGAGTACTATGAAAAAAAACACATATATTCTCATTGGTGTATTCGTTTGTCTCTTCATCATCGCATATCTTCTTTTGCAACAACCCGGAGAACAAAGCTCGAATTCGGGCAGTATCGGATTGTTGTGTTCCATTGATTCACTTCAGGTTGATAAAATTGAAATCAAAACTCCAGCTTCTTCGTTGATGCTGGAAAAACGCGCTGCCGGGTGGTTTGTTGCTCAACCAATCACCACCAAAGCTGATCAGATGATGGTGAGCCAAATTATTCACCAGATAAAAATCCTTGAAATAAAAAGTATTGTTTCGAGTAAACAGGAAAAGCATTCTGTGTTTCAAGTTGATCAAACCGGAACGCACGTGACGATTTATGAAAAAGGAGTTGAGAAGGCGGCATTCGTGCTCGGGAAGATGGCGGCAAATTATTCCGAGTCGTATGCGCGTAAAGGAACCTCAAATGATGTCTTGCTTGTTGAAGGGGCATCCGGGTATATGTTTAATCGTCCGGTAAAGGATTGGCGCGATAAAACGATTTTGACAGCATCGAAAGAAAATATGAAGGAGGTGCAGTACCAGTACGGTGACACATCGTTTACTGTTGCACTGCGTGACAGTGCGTGGTTTGTCGGAAAAGATAAAGCACAGCAAGCTGTGATGGATGGTATCATCGCCTCACTCTCTCATCTTCAAGCGGATGATTTTATTGATACCACCGTGGTGCCCAAGATAACCGCCATGGTGACCTCTGCAGGGATTCAGCTTCGCTTCTCCTTCAACAAAACAGTGAACACATATGCCGTACAATCTTCCGGTTCCCCGCAATGGTTCGTAGTGGAACCATGGAAAGCAAATCAAATATTGAAACGGAAAAAGGAAATTGTTGAAACAAAGTAATAGGAGAAATGAAAACCGGCGGTACGAATTCAGAAAGGGTATCGCCGGAAGCGGACAGTAGTACAACACACAGACCAAAAATCAGAAAGCCCTTCGATGCGGAGGGCTTTCTGATTCTTGTTTCACCGGTGCCATGCCTTGCTTGCGGCGGCATTTTTGATTACTTTTTTATGGCAACAGTTCCTATCATCTTAAAATCAAAGGTTACGAACACTATGAGTCAAAAACTAATTTTCGTGGTCGGTATTTTTTCAATCCTTTTTTTAATTGGATGCGGGGCATCGAACCCAACAATTGCTACTATTGGCGATGATATAATCACCCTTAGCAGCTTTGAAGACAATTATGCCAAAAACAACGGCGGATGGGATACCAGCGCAGTTTCATCCATGGAAGACCGGCAGCGATTTCTGGACCTCCTTATCAAATTTAAGCTCAAAGTAAAAGAAGCGCAGGCACTGGGGCTTGAGAAGGATTCGGCTGTTATCAGTGAAATGGAAAATTACAATACTTCTGTTGCTCAGTCGTTTATGGTTGAGAAAGAAATTATTGACCCGGGTGTGAAAAAAATGTACGAAAGGAAAAAAGAAGAGCTTCGTACGAGCCACGTCATGATTCGTGTGAGTCCGACTGCTCCGCCTGAAGATACGCTTATAGCGTTTATCCGCGCCAAGAATGTTATCGAACAGATTCCGACTGTTCCTTTTGATTCTCTGGCTTTTCAGTATTCGGAAGATCCGTCGGCAAAATCAAATTATGGTGATCTGGGATTTTCTTCGAGCGGCAGAATGGTTCCGGAGTTCGAAGATGCCGCGTATTCACTGAAACCCGGTGAATACACCCACACGCCAGTTCGATCTCAGTACGGTTATCACGTCATTAAAGTAACAGCACGCCAGCCGAATTCGGGATCGGTGCGCATTAGCCATATCCTGGTACGCTATAATGATACCATGTCCGATACCGCCGCAGTGCGAGATACCGTTTGGATGATCTACCGCAAATTGAAAAGCGGGGCAAAGTTTACTGACATGGTCCAACAGTACAGCAAGGATCCCCAAGGCGTTTCCAGAATGGGTGACATCGGTTACTATGAACGCGATAAGATTCCACAAAAAGTAGGAGATGTATTTTTTAATATGAAAGTTGATTCGATTTCCGAGCCGGTTCAATTCAACTATGGATATCATATTTTCAAACTCACGGAGAAAAAAGGACTGCCATCATTTGAAGATATGCAGAAAGACTTGAAGGAGTTGTACAAACAAGTTCGGTATCAGTACGAATACAATACCTATGTGGCGGGATTAAAGAGGTTTTATCACGTCACAGTGGATTCTTCGGTCGTCCGTTCACTCATCTCGGCGGTTGATACAACCAAGGTCTCCGGCAATGAACATTGGAAAGATACACTTTCAGCGAACATGGTAAAAATGACACTGATCCATAGTACAGGACGTTCTTTCACTGTCTATGATTTCGCAGAGAGAGTGATCAATACGAACGATTTCAAAAACTATGTCCTGACACCTGATAATATTTGGCTTCTCACCAAAAAACTTCTTGATGTCGTGGCGCTCGAAGAACATGCACGTCATGCGACGGAGAGATATCCCGTGTTGGCAAACCTTCTCGAGGAATATAAAAAAGGAATTCTCCTCTATCGTATTGAACAAGACGAAGTATGGAAAAAAGTGATGGTGAATGATTCGCTGCTGAGAATATATTATGATGCGCATAAAGAGGAATATCGCTGGCCGGAACGTGTGAACTTTGCTGAAATATTTACGCTGACGGACAGTATGGCGCAGGTTGTATACAAGAAAGTACGGAAAGGCGAAGATTTTCTAACCGTTGCGAAAGAATACACTAATCGTTCCGGGTATCAAGAGAAAAAAGGTGTGTGGGGATTCCAGCCCTTCGCAACCAACGATCTTTCACGCATGGCTTCAACAATGGCGGTGGATAGTGTAACCGCGCCATTCCAGAATCAATCAGGCTGGTCCACTCTAAAGGTGCTTGCCAAAGATACTGCGCATGTGAAAAGTTTCGAAGATGCAACGCCCGAAGTTGCAAGCGGCTATCAAGAAGAAGCGACAAAAAAGCGTGAATACGAATGGGTAGAAGGTCTCAAGAAAAAATATCCGGTGACCGTTCATACAGAAGCGCTCACAGAGGCATTTAAAAGGAAACGGGTTGAATCCCAGTAAGGTTCTTTTCATTGTTCTTCTTTTAGGTACGGCAGTCGGTTGTAACAAGAACGAGCCGGAGAGGACTCCTGTTGCCCGCATGGATAATCAAATGCTCGCGCTGGAAGAAATCCGTGCGCATATTGATACAGCGCGTGAACCATCACAAGCACAAATTCAGCAGTATATTCAACGGTGGCTCACAGAAGAATCACTCTATCGTGAAGCTGTAGACCACGGCCTCGATCGAACAAGTGAAATAAATCAAAAGGTGGACGATGTTCGACGGCAATTGGCAATCAATGCACTCTTAGAGAAAGAAGTATACTCCCAGCAGACATCGAATGTTTCCCAGCAGGATGTTCGTCAGTATTATGATGCCCATCCGAAAGAATTCAATGTCATGCATGATATGGCGCTCACGAGCTTCACACTTTTTAAGAATCGGGACGCCGCAACAGATTTTCGAAATCTTGTCCTGAAAGGAACGCCGTGGAACGCTGCCATCAGTCAGCAGGCACCATCGATGATCCTGCGGATAGATTCTTCCTATCGGACGGAAACAACACTTCTCCCGGCAGAGTTATGGCGCGTCGCATCGAAATTAACAAACCACGAACTTTCATTTCCCATCAGCACTGATCATGGGTATTATATACTTGTCGTATGGAAATTCATCAAACAGGGACAGACGGCAGATTTGCCGTTGGTAGAACAGGAAATCCGCAGCCGGCTGACGGTAGAACGGCGGCGGCAGGTGTATGGCCAACTTGTTCAGAATCTTCGCGCGAAACATGCGATTCAAGTATTTGTCAGTTCGGTTCCCGATTCGACAACCTCTAAAACAGAAGAATAGGAAAATATATGATGCGAAGTTGGATGTTCTTCGTGGTTCTTTCTTTCCTGGTACCAGCCGTGGTACCGGCTCAGACGCTGGTCGACCGGATTGTTGCGGTTGTCGATAAAGAGATTATCACCGAATCGGAATTAAACGAGCGTGTGACGTTCCTTGCAATGCAAAATAAAATAGATCCGAACCAACCCGGACTGCGCATGCAAGTGCTCGATGGATTGGTATCGGAAAAACTCGTTCTTGCACAAGCATTGATCGATAGTGTCGAAGTGACCGATGAGGAAGTAACACGCGCGCTTGATCAGCAAATAGCAAACTTTATCAGGCAGGTAGGTTCTGAACAACGCGTAGAACAGATGTATGGGAAATCCATCAGCCGCATCAAGCGTGAGTATCGGACCGAAATTAAAAACCAATTGTTGGTGCAAAAAACCCGCCAACAGCGCGAAGCATCTCTTGTGGTTACCCATCGTGAAGTGGAAGATTTTTTCGTTTCATTCAAGGATAGTTTACCGCAGGTTCCTGAGGAGTTTGAGCTAAGTCATGTCTATATCGTCCCCAAACCCGACACCTTAGTAGAAGCAAAAACTAGAAAGGTCATGCAATCTCTTCTTGACAGTATTCATGCCGGCGGAGATTTTGCAGATTTCGCAAAACGCTATTCGACAGATCAGGGATCTGCAACAAGCGGAGGCGATCTCGGCTGGGAAAAACGTGGAATATTTGTCCGGGAATTCGAAGAAACCGTGTTTGGGTTGAAAGAGGGCGATATCTCGAATATCGTGAAAACACAATTTGGTTTTCATATTATCCAATTACTCGGCAGACGCGGGGAATCAGTCCATGCGCGTCATATTCTCATGAAAATCGATAAGGGGCCGGCAAGCGATTCTGCAGCAGTCGATACACTTCGAGGTCTCAGGCAGAGAGCGCTGAAGGGAGAATCCTTTGCACAATTAGCGAGCAAATATTCTGAAGACGAAGATACAAAATCCATTGGCGGCGACTTAGGAACGCTCACCGCAGATCAACTGCAACCCGATTTTGCCGGACAGATTCATGACATGAAGGCTGGTGAAATTAGTGAGCCGCTCCGTACCGTGGTAGGATCCTCCTATGGTTTTCATATTATTTGGATGAGGAAACGGACAGCACCGCATGCGATTAATTTGCAAGACGACTTTAAGCGTGTAGAACAGCTTGCACTCTACATGAAACGCAATAAACAAAATGCGGAATGGATCGATGATTTAAAAAAAACCATCTATGTTGATATCCGGCTTTAATCTCTCGTGCACAGACAATGCAAAATACGGGTGAACATGTGGCAAATAAACTAAAGCCAAACAAGGATGTTGAATCCGTGCAGTTGCTTACAAAAGCGTATGCTGATCTGCGTTCAGAAATCGGCAAAGTGATTGTCGGTCAAGACACCATTATAGAACATCTTTTCATCACTCTGCTCTCTCGCGGACACTGCCTGTTAATTGGCGTGCCGGGTTTAGCAAAGACACTCCTGATAAAAACTCTGGCACAGGCATTAGAATTGAAATTCAGCCGTATTCAATTCACACCTGACCTCATGCCCAGTGATATCACCGGAACGGAAATTATCGAAGAAAATGTTTCTACGGGAACAAAAACGTTTAAATTTATCCGCGGTCCTGTGTTTGCCAATATTATTCTTGCTGATGAAATCAACCGCACACCGCCGAAGACACA
>Ga0302322_100001781_pt1 | contig 17930 bp, 5 predicted proteins | sample Fen_T0_2_FD_203757 | JGI IMG/M metagenome (GOLD analysis project Ga0302322, IMG submission 203757) | Peat permafrost microbial communities from Stordalen Mire near Abisko, Sweden - Fen_T0_2 | ecosystem: Environmental > Terrestrial > Soil > Wetlands > Permafrost | place: Sweden: Abisko... | reverse complement strand
GGCAGGCCAGCCCAGGATGGCAACGTCGCGCAAATCAGAACTATTGTGCCAAATGTGAAACCGAAACGCATAATAAATAGTGGGTTTATAAATCTGGCGGAATGCGGCCGGCTCAAAAACGGATTGAGGCCGACAAACTCAGGACGTTATTGTTGAAATTGACTCCCTGATTCGATGAGTTCTTCCGAAACAAATACGCCGCCTGGATCGCAGAATTAGCGGTGAGCGTGTAGTTGAGCCCGACATTGCCGACCCAAAATTTGTCTTTACGGGCCTGGGCTGACAAATAGCTGGTCGACTCGAAACTCACGCCAGCCGTGGCACCCCAGCGAGGGGTGAAGCCGAATTGAACATTCGATCCGACCGAAAGCGTTTTTTGCGAGGTTCCAAACGCAGAATGGCTGAAATCGTTCGAGGCCGTGAGGTCGAGCGATGTCTTAGGCGATATGAGGTAGTTTATTGTAGTGCCCAAACCCAATTGGTTGGTCGAATTTCCCGCGTTATCACGGCGCTGCGTAACACCCACTCGAATTTGACCACTGAGCTTAGGGGTGAAGGAGCCTCTCGTTCCTAAATTTAAAAAGTGATCTTTTGAATTGTAGTCCGAGTTGGAGAGTGTCGTCCGCCGATAGCGATAACCAAGGCTTAGGTCAACTTTGGGCGTCACGGCATAGTATACATCAACCGGAAAGGACCAGTCATCACTATCCTGATAGCCAACTTTGGGGTAACGCGTACGATCAAAGGAAGCTCCGGTGCCCAGACTTGTTTTTGCGGTCAGCCCGAGCGATCCGTTGACCGAGGCATCGGTGAGATCGCGCCGGACGGTTTGATCAACGCTGCGCAAGGAAAGACTGCTTTGATCCATCTGCTGATACGAGGATGTCGCAGAGAGACTGGACGCCGCGCCGGTATAAGCAAAGTTACCCGCTAAGCTCGCCAGTTCACTGTTCAACGTCGAGTGAGACGAGTAGCGGATAAACTGCTCGCTGAAGGATAACCCTGCCTGCGATACGCCGCCAGTCGTATGCAGGTCGAACCCCGGCATGAGTACAAAAACCGTATCCGAGCTCTTCCCCGAAGATTGGAGCAGAACGTTGTCATCGTAGCGCACCGTGGTCGCAGCTGTGAGGAAAACGGGAATGCCGTCTCCCGGCCCGACAGACACCAACGGTTCCCCTGCGGTAAGCAGAGAAGCAAATCCAAGCGACGCGAAAAACACCCCAGCTCGACGTTTCATGTCTGTTGGTTCGTGTGGTGAAAGATCAAGAAGACGGGCTGACCAGATCGGGGCGGATTGGTTGGGCAGGAAATGGGGGCGCCACAGGCGCGGCTCCAGCGGCTCCATTCGGGCCGATATTGCCACCTGTCGGCGAAGCTTCGGCGGTTTCCGGTGCTCCCACGGCCGCGTCACTAGCCACCTTGCTGATTTGATCCGCCTGATCAGGCAGCATCGCCGATGCCGCCGTTGAGATCCTAACGGCTAGTTTTGGTTGGGCATTGATCGCCACACGCACGATGTCCAACGCCTGTTTGGGCGCGACCTTCAACAGAGCCTGCACGATCTCGACCGCCTGATCGGGGAAAGCGTCCACCGCGGCCGACAGGAGTGGAAGTAGGAATTTCGGATTATCCACGGCAGCGAACGCAACAATCGCCGGCGCGTTCTTAGGATCGCTCTTCGCGTTAGCAAGAACCGTGTCCACTTTGAACTCCGCGTGGAGCGCAACAGTGGCGAGGAAGAAAGTAATGATAAGGGCGCGTAGTTTCATGGTGAGTCGTATGATTTTTCTCGGACGCCAACAGGCTGAAAGCGCAGACCCAACCGCAGCAGTCAGGGTGCATCAAGGGCGAACTCCGTAACAATTGGGTGACGCCCGCGCCCGCGGTTTTTCTCCCTAGTATTGTGTTACGTACCCGCGTCGAAACCGGATGGAATCCAATCGGCTTTTCAGACCTTCCAGGCGCCAAAATGAGAACAAGAATGCTTTACCGCCGCGATCCCACCGCCACCGCAGAGGACCTCTCCGTGCCGTCTTCTTGCTCTCTGCGCACTCAGCGAACTCTGCGGTAAACATTCCGGGTTTGAACACCAAGAACGCAAAGGAAACGAAGGTCGGAACGGCTTGTCTCCTTCGCCACGTTGGATGCCTTCGTGTTCAAAAGTATTTGGCGGTGTACTGACCGTTAGGAGATTAACCGCCGAGGACGCGGAGTGCGCAGAGATGACACTCTCGTTATGTTTATCTCTGCGTCCTCGGCGATCTCCGCGGTTAAAATATTCCGCTTCAGCCGTTGCCTGATTCGTCTTTCTTTTTGGAAACGTCCTCGCCTTCGCCACCACCGTAGCCGAGGACTTCGACTTGAATAATCGAGGGCAGCATTTCTTGCTGCTGCTGAGCGGCACTGCGCTGCTGCTGGCGCGCGGCTTCTCCCACCGAGCTACTTGCACCGGCGGCAGTGTTCGATGCGGTCGTGAGCCCACTGATGTTGGGCGCCACCACTACCGGCGTGCCCGAGGTGCCACCGCCCGCCTGAATGTTGGCCGCATTGACCACCACGAGCGCCGAAACATTGACTTTGCCCGAGGAGCGGATGCCAGCATCGCCAGCATCGATCGCACCTGCAGGAGCGATCAAATCGACATCGCCTGGTGGCACGCCGACGACCGTAGCCAGAACACCAATACCACCACCCGTCGCTAGCCCGGAAAGGTCGTTTTTTACGTCAGCACTCTGCGGGTCTATGACCACTTTTGTCGGGGGTGCCGACTGGATCGTCTTGGACGAAATACCGGCTGCAATATCGCCCTTCGACGACCAGATAATTTCGTCGCCGCCACGTAGGGTAAAGATACGCATCGCACCGACACTCACATCGTTTTTCGCGAAAATCGAAATGCCACCGCCACGATCGGTAAGAATGCCTGGAGGCGTTGTGCTGCTCGCCAGATCGAAACCGAGGTCGAGCCCGCCACCGGGTGCCAAGATAGTAATCGCTCCTCCGTTCTTGGTCCTCAGTTCGCGCGAAGACAGTGATATATCGCCATTCCACCTGCCCTGAGAAGCCGTTCCGGCGGGGAATAGAGCAGCTATCGCATCGAACCCCATCTGGTAACTCTTGTAGCCATTGGCATCGGGGTTGCCAAAGTCACGGCCAGTATCTCTCAAAATTTGGAAGAATATATTAAAGATATATCCCGCTCGTTCGGTGTCCGTATACACGTCGGACACGAGACGATCCCAAACCGCTTGATAATCACCTGTGTCAGACATTTGAAGCAACTTTCCCAGGGACGGCAGGTAGCGAGCCGCGCGCCCCCCTGCTTGCGTACTGTCGCCCGCTATCGAGGGATCGAGAAAGCGAGCTGCAAAATCGTTGTAATGCAGGCTGCTGGATTCATTGTTCGGTGCAAAGGTCAGGCCCGGGGCAAACCCAATGCCCGCGGCGACCATGATCTCCGCTCCCTCTACAGGCAAAGCTGGATTCTTCAGGTTGCCGATACTCGTTATGCCCGCAGAAGTCCCGTCGGAGATTGCCTGAACCGAACCCAAAGTGAGATTCCGCCCTGCCAGCACCTGCAAAGTGCCGGGTCCACTTACTTGAACGTCGCCTGCAGTGGGGCCGCCTGCGGCCGGGCCAACCGTTACTTGGTTACCCAATGCGTTAATACCCTCACCCTGCAGCGCAACACGCAACGCAGAATTCGCTTCAAACAATTTTATATCCCGCCCCGCAGCGAAGAGGCTCACACTGTCTACATCTGTATTTTGAATATAAAACGCGTCATCCACAATATCTCGACGAGCCAGCACGCGAACCGCTTTTCCAGAATAAACCGTGATACCCGAAACGTCAGAAGCCAAAGCGTAGAAACGCGCTGGCATTTTATCGTCAGCATGCAGCAACGTTCCTTGCTTGTGCCTCGCCTGCTTTCCTTGTAGCGAGCTCGCGCTAGTGCCCATATAGGCGCCGGTCTCGGCAAACAGACTGTCTAGTGATGTAAAGTCAATCGGAGCGCGCCATGCATTCAATATCGTCGTTGCTGAAGGAGCAGAGGATGTATAGTGGACAACCATCGACAGTGGATTTGAAACGCTCGGAATACGGAGTGGGTCAGCATCCGAGATATTGACCATACTTGAACCATACAACTGCTTCCCATTTACTGTCACCCCGTTGATCGCATTTGCGGCAAGGAATTCGGCGTTCCCTGTGGGGGCCGGGGAAAGCGTCAGTTTACCCACTAAATTGATATCGCCAGAAAAGGATACAGCCGAGACGACCGGGGGCAGGATCGATGCAGCAGTCAAGTATCTTTTCCCGACTGGGTTTCCCAGCGTCGAACTCGTATTAACCTCGGCCAACCGCAACCATGGCTGGAAATATGAGATTCTCCCAGAAGTAGATGTAACGGTGAGGCTCAGTATGTTTTCTATCCATGCACACAACGAACCTTCGCCAATAAGGTCTCTAGTATAGTCCGTCATCGCTTGAACGCTGACATCACCACACAAAGAAGTCGCATTCACGGACGCAGTTTGCGAATAAGTACTAAAATACGACTTGTTGATCGACGAGTTATTGAGACCCTGGGGAAGCAGCATAACATTTGCCACCGGTCCGAGCAACAAGTCGTCCACCGCAGAAAGGCTGAAGGTCCCCTTACCCATAAACAACGTTGTAGGGAGATTCTGGATATCCACCGCACTCGACGCACTCGTGGTCTCCACCGCTGCTCTTGTTTTATTCGTCTTAATTTCGGTGCCTGCAGCCAAACTACCCTCCCCTCGTTCGACATAGAAGACGCCGCCATCAATATTACCGCCCGCGCTGACAGAAAGATCTCCTCCTCCAAGCTCGACCAATTTCGTAGCATCCGGTGCCACCGCAACCTTGGGGCCCCCTGAGAAAGTACCGGTCGAACCAGGCATACGGGCGTTGGTTGCGACTACAGCATCCACGTTCTTCACGTTCCCAACAGCAGCCAATGAAACATTACCACCACCTAACGTACCCACCCCTTCAAAGAAATTACTGTAATCCACCCACCAAGCCGTAGATTGCAGCGTATTGGCAGAGGTTGGATGGGCAGCAAATACACCACTATCGTCGACTTCCCCTCGGCGATAGAGCCAGTTAATTGGCAACTCTTTGGATGAATTCTCCTGCAGCGTGCTGTCAAAAGCCGAGGTTCTGACATACCGCGCAATTTCGCCTTGCGCAAACAGGCTCAAATTGCCGCCCCTGCATCCAAAGTAAGCAGAGTAAAACTGTGATCCCGCACCGGTACCGGTAATAGCAGTTACAGGTTGGTCAAAATCACCTGTCGAAAACAACGTGGTAGCATCGCTCACGCTTTGCCCAGCCGTATAGATCGTGGCTATAGGATTAAGAAACAATATGTCTCGAGCTGTGTTAATATCAATATCTCCTGTACCGGTGCGAACGGTCTGATAATAGAGAGGGATTACACTAGCACGGCTATTCACCTGAGCGCCACTACTGGGTAGATCTATAGTTCCACTACCAAGCAAGAGAGAGCCCGAACCTGATTGAACACTCGCCAACGGCGATACCTGACGGTAATCCGCCGCAGTTGCATCGGCGCCAGCAACCAACCGGTAAGTCCAAGAAGCACCCGTGAGCAATTTTCCAAGCCAAAGGTTTTGAGCGGGCGAGGTCGATGAATAATTAGTTTCGCCAGAAACCAAGGCCTTGAAACCATCGCTCAAGCTGACCGCGCTGACCATGGCGGTCTTTGCACTGTTCAGCGTTGCAGGAAAAACGATGTTACCCGTCGCTCGCAGGGTAAGAGAACCGGGGGCATCGTTCTTAACTCCGTAGCGGTAGTCGAAAGCTGTACCCGTCATACTCGCAAAGTCCCACGTATTTAGGAGTGTTAAGTTACCGATCGAGGTGTCGATCATGGCATTACTCACCGCAACTTGGCTATTCGCCGAAACTGCAACCGGCAAAGCGGTGGTGCCGCTTGCAAACGTCAGTTTAGATCCACTGCTGTTCAACGTAACTGCGTCTCCTGGATTCAGTGAAATACTACTCGTGCCTGTGTTTCGAACTTTTCCGTTCGCGTCTTTGATCGTGGCAGAGCCCGTGATGCTGATCTTGTCTGTTCCAGGAGTCCCATCCGGGAAAGTGATAGTGGTTCCTGCCTTTGTCGCAGTGAGTGTGCTGGAACTTGCCGCATTCAAAGTCACAAGTCGGACGCTTGCGGTACTTGAAACAGTCGTCGTCGCCGAGCTGGAACTTGCCGTGCTTGAAACAATTCCAGATGGAAGCGTCACCGCGATAGCGGAGGTCCCGCTTGTGAAAGTGATATTGCCGCTGGCCCTTAACTTGATGACATCGTTGGCGGCCAGAGAGCCTGTCCAATTCAGCGGTAGATCGGTAGTGGTGCCGTCAGCCGAGATCTTCGTCGAAACGGCACCGATTTTGATCGTGCTCGAACCAGTGCCCGAAGGGAACGCAAATGAGTTGTTCGCTACGCCAGAAAAAGAACTGCCCGATTTATCAAGGGCGATCTGGGTTAACGCCCCCACGTCAGCCGCATTATTGACGATTTCAACACCTGGCTGAAAATGAAACCGGGACTTATTTTGAAGGCCAGCGATCATCGAGGCGGTTGGGGCTGCTTTCGACGTGGTCGCGGTCCCATTCACATCGCCAAGCGCGTCGATAAACGCCGTCGCTTCGTTCTTCACCGTAGTCTTAAGAGAGTCGTAAATATAGCCGGCATACGCGCTTATATCATATTGCTTATAGCCTTCTATAATGATATCCGGATCGCCATCGATCGTCACCTGCAATGGGTTAACCTTTACCCCATTGGGGATCCCAACACTGTCGTAAGTCCGCAGAGCTCGCAAATGGAGCGTCCCCCTGCCGGCAAGGTCGCCTGCAAGGTCACTGCGGTTTCCAGTTATTCCCCCGTCGTAGAGCGTGTCGCTCGTGGATTGTTTCGGATTTATGATCGCAAGATTGATGGAGGATTTTTCCTGCAGATCAATTATCCCGTTCCTTGACTCCAACAAAATTGAGCCACCTTTGCCGGCGTTGTCGTTGTATAATCCTGAGGCATCCAAAACCGCCCCACTTCTCATGGAGATGTCATCCTGAGCCGCCAGATAAATATCCCCTCCAGTCTTACCGGATGCGTCAATCTTACCAGTAACTGCAATCGAACCATTATCCGCCGACAACCGGAATTTCTCAGCGAGAACGTTGCCGTCAACTGTTACATTGTGATCGCGAATTCGAATATTCCGGGAATAAGTAAAACCTCCTTGGTTGAGTATCCCATTTAAGGGAGCAAGTGCTATATCGTGAGTTGGGAGGAAATCCAACACCACTGACCCGGCCTGGCCGCCTGAGCCTCCATGACCTTCGAGCGTTCCAGCAAATTCGATATTACCCTTTGACGCGGTGACCGACAATTGACCCGCTGCCACCAAACTGGAAGGCGATGAGACGTCGATCTTGCCACCCGAAGCTAGAGTGACATTCCCATTCTGTGCTATAAGCGTGACCTGCCCCCCCCCCGTGTACTTGGTAACATCTATAAACTCACGTTTACTTCCGGCAACGCTGATCTGACTAGAAACGTCCAGATTTCCGCTGCTGGATTCTACTGAAAGAAACCCACTCGGTAAAATGATCGGGGCATCAACACTCACTGATGCGCCCTTTAGCGAGATTCTTGCGCCAAGAGAATCCGCAGTGAGGCCAGCACTACCGCCTGAGTTTGAAATTCGCAGATCGCCCTTTGCCTGAATCGATACATCGGCAGCCGAAGATCCAGTAATAATTGGACTCGAGACAATCAGACTGCCCGCGCTGGATAATTCGCCCTTGCCTTCAACAACAAGCCCTTTCGAGGCAGTAAATGAAACCGCGTCAAATTGATTAAGCTTAAGACTGTTGCTACTCGTCGACCCGGCTTCGCCGATATGGATGATATTATCGCCCTTGAAGAGCGCCGTGCCTCCGGTACCAGCAAGATCCGCTCCGCTGGTTCCGCCAAAGCGATTGTCGAGGTAAATATCCTGCGCTTCGAAAGTGACCTTGCCCCCAGAGCCTTTCACTTCCCCAGCATGAAGCGACAGGCTGCTTAGTAGAGAGGAACCCACTAGACCTGATCCGTAAAGATCGATCGAAGTATAGCTGGCGAGCGAAAGCGATTTAGCTTTCCCTAGCGACAGAAGCTGCGCCTCGGATAATTCCAAGCCGCTCCCTACTTTCACTCCCGTAAAATCGAGACCGATCTTGCCACTACTTAACGTAATCGCATCGCTATCGATACTGGCTTTAGCATCCAAAGTTGCATCCCTGGTTGAATCGACAATCACTGCTGTCCCCTTCAACGTCGAGGCACCAATGGATATCTTGGCTCCGTCGGATTGGGCGGATGAAACACTGCCCTGAGCCCGTGAAATACTCACTGATGAATCGCCCGACAAACGGAGCAGAACGCCATCGCCAGATCCAGATTGCTTCGCAACACCCAGACGAAGAACGGCGCTTGGAGCCGATTGTTGTCCCGAACTTTGGATAACTGAACCATCCGCCACCGTCAACGACTTCTTCGCAACCAAGACAATCTCACCCGCACCATCCAAGGGAGAGTCCGCATCATTCTCCACCGATACACTGTTGGTACCAGCTGTGACAATGACCCCTGCATCGGTGCGCGTCCTTCTCCCGCCTACCAGCAAGCTGGAGGCCGAAAAACTGCTGAGATCCGTTGCGTTTAGCACCAGTCCCTGATCTGCACCCGTGTCACTCTCTTTGCCTGCTATAATTATGTCGGACTGGCTGTTAATATCGATCATACCACCAAGCCCTCCGGTCGTAGCCTGCGCCGCAACATGGCCATGCAGGCTCATCTGCTGCACGGCGTTTAGCAAGAGTTGCCCGGAATCGGCAGGGAGATGCGGTACAGTCAAACTCAGATCCGCCGCATATTCCGTTAGGTATTTGTTGGCTGAATACTCTGAGTATTCGGCCCGAGCGGTGGCGACATCACCGAAGGCGACCTTGCCAGAGACGACCTCGAACAGCGCGTTGAGTGGGTGCTCATTGAGGGTAGGCGTAGCATTTAGGCTATTGAAGCGATACCCCGAAACCAGTACAGAGTCATCCGGCTGCACGGTTGTGGCAAGCGGTTTGCTGCTTTTCCGCGTGATCAGGAACGCGCCAGGCAACAAGGCATAACGCGCCGGCAGCAAAGTGTAATAACCAGCTTTGAGACCGCTCCCCGCTTGTAGATATATTTTATCTCCGACCGACAGCAAGTCGTTCACATATCCACTATCACTCCCTGAGTAAGCGGCGCTACTGGTATTATAGGGTGCGAAGGGCGCGTAATCAGCTGCATAGCTCGGTATGACCGCAAAGCTCGATGAAGTAGACAATATATCCTTGGTGCCGCCAGAACCAAGCACCCAACGGTAGGCGAAAAGATCACCGCCACCTCGAAGGTCCACCTTAGAGCCATCTTCGCTCTGAATGCTCTTGGCCTTGAGACTGACGGTCGTGCCAGCATCTCCGTTAGTTAGAACGCCTGTCGTGGTAATATCCAAGCCTGTTGGATCGATCCAGGTCTTGCCATTAAGCAATATGCCATACGGAATCGGCGAGTTAAAATCGGCAGCGGATACAGACGTAACGCTCTTGGGGCCGAGCTTCACCAGCGTGGTTGTGGCCGTCCCAGTGCCGTCGATGTAGGGCTGGTTTGTAACTGGGTTCACCAGGCCATTGTCTGATCCGTCCAACCCGAGATTGATCGTGCCAAAGGGTGCCCGTAAAACGCCGTTTTGCTCGATTACCGATGCATAAACGTTAAGCGTTCCTCCGGCTGAGAGCGGCAACTGGCTTTCACCAGAAGCGTTCAATTTGATCGTACCAAGGAGAGTCGACGTCACACCCGCTGAATCGGTGCCCTCTCTATTATATGCCGCTATAGTGAAGGTTGAGGCCGTCGTGGGATAAATCTGTCCGGCGGTTATCGACACATCGCCCGCCACACTCAGCGTGCCATTCCCCCTCACATCGCCATTCTCAGCGGTCAAATTCAACGAACTGATCCCTTTGAGCGTGAGTTCGCCGACGTCGATCAGTTTTGCGTCGCTCAACGAGAGCGTGCCCGAACCTGCAGTTGGAACTAGGTAGTGCTGTACGGCTGACGAATCAGTCGGGATCCCCCTTGAAGCTCCCGGCACCAAGAAGCTCTTGCCGAGAACGAGATAGGGAGCTCTCAGTGTTACCTGGGTATTATCCCCAACGGAGACCACGCCCCCTTTCACGACGTCGACCAGAGCATCAACGCCTACGGATAGTCTTCCACGAGCAGATAAATCGATCGGTTTACCTCCGGAGAAACCTACATTGCCTGCGAGAGTTAACGAATCAAAACCTCCTCCTTTAAAATCCAAGGCCGTGCCGAGAGTTGTGGCAGAAATATAGCCACGGGGATTGATTGAGGTACCATCCTTCAACACCACTCCTGAGCCCAGAAAACGGTCCGCCCTCTCCGCTGTCGACCGAAACTCCAAATCGGCGGCTGTGACAACCATCGAGATCTGATCTGGGATAATAACATTTGCGCCTGGGAAAAGACCGGACGATATATAGAGTGATCCACCGTTGGCAGCCGATGAGGATGCCCCGTTCGGCTTACCTGCGGCACCTCTCAATGTAGCCTTTGTGAATAGCTGGTAATTTCCTGTTAGAGTCAAAGTACCTCCCTTGCTGTCCACTCTTGTGGGGATCACGCGATCCAGCGCAACCCCATGCAGATCCAACTGATCCCACGCCACGCTATATTCGCTGGAGAGATCCAAAACATAGCTGGAGCCAGACACATCCAGCAGAGCCTCTGCATCCGCCACAATATTGCCCGAAACCGAAATAGTTCCTCCATCCAATACGGACCCAGTGTGCAATGCGGACCCAGTGTGTAAACGGTACGAATTGGGCGTGAGCATCGTGTCTCCGGCCGTGGAAAGAGTACTGCCGGGTCCCAGATATACCGTCGTGATGCATTGCCTGATCGTTCCATTGACGGTGCTTGCATTAAAGGTGCTTGCTGAAGGGTCGTCCTTTATGGTGATTGTACCGCCCGGCACATAGATCCAGCCTTGGAGATCAATGGAACCTCCTTTAATACCGACGCTCGAATTCGCATTAGGTGACAACCTTATCAATGTTGGAACCGACTCACTAGAGCCCTTCTCCATCGCAAAATCGCCGGACAAGAGTGCGCTCTGGGGCTGATTGGGAGCAGTCTTCACGATGGAAGTCATACCCTCAAAGGCCAGCTTGAACGGCTTGCCGAGAAGGTCGCTTTGTTCCCGGCTAAGGTCGAGCAAAGTGTCAGCGCCTGGCGACAAGTCCGCAACCCAGCTTTCGACTTGGGGCGTTATCTGCGTCCCAGAAACGATACGTACAGCAGGCGTCATCTCTTTTGCTTCCGTCTTGGAATTGTTCTGCCCCCAAACAGTTCCGCCTAATCCCTGAAATTTGTAGTCGTTGAATCCACCCTGACTTAGAAAACCAGGTTGTAGAATCAACAAATCCGGAATACCGGCACCCTTGTCTCCGGCCACACGCCAGACCAAGCCGCTATTGTCGACCTGTTTGGCTGTAGCGGCAGTTCCGCCGATTTGGATCAAGGGTGCTTGTAGAATAAGAGAACCGCCCGTGGTCGTTCCCGAGTAGCCGTTCAGTCGTGCCCCTAGGACAAGCTCACCGCCTAACACCCCATAAAGATCTGAGCGAATATCACGCCCGGCAAGAATCGAGACGCTGCCCGCATTTCCGTAGCTCGTTTTGCCCAACTGCCCCACCGACAAGCCACCCGAGACATCAATCAAGCTCCCGCTCTGTAAATCGACATTGTAACCCGCGGCCGTCACACTGCCTCCTTTGATCACATTGGGGGTATAAGCTGCCTGATCCGTCAGCCGATCATCGACAAGCAAACCCCTGGCATCCAAAATACCCGAACCGCCCAAAACAACATTCCCACGGCCTGCGTTCGGGATGGGCAGGGTTGGAACGCCAATCGATTTAAGACTGTTTAGTTCGTCGATCCCAATATTATAGGCATTCAGGCTGATCGCCCCGCCTGGAGTCACAATGCTTCCATTCACGGTGACGTTGCTTCCCTGCAACACAACGGAAGCCAAATTATTTGGAGCGGTGCCGAGCGTCGTCGAAGCGGGTATGGTGATATTCCCATCAGGATTATCGATAAGCAACCGCCCAAAACCATTATTACTCGCTAATTCCGTCGAAATATACAGGGTTTGATTTGGCGAGTCGTACAAAGCGGCGCTGTGGTCTTTCAACTCCGATTGGAAAACGATATTTGGCGGTGTAGGAGAAAAAAGTGGAAACGAGTATGAACCGGATGTGTAACTCGTATCCTGCGCCATGAAGCTCATCGATAGCCTGCTGGGAATGGGTGGTGTCCTGCTGGACCCTGTGTTCGCGGCAACGAGCCCCAGCAAAGTGCCCGCTACATTCATGCTAGATGCAACCATCGCAATTTCTCCCCCGTTCCCACCGACGAGGTAGCCTTCTTCCCACTGCCCTGAGGAGGCCAGCCCTCCACGCACAAAGGTGCTGGAAACACCCCATTTGGGGTCTGTGATCGTTGATGTTTTCGAATAAATGCCGTCATAAACTATATTCGGTGCCTTGGTAATATCGTAGAGATGCCCGGCAGAGATGAGCTTTGTTGTGTCCACCACCGCCCCTGCATACCTGACCCAGCCGCCGGATACATCGATCGCCGCGCCTCCACCCACGTCGATTGCGCCCCCCGCCTTCAGGCTCACCGTACCACCATTGGCAGTCAGTTCTCCTATTGAGTGCTCGATCAGGTTGACGTAGCCGGAAACATCAGCAATCGGAGTCCCGAGTCGCGCATCCACGCGAACCGTGGCACCACGTAAGACACCGTTGCGCTGGAGTGGATAGTCGGCAAGTTCGCTGCCCCGCAGCTCAACAGTTACGATATTATTGGCTACTGAAGACGGGACCTCTGCCGAACCGGTGACATCGACCAGAACTCCTTCAGCAAGGGTAATATGACTCTCCAAGTCTGGTAATATATAATCTTTCGCTCCCATATCCACGCTCTGTCCGCCGGCAAAGACAAAGCTCGTGCCACCATCATCGGCATTATCCATCCAGACCCCAGCATTGATCGAAACCCCTGCGACCAAGCTGTTCCCAAGTCCGTCTTTTGCGGTCGTCGATGGCAGTCGCGCGCCAGGTGCGATAATCGCCGCCCCCTTGTCGAATTCGATCAGCCTGCCTTGCACGTTAATTAATGAGGGCAGCGTGAGCTCGCTACCCACAAATTTCTTACTCTCGGAATCCGGCAATATTCTCACCAAGCTCGCATCACCAAATTTGATCGTCCCGGCGCCATGAAAAGCCTCGATCACTTTTGTGACCGTGCCTACCGTGACCACATTCTGCGTATAGCCGTAGTTGGCAGAAAGATCGATTCTGCCGTTGAGCGAAACAGAAGTACTGCTATCCAGTACGCCAAGTTGCTGCACGTCTTTACCCGTCATGATGATGCTACCGCGCGGTGCATTCACATAACCTTGAGCCAAGCCGTTGATCACCTTGCCGATTTCGGAGGCGTCAAATTTTGTCTTAATGTTTGCGTCACTTACCTGACCAATCATCACATCCAAACCGCGCAGCGAGGCGTCCGAGCTGTCGTGTTCTTTCCAAGCAACCTGCAATCCGGCCGCAAGAATCGTCTGGCCGTCCGGTGTCTGGATTGTCCCTTTGTTGGTGACCTTGGGACCAATCAAAGCAATACGCCCGCCCTGATTGTCAGTTGAGGGTGCCATCAGGATGGCCCCCGCTTTGACTTCCACCTCTCCATATCCGTTGACCGGCATCTGATTTGTGGGATCGAACGCAGCAGTGGGTCCGATCGTGCCAGCCGGCTGCGCAATGGCTGTGAATAAAAATTGTCGGTCAGGATTACTTAGCAGGCCTTTGGCTGTAAGATTGTCGTTGATGGGCAGTGTCGAAGCGACCAACGCGTGGGTATTAACCCAAGCCGTACCGCCAAATATGATACCGTTTGCATTTATTATGAACACCTGGCCCTCGGCATTGATCCGCCCGTAGATATTCGACGGACTTTCTTTGGCCCTTACAAAATTGAAGGCCACGCAGTTAGTGGGATCGACGCCCGCAACACCCTTTTGATTGAAATAGAGCGTATCCTGGGTCGCCAGGTCGAATTTATCCCACTGCAAATACGCCATCTGATCAGTTTGTTTTACTGTATATAAGGTTCCTCCGTCCTGTGCAGACGTTTTCAATGTTTCAGCACCCTGCCACAGGGTCGGTTTGGCGGCTCCACCAGCCTGATCGAGTCCTGTGACGATGGTGTTCGCCTTGGCGAGGTCACGGGCCGTTTTTTGCATGTCTACAACCGCGCTAACGGTAACGTTCGAGCGCCGAATGGAAGGCCGCACATACGGGGAGGTCGCCGCGGACCCGCCCGCCGCAGTTCCCTGACTACCCGTCGTTGTTGAGGCTGCATCCTGCGAACGCCTAATATGCGGTGCCGACCACAAAGGCGTACTCGGCGAAAATAGCAAGAACGCCGCGAGTTGGCATCTAAGCACAAGAGAAAACCGCGATGGTTGTAAGGTCCGGAACATGATGGCCTATGGTTCGTTTTTCTTAACCAAATTTGAAACAGCCAATTCATTGATCGATATCGGGAACTTTTGCAGAAGGTTGGCTAGATACACCTGTCTTTCCGATTTGGCTTTTTCGGTACGCATGGTCGCTGCCAGCTGTTCACGGATCTCGGCCAGCGGAGCCGTGTAGGCTTCCTTCACGTCGATAATTTTAATAATGTGCCAGCCGTCTTCGAGTCGTATCGGCTCGGACACGACATCTTTCGACTGACCCAGCACACGCAGCCGGATCTCGGGCTGAATGCGGTTCTCGGGCAGCCAGCCAATCTCGCCTCCCCGGGCCGCGCTTTCCGCTTCTTCGCTCTGCGCCTTGGCCAGGGCGGCAAAGTCGCACTCGGGCTGACGCACTTTTCTAAGCACTGCATCGAGCTTGGCCAGCGCTTTGTCGGTTTCGTTCTTGTTCGGGCTTTTCGGTGCGCCAATAAAAATCTGCGAGAGACGAAACTGGCGCGGCACGAGGAAGGTTGCGCGATTACTCTCGTAGGCGCTCTGCAATTCCGCTTCGCTCGGATAACCCACCGGAGCGACCGCAACCGCATCGAGATAACTTTCAACGAGCGCGCCCTGACGCAATCGTTCGAGCTGAGCCACCACTGCCGGCTGTCGGTCCCACTGTTTGGCTAGAGCCTCCTGCAAAACGAGCCGCTGCACGAGGAGAGCCCTGATCGTACGGCTAAGCAAAGCAGGATCTCGGGCCAACGCGGCCCGTTCACGTGGGTCGATTCCGTCGAGCAGCACACGAAGTTCGTCCGCCTTAAAATCGGTCTCCCCGACGCGGGCGACCGCGGTCGTTTCTTCCGCACCCACACGCAAGGTGGAAAATGCGGCGAGCAAGAGAATCGCGGCGGCGAACATTGCCGCAGAACAAATTGGCTTGGAAGGCGCCACCTCCTCCCTAGTTGTCGGCAATCTGGATGACGGGCCGCTGTGCCCGCCTGGTCGAACCGGCGCCAACGGTGTATCGCCCTTCGTCGAAAACGTGCCACGAAGTCGTACCAATACCTTCATCTTGTCGCGTCGGACGGAACTCACGGCTTAACCCTCTGATCGACGAGCTTGTCGTCGTATTCTTGAATGAGATTTTCCAGCGCAACTCGGGTGCGTCCAACAAACGGCTCGCGAGCAAGGAACTGTTCGCCCAGGCCGAGTTTCTCGTAACGGCCAAGGATTTCCTTTCCGAGCCGGTAAAGTGCGGCGTTCTTGGCGCGGAAATCGGCCACCTGCCGCTCAAGCGCGATGCTGTCGCTGAACAGTTGCACGCGTTTGGCTTCGGTCGTCTGCACCGTCGCTACCGCCTTATCGTATTCAGCTTTCCACTGCTCCGACGCTTCCTTGTAGCGAGCGGTTTCGCCGACCTGCTCGGCCAGCTTCGCCCTCAATTCCTCGGATTTTTTCTCCGCCAACACCCGATCCTCGGCGTTATTTTTTTTTATCAGGGCCAGCTGCTCCTTCAGGGATTTGATTTCCTCCGTCTGGGCCGCCTGGGCGGCCTGGGCATTAGCGAGGTCAGTCTGTGCGTTGCGCAACTGGAGCATCGTGCCACGTAGGCTTTCGCGCAGCCGCGCGCCTTCGGCGTCTTCCGCGCCAGACACGCAAGGCGCTAACAAGCTCAATAAAACCGTGGCAAGAAGGTATTGTATCGTTCGTTGCATGTTCAAAATTTGGCGTTAATATCCATTTGCAGTATAGTGTTTTTCAAAGGAGGACCCGAGACCTCAGAAGAGTTCATCCATTTAGCTCCGAGTTGCACCCGCTTGGAAAGTCCAACCAGGCCTCCCACCGTGAAGCCCTTGACGTTGGTCCCACCTCCACCGAAGTCAGAGTCGCAAAAGCCGTCAATTACTGCATCGGATTCCACATGGCGGTAGTTTAAATTGAGCGACCAATCCCAGCGTTTTTGAATGATGGCGTCTCCAATCTTAAGACCGCATATATAGGCTGAATCGCCACCAACATACTCCTCCAAAGACGAACCAAGGTTATTTACCGGCGCTCGAGCCCTGATTTTGGCGGCGTCAAACCCCAGGTTCTTGATATATTGGCCCATTAACGATATTTGAAATGGTTCGAAGTGATTCAGATCCACTCTAAAATCGTAAGTCGAAATCCGGAACGGAGTCGCCAGTCCGTAATACTGCCAATAAGTGTTGAGCAGTTTGCCATCCGTACCATATACTAATTCGATGTCGCGAAGCTCCATGTAGGTATTCCCTTTCTGCGCAAAAGCGGGCCGACGAGCATCGGTGTCACCTGCATCAGTTGCGTACAACGGTTGATAACGAGTTGATTTCTTGCCGACGGTTTTGGTAAAAAAGTAGTAGGCACTACCCAATTTAACCTTAATGTTCCGGTTCAACTTCAAATCCAGGACGAATTGTCCGGCATATAGCCATTTGTCGTTGCTTGAGTATTTATCCGGCCAAGTCGAAGAATAGTTGAGGTCCGTGTTGAATACAGGAAACGCGCCGACGACAAAACTGGGTTTGACACTGTCCACTACACGTCCGTCCCAGTGGATTTGCGCGGGTAGTGTCAGTGCAGCACCATCAAAACCAAGATCGTCGGCCCATATAATACTGGTAGATACGAAGGGATTTTCAAACCGACCGACGGTCATCGTAATGGCCCGTGAAGGTTCTGGGTCAGATTGATATTTCAGATACGCACGATCAAGCCAGAGAGAAAATTTATTGAAGTTGCCACCCTGGCCTGAACTGGCAGCACCAAGCGTTTGATTTTGCGAGACGGGCGAATTGTTGTCACCCGTCGCGATTCTTAGGCCGGTAGTAAAGCCCTCCGCCAAGTCAACTGCCGCACCAAGCCGCGCACGGACGCGCAGTCGGCTGCGACTTTTTTCGATATTGAGCAGGGGGGGGTTGGTCTGACTCAGTAGCTGCTGCGAGTCGTAAGGCGACCCAGTATTGATCGCGTTATAATTCCAGAAATTGGTATTGTCGAGAAAGTCAGTATTCACTTTGTGGTAATACATCCCGTCATATCTCATCCGGAAATCTCCGTATAGAGTGAAGCGCGAGACCCAGTCCGGGAAGCTACGCGGTGCCGCCCAATGCTCGGTCCGGGCCTGCTCCATCACCTCGTTTTTTATCTCTTCACGAAGCTGCGCTTTCACGACCTCCGGTACGTAGGTAACACGCACGGTATCGT
>Ga0302322_100001780_pt1 | contig 17930 bp, 16 predicted proteins | sample Fen_T0_2_FD_203757 | JGI IMG/M metagenome (GOLD analysis project Ga0302322, IMG submission 203757) | Peat permafrost microbial communities from Stordalen Mire near Abisko, Sweden - Fen_T0_2 | ecosystem: Environmental > Terrestrial > Soil > Wetlands > Permafrost | place: Sweden: Abisko... | reverse complement strand
TCGCCCTGCCCAGCCGCCGGGAAGGCTTCGGCCTGGTCTACCTCGAGGCCATGACCCACGGCAAACCTTGCCTCGCGGCCCGCGCCGGCGGCGCGCCCGAGGTGATCAACGACACGGTCGGCGCCCTCGTGGAATACGGGAACCTTCCCGAGCTCGCCGCCGCCGTCTCCGACCTGGTGCGGCACCCCCGCGATTCGGAGGTTGTGCGCCGCCATGCCGGAACCTTTGCTTTCCCCGTCTTCCAACGCCGCCTTGCCGCCGCCCTCGCCTGAACGTCAGGAGAGACCACATGACCACAAGCCTACTGACCACCGACCTAATCACAAAGGAACTACGTTGTGCAGGACTCTCCTTCTGCAATCCGTGGTCAGTGGTCTGTAGTCCCTAGTCGATAGTCCCATTCCGTGAGCCATCCCGACACCCCCGACGAACTTGTGCTCGAAGCCGGCCGTGCCAGCCGCAACTACTGGCGCGACCTCTGGCGCTTTCGCGAACTGCTCGGTTTTCTCGCCTGGCGTGACATCAAGGTCCGCTACAAGCAGACCGTGCTCGGCGTGCTGTGGGCCCTGATCCAGCCGGCTGTCACGCTGGCGGTCTTCACCTTCATTTTCGGCAAGCTCGCGGGCATGCCGGCGGGCAACGTGCCTTACCCGCTCCTAGTGCTCTGCGGCCTGCTGCCCTGGCAATTGTTTTCCGCCGCCTTCTCCAACGCCAGCGGCAGCCTCGTGGCCAACACCCACCTCATCTCCAAGGTCTATTTTCCCCGCCTCATCGTGCCGTTGTCCTCCGTCGCCGTGGCCCTGATCGACTTCGCCATCGTGCTCGTGCTCCTCGCCGCGCTCTGTTTCTGGTGGCGCTTCGCGCCGGACGGGCGCGTGCTGCTGCTGCCGCTCTTCATCGTGCTGACCCTCGTCACCGCCATTGGCACCGGTCTCTGGCTGACGGCGCTCACGGTGAAATACCGCGACTTCCGCTTCGTCGTGCCATTCCTCCTGCAGGTCGGGTTGTTCCTATCGCCGGTCGGCTTTAGTTCCGCCAACCTGCCCAACTGGCAGCACGTCTACGCACTCAATCCCATGGTCGCCGCCATCGACGGGTTTCGGTGGTGCCTGCTGCGCGGCGAACCCGTTCTCGACCCGGCCAACCTCGCGATCTCCACCGGCATGGCCGGGCTGCTGCTGGTCTCGGGGCTGTGGTATTTCCGGCGTATGGAGCGCGGCTTCGCCGACCTGATCTAACCCATGAGCCAACCGGTCATCAGTGTGCAGAATCTCGGCAAGCGCTACTACCTCTCGCACGAGAAGCGTTCGGACACGCTGCGCGACACCATTGCCCAGAAATTCCGCGGCCTTCTCGGCGGGGGCGCCGGCGCGGCGGGCCAGGAGGAATTCTGGGCGTTGCGGGACGTCTCCTTCAACGTCAACCAGGGCGACGTCCTCGGCATCATCGGCCGCAACGGCGCGGGCAAGTCCACCCTCTTGAAGCTCCTGTCCCGCATCACCGAGCCCACGACCGGCCGGGCCGTCATCCGCGGCCGCGTCGCCAGCCTGCTGGAGGTCGGCACCGGTTTCCACCCGGAGCTGTCGGGCCGCGAGAACATCTTCCTCAACGGGGCGATCCTCGGCATGTCCCGCCTCGAGATCCAGCGGAAGTTCGACGAGATCGTCGCCTTCGCCGAGGTCGAGCGTTTCCTCGACACGCAGGTGAAGCACTACTCGAGCGGCATGTATGTGCGCCTGGCCTTCGCGGTCGCCGCACACCTCGAGCCGGAGATCCTCATCGTCGACGAGGTGCTGGCCGTCGGAGACGCGCAGTTCCAGAAGAAGTGCCTGGGCAAGATGAGCCAGGTCGCGCGCGACTCCGGCCGCACCGTCCTTTTTGTCAGCCACAACACCGGCGCGCTCCAGGCCATCTGCCGCTCCGCCCTTTGGCTGCAGTCGGGCCTGGTCGTCCGGCACGGTCCGATCGGCGAATGCCTCACCGCCTACCTCGCCTCCGGCAACGAAAGCGCCGTGTTCACCCCGGCCAACACGGCCAAGCCGCACATCACCTCCGTCGCGCTCGACCGGGCCGCCCTCGCCGGGGGCCGCTTCCGGCTCAGCGTCGGCTTCAAGTCCCCCTTCCCGCTCAGCTGCCCGGTGATCGGCATCACCCTGCAAAGCCGGCACGGCCAGCCGCTCGCGGGCTCAAACGGCCGGATGATGGGCGACCGCTGGACCCCGCCGGCCATGAGCGAGGGCGTGATCACCGCGGAGATCGCCTCGCTGCCGCTGCACAGTGACACCTACCGGGCGTCCGTCTACCTCGGGGACGCCGTGCAGGATTACGACCAGAAGCTCGACGCGGTGGAGTTCGACTACATCTCTCCCCATTTTTATCCGCAAAGTCCGCCGCTCCACGTCATCGGCCAGCTGGACCTGCCCTGGTCGTGGTCGGTCGAGCCCGGCCAGCCACCCGGCAAGTAGTTCGTGATTCTCCTCCCCGCTTGAAATCTTCCCCCCAGACCGCCGAGCCCGGTCGACGGAACTCCATCGGCGCGCTGCGCCTCGCGCTGGCCGCCCTCGTCATCTACACCCATGCCTTCTATCTGGGTGGATTCGGCCGGGAATGGCTGGAATCCTGGAGCGGGGGCCTGCTTTCGGCGGGCACTTTGGCGGTGCAATGCTTTTTTGTGCTCAGCGGCTGGCTGGTCGCCACCAGCTGGCGTCGGCAGCCGCACCTGGGACGTTTCCTCTGGGCCCGCGGCCTCCGGCTCCTGCCCGCGCTGTGGGTCTGCCTCGCCGTGACCGCCTTCGTTTTCACGCCGCTTCTTTGCCTGACGGACCGGGGTGGCCCTGCTTCCTTTTTCAACCTGGAGCCGTCTGCCTGGGGCTACGTCTGGCGCAACCTGTTCCTGCCGCGCTCGCAAATCGCCATCGGGATGATGCCCGTCGGCGGGCCCTGGCCCGGGGACTGGAACGGTTCGCTCTGGACGCTTTTTTATGAGGGCGCCTGCTACCTCATGGTCGCGGCCCTCGGGCTCGGCGGCCTGCTCTCCCGCTGGCGCTTGGCGGGGACGGCGCTGATCGTCGCGCTGCTGGTCCTGCACATCATCGTGGCGGGGCTCCATCCCTCCGGCCTGTTCGGCCATCTCGGCCGCCTCTACGACACGAGTGGCAAGCTGCTCACGCTGCACTTCCTCGCGGGAGCAGCCTGGGCCGTCTGGCCGGCGGAAACCGCCCCGCTGCTGCGCGTGCCCTGGCTCGCCCTGCTCGCGACCTTGGCGCTCGCCCTCAGCTGGCACTTCCCATGGCAGGTGTGGCTTTCGCCCTTCCTGCTTCCGCCCGCCTTGCTCTGGCTGTCGCGGCGCGAACTGCTGGCGGATTTCGAGCGCCAGGCCGGGGGCGACTACAGCTACGGCGTCTATCTTTACGGCTACCCGGTGCAGCAGGTGCTCGCGCATTTTCAGGTAAACCAGTTCGGCCAGGCCGTTTACCTGGCCGCCAGCCTCGCGCTCGCGCTCGCCTGTGCCGTGGCCAGCTGGCACCTGATCGAGAAACCCGCGCTCGCGCTCAAGTCCCTGGCCTGGCCCGGACGCCGGGCGACCGCCGCCCCATGAAATATTCCCTATATGCCGGACTGCTGGAATACGCCCGCCGCCTCGCCTCGGCCGTGCGCGTCGCCCACGCGCGCGCCACCGGGGTGCGCCTGGGCAGCGACTGCAAGCTCGGGCCGGGTTGTGACCTGGCCCTGGGCTACGCCTCGCCCCGCCAGGGTCGCATTGAGCTGGGCGATGAATGCGAACTCGCCACCGGCGTCATCCTGCAGCCCTACGGCGGGACCATCCGGATCGACCGGCAGGTCTACATCGGCCCGGGGACCGCCATTTACGGCCATGGCGGAGTCACCATCGGCGAAGGCACCCTGATCGCGATGCACTGCCGCGTCCTGTCATCCAACCACGCCGTCGCGCCGCTCGGCACGCCGATCCGCTCGCAACCGGACGTGCTGCTCCCGACCCGCCTCGGCCGCGATGTCTGGCTGGGCGCGGGCGTCACGGTGCTCGGCGGCGTCACCCTTGGCGACGGCTGCATCGTGGGCGCCGGCGCCGTGGTCACCAAGGATCTGCCACCGGGCGCAATCGCGCACGGCATCCCTGCCACCGTCAAGGGCTGGCGCAACGGCGCGGCCCCCTGAACAACTTGCCGGACGCTCCCTCCCTCGCCGACCGTTTCCTCACCGCCTATGCCCGGCGGCGCTGGCGCGGTTTCCTCACGCTGCGCCGTTGGCTGCGCCGGCCGACCCTGGAGGTGCGGACCCGTTATGGTGCGCTGCTGACGCTCCACCCTGAGGATTATATCGACGGAATCGTCCTGCGCGATGGATTCTATGAACCGGAGGTCTTTGCGGCGTTGCGCCCTTTCATGGCGCCCGGGGCGGTCATGTGGGACATCGGCGCCAACCTCGGGCTGCACTCGGTCTCCGCCGCCGTGACCGAACCCGCGCTGCAGATCCACAGCTTCGAACCGAACCCCGCCGTCTTCGCCCGCCTGGAGGCCCATGCGCAACGCAACCAGGCCACGCTCCGCTGCTGGCCGGTCGCCCTGGGTGACCGCGACGGCACGGCCACCCTGCATGTCAACGCCAGCGGCAATCCCGGCATGACGACGCTGACTCCTTGGGCCGAGGCCAGCTACTCCGCGCAGGTGCAGGTGCCCCTCGTCCGCGCCGCGACGCTGATCGAGCGGGGCGACGCGCCCGCACCTCACCTCATCAAGCTGGACGTCGAGGGCGGCGAGGCCGCCGTGCTTGCCGGGTTTGGCGACTGGCTGCGCCACCCGGGGCTGCAGGCCGTGGTCTTTGAGACGCAGGCGGACCTGCTCGCCGATCCCGCGCGGTGCCCGGCAGCCCGACAGTTGCAGGCCGCCGGCTTCCACTTCACCGCCCTGCCACGCGCGGCCGGCAGCGACCACGCGCTCAACAACTTCCTCGCGCAGCGGGCCCCATGAACCTTTCGGTAGTCATCCCCACGCACAATCCCGACCCGGAGCGGCTGCGGCGCACACTGCTCGGCCTGCGCGCGCAGACCCTTCCCGCCGCCGACTGGGAACTGATCCTCGTGGACAATGCCTCGGCGAGTTTTCCTTCCGCCGGTTATTTTGCGGACTGCGCCGTGGGTAACCTGGCCATCGTGCCGGAGCCCGAACTCGGTCTCACCGCCGCGCGGCGACGCGGCCTCGGCGCCGCCCGCGGGCAGATTGCGATCCTGGTCGATGACGACAACGTCCTCGCGCCGGATTACCTGGCCCAGGCCACCGCGCTCTTCGCCGCCCACCCGCAGGTCGGAGCCGCGGGCGGCAAATCCCTCCCGGAATTCGCCATCGCCCCGGCGGAGTGGACGCATGAGTTCTTTCCCCTGCTCGCACTCCGCGACCTCGGGGACGCGCCGCTCATCGTGACCACGCTCCGCCCACCCGGCTCGCCGCGCAACGAATATCCGGCCTGCGCCCCCATCGGCGCCGGCATGGTGTTGCGCCGCGCCGCCTGGGAGGCCTGGCTGAAGGCGCCCGGCGCCCACGCGCTCAGCGACCGGCGCGGCACGGCGCTGACGTCGAGCGGCGACAACGAGATTGTCTTCCAGGTGCTGGAAGCGGGCTGGAGCGTGGCCTATTTTCCCCGCCTGGTCCTGACCCACCTGATCCCGGCGGGCCGGCTGGAACCGGACTATCTCGCCCGCTTGAACCGCGGCATCCAGGAATCCTGGATGCAAGTGCTGGCCCGGCATGCCGCGAGTCCTTGGGATCCGCTCACTCCGTTCGGCGCGCGCCTGCGGGCCGCCCGCGCGTGGTTCACCCACCGGGCGTGGATTTCACCCGCCGCCCGCATCCGCTGGCAGGGTGCCTGCGGTCATTTCGCCGGGAGGGTCCGCCCATGACCGCCCCCGTCCTCCGCCCGCGGACCCTCGCCCTGATCACGATCGGCTGCCTGCTGCTGAGCCTGTTGTTTTTCGCGCCACGCCTTTGGTTGATGCGCGACTACGTGCCGGGGTCGTTCCAATGGGACCGGGCCCACACCTTCCTGCTGCAATGCGAGCAACCGCTGCGTCGCGACATCGAGCCCGCCATGCTCTGGCGGCTGCTCCCGCCGCTGGTGGCGCACACGCTGCACTTGCCGGGCCGCACGCCGCTCGTGCTGCCTTGGCTCGGCCTGCTGGCCCTGACCGGCTACGTCGCGGTGCTGCACGCCCGGCGTCTGCCCGATGCCCACTATGTGTTCGGCGGCACGCTGCTCTTCGCCACCACGTCCGCCGCGCTCGTGCCCGTGGGCTGGCTGGGCATGAACGACGCCTGGGTCTGGCTCGGCCTGCTGGTCGTGGCCTTTGGCCGGGCGCAGTGGGCGGTGCCGATCGCTTGCCTGCTCTGCCCGTGGGTGGACGAGCGCTTCATCATCGGCTTCCCCCTGGCCTGGGCGGTGGCACGGTTGGACCGCGATGAGCCATTCTTCGACTCACGAGTGTTCATCTCGCTCTGGCTGCTGCCCTATGCGGCCGTCCGGGTCGCTCTCGGCGGAAATCCCGCGACCAACAGCGTCGCCGGGGGGTTCCTGGCGGAACAGGTCGCCACGGTTCGCGTCATGCTGCCCTTGGTGCCGCTCGGCTGGTGGATGGGACTGCGTGCCGGCTGGCTGGGCGTTGCCTATGCCGGCAGTTCCCTGGCCGGCAGCCGGCGGCTGCTCGCGGGTGCGGTGCTTTCGGGTACCATGCTCGTCGCGCTGCTTTTGGCCTCTGACCTCAGCCGTTCGGTGGCGATTATCCTGCCCGCCCTGTTGCTCGGTGGATTCACCCTCGCCCGTCGCTGGCCGGAAACCGCACCGCGGATCCTGCTTGGCGTCGGGTGCGCCAACCTGTTGATCCCCGCCGCCCATGTCGTCCGCACTCACATCGATCCAATCAACCCCTTGCTAATCGAGCTCTATCGCTTCCTGCGCTGATTCTCACCATGACCCCCGGTCAGTTCCTGCTCAAATTCTACCACACACCGATCAGTCGGATCCGTGATTCGCTGCGCAACGGTGGACCGTGGCAAGAACACCGCACCGAGCACGGCCGCGCTGGAATGGAATCCGCCGCGCTCACCCTGCCGGTCCCGCCCGCCGCTCCCGGCCGGCCGCTCGAACTGCACCTGCTGACCGGCCGGCGGTTCTGGTACCAGACCGCGTTCTGCCTGTGGACCTTCGCCCGCCACACCAACCGGCCGCTGGCGCCCGTGATCTACGACGACGGCACGCTTTCCGCGGATTTTCGCGCGCCGCTCGCGCGGTTGTTTCCCGCCGCGCGCTTTGTCGCCCGCGACGAGACGCAGGCCCGCCTCGACCGGCTGCTGCCCGCCGCGCGCTTCCCCGCCCTGCGCGAGCGCTGGCTGAACTATCCCAACATCCGGAAGCTCACCGACCCGCACCTGGGTTCGGCCGGTTGGAAGCTCGTGCTCGACTCGGATCTGCTTTTTTTTCGCCGGCCGGACTTCCTGCTGCAGTGGCTCGACGCGCCCGCCAAACCGTTGCACGCCGTGGATTGTGAAACCTCCTACGGTTACTCCCGCCCATTGATGAACCAACTGGCCGGCGCCCCGGTGTCCGACCTCGTCAATGTCGGGCTGACCGGGCTCAACAGCAGCGAGCTCGACTGGGACCGACTGGAACACTGGTGCCAAACGCTCATCGCCCGCGAGCAAACCAGTTATTATCTGGAACAGGCATTGATCGCCATGCTCGTGGCGGGACGAAGCTGCGCGGTCGCACCTGTCGCGGATTACGTGACTTTGCCCAGGCCGCCCGAGGCGAATGAATGCCGCGCCGTCATGCATCATTATGTCGCCGGGTCGAAACGCTGGTATTTCCAAACGAACTGGACCCGCTGCCTTCCGCCCAGCCATGAGTGAGATCCGCCCCACCCCGGCACAATCCGGCGCCTTTTTCCGGCAAACATTGCCTTGGCTCATCGTCCTGGTGCAACTGGCGTGGTGGAGCTATGGCACCTGGCCGATTTCACCCGTGGAAGGAGACGAGCAGGGAGTGCTGTTCGGAGCCGAGGGCATGCTGAGGCATGATCCACTGCTGCTGCGAGTGCGCTACCTCTACCAAGTGCAGCCGGGCTCCTACCAATTGCTGGTCGCCCTGGCGAGGGCGACCCATGGATCGCTTGAGACCATTTTCGGGGTCGCCACGGTGGTGGGGGCCGTGGGCTTCGCGCTGACCTCTGCCTACCTTTTGAGGATCTTGCTGGGCTGGCCGCTGGCGTGGGTACTGGTCGGGCTGCTCGGGTGCCAGGAACTGACCACCGCGGCCTGCTACATGAACACCAGTGCGCTGGCCGGTGGTCTGGCGATTCTCGGGGTCGTCCTCGCCGGCCGATCGCCCAGACCCGGCTGGCTCTACGCCGGACTGGCCTTGGCGGTCGCCGGTTGGCTGCGCGCCGACAGCCTGCTCGTGGCGCCCGCCTGTCTTGGCATGACCTATTGGGCGAGACGCGAATGGCGCCCTGCCCTGATCCACACCACCGCCACCGCCGTCACCGCCGTCCTCGCCGTGCTGCTGCTATACCGGGCGAGCGGAACCTCCCTCCTGACCGGCTTCAATTCCTACACGGAGCGAGGCATGGCCCTGAGTGGCTGGCGCACCCTGATCGAAACGTCGCTGCTCCTGCTCTCGCCGGCCCTGGCCGTCTGCGCCGCCTTGGGCTGTGGCTTGATGCTCTGGCGGCGTCAGTATGCACTGGGCCTCGTCGTAATGGGCGGCGTGGGCCCCAGCGTGCTCGCGTATGGCACCTCCCTCACTACGCCCAAGTATTTTTATTACCTGGTCCCCTTTGCCCTGGCCCCGGCGCTCGTGGCCCTCGAGGGGCTGCTCCAGTCGCTGCAGCAGCGACCCGCCTGGCAAAGACGGCTGGCCTGGTGCCTCGGGCTGGCCTTTCTGGCGGGCGATACCGTGGTCGGACTGCGCACGCTGTCCGACGAGCAGCGCTATTTCACGACAGCGCCCACCTGGGCGCGTCTCGGACCGCTGAGACGCGGCGCCAAAACCTTTGCGCTGGTCCTCGGGCCGGGTGAACTGGTGCTCAATGCCGACGGTTTCCGCCTCCGCACCGGCCAGGGCTTCGCGCCCTGGTGCTGGCACGTTGAAAAAATCCGAATGCGCCACGAACTGGCCACCATCGCCCGGTGGTTGGAGCAAGAGAAAGACTTCACCCTGCTCTGGTCCAACTGGATCCCCTACCAGATGGTCTCGCGCGAAATGTTTGCGGCCGGCTACCGGCCGGAAGATCCGCCTCAAATTGGCACAGGGATGGCCTATCCGGGTAATTGGCAGCGTGGTGAACATCACGTCCACCTGGATTTCCTCGGTTACGTCAACAATACCTATCAACCCCCCGGCCCGTCCAAAACCGTCCAGGCCGGCACAGTCACCTTCTTCGTCGGCGACTGTGCGCGCCAGCCCATCACCGAGTTATTGGATGGACGGCAGTGGCAACTGGTGTCGGCGGTGCCCGAAGGCTTCATGACCTTGCATCAACGCCGCTGACTCCCGTCCCGACATGACCCCGCTCGTCAGCCTCATCATCCCCTGCCACAACGCCGAGCGCTGGCTCGCGGCGACGCTGGAGTCGGCCCTGGCCCAGACCTGGCCCGCGGTCGAGATCATCGTCATCAACGACGGTTCCCGGGACGGCAGCCTGGCGATTGCGCGCAGCTACGGTCCGCGCGGCGTGCAGGTCCTAGACCAGCCCAATGCCGGCGCCAGCGCGGCGCGCAACCACGGCCTGCGCCTCGCCCGCGGCGAATTCATCCAGTATCTCGACGCCGACGACCTGATCTCGCCGGACAAGATCGCCGCGCAGGTGGACATGCTGCATGACCGGGCGCCCGGCACGCTGGCCACGTGCGCGTGGGGCCGGTTCCAGGGCGATCCCGCCACCGCGCAATTTGTGGACGACGCGGTCTGCCGCGATTTCACCCCGGTGGACTTTCTCGTGCTGGCGGGCGACACCGGCGCCATGATGCATCCCTCCTCCTGGCTGCTGCCGCGCGCGGTCGCGGAGCGGGCCGGCCCGTGGGACGAAACCCTTTCGTTGAACGATGACGGCGAATATTTCTGCCGCGTGCTGCTCGCCAGCGCGGGCCTGGTATACTGCCGCACCGGCCGCAGTTACTACCGCTCCGGCCTGCCCGGCAGTCTTAGCCAGCAGCGCGGCGACCGGGCGCGACGTTCTCAATTCCGCTCGCTGGAACTGATCGTGCGCCACCTGCGCGCCGCCGAGGATACCCCGCGGACCCGCGCGGCCGCGGCCAACTATCTCCAGCGGTTCATCTTTGATTTCTATCCCGCCCCCGCGGACCTCATGCAGGCGGCGGCCGCCCAGGTGGCGGCGCTCGGCGGCTCGTCGCTGGCCACCCCGCCCATGGGGCCGCGCACCCGCCTCCTGGCCACCCTCCTGGGCTGGAAAAATGTCTGGCGGCTCAAGCACCTTCTCGGCCGATGACCCCGGACAGAAAAATCCTCATCCTCACCTCGGCCCACCTCTGCCGCAACCCGCGCGTCGTGAAGGAGGCCACCACCCTCGGCCGGGCGGGGTACGACGTGACGGTCATGTCGATCTCGGTGCAGCCCCGGTTTGAGCACATGGACCTGGAGCTCATGCAGGGCCTGCCGTTCAAGCGCGTGGTTCTCGACTACGCCGCGGACAACCTGTCCGCCCGGGTCTCCGACTTTTTTCAGCGGGGCGCCACCTGGGCCGCCCGGCAGGCTTGCAGCCGGCTCGGCCTCGAGAGTGCCCAGACCCTGGGGCCCGCGACCGCGCTGCTGCGCTTCGCCCGCTCCTTCCCGGCGGACCTGACCATCGTCCACACGGAAATCCCGATCTGGGCCGCGCAGTATCTGATCCAAGACGGGCGCCGGGTGGCCGTTGATGTCGAGGACTGGTATTCCGAGGACCTGCTGTATGCGGACCGGCAGAGCCGGCCGATCCGGTTGTTGCAGGCCGCGGAGAAATACGCCCTGCGGCATGCCGCCTACTCCTCGGCCACCGCCCGGAGCATGGCCGAGGCCCTGGTCGGAGCCTACCAGTGCCCGCCCCCGCTGGTCATCCGCAACAGCTTCCCCCTGCAACCCCGGTCCCGCGTGGACCAGCCGGCCGGCACCGGCGTCCCCCGGTTCATCTGGTTCTCGCAAACCATCGGCCCGGGCCGCGGGCTGGAACTGTTTTTCGCCGCTTGGGCGCAAACCACCCGGCCCAGCGAGGTCTATCTGCTCGGCGACCTGCGCGGGGGTTACCGGGAAAAACTGCTGGGCCGGCTCCCACCCCACCGGCGCGGCGATCTGCACTTCATTCCGCTGGTCACGCCGGAAGAGCTGCCGGACAAGCTCGCGGAATTCGACATCGGCCTCGCGCTCGAGCCGCGCTGGCCGTTGAATCGCAACATCACCATCACGAACAAAATCCTCCAGTACATGAACGCCGGCCTGGCGATCATCGCTACGGACACAGCCGGCCAGCAGGAAGTGATGGCGGCCGCCCCGGACTCCGGCCTCCTCCTGACGGCCCACGAGACCACGGAGAACGCCCAGAAGCTCGACCAGCTGCTCGCCGACCCCGCCCGGCTCCGGGCCGCCCAAATGGCCGCGCGTGCCGCCGCCGGGCGGGAATTCTGCTGGGAACAAGAAACCCCCCGCCTGCTGGCCGCCGTCGCCCGGGCCCTCGACCGACCAGCATGACCTCCCAGCGCAAATCGCGGCGGGAAATCGCCAAGCTGTTCCTGCGGCAGCTGGCCATCAATGTCTGCGGCGGCCTGCTCCGGCTGGGCAGCCGGCCGCTGGCGGCCGGCGAGGAAACCACGGTGATCATCGCCCCCCATCAGGACGATGAATCCCTCGGCTGCGGCGGCATCATCGCCCGCAAACGCAACGAGGGCGTGCCGGTGCACGTGATCTTCATCACCGACGGCTCGGCCTCCCACCCGGGCCATCCCCGCGTCACCGCCGCCCAACTGGCCCTCTTGCGCCGCCAGGAGGCCATGCGCGCCATGGCGTGTCTCGGGGTTGAGCGCACCGCCGTGCATTTCCTCGGGGAGCCCGACGGCACCCTCAATGCCATCACGCCGGCGCGCCGGGCCGCCCTCGTGGCCCGGCTGACCGGCCTGCTGACCGCGCTCACCCCGGCGGAAATATTCCTGCCCTGCCAGCCCGATGGCAGCAGTGAACACGACGCGACCTTCCATTTCGTGGTCGAGGCCATTCTGGCCACCGACCTCCGCCCGGCCGTCTGGGAATATCCCGTCTGGTCCTGGTGGAATCCCGGGCTCCTTTTGCGACGCTGGCTGCGGGCGAAAGACTGCCGGCGGCTGCCGCTCGAGGATTACCAACAGGGGAAATTGCAGGCCATCGGCTGTTACCAGAGCCAGATCCAGCCGCTGGAGCCGGATTCGCGGCCCGCCTTGCCGCCCGAGTTGGTCGGTATTTTCCGCAACGACACCGAGTTCTTCTTCCGCTACGAATTACCTGCCCCAAAACGGTGAGTTCCTCCCGTCCCAGCCTCCTCCACCGCCTGCGCCGCCGCCTTCTCCTCGATCCCGCCGGCTATGGCCGGCCCATGGACCGGGCGACTGCCGACAACGAATACCGCAGCGGCGCCTGGGACCACTTTCACCAACTGCCCGAGCTGCCGCGCCAGCGGGCGGTCGTCGGTTTCGTCAGCCAACTTCACCCCAATCCCGCCATCCTCGACCTGGGTTGCGGCAGCGGCAGCCTGGCGCAGCTGCTGCAGGCCCTGCCTTTCCGACGCTATCTTGGGGTCGACTTGTCACCCGAGGGTCTCCGGCTGGCCCGTGGCTTGAAGCTTCGCGGCTGCGAATTTGTCGAGGGCGACTTCGAGTCGTGGACGCCGGCGGAGAAATTCGACGTGATTATTTTCAGCGAGTGCATCGGTTACGCGGACGACCCCGGCCTCCTCGTCGCCCGCTTCCTGCCCTGGCTGGCCCCGGACGGCGCGGTCATCGTCTCATATTTCCGTTCCGGCCACTGGGAGGCCCGCTGGCGCCGCGTCGAGCGGCACGTACATGCTTGTGCCCATGACATCGTCATCAATGACCATGGCTCCTGGGACATCAAGCTGCTGCGCCCTCCCTCCCCCGCGTGACCCGACGCCTGCTCATAGTCAGTCCGCATTTTCCCCCGGTCAACGCCCCCGACATGCAGCGCGTGCGGATGAGCCTGCCGTATTTCGTCGCCGCCGGCTGGGACGTCACCGTGCTCACCGTCGCCGATCCGACCCCGACCGCCCCCGTCGAGCCGGAACTCGTGGCCACCGTCCCGGCCGGCGTCCACGTCGTGCGCGTCCATTGTTTCTCGCGGGCCTGGACCCGCTGGCTGGGGGTCAACAACGTGGCGCTGCGCGCCCTGCCCTTCCTTTTCGTCGCCGGCTGCCGGCTGCTCGGGGCCCGGCGCTGCGACGTCGTTTATTTTTCCACCACCATGTTCAGCGTGCTGCCCTTCGGCCGCGTCTGGCGGCGGCTCAGCGGCGTGCCCTACGTGATCGACCTGCAGGATCCGTGGGTCACGGACTATTACGAACGTCCGGGCGCCCCGCCGCCGCCCGGCGGATGGAAATATCGCTTCGCCCGCGGGCTTGGCTTGTTGCTCGAAGGCTGGACGCTGCGCCGCGTCGCCCATTTGATCACCGTGTCGGCCAGTTACGCAGACACTCTGCGGGCCCGGTATCCCTATTTGTCCCACCTCCCCGCCACTGAACTGCCTTTCGGCTCACCCGATCCCGACCTGCTGCACCTGCGCGCCACGCTCGCCCGGCGCCCGCCGGTCCTGCCGGCCGGACCCTTCCGCCTCGCCTTCGCCGGGGCCATCGGGCCGGGCATGCTTCCCGCCCTGGAAGTCCTGCTGGCCGCCGTGGCCACGCTGAAAAAATCCGGCGACCCCGTCGCGGGGTATTTCCTCGGCACGTCTTATTCGCACCGCGCCGACCAGCCGCCCGTCACGCGGGCCCTGGCCGAAAAATATGGGGTGCAGGACTGCGTGCACGAGCAGCCCGGCCGCCTGCCCTATTTCTCGGCCCTGCAGGTCACGCTGGAAGCCGAGGTGAACCTGTTGTTCGGCTCCACGGACCTGGCCTTCACCCCCTCCAAGATCCTTGCCTTGCTCGCCGCCGGCCGCCCCGTCCTGGCCATCGCGCATGCGGGCAGCGCGCTGGCGGCGCGCCTGGCGGCACTGGGCCAGCCGTGCGTGCTCATCGAGGGTCCGGGGGTGACGGCCGCTGCGGTCCAGGGCGCGGTCGCCCGCTTGCAGGAGATCCGGCGCTCCCCCGTGCCGGCCACCGCCCCGGAATCACTGGGCGCCCGGGCGGTGGCCGCGCGCCAGTTGGAGATCTTCACCGCCGTCAGCACCAACCCCGCCTGACCCGCCCCCGTATGGAATACGTCAGCCGCACTCCCCAGGCCAACGAAACGGTGATGGATTACTCCCTCCTCGGCGGTGAGCACGTCCAACGCGGGCGCCGGCTCTTTCAAACCGGCCTGGCCCTGCTGGCCTTGGCCCTGGGCTACCTCACCTACCACGCCAATGTCGGCGATCAGCTCCACCTTGTTCAGGGCCTGCTCATCTTCGTGCTGGCCGTCCTGCCTTCGCTGCTCTGGGCCCGGACCGGGGGCAACCGCTTCCCCGCCTTCGAGGCCATCATGGTGCTCTGCGCCAATGCCTATGCCATCCCGATGATCAATGCCCGCGAACAGCTGGCCGACTACGGCGATGACGTGATCAGCCGGGCCGGCTGGGTCGTGATCGTTTACCTCATCAGCGCCAATGTCGTCTACCGCCTGACCGGCGGCGTGCCGGGCCGCAGCCGCTTCTGGCGCGAATCGCTCATCAGCAACCAGACCGAGAAACTGATGAACTACGGGATGGTGCTCTCCACCATCTATGCGGGCGTGAGCAACTTCACCCCCTGGATTCCCCGCGAGTTGGAAAGCACCCTCCGGGCTGTGTTCTACGGCGCCGGCATCCTCTGCACCTTTGTCAGCTCGCAGCGCTGGGGCCGCGGTGAGATGAACCGGTCCGAGAAGATCATCTTTGTCTGCACCCTCGTCCCGCAGTTGTTTTTCATGTCCGTCGGCCTGGTGCTCATCGCGGCGGTCACCCAGATCGGCATCGCCCTGCTCGGCTACCTGTCCGGCGGCAAGCGGATCCCCTGGGTCGTCATCGTGCTCGCCTTTGGCGCCCTCTCGGTCCTGCACACTGGCAAGACCCGGATGCGGCAGAAATACTGGGACGAGCAGGCGCTCGCCCCGACATTCACGCAGATCGTGGAATACTACGCGGAGTGGGTCGACTACGGGCTGCAGCCGACCAGCGGCGGCAAGACGGTCAGCCAGAAAATGATCGAGCGCACCTCGCTCATGCACATCCTCTGTCTCATCAGCAGCTACACGCCCGAACGCCAGGATTACCTCTATGGTTCCACCTACGTGCACGTGCTGCCGCAGCTGGTCCCGCGTTTTTTCTGGGCCGCCAAGCCGCGCTCGCACATCGCCACCTTTGAACTCGCCATCTACTACGGGCTGCAGCGGGAGGAGGACACCACCACCACCACCATTGCCTTCGGGCTGCTCGCGGAGGCCTACGCAAATTTCGGCATCTTGGGCGGCATCATGCTGGGCGTCTTCTGGGGCTTCGTGCTGAAGAAGTGCCAGATCTGGTCCACCTTCAGCCCGATGTTCTCCTTCGCCGGCCTGTTCATGATCCTGCTGACCGCCTGGACCCTCTCGGCCGAGCTCACCATGGCCGCCTGGGTTTCCTCCTTTGAGCAGGCGGTGGTCGTCGTGCTCGGCGTGCCCATGGTCCTCCGCAGCCTGTTTGGCAACTGAGAGCATCCGCATGCCGCGACTCGCGATCATCCTTTCGCATCCCATCCAGTATTACAGCCCGTGGTTCCGCTGGCTGCGCGCAAACACCCGCCTGGAGTTTCGCGTCTTCTACCTGTGGGACTTCGGCGTGACCGCGCGGCGGGACCCCGAGTTTGCCCGGGACCTCAAGTGGGATGTCGACCTGCTCTCCGGGTATGACCACGAGTTCGTGCCAAACGTCGCGCGCGACCCGGGCACGCATCATTTCTCCGGCCTCCACAATCCCACCCTCGGCGCCCGCCTGCGCACCTGGCAGCCGTCGGCCGTCCTGCTGTTCGGCTATGCCTGGCGCAGCCACCTCGGGGTGATCCTCCGGCCGCCGGCCCCGCTGGTCTTCCGCGGCGACTCGCACCTGCTCGGCCACACCCCCTCGTGGGCGAAGCGCGTGGCGCTCCGGTGGCTCTATGGGCGCTTCGCCGCCGTGACCTACGTGGGCGCGGCCAACCGGGAATACTTTCGCGCTTTCGGGGTCCCGGACGCGAAACTGCATTTTGCGCCGCATTGCGTGGACGCCACGCGGTTTGTCCGCGACGCTGCCACGGAGGCCGCCGCCGCAAAGTTGCGCGGCGAGCTGGGCCTCGCCGGGAAAAAGGTCGTGCTCTTTGCCGGCAAGTTTCTCGCCGCCAAGCAGCCCGGGGCGCTGCTCGACGCCTTCCTGGCCCTCGCCCCCCGGGACACCGCGCTGGTCTTTGTCGGCGACGGGCCCGACCGGGCGGAGCTGGCGGCCGGCGCGGCGCGGCGGCCGGACTGCCTCGTGCGTTTCCTGCCCTTCGCCAACCAAACCGAGATGCCCGCGCGCTATGCCCTGGCCGATCTCTTTGTCCTGCCCTCGCGCGGGCTGTACGAGACCTGGGGCCTCGCGGTCAACGAGGCCATGCACCTCGGCGTGCCCTGCCTCGTCAGCGACCGCGTGGGCTGCCAGCGCGACCTCGTGACCGAGGGCGAGACCGGCTGGGTCTTTGCCGCCGGTGATCCGCGCGGCCTCCCGGCCGCGCTCGGCCGCGCGCTGGCCGCGTTGAACGGCGACACCGCGGCCCTGCGGGCGCGGATCGCCACTCGTATCGCCGGCTACTCCTACGCGGCCGCGGCCGCCGGCCTGCAGGCCGCACTGGACCAGGCCGTCCGCCCATGAAGATCACCATCGTCTGTGGATTCCTCCTCCCCGTGCCGCCGGTGTCCGGCGGGGCCATGGAAAAGATGTGGTGGCGCCTGGCCCGCTTGTACGTCCGGCGGGGTCACTCGGTCACGCTCATCTCCCGCCGCTGGCCCGGCTGGGCGGACGACGAAACCATTGAGGGGGTCCGCCTGTTGCGCCTGAACGGCGCGGACCATCGCCGCCGGCTGTGGCAGAACCTCCTGCTCGACGCCCTCTGGGGCTGGCGGGTGCTTTTCGCCCTGCCGCCCGCCGACATCCTCATCACCAACACCGTGGCCCTGCCCGTGTTCGTGCGCTGGTGGCGGCCCCGCGCCGGCCTGCTCGTGGTGAACCTGAACCGCTTCCCCAAGGGCCAGGTGCGCTGGTATGGCCGGGCCGCCCGCATCCAGGCCGCCAGCAGCATCATTGCCGACACCGCGACGCGGCAGGCCCCGCGCCTCGCCCCGCTCATCCGGCTCGTGCCCAATCCCGTCGATTGCGCGCTGTTCAAGGGCCCGCCGCCGGTGCGCGCGTCCGGCGCCCCCCTCACCATCGGGTACCTGGGCCGCATCAACCCGGAGAAGGGCCTGCTCACCCTGGTGGCGGCCGCCGCGTTGCTGGCGGAAAAAAACGACCTGCCCCCGTGGCGGATCGTGCTCCGCGGACCGGTCGACATCCCCCGCGGCGGCGGCGGCGAGAGCTTCGTCGCCCGCCTGCGTGCCTTGGCCCCGGCCCTCTGGCAGGATGGGCGCCTGACCCTGGCCGAGCCCCTCTTCGATCCCGTCGCGCTTGCCGGTGCCTACGGGGCCCTCGATGTGTTTTGCTACCCCACCGAGGCCGCGGAAGGCGAGGCCCAT
>Ga0302322_100001779_pt1 | contig 17939 bp, 18 predicted proteins | sample Fen_T0_2_FD_203757 | JGI IMG/M metagenome (GOLD analysis project Ga0302322, IMG submission 203757) | Peat permafrost microbial communities from Stordalen Mire near Abisko, Sweden - Fen_T0_2 | ecosystem: Environmental > Terrestrial > Soil > Wetlands > Permafrost | place: Sweden: Abisko... | reverse complement strand
GATCTGCGTCATCAGGGCTCCCTGGTCGAACCACTTCTTGTCCGCAGCGCGCCAGCCGCCGAAGATCTTGTCGTCGATCTTGAAGATGCCGGGGCGGGTCGGGTACTTGCCGGCGTACTTCGCGAGCACTTTCTTGTCGACCGGCCGGAACCCGTACTGGGCGAACAGGTCCTGTGCCACCGGCGTCTTGACGAACCGCGTGAACTGGTTCACCTTGGCGAGGTTGTCGGAGCTCGAGATCGCCGCGATCGGCAGCTCGATCAGCATGCTCTGACGCGGGATCACGTACTGGATGTCCTGGCCGTTGAGTCGTGAGTTGAGAGCCTCGCTCTCGTAGGTGAGGAGCACGTCGCCCTTGCCCGAGAGGAACGTGTTCGTCGCGTTCCGCCCCGACGTGTCCTGCGAGACGACGTGGCCGAAGAGATTCTCGACGTAGGCGATCGCCTGCTTGTCGCTCTTGCCGAGCCGCCGCTGGGCGCCATAGGCCGCGAGGATGTTCCACTTCGCGGAGCCGGAGCTGAACGGGTTCGGCGTCACGACCTGGATGCCGGGCCGGACGAGGTCGGACCAGCTCTTGATGTGCTTCGGGTTGCCGGGCCGGACGGCGAACACGACGAGCGTGTCGGCCGCGATGCCGTTGTACGACTGCTTGTTCCACTTCGGATTGACGAGCCCCTTGTCGACGAGCAGGTTGACGTCGTCACCGGTGGACAGGAAGACGAGGTCGGCCTTCAGCCCTGCCGCGACTGCGCGGGCCTGATCGGTCGAGGCGCCGTAGGACTGGTTGAACGACACGCCCTGGCCGTCCGGTGTCTGCTGCCAGGCCTGGATGATCTTTCCGAAGACGGTCTTCGGCGTCGAGTAGACGACGACGCTGAGCTTCGTGTCCGTGCTCTGGGCCGAGGCGGCGGCCACGGCGACCACTGCGACGAGAGCCGCTACGAGGGTTGTGATGGTACGACGCATGGGACGGTAGAACCCCTTTCCTGCATTGCCGACGAGGTTACTTGAGATTTGGTGTTGAAATACTAGCCATAAGCGTTAGTGCGTGTCCAGAGGAACCGTCACTTCGGTCGAGAATGCTTGCTTGCACGAGACCGGCCGCATCAGCGAGCATTCGCGGATGACGGCGCGATCGGCGGTCGGAGTGACCCTCGTGCTCGGCGGCGGCTTCGCCGGGGCGTACGTCGCGCGACTGCTCGGCAAGCGCGGTGCCACGATCGTGTCGCCGCAGAGCCTCGGACACCCCGGCGGGCTGAAGGGTTGACGGACGTCACGGCGCTGTTCGCGTTGCGACTCCGGACGCCGCGACTCGAGCTTCGCCTCGGCGATGCGGCCGAGGTGGCGGCACTCGGCGAGCTCGCACGACAGGGGATCCACCCGCCCGAGGAGATGCCGTTTGCGGTCGCCTGGTCGGACCGGATCTCGCTGCCCGGCTTCGGTGAGGAGTTCGCGGCCTACCACCGCGACGGCCTCGCGTCGTGGTCGCCGGATGCGTGGCGGCTCGACCTTCTCGTCCGCGAGAACGGCACGCTCGTCGGCACCCAGGGCCTGATGGCGGAGCGCTTCGGCGCCGAGCGAGTCGTCGGAACCGGCTCCTGGCTCGGCCGCGCGGCCCAGGGTCGCGGCCTCGGCACGGAGATGCGGGCAGCAGTGCTCGAGCTCGCGTTCCGCGGCCTCGGTGCCGTCGCCGCCACGAGCGGCTGGCTCGAGGGCAATCGGGCGTCCGCCCGCGTGTCCGAGAAGCTCGGCTACCGCGAGGTCGGAGTGAGCGAAAGGAGCCCTCGCGGGGTGCCCGTGCCCCACCACGACGTGTGGCTCGAGCGGTCCGACTGGCGGTCGCCAGTCGCGGTCGAGCTGACGGGCCTCGAGCCCTGCCTGCCGCTGTTCGGCGCGGGTCAGCCGCCGAGCGACTTCAGCGCTGCGGCAAGCGACTGACGCAAAGTCAGCACGGGTGCGAAGAGGTCGCCCTGCCGGGCGATGCGGGCCCTGACCGCGTCGAGCGTGAACGCATCCGGATCGAGGCCCTGCCGTACCTCGTCCCAGGCGAGCGGCGTCGAGACGGGCGCGCCGGCCCGCGGCCGCACCGAGTAGACGGCAGCCGTCGTCTTGCCGGGCCCGTTCTGGTTCGCGTCGACGAGCACGCCGCGCCGCTTCCGCTTCGTCCACTCCGTCGTCACGAGGCCCGGGTGGGTGCGGGCGAGTGCGCCGCCGATGACCGCGGCGAACGACCGGGTCGCCTCGAACCCCTGGCGGCGTGCGATCGGCACGAGCACGTGGATCCCGCGAGACCCGCTCGTCTTCGGGAAGCTCTGCAGGCCCGCCAGGTCGAGGAGCCGCTTGACGAGGAGCGCCACCTCGACCACCTCGGCGAAGCCCACGTCGTCGGAGGGGTCGAGGTCGAATGTGACCCAATCCGGCCGGTCGGGCCGGTCCGCCCGCGCGGCCCAGGCGTTCATGTCGATGCACCCCATGTTGACCATCCACAGGAGCGCGAGGTCGTCGTTGACGAGCGGGTAGTCGATGACCCGCACCTCGCCGTCGCGCGTCGAGGCGGGGAACGGCGCCCGCCGGATCCAGTCCGGCATGTGGGAGGGGGCGTCCTTCTGGAAGAAGTGCTTGCCCTGCCAGCCGTCGGGGTAGCGCTTCATCGTGAACGGCCGGTCGCGCAGATGGGGCACGAGCACGGGGGCCATGTCGCGGTAGAAGGCGAGGAGGTCGCCCTTCGTGATCCCCTCCTCCGGCCAGAACGGCTTGTCGAGGTTCGAGAGCTGGAGCACGCGGCTCCCGCGGCGGATCTCCGACGGCATCGGCACGAGCTCTGCAACCACCTCGTCGGCGAGCTTATCCTCGCGCAGGCCGAGATACACGGGCGCGCGCAGCCGGCCCTCGCTCGTCCACTCGGCGAACTCGATCTCGGCCACGAGCAACGGCTCGACCCAGGTGACGTCACCGCGGCGCACCTTCGGCATCCTCGGTGGCACGGCGAACGGCGACGCCTCGCGCCGCAGCGGCTGCAGGAGCGCCTCGAGCCGGTCGATCTCGCGGTCGGTGAGCCCGGTGCCGACGTTGCCCGCGTAGCGCAGGCCCTCGGCGGCATGGACGCCGAGCACGAGCGCACCGATGCCGCTCGCGCGGCGACCCTGCCCGCGCGTGAAGCCCGTGATCACGAGCTCCTGGCGGTGCTTCAGCTTCAGCTTGCGCCAGTCGCTCGAGCGGCGCTCTGTCCGGTACGGCGAGTCGGCCCGCTTCGCGACGACTCCTTCCAGCCCGTGCACGCGGGCGGCGCGCTCGAGCGCGGCGCCGTCATCGAAGGACGGCGAGACGAGGACGCCCCCGACGGAGGTGTCGAGGAGCTGCTCGAGCGCTCTGCGACGCTCCGTATACGGGCGCGAGATCAGCGGCTCGCCGTCCAGCTCGAGCACGTCGAAGGCGACGAAGACGAGCGTTCCCGCGCCCTGCTGGAGCAACCCGAACCCGGAGCGGCCCGTCTCGTCGAGGGCGCAGACCTCACCGTCGAGCACCGCGGAGGGTGAACGCACGGCGAGGCCGACGGACCGCGCCGCGGCCGCGAAGCGCGCCGTCAGATCGTTGTCGTTACGGCTCCGGAAGGTGGCGACGCCACCGCTGACCCTCGCCAGCGCGCGGAACCCGTCCCACTTCGGCTCGAACGCCCAACCCTCCCCGGTCGGCAGGACGTCGGTCGCGGTGGCGAGCATCGGGGCGTACTCGCGCGCCCCGGACCCGACGTCCTTGCGCAAGAGGAGCCAATTCTTCTCCTTCCCGTCCAGATGGGCCGGCACGAGCGTCCAGAGCCCCTCGAGTCGGCTTCCGTGCAGTCGTACCGTCAGGCCACCGTCCTTCTTCTCCTCGACGAGCTCGTAGGTGCCTCTGTCCCAGATCTCGACCGTGCCGGCGCCGTACTGCCCGGCCGGGATCTCGCCCTCGAAGTCGGCGTAGTCGAGCGGGTGATCCTCCACGTGCACCGCGAGGTGACGCTCGCCGGCTGCGAGCGGAACCCCCTTCGGAACGGCCCAGCTCGCGAGAACGCCGTCGCGCTCGAGGCGGAAGTCGTAGTGCAGGCTCCGGGCGGCGTGGCGCTGCACGACGAAGCGGAGCGCCTCACCGGGCGTGCCGCCGAACGGCTCCGGCGTCCGCTTCGGGTCGCGCTTGTCGCGGTAGCGCTCGAGAGGCACGCCTGCATGATCGCCCAAGCAGCGCCGCTACTTAACATCTTCGTCACACTGGGCGTCTTTTCCCTGCAAAAGACTGCTTTACAAGCGGGGGATAAGCCTGTGGATAGTGTGGAGAGAAGCCCTCAGGCGAACACGCCCATCGCGCGAAACTTCGCGCGGCGGGTGCGGCGAAGCTGTACGGACGGGATGCCGTCGAGCTCGGCGAGGTGGGAGACGACCGATTCGCGCAGGAGCACCGCCGAGGCATCGGGATCCGTCTGGGCGCCGCCCTCCGGCTCCGGCACGATGCCCTCGATCACGCCGAGGTCGAGGCAGTGGGCCGCGTCGAGACGGAATGCCGAAGCGGCCTTCTTGGCCTGCGACGCGTCGCGCCACAGGATCGCGGCGCACCCCTCGGGCGAGATGACCGAGTAGATCGCGTTCTCCTGCATCAGCACCCGGTCCGCAACGGCGATCGCGACGGCACCGCCCGAGCCCCCCTCGCCGATCACGACGGCGACGGTGGGCACGTCGAGGCTCACCATCACGGCCTGCGATCGCGCGATCGCGCCTCCCTGCCCGTGCTGCTCGGCGGCGACGCCCGGGTAGGCGCCCGGGGTGTCGACGAGCGTGAGGAGCGGGAACCCGTGGCGGTTCGCGAGCTCCATCACGCGCATCGCCTTGCGGTAGCCCTCCGGGTAGGCCATCCCGAAGTTCCGCCGCGTCCGCTCCTTCAGGTCACGGCCCTTCTGGTGCCCGATCAACGCGATCGTGCGGCCCTCGAGCTTCCCGATCCCGGTCACGATCGCGTGGTCGTCCATCCGGCCGCGGTCACCGTGGAGCTCGAAGAAGTCGTCCAGGATCCGCTCGACGTAGTCGAGCGTGTACGGCCGCTCCTGGTGGCGCGCGAGCTCGACCCGCTGCCAGATCTCCTCGTCCGAGGTGTCTTCCTTCAGACGCTCGAGCTGCCTCTGCAGGCGCTCGAGCTCGGCGGAGAGCCGCGTCCCGCGCAGCAGCTTGACGCCGCTCAGCTTGGCGAGGCGGTCGCGCAGGCCGAGCTCGGCGTCGTTCGTCACGGCCGCCCGCCGAAGAGGCGGATCAACTGGGCGAGCACGGCGCGGAGATCGGCCCGCGGCACGATCCGGTCGATATGCCCGAAGCGCAGGTTGGACTCGGCGAGGCCGAAGTCGTCGGGCAGCTTCTCGCGCGTCGTCTGGGCGACCACGCGAGGGCCTGCGAACGACATCAACGCGCCCGGCTCCGCGAGTAAGACGTCACCGAGCGAGGCAAAGCTCGCGAGGAGCCCTCCCGTGGTCGGGTGCGCGAGGACGGAGATCACCACGCCGCCGGCTTCGTGCAGGTCCTCCAGCGCGCAGATCGTCTTCGGCAGCTGCATCAGAGCCAGGATCCCTTCCTGCATGCGCGCGCCGCCCGAGGACGACACCGACACGAGCGGGAGGCCGTCGGCAGCGGCGTGATCGCAGGCGCGGGCGAACTTCTCGCCGACGACGCTCCCCATCTAGCCACCCATGAACGAGAAGTCCATCACGGCGAGGCGGCACGGGAGCAGCTCGATCCGCCCGGTGCCCGTGATCATGGCGTCACCCAGTCCCGTCGCAACCTCGGCCTCGGCGAGGCGCTCGGTGTAGGGCTTGAGATCGAAGAACTCGAGCGGATCGCCCGACCGCAGCGCCGTCTCGTCCTCGACGAAGCTGCGCGGGTCGACGAGCTGCTCGATGCGCTCGAGACCGCGGACCGGGAAGTGATGGCCGCACTGAGGGCATACCCTCAGGTGCACCCTGAGCTCCTCGTCGCGGTAGTGCGACCCGCAGCCGGGGCACGTGTTCGGGTGCTTCTTCGCCGACCCGTCGTCGAGCGTGGCCTGCTTGTGCTCGATCGAGACGTCGATCTTGTCGGTGGCGGACATCTGCGCCATCTTAGACCCGGGTTCCCGGCCCGGGGTTACACGCGGCGGCCTACAGGCCGGCTGCAGTGGCGAGGCGGGCCAGAACGGCCGTATCGGCGTCGTCGCGCAATCCCGTCAGCCCGAGCCCGGCGAGCTCACGGCGCCGGACGATGCCCCGCAGCAGCTCCTCCGCCTCGGGCAGCGTCGGGCCGCCCGGCTCCGGCATCAAGACCGCGAGCTCGCCGGGGCGGAGCACGTCGCAGTCGAACGCCACGTAGACGCGGTCGCACCCGTCGAGCGCACGGCCGATGTCGTCGTCGATCCCGGCCGCCTGGAGGTAGGCCGCCTCGGGAGGATCGAGGTTGCGGGCGCCGACCAGGGCGACGTCTGCCGGTTGCACTGCGCCCGCGTCGATCGCCATCCGCAACGGCATCCCCCACGCGTTGCCGGACGGCGAGGTCTCGGGCGTGTTGAGGTCGCCGTGCGCGTCGATCCACACGACTGCGAGCCGGCCCGGCCGGGCGGCGAGACCGCGGATCGCACCGACGTGGGCGCAGCAGCAGCCCCCGAGCACGAGCGGCCGCGCGGGGAGGTTGCGCATCTGCGCCGCCACCTGCTCGTCGAGCGTCTCCTCCTCGATCGTCGCGGCCTCGGGATACGGGAGCGGGAGAAGCGCCGCAGCGGCCATCGCTTCGCCGCCCGTCCCCCACGCGCGCGGCACCCGGACGAGGCCGGCGGCGAACTCACGCCCGCAGCTGTGGCACTGGTACTCGTCGTCGAAGGCGACGGCCGTGAGCGTGCGGCAGTCGGGGCAGCGGGCGCGCAGGGTGCTCATGTCGTGCGCTCCCAGGTGTTGCTCTGGCGGACGGCGCGAAGCCCGACCCTCTCGTAGAGCGCGAGCGCGCCTGTAGCGTTTTCCCTGTCGACGCCGAGACCGGCCGAGCGCTTGCCGGCGCCGGCGAAGAGCCGAAACGAATGGCGGAGGAGCGCCTCGCCGAGCCCGCGCCGCCGCCAGGGCACGCGGACGGCGAGATCGCCGATCCAACCGATCGACTCGTCCTCTCCGTGAGCGGGCCTCGCCAGGCAGAGCCCCGCGACGGCGTCCCCGTCCCAGACCACCGACGACAGGCCGGAGTCCGCACCCCCCGAGCGCAGGCTCTCGAGCCAAACGGCATGCGAGACGGAGAGGTAGAAGAAATCCCCGGCAAAGGCCTCGTCCTGGGCCGCGTGGACTGCTTCACCGGCGCGAAGATCGAGCGTTCGAACCTCGAGACCCTGCGGCCACACGGGAGGCTCGAGGTCACCCTCGATGTCTCGCTCCATCTCGTACGCCGCGCGGACGACGGCGTATCCCGCCCCCTCGAGCAATCCCGCAAGCCGATGGTCGTTCCGGTCGACGAAGAACTGGATCCGGCCCCCTTCGCCGACACGCTCGACCGCGCGCTCCTGCGCCCAGGCAACGAGGAGACCCAGCGCCACCTCTGCACCCGGCCTCACGCGGACGTCCACCATGGCCTTCTTGCTGCCGTCCTCGGGCAGGCTCACATCGGCGTACCCCTCAGCAGCCCCGTCCGGCGCGCGCGCCAGGCGCATGTCTCCCTTCGGATCGAGAAACGGAAGCTTGAACCACTGCGCGACGCCTCCGGCTGTTTCCTCGGAGATACAGTGCAGGGCCTGCGACCGCGCGTTGATCACCGCCGCGATCCGGCCCGCATCCTCGACCGTTGGCACGACGAGCTCACCCACCGGGCCGGAGCTCCTTGCGCCATACGTCGGCGCGCCAGAGGATGCGCATCCCCGCCCGCTCGTAGAGGTGCGTCGCGCCCGTCGGGTTCTCGCTGTCGACTCCCAGCGCGGCCATCGTCTCTCCGCGCTCGGCGAAGCGGCGGAAGCTCTCGTGCAGGAGCGCCAGCCCGAGCCCCTGCCTGCGCCATCTCGCGCGCACCGCGAGCTGCGAGATCAGGCCCCAGTCACCGAGCCGCTTGCAGTAGTTGACCGACACCGCTGCGATCTCGGCGCCGTCCCAGACGACGAGAACGAGCGCCGGGTCGAACTGCGGCACGCCCAGCACCCGCTCCGACCAGTCGTCGAAGTTGCGCTGCTCGTGGCTCCACTCGTCCGCGAACCCCTCGTCGAGGGCGGCCTTCAGCTGCCGGGCGTCGCGCGCGGCGACGAAAGGCCGGAGCTCGAGGCCGGCCGGCCACACGGGTGCCGGGATGTGGCCGCCGAGGTCGATCACCATGCGATGGAACGTGCGCACGCGGTCGTAGCCCCGCCCGGCGAGGAGCTCCGGCGCACGCGGGTCGCCAACGAGGTGCGCCGTCTCGGCCCAGACGGGCCCGTCCGGCGGCGCCTGGCCGGCGAGATCCCGGGCGCGGGCCTCGGCGGCCTCGAGGAGGAGGGTTCCGGCGCCGCGTCCGGTCAGCTCCGGGTGCACGTAGCCGTCGAGGAGCACCCGGCTGCCGTTGAGCCTGCGGACGTGCACGACACCGGCGATCCGGCCGTCCTCGACCGCGACCCACGCGTCGGTGTCGAGGTCGAGGCCGTCCCACTCCTCGCGCAGCTCCGCGAGAGTCCAGTCGGAATCGCCGTAGACGGCGTGGTCGCAGGCCCGGACGAGCGCGAAGACCTCGTCGAGGTCGGCAGTCGGATCGGGGCGACGGAGCTCCACGGTCGCGAAGTCTAGGGCTCTATCCTCCGGTGGATGCGTGCAGGCGCCCGACTACGCGAGATGACCGAGGCCGACTGGCCCCAGGTCGCCGCGATCTGGGCCGAGGGGATCGCAACCGGCAATGCCACCTTCGAGACCGAGCCGCCCTCCTGGGCCGCCTTCGACGCGACGCGGCGGCCCGAGGGCCGCTTCGTGGCCGAGCTGGAGGGGACGGTGGTGGGCTGGGCAGCGCTCTCGCCCGTGTCGAGCCGCCCGTGCTACGCAGGGGTGGCCGAGAACAGCGTCTACGTCGCCTCGGCGGCACGGGGCCAGAGCGTCGGCACCGCCCTCATGCAAGCGCTCGCCGCTGCCGCCTCCACAGCCGGGATCTGGACGATCCAGACGAGCGTCTTCCCGGAGAACGAGGCCAGCATCGCTCTCCACGAGCGGGCCGGCTTCCGCATCGTCGGCCGCCGGGAGCGCATCGCTCAGCTGGACGGCGTCTGGCGCGACACGCTGTTCCTGGAGTTGCGGCTGCCCTGAGCTACGCGCCGTGCCAGCGGCGGAACACGAGGCACGCGTTGTGGCCACCGAAGCCGAACGAGTTGGAGACACCGATCTCGACCTGCTCGTACCGCGCCTCGTTCGGGATGTAGTCGAGGTCGCAGGTCGGGTCGGGCGTCGTCTGGTTGATCGTCGGCGGCAGCACGCCGCGCTGGAGCGCGAGAATCGTGAAGATCGCCTCGACCGCGCCCGCCGCGCCGAGGCAGTGACCGGTCGCGCCCTTCGTCGACGAGATCGGCGTCCGGTAGGCCTTGTCCTCGCCGAGCGCGACCTTGAGCACGCGCGTCTCGCCCGAGTCCCCGGACGGAGTCGAGGTGCCGTGGGCATTCACGTAGCCGACGTCCTCCGGCACGATGCCCGCATCCGCGAACGCCATCGTCAGCGCCCGCGCGGGATTCTCGCCGGTCGGGTCGGGGTCGGACACGTGGTTGGCGTCCGACGAGACGCCGTAGCCGAGAAGCTCTGCGTAGATCTTCGCCCCCCGCGCCTTCGCGTGCTCGAGCTCCTCGATCACGACCATCCCCGCCGCCTCGCCCATCACGAAGCCGTCGCGCTCGCCGTCGAAGGGCCGGGAGCCGCGCTCGGGATCGTCGTTCCGGCGCGAGATCGCGCGCATGGCCCCGAACCCCGCGATGCTCACCGAGGTCACGGGAGCCTCGGTGCCGCCGCAGAGCATCACATCGGCGCGGCCGAGACGGATCGCGTCCATGCCGTCACCGATCGCCATGTTGGAGGCGGCGCAGGCGGTGCACTGCGAGAGCAGCGGCCCCCGCGTGCCGAGCTCGATCGACACCCAACCGGCAGCGAGGTTCGGGATGATCTGGACGATCGAGAACGGATTGACGCGGTCAGGCCCGCGGTCGTTGAGCTGGTTGACGCACTGCTCGAACGACTTCAGGCCGCCGATGCCCGTGGCGACGGCAGCCCCGACGCGATCGGCGATCGGCGCTATCACGAGCCCGGAGTCGGTCTCCGCCTGGCGCGCGGCCGCGAGCGCGAGGTGCGTGAAGCGATCCATCCGGCGCGACGCCTTGTAGTCGACGTAGTCGGTGACCTCGAGGTCACGCACCTCACAGGCGAAGTGAACCGGGTATCCCGTCGTGTCGAACTGCGTGATCGGGCCGGCCCCCGAGCGGCCGGCGATCAATCCGGCCCAGGTGTCCTCGAACGTGTTCCCGAGCGAGGTCACGGCTCCGATCCCGGTGACGACGATCCTGCGCCTGCCGTTGCTGTCGCTCACGGGCATGCAGGCTACATCCCGAGGCCGCCGTCGACGAGCAGCACTTCGCCCGTGACGAAGGAGGCCTCATCGGAGCAGAGGAAGCGAACGGCGCCCGCGACATCCGCCGGGTCGCCGAGCCGGCCGAGCGGTGTCTGCTGCAGCATCGCCTCCGTCGCCTCCTCGGGCAACACATCGGTGAGCTGCGTGCGCACGTACCCCGGAGCGACGACGTTGGCACGCACGTTCCGGCTCCCGAGCTCACGAGCGAGCGACTTGGTGAACCCGATGATCCCGGCCTTCGACGCTGCGTAGTTCGTCTGCCCCCAGTTGCCGTGGATCCCGACGATCGAGGACACGTTCACGATCGCGCCGGCGCGCTTCTTCATCATCGGCCGGGTCACGGCGCGGCACGTGTAGAAGACCGACGAGAGATTGGTGTCGATCACGGTACGCCAGTCGTCGTCGCTCATCCGGGCCAGCAGCCCGTCGCGCGTCAGGCCGGCGTTGTTCACGAGGATGTCGATGTCGCCCGCCTCCTCGACGAGCGCACGCGCCGACTCCGGGTCGGCAACATCGGCCTGCACCGCGCGGGCGCCGAGCGCATGCGCGAGCTCCTCTGCCTCGGCCCGGCCGGTGCGATAGCCGACGACGACCGCCGCGCCGGCGGCGGCGAGCTCCGTCGCGATCGCCCGCCCGATCCCACGCGAGGCGCCCGTCACGAGAGCGGTCTTCCCCTCGAGCGAGCAGAACCCGCTCACGATGAGAGGGCCTCCCGGGCCTTCTCCAGGCTGGCGAGATCGTTGACGGAGAACGTCCGTACGCCCTTGTCGATCCGCTTCACGAGACCGGAGAGGACGTTGCCCGGGCCCACCTCGACGAAGGTCGTGACGCCGCCGTGCACGAGCTCTCGGGCAGCCTGCGTGAACCGCACGGGCGCGGTGAGCTGGTCGACGAGCAGCGAGCCGAGCCGCGTGGCAGGCTCGATCTTGGCCGTCACGGTCGACATGAAGGGCGCGATCGGGTCGTGGAACCGCACCCGGTCGACGGCGGGCTTGAGGCGCCGCCCCGCGTTCGCCACGAGCGGGCTGTGGAACGCGCCGGAGACCTTCAGCTTGATCGCTCGTCGCGCGCCGAGGCTTTCGGCCTCGGCGCAGCACTCCTCGACTGCATCGTTCTCACCGGAGATCACGATCTGGCCGGGGCAGTTGTAGTTCGCGGGCCAGACTCCGAGGATCTTTCGGCAGAGATTCTCGACCTCCGCGTCCTCGAGCCCGAGGATCGCCGCCATCGAGCCGGGGCGCTCACGGGCGGCCTCGGCCATCGCAAGGCCGCGCTCGCGCACGAGGCCGATCGCCTCGGGCGTCCCGATCGCGCCGACTGACGCGAGCGCCGAGAACTCGCCCACCGAGTGGCCGACGACGACGTCTGGCTCGAGCCCCTCGGCCCGGATCGCCGCCAGGATCGCAAGGCACGTGGCGACGAGCGCCGGCTGCTGCACCTCGGTCTCGACGAGATCCTCGAGCGGCGAGTCGAAGCAAAGCTTCTGGAGATCGAGCCCCGACGCCTCGCTCCCGACCCGGTAGACCTCCATCGCCGCAGGCACCGCCTCGGCGATCTCACGGCCCATGCCTGCTTCGAGGGCGCCCTGCCCCGGGAAACAGAATGCGATCTTGCCCATCGTGTCCTCCTCAGCCCTCTCTCGGTGTGCCCGCGGCCGACACGCCGCCCCATTCGATCAACGCCGAGCCCCACGTGAGGCCGGCGCCCATTCCGGTCATCAACACGAGCGCGCCGTCGGTTAGCCGGCCTTCCGCGCGCGCGTCCGCGAGCGCGAGAGGTATCGACCCCGACGACGTGTTCCCGAACCGGTCGACGTTCACGACCGTCCGCTCCGGTGGGATGCCCAGCTTACCGACCGCGTAGTCGATTATCCGCTTGTTCGCCTGGTGCGGCACGTAGACGTCGATGTCGGCGATCGTCTTGCCGCACTCCTCGAGCACCGCCTCCGCAGACGAGACCATCACCCGCGTCGCGAACTTGAACACCTCACGGCCGTTCATCTTGAGGATCGAGAGGGGATCGTCGAAATGCCGCGACCCGCTGCCGGGGTAGCAGAGGTGGATCCCGCCACCTCCGTCCGCGCCGAGCTCGAAGCCGAGGAACCCACCTGTCGTCACCTGCTCCATCACGACCGCCCCAGCGCCGTCCCCGAAGAGGACGAGCGTTGAGCGGTCGTCCCAGTCGAGGATCTTCGAGAGGAGGTCGCCGCCGACGACGAGGGCCTTCTTGGAGAGGCCCGACGCAAGCATCCCGTACGCCTGGGCGACGGCGTACATGAACCCGGTGCAGCCCGCGAGCAGGTCGTAGGCCGCAGCGTTGCGCATGCCGAGGATGTCTGCCATCAGGGCCGACGTCGTCGGGAACAGCATGTCCGGCGTGACCGTGGCGCAAATCACCAGATCGATCTCCGACGGGTCGGCGCCCGCCTCGGCGAGGGCCTCCCTGACGGCGGGGAGGGCGATGTCGCTCAGCGCCTCCTCCTGGGTGGCGATCCGCCGCTCCCGGATCCCCGTGCGCTCCTGGATCCACGCGTCGGAGGTGTCGACGAAGGCGGCCATGTCGTCGTTCGTCATCACCTTCGCGGGCACGTTCGTGCCGAGGCCGGTGATCCCGATCCTGGGGCCGTGCGCCGAGCCGATCATCGCTCCACCGCGAAGGTCAGGGTCCCACGCGCAGCGAGCTTGCCGTCGACCGTAGCCGTCGCCTTGCCCCGGCCCACCGGGCCGCGCATCGCATCGATCTCACACGTCAGGGTGAGCGTCTCGCCGGGCGAGACGACCCGCTTGAACCGGCAGTCGTCGATTCCGGCAAAAAAGGCGATCTTGCCGCGGTTCTCCTCCTCGACCAGGACCGCCACGGCGCCGGCCTGGGCCATCGCCTCGACGATCAGGACACCGGGCATAACGGGGCGGGCCGGGAAGTGCCCCGGGAACCACCAGTCGTCGGCGCGCACGAGCCTCGTCGCCACGACCCTGCGGCCCGGCTCGAGCTCGATCACCTCGTCGAGCAGCAGGAAGGGGTCCCGGTGCGGGAGGATGGCCTCGATCTCCGCCTTGCCGAACGGGACCGCCGGGATCACGCCGCCGACTCCGTCTCGAGGAGGTCGCGCATCGCCGCCCGGCCGCGGTGGGCGTAGCACTTGGCCGTGCCGACGGGCATCCCGGAGGCCGCCGAGATCTCCTCGAACGAGAAGCCCAGCGCGTCCTTGAGGACCAGCACCCGGGCCTGGGCCTCCGGCAGCCCGGCGAGGCCGTCCCTGAGATCGGCCCGTAGCTCCGAGAGCTCTGCCTCGCGATCCGGGGTTCGCCCGGGCGCCACGCGCACGTCCTCGTCGAGCGGGTCGTGCCGGCGGCCTCCACGGCGGTCGGCGACGTCGCGGCAGGCATTGAGCGTCAGCCGGTGCAGCCACGTGCTGAACGCGGCCTCACCACGGAACTGGCCGATCTTGGCGCACAGCTTGGCGAGCGCATCCTGCGCTGCATCGCGCGCGTCCTCGGGGTCCGCGAGCACGTGGGCGGAGAGCCGGGCGACGCGGGGTGCGTGACGCGTGCACAGCGCGTCGAGTGCGCGAGGGTCTCCGTCCCTGGCGCGCCTCACGAGAATGGGATCGCTGAGTCGGTCGTACGGGAGCTCGGGCTCGGGCCGCAACGCGGCACCGATTCGACGGCGAGAGCGCAGAGACGGTTGCACGCGGCGAGTCTACTCGCCGAGGACGGCGTCACAGCTGCAGGAGCCTCCCCCGTGGGGTCGGGCTACGGCCATCGCAACACGCCCCTGTTCCCGGCCGGATCGCGCGCGACGACCACGATCGACCGGACCTTGCGGATGCCGCCGAGGACCAGGTAACCGGGCCCCCGTGCCTGAAGCCGGCGAAGCGAGCCGTTTACCCGCACCGTCACCGCCGCCGCCTCGGAGACCCAGATGCGGGCAGGCTTCGCGTACAGCCTGATCACCGGCGCGTGGGCGTCGAGGAGGAAGGGCAGCGAAACCGTCGAGGTAGCGACCGCGTCGGTCGCGTCGAGGACCGCCACGTACGACCCGTCGGGCGTTGTGCCGACGCGCCGAGCGCCGTTCCAGCCGATGCTCTGCCGGCCGGCGGAGAGCTGTCCCGTGTACGGGGTCGCCACCCACTTGCCGTCGCGGAGCACGCGCAGCCGCACGGTCGCCGGCGCGGCGAGCTGGAACGTCACCGCCAGCTCGTCGTCGATCCCGTCGGCGTTCGGGGTGAGCACGGCCGGCGTGAGCGCCACCGAGCCGAGCGTTCGGGAGATCGCGATCTCCACCTGGGCGGCGGTCGACACCCCCGCGGAGTCGACGGCGGAGAGCACGACCGTGTAGACGCCGTCCGGCTGCCCGAGACCGTCGAAGACGAGGCTGTGCGAGCCTGCCGCGAGCCGCGCCGGGGGCCCGATCACGGCAAGCTGCGCGCCGGCTGCGTCGAGCAGCGTCGCCGTCACCGTGGCGGCAGCGCTCGTCGTGTACGAGATCGTGGTCGCGTCGGCCTCACCGTCGCCGTTCGGGCTGATCGTGGCCGGGTCGGCGGTGGCGCCCGTGATCGCGAGCGGCCCGGCGGCCACCACCTTCCCGAGCGTGCCGGATACGGATGTGGCGCCCGCGACCTCGATCCGCCAGCGTGCGCCCGTCGTCGCGAGTGACGCATCCCAGGTGAAGTCCACGGTCGGCCCCTGGCCCGAGCCGGCCGCGAGCTGCTGCCCGAGGTTGTCGGTGACCGTCACCCTCCACGGCAAGGCGGAGGAGACGCGTGCCTGGAAGTGGACGGTGCTCCCGAGACCTCCCGTCACCCTGGGCTCGTAGAGCTTCGGCAGGCCGATCGCCTGGGCCCTGGCGGCGATCGTCCCGAGCCTCGCGTAGAGCAGATCCCCGGGGCACGTGGTCGATCCGGTGTCGCGGTGTCCGGACACGGCGCGGAGGACGACAGGCACCCCGGCCGCATACCGCTCGCTCCCGCCCGAGAGGACCGTCAGCGAGGAGAGAGGATCGACGTGCGCGAGATCGAGGCGCCAGGCGAGCAGCTTCTCGAGCGAGGCCTCGGCCGCAGCAGGAATCGCGGCCGTGCTGAAGGTCCCGATCACGGCGATCCCCACCGAGCCCGAGTTGAAGCCGAGCGCATGGGCACCGATGACGTTCCGGTCGATCCCGCCGTAGCGCCCTTCGTAGACGGTGCCGTAGCGATCGACGAGGAAGTTGTAACCGATGTCGTTCCAGCCGTTCGACTTGACGTGGTAGATCTCGATGCCCCGGAGGATCGCCGCCGCCTGGGCGGGCGAGTAGTCGTTCGGGCCTGCCGTGTGATGGACGACCGCGAAGCGGATCGACGGGGCGTAGAGCGGGTCGGCACGCCGGATCGACTCGTCCGCGCCCCACGCGCTGCGCGGCACGATCGGCGGCGAGCCCGCTGACGCGACGGCGCGGAGCGGGATCCTCAGCTCCGGGCTGCGGACGAACGACGCCCTGAGGTCGCGCACGCGACCGCCGACGCGGTAGCGAATCCCGTTCGCAGGGCCGACCCAGGTCGGGTTTCCGAGCCGCCAGCCGCGGCTCGCAGCCGCCTCGCGTGCTCCGGTATCCGGCCGGTCCTCCGCCTCCACGGCGGCGCCGAGCCACGGGCCCCAGGCCCCCGAGATCGAGTGGACGCTGAACTGCACTGAGCCGCTTCCGTGCCAGCGCAAGCCGACGAGCTCGAACCGGCCGGGCGAGCTCGCGAGCGTCCGCGCACCGTGCAGCGGCACCGCCCGGAACGTGATCGAGGCGAGACCCGCCGAGGCGGTGACGGGCAGTGCAAGAGCTGCGAGTGCTGCGATGACGGCGAGGAGGGGCTTCACGGCGGGTAATCCCAGGGTGACGCACACCCGCCACCTTCACAAGAGATTCGACCTCACCCTGATAGAATCCTTACCGTCGTGGGACAGCCGCGTTTGCGGGGATTTCTCCTTACGGCCGTGGTCGTGACCCTGGTGCTGGCAGGCGGGGCTCCCGCCGCGGCTGTGCCGCACCGCGTGCTCGTCGCCTCGCTCGAGGACGACATCAACCCGGTCAGTCAGCAGTACCTCCAGGATCAGGTGCGGCGGGCCGAGCGCGATGGCTACGACGCGCTCGTCGTCGAGCTCGACACGCCGGGCGGCCTCGGCACCTCGATGCGGGCTATCGTCAAGAGCTTCCTCGCGTCCACCGTCCCGGTCGTCGTCTACGTCAGCCCGGCCGGGTCGAGCGCCGACTCGGCGGGGGCCGTGATCGGCCAGGCGGCCGACGTGCTCGCGATGGCGCCGCAGACGAACATCGGCTCCTCGACGCCGATCACGACGAACGGGGCCAACTTCTCGAGCGATCTGCGACGGAAGATCGTAAACGATGCCGCCACCTACATCTCGGAGCTCGCGCGCGAGCACGGACGCAACGCGAAGGCCGCCGAGGCGATGGTGCGTGACGCCGCCAACTTCGGTGCGCGTGAGGCCGCCGCGAGGAACATCGTCGACGTCGTCTCCCCGACGCTCCCGGCCCTCCTGAACGAGATCGACGGTACGGTGACCCAGCCCAAGGGATTGACGCTCCAGACCGCCGGAGCGGCGGTCGAAACGGTCCACATGTCGTTCTGGCAGCGGGCGCTCGACACCCTGATCGACCCGAACATCATCGCCCTCATGCTCTCCCTCGGCGTCGTCGGGCTGCTCGTCGAGCTCTGGAACCCGGGACTCGTGCTGCCGGGCACGGTCGGCGCGATCTCGCTGCTCGTCGGCCTCTACGGCCTGCAGGTGCTGCCGGTCTCGGCGGCCGGCGTCCTGCTGCTCCTGCTCTCGCTCGGCCTGTTCGTGACCGACGCGCTCGTCACCTCACACGGAGCGCTGACGCTCGCCGGAGCCGTCACCTTCGTGATCGGCGCGCTCATGCTCTTCGACCCTGCCGGCCCCGCCTACCAGGTGTCGATCTGGACCGCCCTCGCGATCGCCGGGACCCTCGTCCTGCTACTCGGAGTGGCGCTCTCGCGCATCGTCAAGGCGCGGCGGAATCCCGTCGAGGTGGGCGTCGGCCTGCTCGTCGGCGAGGAGGCCGAGGTGCGGCGCGACGGTCTCGTCGCCGTCAACGGCGAGCTGTGGCGCGCCCGCCGCGACGACGGCCTGCCGCTGCCACCCGGCGACCACGTCACGGTCGAGGCGGTCGGAGAAGATCTCGTGCTGCTCGTAGGATCGGGAAACCACACCGAAGGGACGTAGCGTCGTGAACATCGCACTGATCGGTACCGCCGTGATTCTCGTGATCGTGATCGTGATCCTGTTCGCCTCCGTGAAGGTGGCGCGCGAGTACGAGCGAGGCGTCATCTTCCGGCTCGGGCGGCTCCTGCCGGAG
>Ga0302322_100001776_pt1 | contig 17960 bp, 13 predicted proteins | sample Fen_T0_2_FD_203757 | JGI IMG/M metagenome (GOLD analysis project Ga0302322, IMG submission 203757) | Peat permafrost microbial communities from Stordalen Mire near Abisko, Sweden - Fen_T0_2 | ecosystem: Environmental > Terrestrial > Soil > Wetlands > Permafrost | place: Sweden: Abisko... | reverse complement strand
CCGAGACAATTGATCGCGCCCATAACCGAAGTCTTAGTCGTCTTGATCGGATTGTACTGGTAGTGCGGCGGCGAAGCCGGGCAGGCGAGATTGTAGATCTGGTCGACCTCGTACTTGAATGGATCGGTCACATCGTGCCGGACGAGTTCAAAGTTAGGATTGGCCAGCTGGTGGGCGATATTGGTTTTTCGCCCCGTGAAAAAGTTATCCATGCAGACGACTTCGTGGCCGTCCTTGAGCAGGCGATCGCAAAGGTTGGAACCGAGAAAACCAGCACCACCGGTGACAAGAATGCGCATACGCCGTACGATGGGAGAAGCAGGTCATCACGCCAGCAAAAGTTTCCCAGATCAGGGAAACCCCGGCTGTGATAAGGTACCCGCGGCCCGCCCTACCAAAGTATCTCGTTCTACCGCGCCGCAAGTCCCGCTTCGTAGCGCTCGATCCAGGCGCGGTGCCAAGGCCCGTAATCGCCGGCCTCAATGTGGTCGCGCGCCTGCGCCATGAGATCGAGGAAGAAGTGGAGGTTGTGAATAGTTAATAGCGTTCCGCTGAGCATTTCGCCCGCGACCGTGAGATGGCGCAGGTAGGAACGGGAAAAGTTCGTCGTGTAATTGGCGAGACCCTCGACGATCGGGCGCGGGTCGGCGCGGAATTTTTCGTTGCGCAGATTGATCGGGCCATCAGCCGTGAAGACGAGACCGTTGCGGGCGACGCGGGTCGGCAACACACAGTCAAACATATCGACGCCGAGCGCGATCATCTTGAGCAACTGCGGCGGCGTGCCGAGGCCCATCGTGTACCGCGGCTTGTCGACCGGCAGGTACGGCGTGGTTGCGCCGACTTGTTTCAGCATCTCTGGTTCGGGTTCGCCCACGCTTACACCGCCCACCGCGTAACCCGGAAAATCCAGCGCCGCCAGGCCTTCCGCCGCCTCACGGCGCAGATCGTCGAAGGTCGAGCCTTGGACAATCGCAAAAACGTGATGGCCTGCCGCAAGAAATCCATTGTCGGTAGCGATTTGCTTGCACTGCGTGGCCCAACGCTGGCTGCGCGCAACGGCTTTGGCGCAGGCATCGCGTTCACAGGGCCAGGGTGGACACTCATCAAGCACCATCGCGATGTCGCTGCCGAGGTTGGCCTGAATCGTCATGACCTCACGCGGCCCGAGAAATAGCTTCGCGCCGTCGAGATGCGATTGAAAAGCCACGCCGTCGTCACGGATGTCGCGGAGCTTGGCCAGACTGAAAACCTGAAAACCACCGCTGTCGGTTAAGATCGGGCCGTCCCAGCCCATGAATTTGTGCAAGCCACCCATGTCCCTCACGAGTTCACTGCCCGGCCGGAGATTCAGATGGTAGGTGTTGCCGAGGATGATCTGAGCGCCGATCTCACGCAAATGCACCGGCGTGACGGCTTTGACGGTGCCTTGCGTCCCGACAGGCATGAAGATCGGCGTTTCCACAAAGCCATGCCGCGTCTGTAAACGGCCCCGTCGGGCGGCCGTGGCGGAATCGGTTTTGAGCAATTGGAAGTGTGCAGGCATCGGCGTTTGACCGCTGTGCGGCCGCCCTCAATACCCCCGCGCTTGACCGGAGTGTCAATACGACGTTAAATTACGCCGTGCTTCTTGTCATCGATAACTACGACTCCTTCACCTACAACCTGGTCCAATATTTCGGCCAGCTCGGGGTGGAGCAGCGCATTTTCCGCAACAATGAGATCACGCCCGCCGAGGCCCTCGCGCTCAACCCCGACCGCGTGTTGTTGTCGCCCGGGCCGTGTTCGCCGGCGGAAGCTGGCGTGACGCTCGCCATGATCGAGACTTTCAAAGGCAGGAAACCGATTTTCGGCGTATGCCTCGGCCACCAGTCGATCGGGCATTATTTCGGTGGACGTGTCATACGTGCCGACCGGCTCATGCACGGCAAAACCTCGCCCATTCAGCACAAGGACACAGACCTTTTCCGCGGCATGCCGCAGGGTTTCGCCGCCACGCGCTACCATTCACTGCTGGTCGAACGCGCCAGTTTCCCGGATTGCCTTGAGATCACGGCCGAGACCGCCGAGGGAGAAGTCATGGGCCTGCGCCACAAGACACTGCCGATTTGGGGCGTGCAGTTTCACCCTGAGTCGATCGCGACCGAGGGTGGCATGCGCATCCTGCAAAACTTTTTGGAGCTTAACTAAGCCGTAACCGACAGATGGATACGCACGCATTAACCCCGGTAGCAGAACATTCTTCATTCTGCATTCTTAATTCTTCATTCTAAAATGCGTTGCCCCAAGTGTACTTCCATCGAGGACAAGGTCATCGATTCCCGCATCAGCAAAGAGGGCAGCACGATCCGCCGCCGCCGCGAATGCCTCGAATGCGGACATCGCTACACCACGACCGAGATGTTCGTGCGCGAAGGCCTCGTCGTCATTAAACGCGACGGACGCCGCGAAGATTTTGACCGCGAGAAACTGTTTCGCGCGATCCGTGCAGCGCTACACAAACGCCCGGTCGATCGCGAGCAGCTCGACATGCTGATTGAAGACGTGATCGATGCGCTTGAGGCACAGTATGAAAACGAAATTCCTTCCCAAGCCGTTGGCGATGCCGTGATGCAACGCCTGCGCAAGCTCGACCAGGTCGCGTACGTGCGCTTCGCCAGCGTGTATAAAGAATTCCGCGACGTCTCCGAGTTCATGCAAGAGATCAGCAGCCTCGGGAAAAACAAACCGGACCACCGCTGAGACCCCTCTCGGCGTGCTTGAGCAGAACGCGCGCTTCACGGATTCACATCCAAAATCCGAAATCGAAAATCCTTCGATGCCCGCACCTTCCCGCGATGAGCTGAGACGCCTCCATTTCATCAACGCGTTGTTCGCGCATGTCACCGGCCACGATCTCTATCTCGCGCAACAGATCCAGTCCGCGATTGCGTTCAGCCTGACGGAACTCGAACAACAGACCACCGCCAATCCTGAATCCATCGCGAAGTACGATGCCGCGTTCTCCGACGCTGCGGCAAAACTGCTCGGGAAATTCTTCAGTGAACAACCCAGCCACGGCTTCTACCACTGGAATGCGACAAACTCGCTGGAGGCCGCAACGCCACTCTTCGCCCGCAGTGAAATCATGACCGGGCTTAAGCAACTCGCCCGCTACCGCGAGGCCACACTGCTCGTCACCAATCTTCGGCCCGCGCTGCTCCCGCCCGAACGACGCGCCACGCCCCGCCGCGTCCAAGCCTACGAAGATACGCTCACGTTCATCCGCGACCTCGCCGCCGCCCGCACCGCACCCAGCGCCGATCTGCAACTACTGTTTCTGTAAGTTTATTTTACAGGAGAAAACAGAGGGAACTAAGCAAACCAGCAGCGCCAAAAACACTCTGCCAATTTGCTCTCCGTTTCCTCCGTTCTCTCCTGTAAAAACCCCTCTCACAACGCCAGCACCGATAAGTTTTCTGTCGTTTGCTCGAGCCAGACTATTTGTAGTCATACAATCGCCAAGTTGGCATGAAGAATGATGCAATTGCTTTTGACCCTGTGTAGTCCGTGGCTTTGGTGACAACCAACCCATCGCGACTCGTCCTCCTTCTTACCATCCCTGTGAAGACCACCATCCTCTACACAAAAACTGACGAGGCTCCCGCTCTCGCCACCTACTCTTTTCTGCCGGTCATCCAGGCGTTCACCAAGCATACAGACATTGCCGTAGAGTCTCGCGACATCTCTCTCGCCGGGCGCATCCTCGCCAATTTCTCTGACTGTCTCACCGAGACCCAGCGCGTGCCTGACGCCCTGGCCGAACTTGGCGCGCTCACGCTCAAGCCCGAAGCCAACATCATCAAGCTGCCCAATATCAGCGCCTCCGTCCCGCAGCTCAAGGCCGCGATCGCCGAACTCCAGGCCAAGGGTTACAAACTCCCCGCCTATCCCGAAGCGCCCACAACCGACGCCGAGAAGGAAATCAAAGCCCGCTATTCAAAGGTCATGGGCAGTGCCGTGAACCCCGTGCTCCGCGAAGGGAACTCCGATCGCCGCGCGCCAAAAGCCGTCAAGGAATACGCCCGCAAGCATCCCCATTCCATGGGCGCCTGGTCGCCAACGTCGAAAACCAACGTCGCCACCATGGGCAAGTACGACTTCTTCGCGAACGAGAAGTCCGTCACCGTCCCCGCGGCCACCACCGTGCGCATCGAATTTGTCGGTGCCGATGGTTCGACAAAGATTCTCAAGGACAAAACGCCGCTCAAGGCCGGGGAGATCATCGACGCCACCGTGCTGAGCAAGTGGGCGCTCATTGCCTTCCTTGAAGCTCAAGTCGCCAGAGCCAAAAAGGAGGGTTTGCTTTTTTCCGTCCACTTGAAGGCGACGATGATGAAAGTCTCCGACCCGATCATTTTCGGCCACGTCGTCCGCGTCTTTTTCAAAGACCTCCTCGCCAAACATGCCGCCACCTTCGCCGAACTCGGCGTCGATCTGAACAACGGCTTCGGCGATCTCCTCGCCAAGATCCAGAAACTCCCCGCCGACAAAAAGGCCGCGATCGAGTCCGACATCACTGCCGCCTACGCCGCCGGTCCGGCGGTCGCGATGGTTAATTCCGACAAAGGCATTACCAATCTCCATGTGCCGAGCGACGTCATCGTCGACGCCTCGATGCCCGCGATGATCCGCTCCTCCGGCAAAATGTACGACGCCGCGGGCAAACTCCAGGACACCCTAGCCATCATCCCCGACAGCAGCTACGCCGGCATCTATCAAGCCACGATCGACTTTTGCCGCGCGCACGGCGCCTTCGATCCGCGCACCATGGGCTCCGTGCCCAACGTCGGCCTGATGGCCCAGGCCGCGGAGGAATATGGCTCGCACAACAAGACATTCCAGATTTCCGGCAAAGGAACGGTTCGGGTCGTGGACGAATCCGGCCATGTCCTCCTCGAACATGCGGTCGAGGACGGAGACATCTGGCGCGCCTGCCAAACCAAGGATGCCCCGGTACAGGACTGGGTGAAGCTCGCCGTAAACCGTGCCCGGCTCTCCCATACTCCCGCCATCTTCTGGCTCGATGCCCAGCGCGCCCACGATGCCCAACTCATCGCCAAGGTAAAATCCTATCTGGCCCAGCACAACACCTCCGGCCTTGAAATCCGCCTCCTGCCGCCCGCCGACGCCACTTTATTCACCCTCGCGCGCCTCAAAGCCGGGCAGGACACGATCAGCGTCACCGGCAACGTCCTGCGCGATTACCTCACCGATCTCTTCCCCATCCTCGAAGTCGGCACCAGCGCCAAGATGCTCTCGATCGTTCCGCTGATGAATGGCGGCGGCCTGTTCGAAACCGGCGCTGGCGGTTCAGCGCCGAAACACGTCGAACAGTTCCTTCAGGACAATTATCTGCGCTGGGATTCCCTCGGTGAATTCTTCGCGCTAGCCGCCTCGCTTGAACACCTAAGCCAAACCGCCAACAATCCAAAGGCTAAAGTCCTCGCGGATACTCTGGACGCCGCTACCGGCAAGTTTCTAGAAAACGATCGCTCACCGGGGCGAAAGTTGGGCACCATCGACAACCGTGGCAGCCATTTCTACCTCGCGTTTTACTGGGCGCAGGAACTCGCCGCGCAAACTCAGGACGCCGAGTTAAGCAAGATCTTCGCACCGATCGCGGCCTCGCTCGTTCTTAACGAAGGCAAGATCGTTTCCGAGTTGAACGCCGTCCAGGGCAAGCCGGTTGACCTCGGCGGCTACTACCAGCCCGACGACGCGAAGGCCACAGCCGCGCTCCGCCCCAGTGCAACCTTCAACCGGATCTTTGCGAGTCTGTGATTCTCCTCCACTGCGCTTGAAAGCGGGCGTGGTCTATAACCGGTTCTCCCCGACAGAATCGCCTCCTCTTCTCTGCCATTTCAGGAAAGCCATGCGTTCAACCCCTGTATTTTTTCTCGCCCTGATATTTGCAATAATGTCGGTGGCTGATGCGGCAACGAGCAGCCGTCCCGGTTCGGTCGCGTCGCAAACATTCTCGATTGATGGCATCGCGTGCCCGGAGGTGACAGCTTGGTCCGGCGGCGACTACTTTGGCACGGTGGTTCTTCAGGGCGGGAAAAAGCACATTTCCAATATCGGCTTCGAACCAATCACTATAGAAACTATCTTGCCGCTGTCTCCGGCATTGGCCGCGTGCGTGGCCGACCTCTGCACGAATCAGACCAATCCCAAGACACTTCAGCTCACGAATCTAGACTCCAGCGGCTCCGTGGTCGGCACTTCACTGCAGGCAAGGAACGCGCAGTTGACGGAAATGCGGTTTCCCGCGCTCGACGCAGGCAGTAAAGATACGCTCCGCTTGACCCTGGTTTTTGTTGCAGAGCAAATCCGCGCCGCGCCCACCACGGCAACCACTACCCCCACGACCAGGCACGCCGCAGCGCCATCGGTATCCAATTTCCAAATTAATATTACCGGGCTTAACACGAGCCGCGTGAGCCGAATCGAACCGTTCATCATTAAACGCGTCTTGCCGAACGACAACATAGGGATACTTCGCCAACCAACCTTGCAGTCCAACCCAACCACTTTCCCTGATCTGAGCCTTAACTTTGGCGAAGTTTCTCCCACCGACTGGAGCACATGGCGCGACGACTTTTTCGTCAACGGCAAGCATCTTGAGTCCGACGAGAAAGACGGCTCGCTGCTGATTCTGGCGTCCGACCTGCACACGGTGCTATTTTCCCTCCAACTCTCCCATATCGGTCTCCTCTGTTTCTCGTCGCAGCCCGACGCCAACACTCTGCCAAATCGGCCGCGCGCCGACTTGTACTGCGAGCAGATGACGGTGGGCACCTCAACTACTACCTCTCCCACAAGTTCGACCACTCCGACCGCCCCGGCCACAACGCCTGCCGCAACAAACAACGTCACTAGCCCCGAGGACAAAGGTGCACGCGATCCAGCAGCCTTTGCGCGCCCACCGAATACGATCCGACAGGAATATAGCGTGAACCAAAATGCCACTACTACGGAGGAAGAGGTTAAGTATTCAGCCACCTCCACCTCGGACGACCTCCAGACATTTTACACCCAATATTTCGGCAGTGCCGGGTGGACCTTTGCCGAGTTGCACGAAAACGACGGCGGGCCGAGCGATACGCATCAAATCTACGGCCACTGGATCAAGACGAACAACGATTCAGTCGACGTTCGGCTAAGCGACATCACGAGCGGCCTCGTTACGATTACGGTAAACTTGAAACGCGCACCGGGAAACAATCCGCAGCCATGATGCCCGATGTTAGTCGCGATCACGACTGCCGCAATCGCACGCATTCATACGAGCAGAAAACCAAGATCAGATTCACTGGATTTTCCATGAAGACCACTTCTCGTTTTGCCAGGATTCTTTTCGTGGCGGCACTGATCGCAAGCATCGGCGCCTCTACGACGCTCGCCGTTCCAAGCCGCACCGCCGCTCCCAGCAACGATCCGGCTGAGAGCACGCCAACTCCTCCTACAGTAATTTTACCCCCCAAGAAGCATCCCGGGACTCCAACAGGCAGCACCACCACGCCGTCCCCTGGAGGCGCTGGCCCGGGCGGCGCGGTCGCAAACCCGGCATCCGGAGATCAGCGAGGTGGACCAGTTGGCAACGGGAGCGCCGCGTCACCGGCCGGTCCCGGAGGTCCCGTCGGCGGTAGCGCGCCCGGTTCCAAGGATAAAGGCGCTCGCGATCCCGTGGACTTTATTCGTCCGCCCAACACAGTGCGGACCGAGTATTCCCGCGATGAATACCCAACCTCCAAGCAGGAGCAGGTTAAATATACATCCCCCACGGCATCGACTGATCTCCTCGCCTTCTACACAAAATACTTGAGCAGCAATGATTGGGTACAGATTGAGTTGCACGAAAACAGTGGTGGGCCGAACGACGCACATCAAATCTACGGACATTGGGCCGACAAAAATGGCGATTCACTGGATCTTCGCCTGATCGATCTCAAATCCGGTGGCGTCGAGATCACGATCAACTTGAAACGCGTCCCGACACACCCGTAACTCTACTCCATCAAAACCACGCCGTTGGCCTAAAGCACGATGGCTGTATCATCGCCCGAGGCAGAACCCAGAACCTCTTTTTAACCGCAGCGAAGCGGAAGGGAGACTCCGAGGCAAATTCGTCCGTTTTTCCGCGGGGGTTTCTTTGCGCTTTTGCGTGAGGGAATTACTCCCTTATTCAGAAGCTCGCAGGACGTGTGAAGCACTCCATTTCTTTTCTCCGCGGCCTCAGCGTTCAGCCTCCATTCATGGCCGCAAAAGGGCTGCACTTTCATTTAAACCAATCCTCCGCGAATGCCACGTGCTTTTTAATGGCGGACGCAGTAACCATCAGAAAGTGGTAAATCTCGGCGGTAAATCGCAGCACGCATTGAAGAATGCACTTTCATTTTCATAGATACGGCCCCACGCGTATGAATTTCCTTCCAACTTTTCGATGGCTAACAACCAAGCTCATTCGCTCAGGATCTGCCCTGGCGGTGATCCTGGTAGGCGTATCGGCCCTGCGCGCAGCCGCGCCGCAACCTGTTCTGTTGAACTACACGAACCATTGGGCAGGCAACACCGGGGGCAAAGGCGGCGCGACTGCGACCGCGGACGCTATAAGCAACTTCGTCGTCGATATGGCCGTGCTCAACGCCTCGGACCTCAATTGGCAATTTGCTCCCTACGCACCGCTCGTCATCACCAAGAGCTATTGGGACGAGACCCAGCAAGCTGACGGCGCCTATTTCAAAGGTGTTCGCGTTTCCAAGGGTGAATTTTTCAACAAGAGCATCGTTTTCGATACGTCGACCTACGCCGGCGTCACTGCGAAGATCGCCCACCCACACCCGCTCGATCCGAACAACGCCACCGACAAAACACAGCAGGGCTATGAGGATCAGGGGCTCGCGCTGACCCCTTTTCAAAACAATCTCCCGTACGTTTCGCTGAGCGATGGTCGTAATATAAAGTCTGTTGCCTACCCGACCAACGTTGCGTTCGACAATACCGGGCGTCTCTGGATTGCCGACAACGGTCCCGATCAAAATTTCAAGATATTCACCATTGGCGCCACCGGCGCTCCCGTACTCTCAACCACCTTCGGCGAACAGGGCGGCGTGTTTTCGGGACCGACCAAGGGACTCGCCGGTCCGAAACGTTTCTGGGGTCCGCGTGGCGTCGGTTTTGGCTCTGACGGACAGATCATTGTCGGCTGCAGCGGTATTCCCGGCCAGATTCAGGGCGGTACCGATATTCGTTGGTTCGACCCGACCGGCAACACACTCAACTACCAGGCAATCGGCACATTCCTTCACGTAGCAGACTTTGATCCCACCAGCGACGGCAAGGATCTTTATGCCGGCGCCGTTCGCTATGAAATGGATTACACAAAACCGCCCGGTCAGAGCTGGAAGTTTGCCGCGGTCACGCTTGATCCTTTCCGTTTCCCCGATGACCCGCGTGCCAATATGCCGCTGGAATCGGCCTACATTCGCCGAATCGCCGGAAAGCGATTTCTATTTTGCACCAACATGGTCGGTGGCTACCTGGCGGTTTTTCGCTTCGAGGAAAACTCGGAGATAGCCATCCCCGCAGCCTTCTTTTACCTCTTCGCGAGCGGCCAGGGTGCTGCCTGGGCTGACGGTCTGTACCCGGTCTGGGACCCTGCCGCCAAAGGCAATGGCGGTCGCCGCTACATGTGGGTCGACAAGAACGGCAACGGCAAGCCCGACGCTGGCGAGTTTTCTGAGTTCTACGTGGCAAACATGTATGCCGAAGGCTACGACGTCGACGACGACGGCAACATCTGGATGTCCGGTGGCCAGTCGGCCTACTACGCAAACTGGGATTCCGGTGGAAGCTGGGTCCTCCCTTGTCTGGGCATCGACGTCAATGGCGTACCGATTTACGATGGTGCGAAAGTTGAGAAGCTTGGAATCCCCGATGGCATTTTGATGCCGATTGATCAGGAAATATCTCGCGGCGCCGCACGCCTGCGCTATCTGCCTGCAACGGACACTTTGGTTCTCGGGGTTGGTTTGGACGCTTGGTACACTCGGCGCATCTACGTGATCGACGGCTATCGCCACTCGGCCACCCCTACCCGGCGTTGTGTGTTTGACCTTGGTTTTCTCACAAACGGTGACCCGGAAATCCACCTCGATCAAGGCACCCACACCATGATTCTGCCTTTCAGCTTCGCCGCCGATCACGACTATGCGTACGTCGTTTATCTCGATGGCGGGCCCGATGCCCATGCACGCGGCGAAGTCACTATCTACAGCTTGAATGACGGCCATGAGGTCGGCTGGCTGAAGCCCGATGCAGGCACAGACTTTTTCAGTGGCACAATCGATCTTGTCGTCGGTGTGCAGGTACAAACGCGCTCAGACGGAAGCCGCGTGATTTGCGTCGAGGATGATGGTGCCGGAAAAATGATGGTTTATCACTGGATACCGCCAGCCTCCGGCCCTGGAACCGCAATTCCTTCTTCCGACATGCCGATCATCGTCACCCAACCGGCGCCGGTGACGAACGCCATCGCCGAAAAGGGCCTCAGCCTGAACGTCGCCGCAACCGGTACAAACCTCCAATATCAATGGAAAAAGAACGGTGCGCCGGTCGCAAATGCCACGAGCTTCGCTTTCGGCATCGACTCGGTAAAACTCAGCGACGCCGGCACCTACAGCGTCACCATTTCGAACTCCCTAGGTTCGGTGACGAGCAGCGATGCCGTGGTCAATGCTGCGGACAGCCAACCCGCTATCACCGTACAGCCCGCCGCCACCACCACCGTGGCCAGTGGAGAGAGCTTCAGTCTCTCGGTTACCGCAACTGGCAGTAATCTCCAATATCAGTGGTCCAAAGACAGCGTCGCCCTCACCACAAACGCCACCGGGACCACCTACTCGGTTTCCAGCATGAGCGCCGCCACTGCCGGCACCTACACCGTGAAGGTCACCAACTCCGCCAATTCCGTAATCAGCGATAACGCCGTCGTTCGACTTGCGACCACGCCTTCGAGTTCGTCTTCCAGCAGCAGCTCATCCTCGTCGAGCAGCTCATCATCTTCGTCTTCCAGTAGCTCGAGCAGTTCCTCTTCGTCTTCATCGTCGAGCAGCTCCAGTAGTTCGTCATCCAGCTCGAGCTCATCATCCTCATCGAGTTCAAGCAGCAGTTCATCGTCCGGCTTCTCGTCGGGTAGCGGCGGTGGTGGCGGTGGTGCAGCCAGCTCGGTTTACCTTTCGTTTATCGCCGTTGTTTCATTACTGCGTTTGGCAAATCGCGCACCCAAAGCGTAATTCCGGACCGACCGGCTATTATAGGCAGAAGCGATGGACATTAAGAGACGGTCGTCGCTTATGAGCATCAGTGTTTTAACCCGACCACGGCCGTCATTTTTGCAGTGCGAGCATGCGTCTCAGTCGACCCAGATATAACCATTGAAAGCTCCTAAAAATCAGACTCTCCCCAGCTACTAGAAAAGGCCGTCCCGAATACGGGTGTCATCTGAAACGTTCATATGAAACCATCAGAAAGTAGTAAAATTTAGGGCTAAATCAAAACTCGCATTGTAGTTTCTCCCGCCAGTCGTTCAACAGTCCTCCCCGTATGAACGCATCACTCGGAGTTCAACGGCTCACAACCCATGTCATTTCATCAGCAGCGGTCTGCACTGCGATTTTCTGCGGAGCGTTAGTGGGCGCCCGCGCTGCCGCACCCGCGCCAGTCCTCTTGGATTACACGAACCACTGGGCAGGCAACACCGGCGGCCTGGGTGGCCACGACGCCAAAGCCAACGACATCAGCAACTTCGTTGTCGACCTCGGCGTGCTCAACGCCTCGGACGTAGACTGGCAGATGGCCCCCTACGTGCCGCTGGTCGTCACCAAGAGCTACTGGGATGAAACCAATTGGGCTGACGGTGCCTATTTCGAAGGCGGTCGCGTTTCCAAGGGTGAGTACTTCAACAAGACGATGGTCTTCGATACATCGACCTACAACGGCATCACCGCCACGATCGCTCACCCGCACGTTCTCGATACTAATCACAACCCGTACGATCCTTCGATTACTCCGCAGCAGCGAGCCGACATCGTTCAGCAGAACAACGAGGATCAGGGCATCCCGCTCACGGATTATCCGGACAATATTCCTTATGTTTCGCTCAGTGATGGCCGAATCATCAAATCGGTCAGTTATCCGACGAATGTGGCTTTTGATAAGAGCGGCAACCTCTGGGTGGCCGACAACGGTCCCGATCAAAACTTTAAAATCTTTTCCATACCCGCCAGCGGCGCACCGACGCTTGTGACCACCTTTGGCGTAACCGGCGGCGTATTTGCTGGCCCGATTCCCGGCAGTTACAGCGAGAAGCGATTCTGGGGCGTGCGCGGCGTGTGTTTCCCGGACAACGGCCAGATCATTGTGGGCTGCAGCGGCATTCCCGGACAGAACGAAGGCGGCACCGATATCCGTTGGTTCGACAGCACGGACAGCTCGACCCTCGCCAAGCGCCTTTCCACCGCCTCGATGAGTTATCAGGCGATCGGCACCTTCCTGCACGTGGGTGACTTCGACCCGGCGAGCAACGGCACAGAGCTTTATCATTCCAGCCTGCACTACTCGATGGATTACTCGAAGGCGCCCGGCCAGAGCTGGAAAATCACCAGCGTCACGCTCGATCCCTTCCGCTTTCCCGATGATCCGCGGATCAATCATCCGTCCGGAACGTCTTTCGTCAGGAGAATAGGCGGCCAGCGCTTTCTCTACTGCATGGATATGTATGGAAGTTATATAACGATATTCCGCTTTGAACAGAACTCGGAAATCGCCATACCCGCTGCGTGGATTTATCTATATAACTCCGGACAAGGGTCAGACTGGGCGAAGGGCCTGTATCCCGTCCTAGACGATGGCAGTCGCTACCTGTGGCTCGACAAAAACGGCGATGGCAAACCGCAGGCCGTAGAGTTTTCGACTTACAAGGTGGCCAACTCCTACAGCCAAGCGTACGACGTGGATGCCGACGGCAACATCTGGATGGGCGGCGGCATGTCGGAATTTTCCACCAAGTATAAGGCGGGCGGCAATTGGGTTCTTCCCTGCAGTGGGCTTGATGCCAACGGCGTTCCTCAATACGACACATCGAAAATCGAGCACGTCGATAATCCCGAAAACATACTTCTGCCGATCGACTATGAAATGGCGTGGTCACCGACCCGCCTGCGCTATCTCGCCGGATCGGACACCATGGTTCTTGGTGCCGGCGCCAATGCGTGGAACACTGCGCGCGTTTACGTGATTGATGGCTATCGCAAATCCGGTAACCCGACCCGGCGTTGCGTGATCGATCTTGGTTTTAACATCAACGGTGCCTGGGAGGCCCACCTCGATATCGGATCGGCGAACATGGTTTTACCCATGAGCTTTACCGCTGATGAGGAGTATTTGTACGTAACCTATCTCGATGCCGGACTCGAAACACTCGCTCACGGTGATTTATATACTCGCGGCGAAGTGACGATCTACGACCTCAGAGACGGCCATGAAGTCGGTTGGGTAAGACCCAACGCCGATACCAATTGGTCTGCTGCAGGCATCGATCTCGTCGTCGGCATAAACGTCCAGACTCGTGCGGACGGCACTCGCGTGATCTGCGTCGAGGACGACGGCAACGGCAAAATGATGGTCTATCATTGGACGCCGCCTGCTTCCAGCGGCACGGGCGTATCTCCCACACGCAGTGGCGCGACCGGTCCGGTTATTGTGACCCAACCTCCGAAAATCGTCCACCCGCTCTATCAAGACACCCTCGATCTCTCCGTCATCACCCTGGGGGTGAACCTCTCCTTCCAATGGTACAAGGATGGCGCCGCCATCTCCGGTGCCACCAGCAACTCTTTCCACAAGGACAACGTTTCTGCGGCCGACAATGGCAACTACACGGTCACCGTCTCCAATGGGACCACCACACTAACGAGCACCGCTACTGCGGTTTCCCTCGTTTATCCGGCTGTCATCACCTCTCAGCCCAAGGCGTCGACCTCCGTCGCTCTTGGCTCTTCGTTCTCCTTAAGCGTCACCGCCACCGGCGACGATGCTCTGGTCTATCAATGGTACAAGGGAGCCGACGCCATTCCTAACGAAAACGAATCCACCTACTCGGTATCCTCCGCGACCGCAGCCGATGCCGGCACTTACACGGTTGTGGTGAAAAACTACAGCAACCTGGCGCTGACCTATGTCAGCACCTTAACAAGCACCGATGCCGTCGTCCAAATCGGCTCAGGTGGTTCGTCTTCGTCGAGCTCATCTTCCAGCTCCAGCTCTTCTTCGAGCAGTTCCTCTTCCTCCAGCTCATCGAGTTCTTCATCCTCCAGCAGTTCGAGCTCCTCGTCGTCAAGTTCCTCCGGCTCCGGCAGTTCATCCTCCAGCTCTTCAAGCTCGTCTTCGAGTTCCTCGAGTTCGTCCTCATCCAGCTCTTCGAGCAGCAGTTCGAGTTCCTCGGGAACGAGCAGTGCTCCCTTGGCACCTACCGGATTGACGGCCACGGCAGGCAACGCCTCGGTGACGCTGAGGTGGACCGCTTCGACCGGTGCGACTTCATACAAAATTTATCGCGGGACAACCGCCGGTGGCGAAGCCGCAACGCCGATTTCCTCCAACGTCACAACAACGACCTACTCGAATACCGGCCTAACCAATGGAGCGGCCTACTTCTACAAAATCGCAGCAGTAAACAGTGCCGGCACCAGCGTGCTATCGAGTGAAGTTTCGGCCACACCGAAGAGCAGCAGCTCGAGTTCGTCCTCCAGTTCGTCGTCTTCCAGTTCGTCTAGCGGCGGCGGTTCCAGTGGCACCGGTTCGTCTTCCTCTTCGAGTTCCAGCAGCTCCTCCTCGTCGTCCAGTTCTTCCTCGAGTTCATCGTCATCGAGCTCGTCGAGCAGCAGTTCGAGTTCCTCGGGAGCGGGTTCGGTTCCGGCCGCTCCTGTTGCCCTAACCGCCACGGCAGGCAACGCCTCAGCGTCGCTCAACTGGACGGCTTCAACCGGTGCAACTTCGTACAAAGTTTATCGCGGCACAACCGCGGGCGGCGAATCAACCACGCCCATCGCATCAAGTGTCACCGCGACTTCCTACTCTGATATCAGCCTCACCAACGGCACGACCTATTATTACAAAGTCGCCGCGATGAACAGCGCGGGCACGAGCGCACTTTCGAGTGAAGCCTCGGTCACGCCAACAAGCGGCACGAGTTCTTCCAGTTCCAGCAGCTCCTCATCAAGCTCGTCGTCCAGCAGTTCTTCTTCGTCCTCGTCGAGCAGCTCCAGTAGTTCGTCTTCCTCTTCAAGTTCCAGCAGCAGCTCCTCGTCGAGCTCCTCATCAAGCGGCGGCACTCCCAACAACTCCGGCGGCGGTGGTGGTGGCGCCCCGGGCTGCCTGTACTCGAGCGCCTTGGTCACAGCGTATGCATTACGCCGCCTGCGCGACCGCCATTCGCGCCTATAGCGCTGACCCCGCCCGCCACCGACGTACGTTGCCGAACCGTTTGGTAGCGTTCGCTGATCATTCCGGCCATGCATCAATCAATCACCGGTAACTTAAAACGACTCGTTCATTTTCCCTGAAGGAATCTTCGCCGCGGAACACGACCTATACGCCACTCCTAATATTTCGACGATGATTATTACACGACTGAACAGAATCGGTTTTCCGCTTTTGCTTTGCCTGTTGCTGACCGCCTGCGGCAGCGACAACAAAAGTTCATCATCCAACAGTTCTTCGTCGAGCAGCAGTTCTTCGAGCTCAAGTTCGTCCTCATCCTCGTCGAGCAGCAGCTCCTCTTCGTCGAGTTCCAGTTCTTCCAGCTCATCATCCAGCTCAAGCAGTTCGTCGTCGAGCAGCTCAAGTTCCAGCTCCAGCAGCGGCGCAGTGATCGCGACGCCCGTGATTACGACTCAACCGCAAGCACTCACCGATGTCGCCTCTGGCGCCAATTTTTCACTCTCGGTCGTGGCGACCGGCTCGAACCTCGCGTACCAGTGGAAACTGGGCAATACTGCCATAACTGGGGCCACCAATTCGACCTACACGAAGACGGGCATGACTGCGGCCACGGCCGGCAACTACACCGTGGTCGTCACGAATGCCGGCGGCTCCGCCACTAGCGAGATCGCAGTCGTCAACCTCTCCTCTTCCTCAAGCAGCTCTTCTTCCTCCAGCTCCTCCAGCAGCTCATCGTCGAGTTCCAGCTCCTCATCGAGTTCGAGCAGTTCGTCGTCGAGCAGCTCCAGCTCAAGCTCTAGCAGTTCTTCCAGTAGCGGCGGCGTCATTCTCGCTCCAGTAATCACGACTCAACCGCGCGCGGCTACCGTTGTCGCACCGGGGGGGAGTTTCACCCTTTCGGTCGTGGCGACCGGTTCCAACCTCACGTACAAATGGAAGCTTGGCAGCGCCACTTTGACCGGGGCCACTAATTCAAGTTACACGAAAACCAACATGACGGCAGCCGCGGCCGGTAACTACACGGTGGTTGTCACCAACAGCGGCGGCTCGGTCACAAGCGCCATTGCCGTCGTCACGCTCTCTTCATCGTCCAGCTCCAGCTCTTCGAGCAGCTCGTCATCGAGTTCTTCCTCCAGTTCGTCCTCAAGCAGCAGTTCCGGAAGCTCGTCCAGTTCATCTTCGAGCAGCAGCTCGTCGAGTTCCAGTTCTTCGTCGAGCTCCAGCAGTTCTAGTTCATCATCGTCGAGCTCTTCCAGCTCCAGCAGTTCGTCCTCATCAAGTTCCTCCAGCAGCTCCAGTAGTTCGTCATCGAGTTCTTCCAGCAGTTCATCGTCGAGTTCCTCTTCCAGCTCTTCATCAAGCAGCAGTTCCTCCAGCAGCAGCGGAGGCAGTTTGACCATCGGCGCGCTGGCGCCTTATTTCCATGCCAGTCTCACGGGCCTGATGATGGATCAGGAGCCCCTCGAGGGCGCGATCCCCGCCGCCGGACGCACCTACCGTGGCTCGATCAAACCCGTGAACGATGAGGCGGTCGCTGGCATACAATTTTTGCTGGGCAACCTCACCGCCAGCCAGATTCGAGGGGCAAAAATGCTGATGGGCATAGCGTCCGTCGTGAATGCCGATCAAATCCCCACCAACAACGGCGTTGCCAACAATACCATTACGGGAAATCCCCACACCGGCTGGGTACAGGTAAAAATCGGCGGCGCCACAGATCTTCCAGTGGACGCGGATCCCGACGGCACCGGTTTGGCGTGGACGGACTTGGTTGCTTTTTCTCCCAACTTTAATCCCAACGATGGCGAAATCGTCTGGCGCATCTGGGTGCCGGATCGTGCGACCGCACCTTATGCCCTTTCAATTGCGCAAGGAGACGCCGTGTCCGCAGCGTCTACTGCAATCCGATCGCTGGCTCGATTCCAAATCCGGGCACGTGGCGATGGCTTCTCCCAAGGCTCGAACTGGATGTATTATGGTTGGGCAGACAGCAATATCGTCACCAACCCTGCAACTATTGCGACGTGGACGGTAACAACGAATCCGCTCAATGATTTTTATGCCTACTCAAGCCCCAACGTAACCGCCACTCCGATTTTGGGTTATCGCTGGAAAGCAACTCGCTCTCTACCCGTCATCGAGATGGTGGGCGACTCCATCACTCAAGGCTACTGGGATAGTGAAGACGGCCCCTTTAGCGTGGACGGCGTACCTGGGTACCTGATTGAGGCCCTCGGTTCCGGTTCCAATGCCCAATATACTTTCGTCAACTTCGGCGCCTCCGGCTACACGCCCGAACAGTATTTGGCGCGATGGAAAGGTTTGGCATACGCCGATCTCACGGGCGGGACCGCCCTGGTCTACAGCATCTATTCGCCCAACGGTTTTAATTTGTACGACCTTCAGGGAAGCATCGA
>Ga0302322_100001775_pt1 | contig 17962 bp, 18 predicted proteins | sample Fen_T0_2_FD_203757 | JGI IMG/M metagenome (GOLD analysis project Ga0302322, IMG submission 203757) | Peat permafrost microbial communities from Stordalen Mire near Abisko, Sweden - Fen_T0_2 | ecosystem: Environmental > Terrestrial > Soil > Wetlands > Permafrost | place: Sweden: Abisko... | reverse complement strand
GGCCTCCTCGGGTGCCTCCCAGGTTTCCTCACCATCGCTGAGGAGGAGGATCACGGCGGGCAGGTCCCGGTCCACCTGGGCCGCTACCTGCGGCAACCCTCGTCCCAGGCTGGTGCCGGGGGAGCCGACCTCGCCGGGAACCACCGCCCGCAGAGCTTCGCGGAGCAGCGTTCGATCTTCACCGGGTGGCTGCAAGGGGATGGCATCCCCCGTGATCAAATCCAGGCTCCAGCGCAGGCCATGTTGCGGGCGGGACCAGATCCGGTCCAGAGCGGTCACGGCGGCTTCCCAGCGACTGCGGCCATGGACATCGGGCACGGTCATGGAGCGACTGGCATCGAGGACCACATGCACCGTGAGCCGCGGGAATTCCGGGAAGCCCCAGCGCGGCTCCGCCAGGCCGATGCCGAGGCCTGAAACGATCATGGCCAAGCCAAGTCCCTGCCAGATGGGTCGCTGCCCCACCACCTGCACCCCCAGTCCCGGCCGGAGATGGGCGAACAACGCCAGGATCAGGACGACCAGGACCACCGTCCCAGCAGGCAGCAACACCCAGGGATGAGAAAAGGGCAGGCTCATGGACCCACCACCCAGGCGGGCCGGGGTTTCCCGCGCTTGAAAGCCAGATCCACTGCCAGGGGCAGGACCAGGAGGGCCGCGGCCAGCAGGCACCAGCGGGCCAGGGGGCGGCCTTCGGTGGGCGGGTCCACGGGGAGGAGGGTCTTTTCCAGCTGGTCCACGGAGGCCAGGCTGTGTTCCAGACCTGCGGGATCCTCAGCGTCGAAGGCTTCACCGCCCGTGAGGTGAGCCACCTGCTGCAGCGTGGCGTGGTCCACCTCCACATGCAGGCGGGCGAAGCCACCGCCCTCGAGGGGCACCAGACTTTCCCCATTGGTGCCAAGCGCCACGGCATGGATGCGGATGCCATTGCGATGGGCCTCCTCGGCCGCCTCCATGGGCGTCACCCGGCCCCGGTTCTGGACCCCATCGGTGACCAGGAGGATGACGCGGCTGCGGGCGGGGCTGTCTTCCAGACGCCGCACAGCGGTCATCAAGGCCGAGCCGATGGCCGTGCCGTCGTCGCGGCTGTCGATGTCCAGTCGCGCCAGCATGCGCAGCAGGCGCCTGTGGTCCGCGGTGAGCGGGCTCAGGGTGACGGGATGGGCACTGAACAAGATGAGGGCGAAGCGGTCGTCGGGACGCCGCAGGACGAACTGCGCGAGGGTGCGGCGGGCGGCGTGCCAGCGATCTTCGTCGGGGCGGTCGAGGATCCGCATGCTGCTGCTGCCATCCAGCACCACCGCGAAATCCACCACGGGCGCTGTGCCACGGAGCGGCAACCGCCACTCGGGTCCGGCGCCGGCGAGGCCCAGGACCAGGGCCAACAGCACTGGAATCCAGTGCGAGCTGAAGCGGGCCAGGGTGCTGGACGGCTTCGATGAGGGGATGCCCCAGCGGTAGATGACGCGCCAGGCCCAGACCAGCAGCGGCACAGTTACCAGCAGGAGGAGCGGATGGCGCAGGGCGATCACGGTGTGCCCCGGGTGTCACCCTTATCGAGCGCAGCCACCAGCGGCTCCGGCGCGGGAAAGGGCGGTTCTGTGCGGCCGAAGCGGGCCGCGTCGAGGCTCTTGGCCCACTGGTCCCAGGGGCCGAGGTGCTGGGCCTGAAAGTCGGATGGCCCCCAAGCGCGGGCGGCTTCGCCGAAGCGCGCAGCCAGCAGGTCACGGCCGAGACCATGGGCTGCATCCAGGGTGCTCCGCTCCCGGTTGGTGGGGGGCCAGTGCCGATGGAAAGCGCGAATCGTCAGGCGCAGACGCCGCTTGGCGGAACCTTTCCGCCACCTTCGAATCAGCCAAATGATGAGGGCCAGAGGCGGCAGCAGCAGCAGGCTGGCCCATGCCCAGGGAAAGGGAATGCCAGGCAGGCGGTCGTCGTTCCCGCCCCCGAAACCCACCCAAGGTCCACCGAAGGGAATGGTGCGAGGCACCCATAGCCGCAGCTCGGGGCTGCGCTGTCCATTGCCCAGATCCAGGGCTGGGATCACGGCCAAGCCGGGTTCCAGCGCCTGCACTTGGAAGCGCCAGCCCCGACCATCCGGCAACGGTTCCATGGCGCGCAGCCGCAGGGGACCGAGGCGATCCTCCACCGTCGGGCGGGGCGGGGCGGGCTTCGCCGGATCCTCCTCCCGCAATTCCACAGCCTGCAACTCACCAAGCTTCAACTGGCCGGGGGCCTTCCAGGTCGGTGCAGCCCCGATGGACAGGCATCCCGCCAACACCAGAATTCCGGTCCTTTGACGACGCGGATTTCGCATGCGAGATCCGCGCAAGGAAGGATGCCAGGGGGAACGCAGGCCCATCACGCGCCCCCCGCCCGCAGCCATCCATTCAGCTTCACCACCGGGTCGTCCATCAGGTCCCATCGTTGCCGTTCGATGGCGGCGGTGAAACCGGGATCGGGCCACATCATGCCTCGGCGATCGGTCCGATCCTCGGGTTGGAACCACACCAGGCGATGGCGCGTGGCCAGCGGCTTCAGCAGTGGCGCCAGTCCCTGCAGTCCCGATCCATTGCTGAAGAGCCAGAGTCGATGTCCTTTCCCGTGCTCGCCCCAGTGCCCCAGGGCCTCGCGCCAGGAGGCCTCCGTGGGAATGGAAGGGCCCCGTTCCGCCAAGGTTTCCAGGATGCGCAGCCCATGGATACGGCCGCGCCTCGGCGCGATGCGCAGGGCGGGTGTGCGTCCATCCCCGGGAACGATCAGTCCCAGACGATCTCCGGTGGCTTGCAACGTGGCGACGGCGGCGCCGCAGAGCTCGATCGCCCAACGCAGCGGTGAGACAGGATCACCCAGGAACATGGATGGCGAGGGATCCACGACCAGCCAGAGCACCAGGTCACGGCTGCTCTCGAAGCGCTTCATGATGGGCTCACCAGTGCGAGCCGTCAGTGGCCAATTGATGAACCGGGGGTCATCCCCCGGCACGTAGGGTCGGTTCTCGACGAAAGTGAGACCCGCGCCCTTGAACTTGGAGGGATGCAGGCCCTCCGTGCCCCCGCCCAGACGCCCACGCAACCGCAGCGGCAGGCGTCGCAGGCGGGCGAGGAAGCGGGCGGGCAGGGGCATGGAGGTTCAGTATGGCGGAATTCAGGCTGGAGTCTGGAGGTACCGATTCCTGAGGCGGCCTGCGGCCGCGCCGAGTGTTTTCCTTTGGGCGAGGCAGCCCGTATGGGTCGGATCCAAACCAAACATTTGGCACGGCGCAAAGCGCCCGACCAGAAAACAGCACCTCCGGATTTCAGACTCCAGATTGAGCGCCTGACTACCACTTCACCCGTACCCGATAGGTCAGCGCGGCGCTGCCTTCGGCGGGAATGGTCACCTTGAAGCGTGCGGTGCCGGAGGCCTCCTTGGCATAGGGGTGGCTGCTCTGCAGCACCTCCCAGTCTCCGGGCATGGGTTCGAGCAGGCTCACGGTGACGGCTTCCTTCTTGGCGTTCTTCAGTTCCACTTCGAAGGCGGATTCGTACACGTAGCTGAACTTCCCCTGGCGGCCGAGGCTCTTGAAGTCGGTTTGCTTGCGCTTGGCGGTGACGTCGAAGGCATCGCCCAGCTTCATGCGTACCAGCTCGTTCTTCGGGGTGTGGTCCACGTTGTCCTCGCCCACGAACTGGGCGCGGCCCTCGCTGTCGCGCTTGTAGACGCGGATGATGCCCTTGGGCAGGGGCATGCCCAGGCGGCTGGATTCCTTGTTCTCGAACTCGACGAAGACGCCCACCTTCTGCTTCTCACCCAGGTCGCCGTAGCTGCCGGAGTAGTAGTGCCCCTGTCCCTGCAGCAGGTATTCCTTGCGGACAGGCACGGCGCTGGCGCTGAGCAGGGCCACCTGTTTGGTCTGGTTCACGGCCAGGGTGGTGGGACGGTCCAGGGTGTAGAGGTGGTATTCGAAGAGGCTCTCTTCGGCCATTTTCGGGGCAGCGGCCTTCATTCTCATCTCTGACATGACCGCCCCGGCGATCATGTCCCTGCGGGGCTCCCGGGCCCGGTTCACATCCCCCGCCACCAGTTGCAGCGTGGCATTCGGGTAGGCGGCGCCGCTCTGGTTGGTGAGGGTCACCCAGCCGCTGAGGTCAAGGGTCTTTTCGTCCGAGGATAGATTGGCCACGTAATCCGCGCGCCAGGAAAGGCCGCCCGTGAGGTAGCTCAATTCCAGCTGCTGGGTCTTGTCGATGCCGCTGTTCAGGCTGATCACCAGAGTGGGGCGGGCTCGCAGGTTGCCGGGAACTTTGGGATATACAATGCGGCCGGGGATGCTGGTCTCGATGCGATCGGCGAACTGCAGCACGGTACCGTTGTTGGTGGCCAGGACCGTGGCCTCCTCTCGGATTTCCTTGGATCCCGCACCCTCGGCATTGGGTACGCTGCGCACCACGGTCACCTTCTCACCCACATATTTCTCCAGCAGTTTCTGGGGTGTGAGCAGGTCGAAGTCGAAGTTCTGTTCGGACACCCAGAAATCCTTGGGTGCGGTGAGATTCCGCAGGAGGGCGGTCTCGGGCCGGATCTGTGCGGACACTTCCTGGAAGGCCAGCCGGGCCTCGCCCCTTGGCAACCGCACCTCCCGCTGATCCTTCACAAGGGCCAGGTTGTCGTTGTAGATGGTCACCGCCAGCGCCTTCTGGTCCTTCAATGTGGTTGGGGTCTCCTGGGCGACGAGCAGCGCAGGCAGGGCGGCGAGGAGCAGGGTGGGGCGCATGGGACCTCCGGGGTGGATGGCGGGCGAAACATGGCCCGATACCTGGTCATGCCGTGACGGGGGAGATCCTTTCATGGAAAGCAAAAACATGAAAATTAGAGGAGGCTGGCGGAGGAGCTAAGGAAAGCAGAGGGAAAAATGAAACGGCTTCCTTTCTCCGCTTTCCTCAGCCCCTCCGTTCTCCTTCGCTTCTTGAACTCCTTTCGCTTGTGCTGGGTGATGGCCTAGACGAGCTTCCCCTCGCCGGCCAGCTCCTGGATCCGCGCCAGGGCCGAATCCAGCTGCCCCTGCAGCAGCTTCTCGGCGCCCATCATCTGCATCATCATCGGGATGTCGGCCTCATCCACCAGGCGCAGGGTGCTGTCTTCGCCACTGGCCGCGATTTCGAAGCGCAGCTCGTGATCGAACATTTTTTTCGCGCCGGGAATGAGGCTTACGAGCTGGCCGGGAACGCGGGTCTTCGCCACCAGTTCCTGGGGCATTTTCATGCCCATGACCTCGATGACGTAGCTGTGCTTATCGCTGTCGCCCTGGAAGTTCATGGCCGCGGGCTCAAGAAAGGCGCGGTGCTTCGACAGATCAGAGAGGAAACCATAGAGCGCATCCGCAGAGATGGGCAGCGTGGCGGTGGTGGTTTTGAGGGTGGTCATGCGGGCTCCAGGGCTATGCAGCATCGAACCACGAAGGTGGAAACTCCGCGAGTCCTACCCCTGGGAAAGGGGTCCCTTCATGATCCGTACGACCGCTCGCCAAAAAAGGCGGTGCCGATGCGAACCTGATCCGAGCCCGCCGCGATGGCGGCTTCGAGATCGTCGCTCATGCCCATGCTGAGGCGCAGTGGCTGGCCGAGATCCTGCTGCACCCGCTCGCGCAGTTGCGCCATCTGAGCGAAGGCGCCCTCATCTTCGGGCGGGGGGATGGCCATGAGGCCATGGAGCGGCAGGCGCGCATCACCGCCCAGGGCGGCGATCAGCGCGGGCAGGTCGGCCTCGGTGCAGCCGCCCAGCTTGGTGGCCTCACCCCAGAGATCCACCTGGATCCAGACCGGCCGAACCACATTGAGCTCATCTGCGAGGCGACGCAGCCGTTCGGCCAGGTCGGGGCGATCGAGACTCTGGATTTCCGTGAAGTGCTGAAGGGCGGGCTTGGCCTTGTTGCGCTGGAGGGGTCCCAGCAGGACGAAATGGAGATTCGGCGAGGCCGCAGCCTTGTCGCCGCCCTCCTGCACATAGTTTTCCCCGAAGCGCGTGAACCCAAGCTCAGCGGCTTCCCGAATTAGGGACAGTGGCTGTTTTTTGGAGACGGGCAGCAGTTCAATGGTTGCGGCATCGCGTCCGGCAGCGTCGCAGGCGCCCTGGATGCGGGCCCACAGGCCTTCGATGCGATTCCGCAAGCTCACGGCAGGAAGAGGGTCCGCAGACAGGATTCGCAGGTGATGATGGTCTTGCCTTCCTTCAGCTGGAAGAGGATCGGGCCCCGAAGCTTCACATTGCAACCGGAGCAGGCGCCGTTCTCGACGATCACCACGGCGCGACCCTGGCGGGCGCCGGCGAGGCGGTGGAAGCGCGTCACCTCTGCTGGGGTCAGCTTGGCCTCCAGCTTGGCCTTCTTGGTCAGAAGGACCTTCCGGCCCTCCACCTGGTTGGCGTGTTCGTCCAGGAAGATGGCATGGAGTTCGTCGAACTGGGCCTGGGCGGCAACGCGCTCGATCTCCGCGGCGGCCAAGGTCTGTTCCAGGGTCTGGATGGTGGTTTCGAGAGCCTTCAGGGGCCTGATGACGGAGGCCTTGAGGCGTTCTTTCTCATCCAGTTCGCGGATGGCGGCGGTGTACTGCACCTTTTGGCTGGTGGTCTTCACCGCGGCGCGGGCGCGATCCTCGTCCTTCTGGGCCTGGGTGAATTCCTTCGACTTGACCAGGATTTGCGCTCGGGCCGTCTCCAGTGCCTTGGTCTTCTCGGCGATCAGTTTTTCGGCCGCCTTCACCTTCGTGTCCAAGGCGGCCAGATCTGGGGGTAAGGCCGACAACTCACGGTGGATCGTCGCCAGGTAGTCCAGAGTGGCTTGCAGGTCGCGCAGGGTGGTGAGTTGTTCCATAAATTGAGGCTACACCCCTATCAGCTATCCGCAGGCGCTTTCCCGAAACAAGAATTGACGAAGAAAATCTTCTTCTAAGCACTTAGATTATGCGTCTCCAGGACTAATTCACCTTGACTCGGGTTCTCCAGGATGGGAAACTTGGCACTCGCTGTTAGTGAGTGCTAACAGTCCTGTTCGTCCTTTTCTTCAATCCTTCTAAAGGAGGTCCCATGGCCATCCAGCCTCTGTCCGACCGCGTGGTCCTGAAGCGCGTCGACGCAGCCGAAACCGTCAAGGGCGGCATCATCATCCCCGACACTGCCAAAGAAAAGCCCATGGAGGCTGAAGTGGTGGCCGTCGGCGAAGGCAAGATCAACGAGAACGGCACCCGCAATCCGATGTCCGTCAAGGCTGGTCAGAAGGTCCTGATCGGCAAGTACAGCGGCACGGAAGTGAAGATCGATGGCACCGACCACGTGATCGTGCGCGAAGACGAAATCCTCGCGATCGTCAGCTAACGACCCAACCGAGACCAAGGAGACACACATGGCCAAGTCCATCATTTATGCCGAAGATGCCCGTCAGGCGATCCTGCGTGGCGTGAACAAGCTCGCCGACGCGGTGCAGGTCACGCTCGGCCCCAAAGGCCGCAACGTCCTCATCGAGAAGAAGTTCGGTTCCCCGCTCATGACCAAGGACGGCGTCACCGTCGCCAAGGAAATCGATCTCAAGGACAAGCACGAGAACATGGGCGCACAGCTGGTGCGTGAGGTTGCTTCCAAGACCTCCGACATCGCTGGCGACGGCACCACCACCGCCACCGTGCTGGCCCGCGCCATCTACCGCGAGGGCATCAAGGCCGTCGTGAGCGGCGCCAACACCATGGAGATCAAGAAGGGCATCGACCTCGCCGTCGAGACCGTCGTCAAGGCCATTGACGAGATCAAGAAGCCTGTCGAAGGCAATGCCATCGCCCAGGTCGGCACCATCTCCGCCAACGGCGACGAAGAGATCGGCCGCATCATTGCCGAAGCCATGGGCAAGGTCGGCAAGGACGGCGTCATCACTGTCGAGGAAGCCAAGGGCCGCGACACCGAGCTGACTGTGGTTGAGGGCATGCAGTTCGACCGTGGCTACCTCAGCCCCTACTTCGTGACCAATCCCGACCAGATGAAGGTCGAGCTGGAGAACCCGTACATTCTCGCCTACGAGAAGAAGGTCTCCAACATGCGCGACCTCCTGCCGCTGTTGGAGCAGGTCGTCAACAGCCGCCGCCCCCTGCTGATCATCGCTGAGGACGTGGATGGCGAAGCGTTGGCCACCCTCGTGGTGAACAAGATCCGCGGCACCCTGAACGTGGCCGCTGTGAAGGCTCCCGGCTTCGGCGATCGCCGCAAGGCCATGCTCGAAGACATCGCCACCCTCACCGGCGGCAAGGCCATCAGCGAGGATCTGGGCCTCAAGCTCGAGAACCTCACGCTGACGGATCTCGGCAGCGCCAAGAAGATCGTCATCGACAAGGAGACCACCACCATCGTCGAGGGCGCCGGCAGCACCGAGGCGATCCAGGGCCGTGTGAAGCAGATCCGTGCCCAGGTGGAGACCTCCACCAGCGACTACGACAAGGAAAAGCTCCAGGAACGTCTGGCCAAGCTCGTGGGTGGCGTTGCCGTCATCAAGGTGGGCGCGGCTTCCGAGACCGAAATGAAGGAAAAGAAGGCTCGCGTTGAAGATGCCATGCACGCCACCAAGGCTGCCGTCGAAGACGGCATCGTGGCCGGCGGCGGCGTCGCATTGCTCCGCGCCTTGACCAAGCTGGCTGACCTGAAGGTCACTGGCGATCAGGCGACTGGTGTGGACATCATCCGCAAGTCCCTGCAGGAGCCCCTCCGCCAGATCGCCACCAATGCCGGCGTGGAAGGTTCTGTCGTCGTGAACGCCGTTCGCGAAGGCACGGGCAACTACGGCTACAACGCGGCCACAGACGCCTATGGCGACATGGTGGCCTTCGGTGTGGTCGATCCCGCCAAGGTGGTCAAGTCCGCCCTGCGCAATGCCGCTTCCGTGGCCTCCATGATGCTGACGACTGAAGCCATCATCACTGAGCTCCCCGAGCCCAAGTCCGCCGCTCCTGGTGGTGGCCCTGGCATGGGCGGCATGGAAGACATGTACTAAACCGCTGCCAGCCATCCGCTGTCAGTGCCAGAGAACGCCCCGCAACTGCGGGGCGTTTTTGTTTCCAGAATCCATGGAGCGGATTCCGATTTCTCTTGCGCGCTCAGATCGAGCCGGTACGATTCACGGCAACCATCCCAACTATCTGCGAGGAGGTAGGACATGACGAACGGTGCGGACTGGCTTCCGGAATTCGATCTGGAGGTGTCCCTGACCAGGAAAGTGCTGGAGCGGGTGCCCGAGGATCGACTTGCCTGGCGGCCCCATCCGAAGTCGTGGACCATGGCCGAACTGGCGACCCATGTGGCCTGGATTGGGGCCTGGATGGCGCCGACTTTGCAGCTTCCGGAGTTGGACCTCGCCTCGCCCACGGCACCGCCGATCCCCAAGCCGGTGACCACCCGAGCCGAGCTCCTGGGGCTCTTTGACGGCATGCTGGTCGGGGCCCGCGCTGCCCTGGCCGCCACGGATGAAGAGACCTTCACCTTGCCGTGGTCCTTGCGCGCCGGCGACCAGGTCTTCTTCACCTTGACGCGCGGTGAGGTGATGCGGACCTTCGTGATGAACCACCTCATCCATCACCGGGGGCAGCTGGAGGTCTACCTGCGTATGAATGATGTTCCATTGCCCGCCATCTATGGGCCCAGCGCGGACGAAGGAGGGATGTGAAATCAGGATGTAGGAATCCTGAACCTTCCGATCCGCCTGCCAGGATGTTCTCAAGTGGACCTTTACGGCGGGTATTCTGGCGAAACTAAAAATACCCATAGGTCGACTACGCCCCGAACCAGCGGGGCGTTAATATTACAGATGACAAGAAAGTCGTTTTTAATTACTACCTAGGGGTTGACTATACAAATTTCAGGGCGCATGCTTCCAGCCGAATCCCCCGGGAATTCCTTCCGGGGACGATTGACAAGGCAGGAGAACCCATGGGCATGGGCCTTCTCATCGACGCTACGCGCTGCATCGGTTGCGGCGCTTGCAGCTCCGCATGCAAGGAGCAGAACAAGCTACCAGGCAAGGTAGAGGAGGTGCTGACGGCCTATACCTGGACCACTGTCCAGGAAAAAGAGGGCCTCAACGTCCGCCACCTGTGCATGCACTGCGAAGTGCCCACCTGTGTTTCCGTGTGCCCCGTGGCGGCCCTGACCAAGACGCCGGAAGGCCCGGTGGTCTACGACCGCGAACGCTGCATGGGCTGCCGCTACTGCATGATGGCGTGTCCGTTTGAGATTCCGAAGTACCAATGGGATAGCCCCGTCCCCGTCATCGGCAAGTGCATCATGTGCGCAGGCCGGATCAAAGAGGGCAAGAACACTGCCTGCGCGGAGGCCTGCCAATACGGGGCTACCACGTTCGGCAAGAAGGAGGATCTGATCTGGGAAGCCCGGACACGAATCCGAGAGAAGCCTGGCACCTATGTGAATCAGATCTATGGACTCACGGAGGCCGGTGGAACCTCGGTGATGATGCTTTCGAACGTGCCCTTCGACAAGCTGGGAATGAAGACCAATCTATCGACGGAACCACCAGCCATGCGCACCTGGGCCGTGCTTTCCAACATTCCCAATTTCGTCGGCGTCTGGGGCGCCTTCCTGTTCGGCATCCACTGGATCACAGCCCGCCGCGAGGATGTGGCCAAGGCCGATGACCATACCAACCGACGGGGAGACCGGTCATGAATAGCACCGCCACACTTGCCTCCCGCCGATTCCGTCCTGGCTTCTGGACGGCCGTTTTTGTCGTGCTCTTTCTGGCCTTTGTCGCAGTGACCGTGCTCCGCTTTACGAAGGGGCTTGGGGCCGTGACCAACCTGAGCGACCAGTTCCCCTGGGGCCTCTGGATTGGCTTTGATCTGCTTTGTGGCGTGGGACTGGCCGCAGGTGCCTTCACCCTTACCGCCATCGTCCACCTCTTCAACCTCAAGCGCTTCGAGCCCATCGTCCGCCCCACGCTGCTCACGGGTTTCCTGGGCTATGGCTTTGTGATCGTGGCCTTGCTGTTGGACCTGGGACAACCCTGGCGTATCTGGCATGCCATGGTCTATTGGAATCCCCACTCCGTCATGTTCGAAGTGGCCTGGTGCGTGATGCTCTACACCACGGTGCTGGCGTTGGAGTTCTCACCGATTGTTTTTGAACGCTTCGGCTTCCACGCCCCCGCGCGGATCATCCACAAGATCATCACTCCGCTGGTGGTCCTCGGCGTGATCCTGTCGACCTTGCACCAATCTTCCCTGGGCACGGTGTACCTGATCGTCCCGAGCAAGCTGCATCCCCTTTGGTACTCTCCGATGTTGCCGCTGCACTTCTACATCTCCGCCATCGGCGCGGGCATCGGCATGGTGATTCTGGAATCCTATCTCAGCAAGAGGGCATTCGGTCGCCACCTGGAAATGGACCTGCTGGAGCCCCTGGCTCGCGGCATGGTGGTGGCCCTGGGCATCTATGGGCTCATGCGGATCCAGGCCATCTATCGCAATCATGCTTTTGGCAGCATTCTCGAGTTCGGGTACGAGGGCCGGATGTTCCTTCTGGAATTCGTCATGGGCGTGATCCTGCCGGTGGTGCTCATGTCCTTCCGCCGACTGCGCACCAACCCTGACTGGCTGGTGGGCGGGGCTTTCCTGGCGGTGATGGGGTTCGTCATGAATCGCCTGAATGTCAGCATCACGGGCATGGAGGCTGCTTCAGGGATCCGCTACATCCCTTCGGCCATGGAAATCATCGTTTCCGTGGGCCTGGTGGCCACGGGCATGGCTGTATTCGCCTTTGCCGTGCGGACCTTCCCCATCTTCCCCGAGGGCCCCGTGACTGACTCCAAGGGGTCGGATGTAGGAGTCTGACCCATGCGTACCCGCATTGGCACCCGTCTGATCCTCGGCGCCGGCCTCGCGACGGCGCTGGTGATCGGGGGGATGTCCGTGGTCATCCTGCGATCCCATACGGCCCAGCTGCTCGCGGAACGAACCCGTAGCGCCGATCAGCTGAGCGAGACGATCAAGAGTGCCACTCACTTCGACATGCTCGAGAACCGCCGGGATAACTTGCATCGCCAGATCAGGGCTGTGGGCGGCCTGCAGGATGAAGGCATCCGCAAGGTCCGCGTCTTCAACAAGGAGGGGCGGATCATGTTCTCCTCGGCCAGCGAGGAGATCGGCACCAGCCTCGATCCCAAGGGCGAGGCTTGCTACGCCTGCCATGCGGAGGGTCGTCCCCTCGAACGACTGGGTATCCAGGCCAGGGCCCGCACCTTCCGGGCCGCAGATGGGACGCGCATTCTGGGAGTCATCAACCCCATCCCGAATGAAACCTCCTGTTCCACCGCCGACTGCCACGCCCACAACGCCAAACAGAGCCTTCTTGGGGTGTTGGACGTGAATGTCTCTCTGGCGGAAGTGGACCAGGAAATTGCTCACAGCCGCCTGGTGATCACAGCATCGGCCGTACTGGCCATCCTGGCGGGCAGCCTCATGCTCTGGTGGCTCAACCGGCGCCTGGTGGTTCGTCCTGTGGCGGCCTTGGTGGAGGGCACCCGCCGGGTCATGGAAGGCAATCTGGGCGAAACCATTCCGGTCAGTGGACGGCATGAACTGGGGGCGCTGGCGAAGGCCTTCAACGACATGACTCGAACCCTCGCGGACACCCAGCGGCAGTTGGCTCAGGCGGACAAATTGGCCTCCGTGGGTCGCCTGGCGGCTGGCATCGCCCATGAGATCAACAACCCGCTCACCGGTGTGCTGAGCTATGCCTCGCTGCTCCGCAAGCGCATGGAACACGATATTCCTGCCTGCGAGGACCTGGACGTGATCGTACGGGAGACCGTGCGCTGTCGCGGCATCATTCGCGGGCTTCTGGATTTTGCGAGGCCTACGGCCCCCGCGAGGCAGCCGATGGACCTCAACGACGTGGTCCGTCGTTCCGTGTCCGTGGTGATGACCCAACTGTCGATGCATCACGTGGACCTGTCTCTCGACCTCGTCCAGGACCTGCCCACAGCCCACGCGGATGCGAATCAGATCCAGCAGGTGGTGGTGAACCTGCTCCTGAATGCGGCCGATGCCATTGGGGCCGAGGGTGGAAACATTCGCGCCACGACCCGCCGCGGGCCCATGGATTCCATTGAACTGCTCCTGCAGGACAGTGGCCACGGCATTCCCGCAGAAGACCTCCCCCGTATCTTCGAACCCTTTTTCACCACCAAGGGCAACCATGGCACTGGCCTGGGGCTTGCCGTCAGCTGGGGCATCGTCGAAGCCCATGGCGGATCGCTCGAAGCCCGGAGCGAAGTTGGCCATGGGACCTGTTTCACCCTTCGATTGCCCACTGTCGCCGATTCCGAAGGCGGCAAGCCATCCATTCCAACCCTCACCTAGGAGGTGGTCATGACCGCCGTTCTGATTCTTTTCATGTTCGTGGCCTTTGTCGGCATCGATCTCCTGGTGCGCACCAACCTGCGCCGCATCCAGGAGAAGAGAGAACGCCAGGCCCGTGAGGCCGTTCTCAATACCTCCATCCGGCTGGACTTCACCCATGAAGCCAAGAGCCTCAAGCGGGTCGAAGTGCCCAATCCGAAGGCCCGCATCCTCGCCGTGGACGACGAAGCGGTGGTGCTTGATTCCTTCCGCCGAATCCTGGTATTGGAGGGCTTCAGCGTGGACACGGTGGAACATGGACCCGAGGCCCTGGGCCTGGTCCAGCGCCACGACTACGATTTTGTCTTCACCGATCTCAAGATGCCCGACATGGATGGCGTGGAAGTGGTGAAGGCCGTGAAGCACCTGCGTCCCGACGTGGATGTGGTCGTCATCACGGGCTATGGCAGCATTGAGACCGCCGTACAGACCCTGCAGCACGGGGCCTGCGAGTACGTGCAGAAGCCCTTTACGGCTGATGAGCTTGGCGAATTCGCCAAGAAGCTGCTCATCAAGCGTGAGGCCCGCACCGAAGCGGCACGGCGTCCCAATGTTCGGGTCGTATCCCCGGAGATGGCTGAAGTGGTACCCGCCTCTGAGTTCTGCGTGCCCGGCGGAGCCTTCCTGTCCCCTGGCCACGCCTGGGTTCGCATCGAGCCGGAAGGCCAGGTTCGCATTGGAATCGATGATTTCATCCGGAAGGCGCTGGGTAGCGTGAAGGAAGTGGTGCTACCGGAGCGTGGCAAAACGTTCAAGCAGGGCGAGACCCTGTTCACGCTGAAAGGCGCCACCGGCACCGTCCATGTGGCGGCTCCAGTCTCGGGCCGCGTTGAACATGACAACGCCGGTCTCAAGAGCGATCCCGGCGAGCTCATCCGCAGCCCCTACGACCGGGGTTGGGTCTGCCTGATGACTCCCAGCGAACTGGCCACGGAGCTTTCCTCGCTGAAGATTGGCACACCCGTCATCGACTGGTACCAGGAAGAAATCATGCGGCTGCGGACGACGACCGGCGTCCAGGGTGCCGGTCCTCTGGACTGGGCGGCGTTCGAGCAGCAGTTCCTGGGAACGAACGAGCACGCCCAGGTCTAGTTCGGAAGGATGCATGGACTTCGGGGGCTTCAGCCCCCGAAGTCTTCGCCTGCGTGGTAGCTGGAACGAACCAATGGGGCGGATTCCACCCGCTGGAACCCCATTTCCAGCCCCTTCCGCTTGTACTCATCGAATTCAGCCGGTTCCACGTAGCGATCCAGGGGTAGGTGCAGGGCGGACGGCGGGAGGTACTGGCCGATGGTGGCGATATCCACGCGGTTCCTTCGCCAGTCGGCCATCAGCTCCAGCACCTGCTCCGACGTTTCGCCCAGGCCGACCATGATGCCGCTCTTCACCCGCATGGCCGGGGCGTGGCGGTCCCGCCAATCCGCAGTGCGCCGCAGGAGTTCCAGACTCTGCTCGTATTCGGCGTCTGGTCGCACGCGCCGGTAGAGGTGAGGCACCGTTTCCACATTGTGATTCAGCACGTCAGGGCGGGCCTCCAGCACGGTCAGCAGGGCCGCTTCATTGCCCCGGAAATCGGGGATGAGCACTTCGATGCCGCACGGTGGGGAGAGGGTGCGGACCCACTGGATGGTCGCTGCGAAATGCGCGGAGCCGCCATCCGCCAGATCGTCCCGGTTCACGGACGTGACCACGGCAAACTTCAGGCCCAGGCGGGCGACAGCCTCAGCCACGCGCTGAGGTTCGTCGGGATCCAGTTCTCCGGGGCGCCCCTTGCCGACGTTGCAGAACCCGCAGTGCCGTGTGCAGATGTCGCCCATGAGCATGAACGTGGCCGTGCGATGAATGCCCCAGCATTCATGCAGATTGGGACAGCGGGCCTCCTCGCAGACCGTCACCAGTCGCTGTTCCCGGATCAGGCCCTCAACCTCGGCCACCACTTCGGGGGCCGGAATGCGGATTTTTAGCCAATCGGGACGGGGACCGGGGAGAACGGGGGGGCGAGCCATAGCTTTTCATTGTCTCCTGCCCCTACATCATTGCCATCGAACAATTGGTGGGCTCTCCCATGAACGAGTGTTCTGCTTGTTCTAAAGGTAAACAAAAAAATAATTAACCACCGATGAACACAGATGAACATCGATAACTGCATGAGAAGAATCAGTTCATCTCTATGGGTGTTCATCAGCGTGTATCGGTGGTTTGAATGGCCTTTTCCGTGGAGATGCCCAAGCCCGTGCCTCGGTTAGAATGGAGCCATGTCCGAGACCCCTCAGGAAATCCCAGAATCCGTGGCTGAAGCCCTGCCTGTACCGGAGGTTTCAAAGACCTTCGAGCCCCCCAAGGGCTTCGAAACGAAGTTCCGGGGCCTCTCGCTCCATCTCTCGGCTTTTGACGGGCCCTTGGACCTGCTGCTCCACCTCATCCACGAGCAGAAGCTGGACATCCTGAACCTGCCCATGGCAGATGTGACCCGGCAGTACATGGATTTCCTGAAGCTCATGGAAGAGCTCAATCTGGAGATCGCGGCGGAATTTGTGGCCATGGCGGCCCAGCTGCTCCAGATCAAGTCCCGGCTCATGCTGCCCCGCCCGCCCCAGGAATGTGGCGAGGAGGATCCCCGCGAGTCGCTGGTGCAGCGACTGCTGGACTACCAACAGGTGAAGGCCGCAGCCGCCATCCTGTCGGATCGCGAGTCTGATTGGCAGAAGATTGCTTTTGCACCTGGCATCGATCTGGACGATCACAAGCGCGTCGAGGAAGAACCCATCCGCGCCACCCTCTTCGATCTGCTGGGGGCCTACCGTGAGGCTCTGAAGCGGCTGATGCCGCCTCCGCCAGTGGAAGTCCGAACTCAGCCCAAGTCTCTCGAGCAGCGGGTGATGGAAGTGCTGCGTGACCTGCAGGATGGTTTGTGGAAACCGTTCCAGGGCCTGTTGACCCAAGCACGCACCCGCGATGAGCTGGTGCTCACGTTTCTGGCTTTGCTCGAACTGGTCCGTACGGGCCGCATCTCCCTGGTGCAGGGCGAAACCTTTGGTGAGATCCGAGTCAAGGCCGCCGAGGCTGCGTGAACGGCCCAGTCATGTCCCTCCGGTCCGCCCATCGCATGGCTTACGGCATGGGACTGGCCCTTTGTCTGGGTACGCCTACTCTGATCGCCATGCTGCTTTTGTCGGGGGTGGTGTCCCCCGGAACGCAGGCCCCCGAGGGTATCTATCAACAAGTGGGTTACCTCTTTACCGGTCTGGTCTTCTTGTCGGGCGCCTGGGTGTGGGGGCGCAGGGAACGGGTTCTGCGGGAGTTCAAGGGCCTGATCGAGGACCAGCGGCCCTCGGTGATCCTTCGGGAAAGCCTGCTGTACGCGGCAGTCTTCGAGGCCAGCAGCCTGTGCGGGCTGGTCTATTGGACCCTGGTGGGTGGCCATGCGGCTCGCCATGTCTGGGGGTTCGTTCTGCTGACGCCCTTGCTCTTTTTTGCCCTGGTGCCCCGGTACGAGTGGTGGGCGAAGAGCCTGGAGAGCTGACCTGACTCACCCAGGTATGCTTGGGAACCCCGTCCACTGAGGAATGTGCATGAGCCACCCTGAGATCGTTGATCCCCCGAATCCAGAACCAGCTCCAGACGCCACGGTGCGTTTGTCCGTGGGTGAACCGGCGAATCCCTACAGCACGCAGCAGTTGGACCTCTCGAAACAGCTCGCTGCCGACAGCACTCAGAAAGTGGACCGCTCCGTAAACTTGAAGGCCGATAGCACCTTGAAACTGCCGCTGGGAGCCCCCGTACCCGCCACGGAACAGACTCAAAAACTGGTCATTCCCCGGTTTGACGAACCCCCGATTCGCAGACAGAAAGTGGATCTGCCCGCCGAGGCGGAAGGGCAAACCCAGCCAGTGCTGCTCTACCCCGAGACGAGAAAACCGTTCGGGTGGAAGTTGCCCGCCGCGTTGGGACTGCTGGTGGTGATGGGTGTGGTCGCCTACCTCCTGTTCTTCAAGCAGGCACCCACTCGGCCTCTTCCGGTTGCCGCAGTGGCGACGGTTGAAACCGTGCCCCCAAGCGTCCAGATCTACCTGGATCAGGCCAAGGCCGGCGACACCCACGCCATGCGCATGCTCGGAGCCATGTACCTCCAAGGCCTGAATGTTCCCAAGGACCGGGAGAAGGGGCTCTATTGGTACCGAATGGCCGCAGAGAAGGGCAGCGATGCGGCTCGATCGGAGCTGAACCAGATCGAGGGTGGTCGCTGACTATTCTTCGGCACTCGGCGGCGTGCTGCGCCAGGCCATGACCTTCCGGGAAGCCGCGACACCGATGATGCCGACGAGATCGCCTTCACCCGCTTCGCGCACCTGGGTGGCGCTGCCGAAAGCCTGGAGCAGCTTCTTCGCTGTGGCCGGGCCGATGCCGGGTATCTGCGTGAGTTCCGTCTGCAGGGTGCGTTTGGCCCGTAGGGCACGATGGTAAGTGATGGCGAAGCGATGGGCCTCGTCCCGGATGCGCTGCAGCAGCTGCAAGACGGGCGAGGACTTGGGTATTTT
>Ga0302322_100001774_pt1 | contig 17964 bp, 13 predicted proteins | sample Fen_T0_2_FD_203757 | JGI IMG/M metagenome (GOLD analysis project Ga0302322, IMG submission 203757) | Peat permafrost microbial communities from Stordalen Mire near Abisko, Sweden - Fen_T0_2 | ecosystem: Environmental > Terrestrial > Soil > Wetlands > Permafrost | place: Sweden: Abisko... | reverse complement strand
CGACCCCTGCGTGGGCATCCGCGCTACGCCCATCGCCGAGGCCATGCTGGCCCTGGTGGTGATGGACCATGTGCTGCGCCACCGGGCACAGTGCGGCGATGTGGTGCTGCCGGTGGCCGCCCTGGCGGCCACCGCACCTGGGGATGGCGGCGGCCGCGCCGCTGGCTGAAGAATCTCGGGCGGTCGTACTGGCCGCCCTGCAGGCATCCGGGTCGGCCGTCTGACCGCCCTGCAGTTCATCGCGGTGCGGCGGCACTTCGTCGCACCGCCGCCGGTGGCCTGATCGGCCATCTTTACACTGCGCAACGCTTCACAAGAGCGGCCATGTGCGGAGGAAGAGTGAACAAATTGCGTCGACGCTGGATGCTGGGTGCGGGGCTGGTGGTGGTCCTGGGGGTGGGGGCCGCTGTGTTCTCGTTGCGGGCCACCTCGGCCTCCGACAAGGCCAGCGATGGCAAGCCGGTGGCCGCCAAGCCGGGTGACCCGGCCGCCTCGGCCGTGCCGCTGGTGTTCCGCGCCAACGAGGTGGTGCAGCCGGTGATGGGCACCATGCCGCAGGCCATCGAGTTCTCGGGGCCGCTGGTGGCACCCAACTCGGCCGTGCTGCGGGCCAAGGCCGCCGGCACCTTGCTGAACCTGGCGGTGGCCGAGGGCGACCGGGTCAGCGCCGGTCAGGCCCTGGGCCGCATCGACATGGCCGACCTGGCCAGCCGCATTGCCGAGCGCAGTGCGCTGGTCGAATCGGCCAAGGCCACGCTGGTGCAGGCTGAGCGCACCCACGCCAGCAACGAGCGCCTGGCGGCGCAGAACTTCATCTCGGGCATCGCGCTGGAGAACAGCCGCGCCACGCTGGACACCGCGCGCGCCGCGCTGGGCCAGGCCCAGGCCGCGCTGGACACCACCCGCGTCGCCCAGCGCGACGCCGCGCTGCTGGCGCCGATTGCCGGCATCGTGGCCAAGCGCCATGTGTTGCCCGGCGAGAAGGTGGCGCTGGAGCAGCAGGTGCTGACCCTGGTCGATCTGAAAAAGCTGGAACTGGCCGCCACCGTGGGCACCCACGAGGTGGGCCGCCTGCAACCGGGCATGGCGGTGAACCTGAAGGTTGAGGGCCTGGACCAGCCGGTGGCGGCGAAGCTGGCGCGCATTGCGCCGGCGGCCGAGGCCGGTACCCGCTCGATCGGCGTGACCGTGGTGCTGGACAACCCGAGAGAAACCCTGCGCGCCGGCCAGTACGCGCTGGCCCATGTGGACCTGCCCGACCCGCAGCCGCGCCTGGTGCTGCCCGGCGCGGCCGTGATGCGCAACGCCGGCCAGGACGCCGTGTGGTCACTGGAGAACGGGCTGCTGGTGCGCCGCGCCATCACGCTGGGCCGCCGGGATGACGCCACCGGTCGGGTGGAGGTGCTGGGCGGGCTGACACTGAAAAGTGTGGTGCTGGCGGCGCGCTTCGACAACCTGCGCGAAGGCAGCCGGGCCAGCGTGGCTGGCGCGACGGCGCCGCCGGCCTCCAGCGCCAGCGGTGCCACCGAGGTGGCCACGGCCGCCAGCGGCGCGGCCGCTGCACGCTGATCCCCCAACGCCTGTTGCCTGAAGGAGCTGGCCATGTGGGTCACCCGTGTCTCGATCAACAACCCCGTCTTCGCCACGATGGTGATGGTGGCCCTGTGTGTGCTGGGCCTGTTTGCCTACAACCGCCTGGGCGTCGAGCAGATGCCCGACATCTCGCTGCCCGGCGCCTGGATCCAGGTGCAGTACCCCGGCGCCTCGCCCGAGGCGGTGGAGCGCGAGATCACCAAGCCGGTGGAGAGCGCCGTCAACAGCGTGGCCGGCGTCAAGCGCATCAGCTCGCGCAGCTACGAGGGCCGCAGCGAGACCAACATCGAGTTCACGCTGAACACCGACATGGCGCGCAGCATGCAGGACCTGCGCGACCGCCTGGCCGGTGTGCAAAGCGTGCTGCCCAAGGACGCCCGCGTGCCCACCGTGGCGCGCTACAACAACGACACCGCCCAGCCCGTGGTGGTGCTGGCGCTGCTGGGCAAGAACCGCAGCCCGCGGGACTTGTCCATCCTGGCCGAGCAGCAGGTGGAAAAGCGCCTGCTGCGGGTGGAGGGCGTGGCCCGCGTCGACAGCTCGGGCCTGGCCACCCGCGAGGTGCGCATCAACCTCGACCCGACGCGGCTGCGGGCCTACGGCATCACGCCGGCCGAGATCGCCACGGCGTTGAAAGAGGCCAACGCCGACCAGCCGGTGGGCCTGCTGAGCGACGGCACCCAGGACGCACTGCTGCGGGTGGAAGGCCGGGTGCGCGACCCGCGCGAGTTTGCCAACGTGGTGGTGGCCAAGCGGGGCGGCCTGGCGCTGACGCTGGGTGACCTGGGCCAGCTGGTGGAGCGCGAGAAGGAGGCCGATTCCACCGCCCGCATCAACGGCCAGCGCGCGGTCAGCTTCAACATCTTCAAGCAGCAGGACGCCAACATCGTGGCCACCGGCGACGCGGTGAAAAAGGCCATGGACGAGCTGCGCAAGACCCTGCCGCCCGACGTGGAGCTGCGCCTGATCTACGCCAACAGCGACTGGGTGAAAGACTCGCTCACCGGCGTCAAGCGCACGCTGATCGAGGGCGCGCTGCTCACCGTGGCCATCGTCTTCCTGTTTCTGCACAGCTGGCGCTCCACCATCATCACCGGGCTGACGCTGCCGATCGCGGTGATCAGCAGCTTCATCGCGGTGTATGCCTTCGGCTTCACGCTGAACTTCATGACGATGATGGCGCTGAGCCTGTGCATCGGCCTGCTGATCGACGACGCCATCGTGGTGCGCGAGAACATCGTGCGCCACGTGCACATGGGCAAAGACCACTTCCGCGCCGCCCGCGAGGGCACCGACGAGATCGGCCTGGCGGTGATGGCCACCACCTTTGCCATCTGCGCGGTGTTTGTGCCGGTGGCCTTCATGGGCGGCATCATCGGCAAGTTCTTCTACCCCTTTGGCATCACCGTGGCGGTGGCGGTGATGGTCAGCCTGTTTGTCAGCTTCACGCTCGACCCGATGCTGTCCAGCATCTGGCACGACCCGCCCAGCAACCGCCTGCAGCGCGTGCCGGTGCTGGGCGCGCTGATGCGCGGCACCGACCGCGCGCTGGACGTGCTGCACACGGTGTACGAGCGCAGCATCCGCTGGGCCATGAGCGGCCGGCGCTACCGCGTGCTGGTGCCGCCCACGCCGGCCTGGGGCCATGGCTTCCACGCCGATGGCCGCCGCAACCAGGCCAGCCCGCGCCACTGGCGCTGGGCCACGATCACGCCGCGCGGCCTGGTGCTGTGGGTGGCGCTGGCCAGTTTGGTGGGCGCACTGGCGCTGGCGCCGCTGGTGGGCAGCGAGTTCGTGCCCGAGACCGACCAGAGCTTCACCCGCCTGCAGCTGCGCATGCCCGAGGGCGCGGCGCTGGACCGCACCGACGACAAGGTGCGCCAGGTCGAGGCCATCGTGCTGGCCATGCCCGAGGTGGCCACGGTGTCCACCTGGGTGGGCGGCGCCGGCCAGCGCAACACCGCGGCGCTGGACATTGCGCTCAAACCCCGCAAGGAGCGTGAGCGCAGCCAGAAGCAGGTGGAAGAAGCGCTGCGCGCGGCCATCGCCCAGATCCCGGGCACCGACGCGGCGCTGGGCTTCAACCGGCCGATCTACGTCGCCATCCTGGGCAGCGATGCCGAGGGCCTGGCCAAGGTGGCGATCGACTTCGCCGAGAAGGTGAAAAAGATCCCTGGCACGGTGGATGTCGAGGTGTCGGCCCGCGCTGGCCTGCCGGCCTACGCCGTGCGGCTGAAGCCCGACGCCGTGCGCGAGCTGGGCCTGACCGCGCCGCAGCTGGCCAGCAGCCTGCGGGCCTATGTCAACGGCGAGACCGCCACCTACTGGACCACGCCCGACGGCGACCAGGTGGACGTGGTGCTGCGCCTGAACCAGGAACAGCGCCAGCGCATCGACCAGCTGCGCACGCTGCCGGTGGCCTTTGCCAAGGACGGCACGCCGATCGCGCTGGACAGCGTGGCCACCATCACGCCGGTGTTCAACCCCGAGATCATCCGCCGCCAGAACCTGCAGCGCCGTGAGGCGATCTTTGCCGGCGTCAGCGGCCGCTCCTCGGGCGAGGTGGGCGACGCGGTGAAGAAGCTGGTGGACAGCACCGTGCTGCCGCCGGGCTACAGCTTCGACATCGGCGGCGCCACGGCCGAGCAGGCCGAGGCCTTTGGCGGCATGCTGGGAGCGATGGGGTTGGCGGTGATCTTCATCTACATCGTGCTGGCCAGCCAGTTCGGCAGCTTTGTGCAGCCCATCGCCATCATGGCCAGTTTGCCGCTGGCGCTGATCGGGGTGATGCTGGCGCTGCTGCTGTGGCGCAGCACGCTCAACGTCTTCAGCATGATCGGGCTGGTGATGCTGATGGGCCTGGTGACCAAGAACGCCATCTTGCTGGTGGACTTTGCCAACCACGCCCGCCGCGCCGGCGCCACCGTCACCGAGGCCTTGCTGCAGGCCGGGCTGACGCGCATGCGGCCGATCATGATGACCACCGCCGCCATGGTGTTTGGCATGCTGCCGCTGGCCTTGGCGCTGGACGAGGGCGGCGAGATCCAGGCGCCGATGGGCCGGGCCATCATCGGCGGAGTGCTCACCAGCACCCTGCTCACGCTGGTGGTGGTGCCGGTGATCTACAGCTACCTGGTGCGTGACCGGCGGCCGGCGGCCGAACCGCAGCCCGCGCCCGAGGCCACGCCCGGCCCGCTGCCGGTGCTGTCGGCCGCCGACGAGCAGTAGGGCCGCAGGCCCGGGTTCAGGCCGGCACCGCCACCTGGCGGTAGATGCCGCAGCCCAGCAGCAGGTGTTGGTCCACCGCCAGCACATACGAGGCCTTGGGCTGCACCTGGCCGCTGGTTGGGTTGACGATGTCGTACTCCACCCAGCCGCCCTGGGTGGCGTGGGCCCAGGCGTCCTTGACGAATCGGTCGCCGTCGATGCCGGGCACCTCGTGCACCCGGCGGCCGCGCATCTCGGGCTTGGCACCGTGCAGGCGGTAGTGGCCGTCGCGGTCGATCGCAAACACGTACAGGTCGCGGTCGACAAAGCCCTGGTCGGCCGATTGCAGCGCGGGCATGGCGGCTTCCAGGCCCTGGCTGCGCACCATCGGCAGGGCGCGGTCCACCAGGGCCCGCGCCTCGTCGGCACTGCCCTGGCGCAGGCGGATCGATGCCACGGCGCTCGACAAGGCCTCGGCCCGGCCCACCAGCTCTTGCGAGGCGATGTTGGATTCCTCCACCATGGCCGCGTTCTGGCGGGTGATCTCGTCGAGGTTGCCCACGCTCTGCGAGACCTGTTCCAGGTCGGCGCTCTGGCGAGCGCTGGCCTCGGCGATGCCGCGCAGCGACACCGACACCTCGCGCACGCCCGACACCACGGCGTCCAGCACCGTGCCCACGTCGCGCGTCTGGCGCACGGTGGCGTCCACCTGCTCGGTGCTGCGGGCGATCAGGCTGCGGATCTCGCCGGCGGCGGCGGCCGAGCGCTGGGCCAGGTGCCGCACCTCGGCGGCCACCACGGCAAAGCCGCGGCCGGCTTCACCGGCCCGGGCGGCCTCCACCGCGGCGTTCAGCGCCAGGATGTTGGTCTGGAAGGCGATGCCGTCGATGGTGCCGATGATCTCGGCCACCCGGCGTGAGCTGGCCTCCAGCCCGCCCATGGCCTCGACGGAGGCGCGCATCGCATGGCCACCTGCCTCGCTCTGCACGCGCAAGCGCTCGGTCAGCTGGTCCAGGGCGCTGGCGGCGGCGGCGTTGTTGGCCACCGCCTCGCTGAGCTGGCCCACCGTGGCCACGGTCTGGCGCAGGCTGCTGGCCTGCTCGTCGGTGCGTTGGGCCAGCGACTGGCTGCCGCCGGCCACCTGGTTGCCCGACATGCCCACCCGCACGGCGCTGCTGCGGATCTCGGCCACCATGGCCGACAACCGGGTGTTCATGCGCTCGATCACCACGCCGATGTCGGCCAGCTCGTCGCGGCCTTCGATTTCCACTTTGACCGCCAGATCGCCACTGGCCGCCGCGTTGACACCCCGGTGCAGGGCCCACAGCCCGCGGCTGAAGCTGGCGTAGAAGGCCAGGGCCAGGTACAGCAGCAGGCCCACGCCGGCGGCGGCCACGCCCATTTCCACCCACAGCTGGCGGGTCTTGTCCCGGACACGGTGGTCCAGCAGCTGCACCAGGGTGCCGGCAAAGTCGGTTTTCAGCGCCACGGCGCTGGCGATGGCGGTGCTGGCCTCGTTGTAGAAGGCCTGCGGATCGGTGGTCAGCGCATCGGCGCTGAAGGTGTCGCGGGTCAGCTTGCTCAGCCGTTCGGAGGCGGTGCGTGCCGTGGCCCAGCCGGCGGGCAGTGGGTGGCTGCTGCGCACCAGTGCGTCGATGCGGAACTGCAGGTCATCCAGCTGCAGCAGCACGCGGTCGGCGTGGCCGATCACCGCGGCCCGTTCGCGGGTGCTGGCATCGCCGCGTGCCAGCAGCGCGGCGCCCAGGCCGCGGGTGCTGCCCAGGGCTTCCAGCCAGGGCACCATGCGCTCGACGGTGAGGTCCATCAGGAAGAAGGTGCTGGCCTCGGGATCCAGCAGCAGGCCCGAGCGCTCGCCCACGTCCAGCAGCGCGTGGCGCAGGGCTTCCACCTGCTGGCTGTGTGCCGCAAACAGCGCGTCGCGCTGGCTGGGGCCTTTGCCCTCGGCCAGGGCCAGCACCTGTTGCAAGGTCGCGGGCCAGGTCTGCGGCAACAGTGCGGCGCTGTCGTCCTCGGCCTGGGTGCTGGCCACCGATTGCATCGCGGCCTTCAGCGCTTGCGCAGTGCCGGTCAGCTCGCTGCGGGCGCGGCTGTCACCCGAGAGGGCGCGGTGGCTCAGGTCGCGGTGGGCCTGCAGCAGCTGTGTCAGGTCGATCAGCCGGGTCACCAGCCGGGCGCCCACCAGTTCGGCACGCGCCACCCGCGCATCGCCGCTCAAGGCGGTGTAGGTGGAGACGATCAGCACCAGCAGTGGCACCACCAGCATCAGCCCCATCAGGCCCATCTTGGTGGGCATGCGCAGGCGTTGCATCAGGGCGGTGCCCGGGCGCAGCCAGGCCGCGCTGGGCCGGGTGGCAGGTGGGGCGGGAACGGCAACGGCCATGGCAAGACTCCCCGATAGCTCAGGTGTAGTGGGATCCCGGGCGATGTTCGCGCATCGCCCGGCGGTGGCAAGGTATGAAATGCTGGCTCAAAGCGGGGCAGTCACGGTGCCGGTCTGGCGTTTGGGGCTAGCGCCCGGCCACCCGGGCCAGCCAGCCCGGGATGGCCGGCAGGGGCAGCACCTCGGCGGCGGCGCCCAGCCTCACGGCTTCGGCCGGCATGCCCCAGACCACGCTGGTGGCCTCGTCCTGGGCGGCGGTGATGGCGCCGGCCTGGCGCATCTCCAGCAGCCCGCGCGCGCCATCGTCGCCCATGCCGGTGAGCAACAGCCCCACGGCATTGCGGCCGGCGCACTGCGCCACCGAGCGCAGCAGCACATCCACCGATGGCCTGTGGCGGTTGACCAGCGGGCCGTCGCTGACCCGCACCACGTACTGCGCGCCATTGCGCTCCAGCCGCATGTGGCGCCCGCCGGGGGCGATCAGCACCCGGCCGTTGATCACCCGGTCGCCGTCCTTGGCCTCCAGCACCTCCACCTCGCACAGGCGGTTCAGTCGCTCGGCCAGCGACGCGGTGAAGCTGGCCGGCATGTGCTGCACCAGCACCAAGCCGGGCGTGGTGCGGGGCAGCTGCGTCAGCAGGGCCTCCAGGGTCTGGACGCCGCCGGTGGACAGGCCCAGCGCAATCACCCGATCGGTGGTCACCGCCATGGCGCCCGGGGAGCCGGGCACCGGCGGCAGCTGGCGCGGCAGCCCGGGCGCGGCCGGCAGCCGGGCGCCATGGGCCGGGGCCGGCATGGCGCCGGCCCGTGCGCCAGTGGGTGCGCCGGTGGGCGCCCCGGGCGGGGCCCCAGCGGCACCGGCTGGGGGCCTGGCGCGCAGGCTGGGCAAGGCCGCCAGGTTGGCGCGCGCGGCGGCCTTCACCGCGTCCACCAGGCCGCTGGCACCTTCATCCAGAAAGTCGCGCAGCCCCAGCTTGGGCTTGGTGACGAAGCCCACCGCACCGGCCGCCAGCGCCTGCAGGGTGGTCTCGCAACCGGTCTGGGTGAGCGTGCTGCACATCACCACCGGCGTGGGCCTGTGCGCCATCACCTGCTTGAGGAAGGTGATGCCGTCCATGCGCGGCATCTCCACGTCCAGCACCAGCACGTCGGGCCACTGGGCCTGCATCTTGGGCCAGGCGAACAGCGGGTCGGCGGCGGTGGCGATCACCTCGATGCCGGCGGCGGTCAGCAGGTCGGCCAGGTGCTTGCGCACCACCGCCGAGTCATCGACCAGCATGGCCTTGATCTGGGGCATGTCGGGGCTCCTGCGGCAGTCGGTTGCTCAGCGGGCCGACTGGCCGCGCTGCATGTCCACCCGACCGGTGATCAGGCTCATGCGCAGCACGCGGGGCACGTTCTCGCCCACGTCCACGCCCACCAGGTTGAAGCCGAATTCGTCGATCAGGCGCCAGCCGGTCTCGATGTTGCGCTCGCCCACATAGCGCATCGACCGCTCCAGGTCGGGCATGGTGTCGGCGCCGCCGTACAGGTGCGCCTCGTAGTCGGCCGGCCGGGTGCCGGCCCGTTTCAGCGCGTCCACCAGCATGCCCACGGCCTCGTCGCCGTACTTGCCGTCGCGCGGCTGGCCAGGGTCGCGTGTGCGGCCCGGCAGCAGGAAGTGGCACATGCCGCCGATGCGGCGCTTGGGGTGCCACAGCGTCACCGCCACGCAGGAGCCCAGCAGCGTGCGCAGGCAGGCAACGTCGCGGCCGAAGAACAGCTCGCCGGGCATCAGCATCAGCTCGTCGGGCGAGCGCGCGGGCGGGCCCGCCTGCGTCGCCGGGCCAGCCAGCGGCAGTGCCGGCTTTCGGGTGGCCGGCGTCTCAGGCATGCTGGTAGACGGCGGCCTGCACCGGGCGCACCGGCAGGTTCAGGTTGCTCAGCGATTCGGCATGGCCCGAGAACAGGTGCGCGCCCGGCTTGAGCAGCGGCAGCAGTTGCAACACGATTTCGCGCTTGGATTCGGTGTCGAAGTAGATCAGCACATTGCGCAGGAAGATCACGTCGAACTCGCCCAGGGCCGGCAGCGGCTCCAGCAGGTTGGCGGTCTCGAAGCGCACCCGCTCGCGCAGCTTGCGGTGGATCAGCATCTGGCCTTCGTAGGCACCTTCGCCTTTCAGGCAGTACTGCTTGCGGTAGTACTCGGGCATGTTCTGCGCGCGGTTCATCGGGTAGAGCGCCTGGCGCGCCGCGTCCACCATCGCGGTGGACAGGTCGGTGCCCACCACCTCCCAGGCGGCGTCGCCCAGCCGGTCGTGCAGCACCATGGCGATGCTGTAGGCCTCTTCGCCCGAGGAACTGGCCGCGCTCCACACCCGGAACGGCTGGCTGGCGCTGCGCTTGGTCAGCAGGCCGGCCAGAAAGGCGAAGTGCTGCGGCTCGCGGAAGAAGTAGGTCTCGTTGGTGGTCAGCCGGTCGACCAGCCGCACCTGCTCGGCCGGGTCACTGCCCGAGAGCACCTGGCGCACATAGCTGTCCAGATCGCGGTCGCCGCGCTCATTGGCCAGGCGCTGCAAGCGGCCCTGCACCAGCGCCAGCTTGTCGGCGCTCAGCCGGATGCCCGAACTCTGGTGGAAGAAGTCGGTGACGGCCGCAAAGCTCTGTGGGGATAGTTGCATGCATGCCTCGGGGTGGAGGAGGGCACCGGCCAGGCCGGTGTCGGGCACAACGGGGGTGGGGCGGACAGCGGTGCTCAGTTCAGCCAGGCGCTGGCCGCACCGTGCTCGCCGATCAGGCGGGTCAGCTCGCTCTCCTCGAACACCCGGGGCACGTCCAGCAGCTCCAGGCTTTGGCCTTGCACACGGGTGACGCCGGCGATGAAGTGCGGCGCGATGCGCGTGCCCAGCGGCGGCACCGGCTCGACGTCGCGGGCGGCCACCTCCAGCACTTCGTGTACCGCGTCCACCAGCACGCCGTGGCGCTGCGCTGCGCCGTCGGCGCTCAAGGTCTCGATGATCACCACACAGGTGCGCCGGCCGATCGACGTGGCGCGCAGGCCCACGCGCTGGCCCAGGTCGAACACCGGCACCACCGCGCCGCGCAGGTTCATCACCCCGCGCACAAAGCCCGGCACCATCGGCACGGCCGTCATGCTGGTGACCTGCAGGATCTCGCGCACCTGCTCGATGGGCACGCCGTACAGCGCCGTGCCCAGTGTGAAGCGCAGCAATTGCCGCCGCTCGTCGGGCGAGCGCAGATCGGCCTGCGGCTTGGCGCCGCCCAGCGTCAGGGCATTGTCGGCCATGGTGCTTGCTCCGCCGGCGCGCTCAGAAGCGGCCGAAGCTGGACTCGTCCACGCCGGTGCCGCGGCCACCGCCGTCGAAGTCCAGTGAGCGGGCGGGCGCGCGCATCAGGCCATCACCGCTCGCCAGGCGGCGCTGGCGTGCCCCGCCGCTGGCCGTGCGCACCGCGGCGCTGCTACCGCTGCTGGTGCCTTCAATGCGGAAGAACCGCATCATCTCCTGCAGCTGGCCGGCCTGGGCCGACATCTCCTGCGCCGTGGCGCTCAGCTCTTCGGAGGCCGAGGCGTTCTGCTGGGTGCTGCTGTTGAGGTGACCCATCGCGGTGGTGATCTGGTTGACTGAGCCAGCCTGCTCGCCGGACGCGGCCGCGATCTCCTGCACCAGCTCGCTGGTCTTGTGGATCGACGGCACCATCTGGGTCAGCAGCGCGCCGGCGCGCTCGGCCATCTGCACGCTGGAGCCGGCCAGCTCGCCGATCTCCTGGGCCGCCACCTGGCTGCGCTCGGCCAGCTTGCGCACCTCGGCGGCCACCACGGCAAAGCCCTTGCCGTGTTCGCCCGCGCGGGCCGCCTCGATCGCGGCGTTCAGCGCCAGCAGGTTGGTCTGGTAGGCGATGTCGTCGATGATGCTGATCTTGGTGGCGATCTGTTTCATCGCCACCACCGTCTTGCCCACCGCATCGCCGCCTTCCACCGCCTCCTTGGCGGCCTTGGTGGCCATGCCATCGGTGACGCTGGCGCTCTCGCTGTTCTGGCGGATGGACGAGGCCATCTCCTGCAGCGAGGCCGTGGTCTCCTCCACGCCCGCCGCCTGGGTGCTGGCCGCCTGCGACAGGCTCTGGCTGGTGGTGCTGACCTGGCCCGCAGCGGAATTGAGCTGCTGCGCCGCGGCGTTGACGTCGCTGATGGTCTCCACCAGCTGGCCGATCATCTTGTTCACGTCGGCCTGCAGCTGGCCGAAGATGCCGTCGAACTCGCCCTCGATGCGGCGCGTCAGGTTGCCTTCGGCCACCTCGCCCAGCACATGGCTGACCTCGCCCAGGTTGGCCTCGGTGGCGCTCATCAGCTTGTTGACGCCCTCGGACAAGGTCAGGAAGAAGCCCGACTTGCCCTCCAGCGCCACGCGCTCGCTGAACTGGCCGTTGGCCGCGCCGGCGACGATGCCCGACACCTCGTTGACCACGCGCACCTCGGCCGTGCGGTCCAGCCACTCCACCACGGTGCCGGTGCGCTGGCCGGTGGCCTCGAACACCGGTGTGGCCGTCAGCGAGAAGGTGCGGCCGCCCACCTTGATCTCGGCGCGGTGCGTGTTCTTCACCATGCCCAGCAGGTTGCGCTGGTGGGCGGGGTTCTTGTGGAAGCTGTCGAAGTTGCTGCCCAGCACCTCGTCCGAATTGAAGTTGGGCAGGTCGCGCTTGAGGTCGGTCTCGGCCACCTTCAGCATCTGCATCACGCTCTTGTTGCAGTAGCGGATCACGCCCTCGGCGTCGGCGATCATCACGCTGGCGTTCACCACGTCCAGCGCCTGCTTCACCCGCACGGCGGCGACGCGTTCCTGGTCGATCTGCTTGAACAGGCCGCGCACCCGCTCGACGGTGTCGTTGATGAAGGCCTTCTTGCCCGGCAGCTGGGCCATCGGGGCGTCGAAGTGGCCGCGGCCCAGTTCGTCGATCACGCCCATGGCCTGCTTCTTCACCGCGATGTGCGCGGCCACCATCTCGTTGACACCGCGCGCCATGGTGCCGAAGTCGCCCTGGAACTTGGACGGGTCGATGAATTCATCGATGTCGCCGCGCTCGTGCGCCAGCGCCATGCGGTTCATCTCGGCAATCAGCCCCAGCAGGTTGCCGCGCACGCTCTCGATGGTGCGGTTGATGAAGGCCTTCTTGCCGGGCAGGTTGTCCATCGTGGCGGCGAAGTTGCCGCGGCCGAACTCGTCGAACACCGCCATCGCCTGACGCTTGACGGCGATGTGGGCGGCCACCAGCTCGTTGATGCGCTGGGCCGTGGTGCGGAAGTCACCGCTGAACCGCTGGCCGTCAATGACCTCGTCGATCTCACCCTTTTCGTGGGCCGTGGACACGCGGTTCATTTCGGCCACCAGGCCGGTGAGGTTGGCGCGCACCGAGTCGATGATCTGGTTGATGAACGCCTTCTTGCCCGGCAGCGGCTCGATGCGGGCGTCGAAGTTGCCGCGGCCGAATTCGTCGAACACCGCCAGGGCGCGCTTCTTCATCGTGATGTGCGCGTCGACGAGGTCGTTGATGCGCTTGGCCGTGACGCGGAACTCGCCGCCCAGCTGGCTGGTGTCGATCACCGAGTCGATCTCCCCGGCGGCATGGTCGGCCGTCACGCGCTGGATCTCGTTGTCCAGGCGGCGGTTCTGCTCCAGCAGCTGGTTCAGAAACTGCCCGGCCTCGGTGCCGATGTCGCCGGCCTCGGCGAGGTGGACACGCACGCTGGTATCGCCCTGTGCGGCCGCGGCCAGCACGCGGGTCAGTTCGTTCAGGGCGCGCTGGTTCAGGGCCAGGGTCTGGCGGGCTGCGCCGCCGAAAAGATCGTCGAGCATGGGGGTCTCCGGGGGAATTCAGTCGCGGGAAGTCAACAAGGCGGCAGCGCTGCGCAAGCGGCTGCCCAGGCTGGTGCGGATGCACTGGTCCACCAGGGCCGGCACGTCCAGGATCAGGGCCACCTCGCCACTGCCCAGGATGGTGGAGCCGGCGATGCCCTGCACGTCGCGGAACATCGGCGCCAGCGGCTTGATCACCGTCTGGTGCTCGCCCTGCAGGCGGTCGACGATCAGGCCGACCTTGCTGGTGCTGGTGCGCACCAGCAGCAGGCTGCGGCGGCCGTCCTGGCCGCTGGCCTGGCCGAAGTAGCGCGCCAGGTCCAGGTAGGGCAGCATTTCGCCGCGCAGGTGGAAGTAGCCGCTGATGCGGCCGGGCTCGGCGTGGAACTCGCCGGGCGTCTCGATGCACTCCACCACGGCTTCCAGCGGCACCACGTAGTGCACGCCGTTCACCTCGCACAGGAAGCCGTCGATGATGGCCAGCGTGAGCGGCAGGCGGATCTGGGTGGTGGTGCCGCGGCCGGCCTCGGACACCAGGTGCATCTGGCCGCGCAGCGCCTCGATGTTGCGCTTGACCACGTCCATGCCCACGCCGCGGCCCGAGATGTCGGTGACCTGCTCGGCAGTAGAAAAGCCGGGGTGGCAGATCAGCTGGTGTACCTCGTTGTCGCTGAGCGGCTGGTCGGCACCGATCAGCCCGCGCTCGATGGCCTTGCGCAGGATGCGGCCGCGGTCCAGGCCCCGGCCGTCGTCGCTGACCTCGATCACGATCGAGCCCGACTCGTGGTACGCGTGCAGCGCCAGCTGGCCCTGGCCCGGCTTGCCCTGGGCCAGGCGCTCGGCCGCTGGTTCCACGCCGTGGTCCAGGCTGTTGCGCACCAGGTGCATCAGCGGGTCGGCAATGGTCTCGACCATGCTCTTGTCCATCTCGGTGTCGCCGCCGGTGATCTGCAACGCCACGTCCTTGCCCAGCGCCTTGGACACATCGCGCACCACGCGCTGAAAGCGCTGGAAGGTCTCGCCGATGGGCACCATGCGCAGGCCCAGTGCGCCGTCGCGCGCCTCCTGCACCAGGTCGTGGATGCGCAGCGTGGCCTCGGCCACGCGTGGCGCGCCCTCCTGCTGCGCGGCCAGCTGCGCGCCCGAGCTGGCGATCACCAGCTCGCCGATCAAGTCGATCAGTTTGTCGAGCTTGTCGGCCCGCACGCGGATGAACTTGGCGTCGTTGCTGCGGCGGCCGGCCTCGGCGGCACGGCGGTCGGTGCCACCGCCAGTGCCGTTGTCGCGGCGCTCCAGCGGGGTGATGACCTGCTCGTCCGCAGCTGTCACCGCTGTTACCGCTGGCGGCGGGGCCGGTGGCGCGTGCAGCGCACAGCCCACAGCCTGCAGCAGCGCGGCATGGGCCTCGCGCTCGGCGGGCGTGGCGTTGACGCTGTCCAGCAAGGCCTGGAACTCGGCGGCGCTGGCATCGGGCGCCAGGATGTGGATGTCGCAGTCGTCCTCGGCAAACTCGAACACGGCGGCGATGGTGGCGCGGTCGGCGGTGGTCAGCAGGCCCAGGTCCATGCCGAGGTGGCAGCCTTCGGCATCCAGTTCGGCCAGTGGCGGCACGCGCTCGTGCCAGGTGTGCATGTCCACCACCTGGCCCAGGTGCCCCAGGTAGCGGATGAAGGCCAGCGGGTCCAGGCCGCTGCGCAGGGCATCGGGCCCGAAGCGCAGGCACAGGTGCCAGCGGCCGGGGCCGGCCTCGGCGGCTTGGCCATCGCTGGCCTGCGCCGGCAGCGCGCCGGGGCTGGTGGCTGACGCGCCAGCGGTGGGTTGCAGCAGCGCGGCCAGGGCTGCGCCCAGCCGTTGACTGTCGGCGGCCACCGACGGGTCGCTGGTGCCGGTGGTCACCTCGCCCAGCAGGTGCTCCATCTGGTCGCGGCTTTGCAGCAGCAGGGCCGACAGCGTGTCCGACGGCGCCAGCGTGCCTTCGCGCAACGCATCCATCACGCTTTCGACGTTGTGGGTGAAGGCCACCACCGCGTCAAAGCCGAACAGCCCGGCCGTGCCCTTGATGGTGTGGGCGGCGCGGAAGGCGGCGTTCAGGTTCTCGGTGTCCTGCGGGCTGGTTTCCATCACCAGCAAGGCCTGCTCGAACTGGCGCAGCATGTCGCCGGCTTCCTCCAGAAAGCCCTCGCGTGCGGCGGCAATGATCTCGGCGTCGTCGTCGTTCATCGGCATGGCGCTCTCCGGTGCGGTGGCTCAGTCCGCCGGTGCGAACAGGGCCTGCAAGCCGTACACGGCCAGTGCATCGCCGGCCGCGCGGCTGAGCCCGGTGATGTGCAGGGCTTCGCCCCGCTCGGCCAGACTGCGGCGCAGCGCCAGCAGCAGCTGCACGCTGGCCGAGTCCACGTCGCTGGCCGACGACAGGTCCAGCCGCAGCGCGCCGGCGTGCTGGCCCAGGTGGGCCAGCAGCCGCTCGCGCAGCGCGGCAGAGCGCACGATGGTCAGCTCGGGTCCCAGGTCCAGCGCGGGGAGGGCGTCGGCCATGGCGATCACCGGGCCAGCCGGTTGACGATGTCCACCAGCTGCGACGGCGGGCAGGGCTTGGTGGCCCAGGCCTGGGCACCCAGCTGCTTGGCGTCCTGCTTGCGCTCGGCGCGGCTCTCGGTGGTGAGCATCACCACCGGGGTGAAGCGGTAGTGCTGCAGCGCACGCATCTGCTTCAGAAAGCTCATGCCGTCCAGCTTGGGCATGGCCAGGTCGCAGACGATGGCGCTGACGCGGCGGCCGTCCAGCTGCTGCAGTGCGTGCTCGCCGTCGCCGGCTTCCATCACGCCGTAGCCGGCGCGCTCCAGCGCCAAGCGCATCACCTGACGCACGGTCGGCGAGTCGTCCACCAGCAGCACGGTCTTGGTCGATGTCATGCGTGCCTCCGCGCTCAGACGATCAGGCGGTTGACCGCGTCCACCAGCTGCGAGGGCTGGAACGGCTTGGTGATCCAGGCCTTGGCCCCAGCGGCACGGCCCTCGGCCTTCTTGGCCTCCTGCGACTCGGTGGTCAGCATGATCACCGGCATGAACTTGTGGGTGGCCGAGGCCTTGACGTGGCGCAGGAAGGTGAGCCCGTCCATGTTGGGCATGTTCACGTCGCAGACGATCAGGCTCAGCTTCTGCGCAGGCAGCTTGGCCAGCGCGTCGGCGCCGTCCACCGCTTCCACCACGCCATAGCCGGCCTTCTGCAGGGCCAGCTTGACGACGGTGCGGAAGCTGCCCGAGTCGTCCACGATCATCACGGTCTTGCTCATGTGTTCACTCCAGGGTCTTGCGGTCTTGCGGTCTTGCGGTCTTGCGGTCTTGCGGTCTTGCGGTGTGGCGGTCTTGCGGTGTGGCGCGATGTGGCGGGGCAGCGGTTGCGGCGGTCTCAGAAAAACTCGACCTCGGTGCCGCGGTCCACGTGCTGGCTGCCATGGTGCTCGGCCCGCTGCTCGTCCATCGTGTAGCGCTGTTCCAGCTGCTGCAGCCAGGTGTGGGCGTCGGCGGGCGAGGCATCGGGGTGCTGCGCCACCCAGTCGGTGAAGCGGCCCATGTCGTCGCTGATGATCTGCAGCATCTGCGCCAGCCGGTCGCCAAACTGGAAGTGCGTGAAGGCCTCGTCCAGCTGCTCGCGCAGCTGTTGGCCGGCCATCTGCACCGCTGCCGAACCCTGCATGGCCGCGCCCAGCGAGGTCAGCATGGCCTGCAGCGCCTCGCGGGCACGCAGCTCGATCTCCAGTTGCAGTTCCTCGGCCGAGGTGTCGTGCAGCAGGCCGTCGCGGTGGCCCAGGGTGGTGCTGGTCACCAACTGGCCGAGCAGGCCGTCCAGCTGGTCGCAGACGGTGGTGATCCGCTGGGCCAGGGTGCGCACCTCGCTGGCCACCTGCTGGCTGCCGCCGTCGTGACCGCGCTGGCCGCGGTTGGCCTCGATCGAGGCATTGAAGGCCACCAGCCGGGTGTGGCGGCCGATGTCGCGGGCCTCCTTGGCCAGTTGCTGCAGGCGGATGGCGGTGGTGGCGCAATCGCCCAGCACCGTCACCAGGGCGTCGCGCTGCGCGAAGGCGCGGTGCAGCGGGCGCAACAGGGCGGTCAGACCGGGGCGCTGGGCGTCGATGGCCGTGGCCATCGCGCCCGGAGCGGCCGTGGGCTGGAAGGCGTCGAGTTGGCGTGTCAGGCCGTCCAGGCCGTCGGACACACTGGCGAAGCTGGCCAGCAGCTGGCCCATGCCGTCGTTGCCGGCTTCGCGGGTGACGGCCAGCTGGCGGCTCCACACGGGCACCACCTGGTCGACCATCACCCCCACGCCCGATCCCGCCGCGGCAGTGCCCAGGCGGTCGGGCGGTGTGCTGGCGCTGCGGGGCGTTTCATCGGCTGGCATGCGGTGCACTGGGCGGTCGCCCGGCGCCTGCGGGGGGCGGCGCAGCGCCCAGGCCAAGACCAGCGCGGCCAGCGAACTGCCAACGGCGGCGCCGGTGCCGCCCTGCCAGGCCGACAACAGCAGCGCCGCCCAGGCCAGCAGTCCAACCAGCGCGCGGGTGGGGCGCCCGCGCAGGCTGGCCACCCAGGCCTGCCGGCCGGGCATGCGCACGCGCTGCCAGATGCTCAAAGGATTCATCGATACAGCCAACTGCGGGGTTGATGGAACAACTCGATCAGCAAGCTCTTCGACGCCTGATACGGCCAGCGCGAACAGTCTCAGGCGAGCTTATCGACCAGCCGGGTGCTGGCTGAAGGGCTGTACCTCATGAAATGAACAAAATTGCAGCGGCAGGCGTGCAGTTCGCCACAGGCCGGCGCGCGGTGGGCGCTGCGCACGCCTGCCGCCTCAAGTCGGGGCGCCGAGCCGCCGATAGACGCAATGGGCCCGGCTTTCGCGCACGGGTTTGCATTG
>Ga0302322_100001773_pt1 | contig 17969 bp, 9 predicted proteins | sample Fen_T0_2_FD_203757 | JGI IMG/M metagenome (GOLD analysis project Ga0302322, IMG submission 203757) | Peat permafrost microbial communities from Stordalen Mire near Abisko, Sweden - Fen_T0_2 | ecosystem: Environmental > Terrestrial > Soil > Wetlands > Permafrost | place: Sweden: Abisko... | reverse complement strand
TGGGCCGCAGCCCACTGGGAGGGTAGTTTCCAGGAGTACCTGCAGCTGGTCGAGAGCCGGCCGATCCTGGCGCGCAACGCCTGGCAGCGCCTGCTCGACATGATCGAGAGCCACGGCTGCGTGAAGCCCAAGCGCCGCGGCGCGCCCGTGCGCTGGAAGCTCTTCGACGATCCGCTGGGCGAGGGCGAGGACGCGGTCTACGGCCTCGACCTGCCGCTCGAGCGCCTGGTGCAGACCCTGCGCGCCGGCGCGCGCGGCCTCGGACCGGAACGGCGCGTGATCCTGCTGCACGGCCCGGTCGGCTCGAGCAAGAGCACGATCGCGCGGCTCCTGAAGCGCGGTCTCGAGGCCTATTCGCGCACGGACGAGGGCGCGCTCTACACCTTCACCTGGAGCGTCGACGGCGTCGAGATCCCTTCGCCCATGAACCAGGAGCCGCTGCTGCTCGTGCCGCCGGAGGCGCGCCACGCGGTCGAGGAGCGGCTCAACAGGAAGTTGAAGCGCGACTACAGGATACGCATCGACGGCGAGCTCGATCCGGTCAGCCGCTACTACCAGCAGCTGCTGATGCAGCGCCACGGCGGCGACTGGCAGAAGGTCGTGGGCCACGTGCGCGTGCGGCGCCTCCTGCTCAGCGAGCGCGACCGCGTCGGCATCGGCACGTTCCAGCCCAAGGACGAGAAGAACCAGGACTCGACCGAGCTCACGGGCGACCTGAACTACCGCAAGATCGCCGAGTTCGGCTCGGACTCCGACCCGCGCGCGTTCAACTTCGACGGCGAGTTCAACATCGCCAACCGCGGCCTGCTCGAGTTCGTCGAGGTGCTCAAGCTCGACGTGGCCTTCCTGTACGACCTGCTCGGCGCGACGCAGGAGCACATGATCAAGCCGCGCAAGTTCGCGCAGACGCACATCGACGAGGTGATCCTCGGCCACACCAACGAGCCCGAGTACAAGAAGCTCGCCGCCAACGACCTGATGGAGGCCTTCCGCGACCGCACGATCAAGATCGACGTGCCCTACAACCTCTCCTACTCCGAAGAGGTCGAGATCTACCGGCGCCAGTTCGGCAAGAAGCGCACCGCCGGCACGAGCCTCGCGCCGCACACGCTCGAGATCGCGGCACTCTGGGCGACCCTCACGCGCCTCGACGATCCGACGCACCCGAGCCTCTCGCTCTTGCAGAAGGCCAAGCTCTACGACGGCCAGGAAGTGCAGGGCTTCCACCCCGAACAGGTCAAGGAACTGCGCGAGGCCTGCCCGCGCGAGGGCATGCAGGGCATCTCGCCGCGCTACGTGCAGGACCGCGTCGCGACCTGCCTCGCCTCGCAGAGCCCGAGCATCGGCCCGCTGCAGGTGCTCGAGGCGCTCGAGGAGGGCCTGAAGCACCACTCGCTCGTCTCGAACGAGGAGACGCGCAAGCGCTACGTGCAGCTCGTGGCCACGGCGCGCGAGGAGTACGAGGAGATCGTCAAGCGCGAGGTGCAGGTCGCGATCGTCTCCGACCAGGAGGCCATCGACCGCCTGTGCTCGAAGTACATCGACAACGTCAAGGCCTGGGTCACGCGCGAGAAGGTCGTCGACCCGGCCGGGCGCGAGAGCGATCCCGACGAGCGCCTGATGCGCTCGATCGAGGAGAAGATCGAGATCCCCGAGTCGCGCAAGGGCGACTTCCGCCACGAGCTGATGAACTACATCGCCGCGGTGCACCTCGAGGGCGGCACGTTCGACTACCGCGAGAACGCGCGCCTCTCGCGCGCGCTCGAGCAGAAGACCTTCGAGGACCGGCGCGACACGATCCAGCTCACGAGCCTCGTCTCGACCGTGGTCGACCCCGACGCGCAGGAGAAGATCGCGGTCATCCGCGACCGGCTGATGCGCGAGTTCGGCTACGACCAGGTCGCGGCCGACGAGGTGCTGCAGTACGTCGCGAGCTTGTTCTCGCGCGGCGAAGCGAAGCGCGGCTCCGAGGTGCAGCAGGCCGCCTGAACGGCGGGGGAGACGAAGCGCATGTTCCGCATCGAACGCGACCGGGCGCGCTTCCGCGAGATCGTGCGCGGGCGCCTGCGCGGCGACCTGCGCAAGTACCTCTCGACCAGCGAGCTGCTCGGGCGGCGCGGCGAACACGCGGTCTCGATCCCGGTGCCGCAGATCGAGCTGCCGCGCCTGCGCTTCGGCGAGAACAAGAAGGGCGTCGGCCAGGGGCCGGGCGACAAGGGCGATCCGGTCGAGGGCGAGCCCAAGGAGGGCGAGGGCGCCGGAACCGCAGGCGAGCAGGAGGGTCAGCACCTGTTCGAAGTCGAGGTCGAGCTCGAGGAACTCGCGCGCATGCTGGGCGAGGAGCTCGAGCTGCCCGACATCCGTCCGCGCGGCGACCGCTGCATCGACAGCGAGGGCGGCCGCTACAGCGGCCTGCGCGAGCGTGGACCGCGCTCGCTGCGCCACTTCCGGCGCACCTACCGCAATGCGCTGCGGCGCGAGATCGCGAGCGGCCAGCTCGACCCCGCCGATCCGCGCGTGGTGCCGATCGCGGAGGACGAGCGCTTCCGCTGGCGCAAGAGCCACCCGCAGCCCGACTCCTCGGCCGTGATCTTCCACGTCATGGACGTCTCGGGCTCGATGGGCCGCGAGCAGAAGGACATCGTGCGCATCAAGGCCTTCTGGATCGATACCTGGCTGCGCAGCCAGTACAAGAACATCGAGGTCGTCTACATCGTGCACGACGCGGTGGCGAAGATCGTCGACCAGCAGTCCTTCTTCCACCTGCGCGAATCGGGCGGGACCAAGATCTCCTCGGCCTACGAGCTCGTGCTGCAGCTCGTGCTCGACAAGTACCGGCCCGAGGACTGGAACATCTACCCCTTCCACTACTCCGACGGCGACAACTGGAGCGCGCGCGACACCGAGCGCTGCATCACGCTCCTGCGCGACGAGCTCCTGCCGCGCTGCAACCAGTTCTGCTACGGCCAGGTGAAGAGCGCCTACGGCTCGGGCCAGTTCAAGAAGGACCTCGACGGCGCGCTCGCGGGCGCGGAGAACCTCGTGACCTCGGCCGTCAACGACCGCGAGGGCATCGCCGACGCGATCCGCGCCTTCCTCGGCAGGGGGCGCTGAGATGGGCCGCGCGCACGAGCTCTCCTCCGGCCTGCGCGACGAGGTGCGCGGCATCCAGGAGATCGCGCGCGCGCGCGGACTGGACTTCGGCGAGATCGTGTTCGAGATGGTCGACGCGCGCGACGTCAACGCGCTCGCTTCCTACGGCGGCTTCCCGGTGCGCTATCCCTCGTGGCGCTTCGGCATGGACTACGAGCGCCTCGACAAGGGCCACAAGTACGGCCTCTCGAAGATCTACGAGCTCGTGATCAACAACGACCCGGCCTACGCCTACCTCGTGCGCACGAACTCCGACATGGAGCAGAAGCTCGTCGTCGCGCACGTCTGCGGCCACGCCGACTTCTTCAAGAACAACGTCTGGTTCCAGCCCACCGAGCGCAAGATGCTCGACCGCATGGCCGACCACGCGACGCGCGTGCGCGAGGCGATCGACCAGCACGGCCAGGATACGGTCGAGATCTTCCTCGACCGCGCGCTGGCGCTCGACAACCTGGTCGATCCCTTCCTGCCGCTGCGCGAGCACATGCAGAACCGCCGCGGCGAAGGCCTGCGCAGCGGTGCGGTGGACCGCGCGCGGCGTTCGCTCGACGCCCTGATGCAGGGCAGCGAGCGCCAGCCGAGCGCGCCAGTTCGCCCGCGCGAGCGCGGGCACCTGCCGACGCACGACGTGCTCGGCTTCGTGCTCGAGCGCTGCGAGCTCGAGAGCTGGCAGCGCGAGATCGTGCGCCTCGTGCGCGACGAGGCCTACTACTTCCTGCCGCAGCGCATGACCAAGATCATGAACGAGGGCTGGGCCTCGCTCTGGCACAGCCGCATCCTGACGGGCGGCGTGCTCGGGCCCTCCGAGATCGTGGACTTCGCCGACTGCCACAGCGGCGCGACCGCGGCGGCGCCGGGACAGCTCAACCCCTACAAGCTCGGCATCGAGCTCTGGCGCCACGCCGAGGAGCGCGGCCTCGACCTCTTCCGCCTGCGCCGCGTGCACAACGACGCGAGCTTCCTCGACGAGCTCGCCGACGAGGAGTTCGCCGAGAAATCGAGCCTCTTCGTCTACGGCAAGAACAGCCGCACCGGCCGCACCGAGGTCGTCGAGCGCGACTGGAAGGTGGTCAAGGAGAAGCTCCTGCAGGAATTCTCCTGGGCCGGCCTGCCGCGCATCGAGCTCGTGGAGGACGACCACGAGGGCCGCGGCGAGCTCGTATTGCAGCACCACCACGACGGCCGCGACCTCGAGCTCGCGGCGGCGGGGGAGACGCTCAAGACCTTGGCGCAGCTCTGGAAGAAGCCGGTGCACCTCTACACGCAGGAGGAGGGCGCGCCGCGGCATCTCTCGAGCAACGGCAAGGAAGTGCGCCTGTCCGAGCCGCCGACAAGCGGCGCCGGGCGCGAGAGCGCCTGAGCCGGAGGCCGCCGTCTCTTTTGCCGCGAGGTAGAATGCCGGCGGTCAAGGAGGCCAGCATGCAGATTCTCCGTCCGGCAATCATTGGACTCGTCGGCGCCTGCCTGTCTTCGACGGCGGGTGCGCAACTCACACAACGCGTCAACCTCGGCTCGCTCGGCGAGCAGGCGAACAGCATCAGTTCGCACCCCGTCGTGTCGCCCGATGGGCGCTTCGTGCTCTTCGACAGCAGCGCGAACAACCTCGTGGCCGGCGACACGAACGGCTGGCAGGACGTCTTCCTGCGCGACCGCGTCAGCGGGGTGACGACACTCGTCAGCGTCGGAACAGGCGGCGTGCAGGCGAACGGACCCTCCGTGGACTACGCGCTCTCGGCTGATGGCCGCTTCGTCGCCTTCCAGAGCTACGGCTCCAACCTGGCGTCGGGGGACACGAACGGCACGTACGACATTTTCGTGCACGACTGCCAGACCGGTCAGACGACCTGGGCGAGCGTCAGCTCGCTGGGGGTGGGGGCCGACAGCAACTGTTTCGGACTCGCGCTCTCGCTCGACGGACGCTGCGTCTCCTTCTGCAGCGCTGCCGACAATCTCGTCCCCGGCGACACGAACGGAAGCGCGGACGTCTTCGTTCGCGATCTGCAGACCGGCCAGACGAGCCGAGTCAGCGTCGACTCGGGCGGAGCGCAGGCTGACGGGCAGAGCCTCGCCAGCGCCCTTTCGGCCGACGGGCGCTTCGTGGCCTTTTCGAGCTACGCTTCGAACCTCGTCCCGGGCGACACCAACGCGCTGCCGGACATCTTCGTGCACGATCGCCAGACCGGACAGACGACGCGCGTCAGCCTGGATTCCGGCGGCACCCAGAGCAACGGCGCGAGCGGTGGCGGCTGCTCGATCTCCTCCGACGGCCGGTGGGTCGCCTTCAGCAGCCAGGCCACCAACCTCGTCGCAGGCGACACGAACAACCTGCTCGACGCCTTCGTGCACGATCGCCTGACCGGCCAGACGAGCCGGGTCAATATCGGCAGCGGGGGCACGCAGTCCAACGGGGCGCTCTCCAGCCTGTCGCTCTCGGCCGACGGCCGCTACGTGGCGTTCGCCAGCGAAGCCACGAACCTCGTGCAGGCGGACACGAACAATGCCTCCGATGTCTTCCTGCACGATGTCCTGACTGGCGAGACCACGCTCGTCAGCCTCAGCAGCAGCGGAGCGCAGGGCAGTTTCCACAGCGGCCAACCGTCCGTCTCCGACGCAGGGCGGTACATCGTCTTCGAGAGCATCGCCACGAACCTCGTGGCGGGCGACACGAACCAGCAGGAGGACATCTTCCTGCGCGACCAGTTCCCGGCGGGCTTCAGCAGCCTGTGCGACCCGGGCTTCGGGGGCGTGATGACCTGTCCGTGCGCCAACCCAGCGACGCAGATCGGGTCGGGCTGCAACAACTCGGCGGCGACCGGTGGCGCGCGGCTCACGGCTGCGGGTGCCGCCTACCTCTCGATCGACGGCCTGGTGCTCACGAGCAGCGACGAGCCGCCGAGCGCGACGAGCATCCTGCTTCAGGGAGACGCCGAGATCCAAGGCGGCGCGATCTTCGGCCAGGGGGTGCGCTGCGTCGGCGGCGTGTTGAAGCGCTTGTACGTCAAGGCCGCCGTCGCGGGCAGCGTCAGCGCGCCCGACTTCGCTGCCGGTGACCCGAGCCTCTCGACGCGCTCGGCGGCACTCGGCGACCTGATCCTGGCCGGGACGAGCCGCTACTACCTCGTCTACTACCGCGATCCCTTCGTGCTGGGAGGCTGCCCGGCCTCGAGCACGTTCAACTCGACGACGACGGGCCGCGTGGACTGGTCGCTGTAGGAACGAGCCGGAGAGGTCACAGGCGTGCTCGCCCCGCAGCGGGCGGGTATCTTGGCGCGCCATGATGCGCCCCCTCGCCGCCCTCTCCCTCCTTGCCCTCCTCGGCTGCCATTCCGTGACGACTCCCACGAGCCCCGCCCGTCCCAGAGGTCCGACCTTCTCCGCCAACGGCAACGCGCTGCTCGGCGAATGGAGCGGCCCCTTCGGCGGCGTGCCGCCGCTCGACAAGGTGCATGCGGCGGACTTCAAGCCCGCGCTCGAGGCCTCGATGGCCGAGCAGCTCTCCGAGATCGACGCGATCGCGAACGACCCCGCTGCGCCGAGCTTCGAGAACACCATTGCCGCGATGGAGAAAGCCGGCCGCACCTACGGCCGCGTGCGCACGATCTTCGACATCTTCGGCGCCACGCTCAGCACGCCCGAGTTCCAGGCGGTCGAGAACGAGATGGCACCCAAGCTCTCCGAGTTCGGCGACAAGATCGTCCAGAACGAGAAGCTCTTCGCACGCATCGCGGCCGTCTACGGGGCGCGCGAGAAGTCCAAGCTCACGACCGAACAGCAGCGCCTCGTCTGGCTCGACTATTCCAACTTCGTGCATGCGGGCGCCAAGCTCGACAAGGCCGCCAAGGCGCGCATGGTGGAGATCAACGGCAAGCTCGCCGGCCTCTTCGCGACCTTCAACCAGGACATCATGGCCGACGAGAGCGGCTACGCGCTGTACATCGAGAACGAGGCCGACCTCGCCGGTCTGCCGGACTCGATCAAGGCCTCCGCCGCGGCGGCCGCCGAGGCGAGGGGCAAGAAGGGCCAGTGGGCGATCCTGAACACGCGCTCCTCGATGGAGCCCTTCCTGACCTACTCCGACAAGCGCGAGTTGCGCGAGAAGGTCTGGCGCACGTTCTACAACCGCGGCAACAACGGCGACGCGAAGGACACGAAGGCGCTGATCACGCAGATCCTCGAGCTGCGCGCCGAGCGCGCGCAATTGCTCGGCTTCAAGACGCACGCCCACTGGCGCCTCGACCAGTCGATGGCCAAGACGCCCGAGGCCACGATCCAGCTGATGGAAGCGGTCTGGAAGCCGGCCGTCGCGCGCGTGCACGAGGAGGTCGCCGACATGCAGGCGATCGCCGACCAGTCGGGCGCGAAGATCACGATCGAGGGCTGGGACTACCGCTACTACGCCGAGAAGGTGCGCAAGGCGAAGTTCGACCTCGATCAGAACGCGATGACGCCCTACCTGCAGCTCGACAAGATGCGCGAGGCGCTCTTCTACACCGCGGGCCGGCTCTTCGGCCTGCAGTTCAAGCCGCTCACGGGCATCCCGCTGCTGGTCCCCGACGAGCAGGTCTTCGAGGTCACCGACGCCGCCGGCAAGCACGTCGGCCTGTGGTACTTCGACGCCTACGCGCGAACCGGCAAGCGCTCGGGCGCCTGGATGAACGCCTACCGCTCCCAGGAGCGCTTCGACCAGCCGATCACCACGATCGTCTCGAACAACACGAACTTCGTGAAGGGCAGCGGCGCCACGGGCGAGCCCGTGCTGATCAGCTGGGACGACGCCAGCACGATGTTCCACGAGTTCGGCCACGCGCTGCACGGCCTGCTCTCGAACGTGACCTACCCCTCGCTCTCGGGCACCGCGGTCTTCAGCGACTACGTCGAGTTCCCGAGCCAGCTGCTCGAGCACTGGCTCGAGACGCCCGAGGTGCTCAACAAGTTCGCGCTGCACTACAAGACCGGCCAGCCGATGCCCAAGGAACTGGTCGAGAAGATCGAGAAGGCCTCGACCTTCAACCAGGGCTTCGCGACGGTCGAGTACCTCTCGGCGGCGCTGGTCGACATGAAGCTGCACATGGCGGCGACGCCCAAGACGCCGATCGACCCCGCGGCTTTCGAGCGCGACACGCTCGCGGCGCTCGGGATGCCCAAGGAGATCGTCATGCGCCACCGCACGACGCAGTTCCTGCACCTCTTCGCCGACGACGGCTACGCCGCCGGCTACTACAGCTACCTCTGGTCGGACACGCTCGCCGCGGATGCCTGGGAGGCTTTCGTCGAGGCGGGGAGCCCCTGGGATCCGGCCACGGCGAAGAAGCTCAAGGAGCACGTCTTCTCCGTTGGCAACACGATCGATCCCGCCGAGGGCTACCGCGCCTTCCGCGGCCGCGACCCGGGCACGGCGGCGCTGATGCGCAAGCGCGGGTTCCCGCTGAAATAGCGCGGACCGCGCGAGGCTTGCTACGGGCCAGCGCGGGAGGGAGACTGCGCGCATGCACCTGCGCTCACGATCCACCGCGCTGATCCTCGTGGCCCTGCTCGCCCCCTCCTGCCGCAACGCCAACTCCGACGGCAGCTCGAGCGGCGCGCCGGGGCTCGCCCCGAGCACGCTCGGCGCGAGCGGCTGCATCGGTCCGAACCAGGTCTTCAGCGCGCCGCAGACGCCGGTCGCGGTGCCGCTCGCGACCGCGACGATCGGGCCGTACTCGCAGATCACGGCGCGCCAGGGCTCCGAACTGCTCTACCTCACGGGCGCCAACGCGACCGTCTTCGCGCTCGACGTGTCCAACCCCGTGCCGGTCGAGACCGAGGTCGTCGGCGCGGGTGCCGTTTCCTTCGTGCTCAGCCTGCAGGGCATCGCCGGCACGCCCGAGCTCTCGGGGGTCGCCGTGCTCGACGCGACGCACCTCGTGCTCGTCGAGCACCTCTCGAACACGCTCTTCAGCTGCGACTCCACGGCGCACAACTCGCTCGGCATCCACGCCGGCCTGCCGAGCACCACGCCGGGCTTCGCCGACGGACTCGCGAGCGGCTCGAGCGGCGTGGCGCGCTTCAGCTTCGGCGCGCCGACTCAGCTCGTGACCACGAACGACACGGATCCCTCGGTGCTCGTCGCCGATGTCGGCAACCACGCGCTGCGTCTCGTGAGCGGCGCCCCCGGCTCGCGCTTCGTGACCACGCTCGCCGGCACGGGCTCGGCCGGCTCGAGCAACGGCAGCCTCTCGTTCTCCTCGTTCAACGGCCCCTCGGGCGTCACGCTCACGTGCAACCACCAGGTGATCCTGAGCGAGCGCGGCGGCAACCGCCTGCGCTCGGTGCAGATCACCGGCCCCAATCCCTTCGGCGGCTGGTTCGGCTCGACGGCCACGGTCGCGGGCAGCGGCACGGCCGGAACGACCGAGGGCAGCAGCGCGAACGCCGAGCTCGACGCGCCGCTCGCGCCGCTCACGACCTCGGCGGGGGAGATCTACTGGATCGACTCGGGCACGGGCGTGCTGCGGCGCAAGAAGTCCGACGGCAGCTGCGATTGCCCGCTCTCGCTCGACTGCGCAACGGCCGTCACGACGCCCAATTTCCCGGCCGGCCACGCCTATTCGCTGACCCAGACCTCGAGCGGCGTGCTCTACGTGCTCGACGCGACGGGCGGCGTGCTCTGGCGCGTGAGCCCCTGAGGGAGCGCCTTCCAACCCCCGATCCGGGGCGCTAGCATCCTCGCTCCCCCCCCGCGGAGGCGCCGCGCGCGCAGCCGCACCCCACATCCAGGAGGAGTGCCTTGGGACACGGCCCCGCTGCGGAAGAGAACTCGAAGCCTGCGCTCGAGCACAAGCCCTACATCGCGGCCGAGCAGAACGTCGCCGAGTTCACGCCCAAGGCGGTGATCTTCGGCTCGCTGTTCGGGATCCTCTTTGGCGCCTCCTCGGTCTACCTGGCGCTCAAGGCCGGACTGACGGTCTCGGCCTCGATCCCGATCGCGGTGCTCTCGATCTCGGTGCTGCGCCTCTTCGGGCGCGCGACGATCCTCGAGAACAACATCGTCCAGACGATCGGTTCGGCCGGGGAGTCGGTCGCCTCGGGTGTGGCCTTCACGGTCCCGGCGCTGCTGTTCCTCTCCGCGGGATCGAAGGGACCCGAGTACTTCAACTACCTCACCATCATGACGCTGGCCGCATTCGGCGGCGTGCTGGGCGTGCTGATGATGGTGCCGTTGCGGCGTTCGCTGATCGTCGCGGAGCACGGCAACCTGCCCTATCCCGAGGGCGCGGCCTGCGCGGACGTGCTGATCGCGGGCGAGAAGGGCGGCAAGATGGCCGGCCTGGTCTTCGGCGGCGTCGCCCTTGCGGCGGTCTACAAGGCACTCAACACGATCTTCAATTTCTGGAAGGACACGGTCACCTTCGCGACCAGTGCCACATCCAAGCTGCCGAATGCGGTCGTCTCCTCCGAGGTCTCGCCCGAGTACCTGGGTGTGGGCTACATCCTCGGCCCGAAGATCGGCGGCATCATGGTCTCGGGCAGCGTGATCGCCTGGCTGGTCCTGATCCCGCTGCTGACCGTGCTCGCGATCCCCAACGCTTCGATCGACGGGCAACTGGCCTCGCTGGGATTCTCTGCGGCGAAGATCGACGCCTGGCGCCTCTCGAACGATCCCGAGCGCTACTACCGCGCCTATGTGCGACTGATCGGTGCGGGGGCGGTGACGATGGCCGGCATCATCACGCTCGTTCGCACCATGCCCACGATCGTGAAGTCGCTCATGGGCTCGATGGCCTCGATGAAGGGTGGAGTCGGCGGGGCAAGCCAGAAACGCACCGATCGCGATCTGCCCATCGGCCTGGTCGTGATCGGCACGCTCGCGCTGGCGGCGATCCTGGCGCTGCTCCCGATCCTGCCCGGCAGCCTGGGCGGGAAGCTGTTGATGGCCGTGCTGATGGTCGTCTTCGGCTTCCTGTTCGTGACCGTCTCCTCGCGCATCGTCGGCATCATCGGATCGTCCTCGAATCCGATCTCGGCCATGACCATCGCGACCCTGCTGGCGACCTGCGTCGTGTTCGTCGCACTGGGCCTGGGAGGCGAGGTCAACCAGCCGGTGGCACTGTCCGTGGGCGCGATCGTGTGCATCGCCGCGGCAAACGCGGGTGCAACGAGCCAGGACCTGAAGACCGGCTTCCTGGTCGGCGCGACACCGATACGCCAGCAGATCGGACTGATGATCGGCGTGGTGGTCTCGACGCTCGCGATCGGCCTCACGATCCGCGGCCTGGACACGGCCTTCGCCACGACGGCCGGCGGCCACGGGATCGGCGGGGACAAGTTCCCCGCACCGCAGGCGACGCTGATGGCGACGATCATCAAGGGCGTGATGTCGCAGAACCTCGACTGGAGTTACCTGCTGATCGGCGCCGGGTTGAGCGTGACGGTTTTCCTGTGCGGCGTCTCGCCGCTCGCCTGGGCGGTCGGCGTGTACCTGCCGATCAGCACCACGTTCCCGATCTTCGTCGGCGGGATCCTGCGCTGGCTTTGCGACAAGCTGCGCGGAGAGAAGGAGGAGAGCGAAATCTCGACCGGAATGCTCTTCGCCACCGGCCTCGTAGCCGGCGGCACGCTGACGGGCGTCTTCAGCGCGATCCTCAAGGCCATCCCCATGGGTGATTCGGACGTGCTGACCAAGTGCCAGTCGCTCGGTGAGAAGTTCCAGGGCGGCATCGGCATGAACCTGGACGTGTTCGCGACGATCTTCTTCGTGGGACTGGGCTTCGTCCTGGTCAAAGTCGCGATGAAGAAGACCGAGGGTCTGGCGAGCAAGGCATCGTGAGCGGGACGTCACCGGCCTTCCAGCCCGCCGTCCCGGCGAGCGAGATCCAGCCCGAGCTCACGCTGCGCGCGCTGCTGCTCGGCGCGTTCCTCGGCGTGGTCTTCGGCGCCGCCTCGACCTACCTCGCGCTGCGCGTGGGCCTGACGACCTCGGCCTCCGTGCCGATCGCGGTGCTCTCGATCTGGGCCATCCGGCGCAGGAACAACCAGCGCGCGATCCTCGAGCACAACATCGTGCAGACGACGGGCTCGGCGGGGGAGTCGGTCGCGGCAGCGGTCGTGTTCAGCGTCCCGGCGCTGATCTTCCTCGGCTATCCGCTGCAGGTCGGGCTCACGACGCTGATCGCGCTCACGGGCGGCTGCCTGGGCGTCTTGATGATGGTGCCGCTGCGGCGCTACCTGATCGTCAAGGAGCACGGCGTACTGCGCTATCCCGAGGGCAAGGCTTGCGCGGAGATCCTGCAGGCCGGCGAACAGGGCGGCACCAGTGCGGGCAAGGTCTTCGTCGGGCTGGGCGTCGGCGCCGCATTCAAGTTCTTCCAGGCGATCTTGCAAGGCGTCAAGGGCTCGATCACGACGGCGATCCCGGGCTTCAAGGGCGCCGTGCTCGGCTGCGACGTGGCGCCCGAGCTGCTCGGTGTCGGCTACATCATCGGCTACCGCACATCCGTGATGATGGTCGCGGGCTCGATCCTCTCCTCGCTCATCCTGATCCCGATGATCATGCTCTTCGGGTCGCTCGGCACGAGTCCGCTCTCGCCGGGCACCGTGCCCATCGCGCAGATGGACGATGGCACGATCTGGACCACCTACGTGCGCCACATCGGCGCGGGTGCGGTCGCGGCGGGGGGGATCTTCGCGCTGATCCGAGCACTGCCCTCGATCGTCTCCTCGATTCGCGCGTCCGCGAGCGGCCTCATGGGCGGGGCCTCGAAACTCGCTTCCGCGACGCTGCGCACGGAGCGCGATACGCCGGTCGTGGTGCTGCTCCTCGGCGCGGTCGGAATCGTGGCCTTCATCTGGGGCGTCCCGATCTTCCACATGAATCTGCTGGGCGCGTTCCTGATCCTGGCGCTCGGATTCCTGTTCTCGGTCGTCTCCTCGCGCATCACGGGCGAAGTCGGCTCGTCGTCTTGCCCGCTCTCCGGGATGACGATCGGCGTCTTGATGGCGATCTGCGGCGCGTTCCTGATCTGCGGCTGGGAGGGCTCGGCCTACAGCCGTCTGGCGCTCATGATCGGCGCGATCGTGTGCATCGCGATCAGCAATGCCGGTACCTGCTCACAGGACCTGAAGACCGGCTACCTCGTGGGTGCGACGCCGGTGCGCCAGCAGGGCGCGCTGCTCGTCGGTGTGCTGACCTCGGTCATGGCGGTCGGTTGGACTGCCTACCTGCTCAACCAGTCGGCCACGACTGAGACCGTGCTGGCCAAGCCCTTCGTGGTTGCGCCCGAGCGCCGCGCCGACGTGCAGTCGATCGACTCGCTGACGGACCACAAGAGCTACCAGTTCGTGCGCCTGCACACCGATGAGGTGCCCAAGGGCGAGAAGGAAGGCATCTACCTCGTCGACGCTCCGAGCGGCGAAGCGCGCATCCTGCGCGAGGACGGCATCGGCGCGGGTCGTCTGCAGGCGCCGCAGGCGCGGCTGATGGCGACCGTGATCGAAGGCCTGTTGACGCACAAGTTGCCCTGGGGCCTGATCCTGATCGGCGTCGCGATCGCCTGCTTCATCGAGTTGCTGGGCTTCCGCGCGCTGACCTTTGCCGTCGGCGTGTACCTGCCGCTCTCCTCGACCATGCCGGTCTTCCTCGGCGGCCTCGCGCGCCTGGTCTCGGACAAGGTCTACAAGCGCACGCCGGATGCCGAGGACGAGTCCGAAGGCACGCTCTACTGCTCGGGTGTGATCGCGGGCGCGTCGATCCTCGGGATCCTCGCCGCGCTGACCTCGTTCTTGAAGGGCTTCGACAAGGAGAACGGCTTCCATCCCGCCTTCGCGAAGCTCTTGGGACTGGGAACCTGGGGCGGCGACGGCTTCGGCCTCGTGATCCTGCTCGTGATCGGCTTCCTGATCTTCCGCGGGGCCGCGCCGCGCAAGAGCGGCTGAGAGCCGGCCATGGGCGCCCCCCGCGTCTCGATCCTGCTGCCCACGCGCGATGGGGAGCGCGACCTCGCACGGCTCTTGCCCGTGCTCGCGCGGCAGAAGCTCGAGGGCGGCATCGAGCGTCTGGCGATCGACACGGCGTCGAGCGACCGGAGCGTCGAACTCCTGCGCGGCAGCGGGTTCGAGGTGCAGACGATCCGGCCCGAGGAGTTCGGCCACGGCCGCACGCGCAATGCGCTGGCCGAGCGCGCGCGCGGCGAGTTCCTGGTCTTCTTCTCGCAGGACGCGCTGCCCGAGGGCGACGACTTCATCGAGCGCCTGATCGCGCCCTTCGCCGACGAGCACCTCGCCGGGACCTACGCGCGCATCCTGCCCAATGCCTCCGACGACGCGCTCACCGCGCGCAGCGTGCTCGCCGGGCCGCAGGCCTCCGAGCGACCCGAGCGCTTCGAGCTCGCGCAGGGCAAGCGCCTCGAGGACCTGCCGCTCGAGGAGGCCATGCGCATGCTGGCCTTCAGCAACGTCGCCAGCGCGGTGCGCGCGCGCGCCTGGAAGGGGCTGCCGTTCCCCGACGTGGTCTTCGGCGAGGATTTCGCCTGGGCCGCGCGCGCGCTGACCTCGGGCTGGAGCCTGGCCTTCACGCCCGGCTGCATCGTGCGCCACGCGCACCGCTACGGACCGCTCTCGGCCTTCGAGCGCTACCGCGTCGATGCCGCCTTCCACCGCCGCGCCCACGGCCACCGGCTGCGCCCGGGCCTCTTCGGCCTCGTGCGCGGGTTCGCCCACGAGTGCCTGCTCGACCTCGCCTACGTGCGCGCACACGGCGGCTGGAGCGCGCTCGCGCGCTCGCCTTTCCTGCGTGGCGGGCAGGTGCTCGGCCAGCTCTACGGCAGCCGCGGCTGGCGCAATCCCTTTCCGGGGCATGGGGCCACGCGCGAGATGGTCTAGCAGGCGCGCCCGCGAGTCGTTCTACTGTTCCACCCTGTCGGTCGATAAGCCCCCGCCATGCGCCCCATCCGCACGGTCTCCGTCCTCATGCCCACCTGGCAGGGGATCGAGTTCCTCGAACGCGCGCTGAGCGCGCTCGCGGGGCAGCGCTGCGCGCTCGCCTGGGACTTCCTGGCGATCGACTCGGGTTCCTCCGACGGTACCTGGGAGCTGCTCGGCCGCTTCGCCGAGACTTTTCCGGTGCCCTTCCGGCGCGTGCGCATCGACAAGCTCGAGTTCGACCACGGCGACACGCGCAACGAGCTCGCGGCGCGTTCGTCGGGCGACCTGCTCGTCTTCCTGACGCAGGATGCGATCCCGACTTCGCCAGTGTGGCTGGCGAAGCTCGTGGCCAACTTCCAGGACGAGCGCGTGGCCGCGGCCTACTGCCGCAACGTGCCGCGACCCGACGCGCAGCTGCTCACGCGGCTCTTCTCGAACCAGGACCCGGGCTACGCTCCCGGACGGCGCGAGCAGCGCATCCACGACCGCGCCGCCTATGCGCTCATGAACGCGCACGAGAAGCGCATCCTGTGGAACTTCAACGACGTCGCCAGTGCGCTGCGGCGCGAGCTGTGGGAACTGCATCCCTTCCCGCGCACCTGGTTCGGCGAGGACGTGCTGCAGGCGCGCGCGCTGCTGGAGGCGGGCCACACGGTCGTCTACGACGACGAGGCGACCGTCGAGCACAGCCACGACTACGGTCCGGAGGAATCTGCCGCGCGCGCGCGCGTCGACGCGCGCTTCAACGCCGAGTGGCTCGAGCGCACCTGCGTCGCCAGCAAGGCCGACGCGCGCGTGCTCGCCGAGCGCCAGCTCGCGCTCGACCGCGAGGCGCTGCAGTCGGCCGGCCTCTCCGATGCCGAGTACGGCAAGCAGCTCGAGCAGGCCGCGCGCCTGCGCAGCGCGACCTTCGAGGGCCTGTACGAGGGCGGGTTGACAGAGGTGCGCCACGCGCGCACGCGCGTGCTCGAGCGCGGCACGCTCTCGATCCTCTACGTGGTGCACGGCTTCCCGCCCGAGGCCTGGGCCGGGACCGAGGTCTACACGCTCAACCTGGCGCTGGAGATGCAGCGCCGCGGGCACAAGGTGAGCGTGCTCGCGCGCAGCGATCGCGGCGAAGGGCCGGATGGCACGCTGCGCGAGGACAGCTTCCGCGGCCTGCGCGTGCTGCGCATGCTGCGCCGCGATCCCGACCGGCGCATCTCCGACAGCTACCGCGACGAGCGCATCGAGGCCGCCTTCGGTGCGCTGCTCCTGCGCGAGCAGCCTGACCTGGTGCACTTCCAGCACCTGATCCACCTCTCGGCCGGCCTCGTGCAGGTGGCGCAGGAGCTCGACCTGCCGAGCGTGCTGCACTGCCACGACTACTGGTCGCTGTGCGCGCGCGTGCAGCTGATCCGGCCCGACGGCGTGCGCTGCGACGACGGCATGGACGCGGGCTGCTTCCTGTGCGTCAAGGAGCGCGCGCTGCGCTCGATCCCGCGCCTGAAGCGCATGGCCAACGCCACCTCGCGCGTTTGGGAAGCGCTCGAAACGGGCACGCGCAAGGGCCGCATCCTGCCGGCCGAGCTGCGCTCGCGCTGGGAGGGCTTCGGCGACATGGTCGAGCGGCGACCGTACGTCGTGGGCTGCTACGCCGCGGCCGATCTGCGCATCTCTCCGAGCCGCTTCCTGCGCTCGATGCTGGTCGAGAAGGCCGGACTCGACGCGCACACGACGCTCTTCTCCGACAACGGGCTCTCGACCGGCCACCTCGCGGCGCTCGAGAAGCGGCCTGACCCGGAAGGCCGCGTGCGCTTCGGCTTCGTCGGATCGCTGGTCTGGTACAAGGGCGGCGAGACGCTCGTGAGGGCGCTCGGCGAACTCGATCCGGCGCGCGCCGTGCTGCACGTCTGGGGCGACTTCAAGCCCGGCGAGGACGCGCACCACGCCGAACTGCAGCGCCTCGCCGGTCCGAACGTGCAGTTCCGCGGCCGTTTCGACAACGCCCGGCTGGCCGAGGTCTACAGCGAGATCGACGTGCTGGTGGTGCCCTCCTTGTGGTGGGAGAATTCCCCGATCACGATCCACGAAGCCCACCTCCTGCGCACCCCCGTCGTCACGAGCGGCATCGGCGGCATGGCCGAGTTCGTGCGCGACGGCGTCGACGGCCTGCACTTCCGGCCCGGCGACGCGGCCGATCTCGCGGCCAAGCTGCGCCGTTTCGTCGACGAGCCCGGCCTCGCCGCGCAGCTCTCGCGCGCGTTCCCGCTGCTCAAGACGCTCGAGGAGGACGGCGCCTCGATGGAGTACCGCTACCGCGCGCTGTGCGCCGCGCGCGCCTCGTTCGGACCCAAGCCGCTGCGCGCGCGCTCTCTCTGGGAGCGCGCGGGCATCGGCACGGCGCGCCGCGAGGGCGCCTGCGAGCAGCAGGGGGCGCAGATGCTGCTCCTGCGGCCGGGTTCGGCCGCGGAGTACGACCTCTCGGCCGCCGCCGGCGGGCCGCGCAGCCTGCGCGTCGAGCAATTCGCGCTCGGCGCGGAGCGCACGCTCGAGCTCGGCCTGCGCGTGCTCGTCGATGGCGTCGAGGTGGGGGAGATTCCCGCGCGCATTTCCGCCGGTGCCGACGAGACCTTCGTGCACGCACTCGAGCTCGAGCTCGCGCCGCAGGCGCGCGTCCTGCGCCTCGAGCCGCTCGCGGGACGGCACGCGCGCGTCGCGAGACTCGTGCTCTCCACGCGCCCGCGCCCGCCGCAGGGGAGCCCCGCGTGAGCAACTGGTTCAAGTGGTTCGGCAAGCCCGACTCGCGCGCCGAGGAGAGCTCGGGCTTTCCCTTCGAGCTGCGTGTGACGCCCGGGCCGCCGCCCGCGCGCGCGGCGCTGCCGCGCGCCTCGATCGTGATCCTCAACCTGAACGGCCGGCACCACCTGCAGGGCTGC
>Ga0302322_100001771_pt1 | contig 17976 bp, 17 predicted proteins | sample Fen_T0_2_FD_203757 | JGI IMG/M metagenome (GOLD analysis project Ga0302322, IMG submission 203757) | Peat permafrost microbial communities from Stordalen Mire near Abisko, Sweden - Fen_T0_2 | ecosystem: Environmental > Terrestrial > Soil > Wetlands > Permafrost | place: Sweden: Abisko... | reverse complement strand
GGGGGGGGGGGGGGGGGGGGGGGGGGGGGGGGGGGGGGGGGGGGGGGGGGGGCCCCCCCGCCCGGCTCAGTGCGCCACAGCGGCGGCCTGCTGGCGCTGTCGCCAACCCAGGCCGGCCAGGCCGGCGGCACCGACCAGCAGCATCAGCGCCGCGGCCGGCTCGGGCACCGGGGCTGAATAGCTGATGTGCAGCGTGCCGCTGTTCCACCGGCCATCGGGCAGACCCGCCAGATCGTCGACGGTGTCGACAAAGCTGAGCTGCAACTGGCCGTCGGCCAGCAGGCGAAAGCTCAGCCCGTTGTTGACCAGATCCAGGCTGCCGCTGACCACCTGTTGCCCGGCCAGGTTGTAGCCATCGGCCGGGCTGATCAGCACGCCCTCGCCGGCCGAATTGGTCAGCGCCAACGCGATTTCACTGAGCCAGCTGGGCTCGTAGGCGGTGAGGTCCGCGGTCCAGCTCAGCGCGCGCAGGTAGGCCTGCGGCGCCAGTTGCACCGTGAAGCTGCTGTTCTGGTCGGAGCCGCTCTCCGCACTGCTGTAGAGGTTGTTGAAGCTGATGTCCAGCGTGCGTGTTTGCGCTGCGGCCTGGGTGCTGCCCAGGCCGGCCGCCAGGGCCAACGCCAGGGCCACCGCCGTGCGGGAGATGTTCATGCCTGCGCTCCCCGGGCTCACAGGGTGCAGAACGGCGTCATGCCGATCACCGACTTCACGCCCTGCACCACCAGCCGCTGGTAGGCCGCCGCCCCCACGCCCGAGCCGCCGTCGGCAAACGAATGGCCGTTGTGGCCCAGCGTGGTCACCCACGACTTGCCACCGTCGTAGTACTGGCACCAGGCCACGGGAAAGAAGTCGGGGTGGCCCGGGTGCGGCGGCGCGTCCGGCGGGCTCAGCGAGGCCACGTCCACCTTGGCCAGAAACTTCACGTTGGTGGGAAACGGCATCAGGTTGTACCACTCGTCCTGGAACGCAAAGGTCGACGGCACACCGGCGGTGGACGGGTCATTGGCCACGATCTGCACGTTGCCGTTGCGGTTGGCCGAGTGGTTGTAGAAGTTGGCGTTGCCCAGCAGGCCTTCGTAGTACGGCCAGTTGTACTCGGCGCCAAAGGCGTTGTGCAGGCCCACAAAGCCACCGCCCCGGCGCATGTAGTTGCGCAGCGCGGTGCGCGCGGCGTCATTGCTGGTGGTGGCCGTGGCGTTGAACAGCGTGTCGCGGTTCGAGCTGGCGAAGATCACCGCCTTGTAGTTGTTGATGCGCCCGGACAGCACCGTGACGTCTTCGGTCCAATCGGCCGTGATGCCGGCGGCGGCCAGCATGCGCACCAGGCCGGCCTGCATCACGTTGTCGGCATTCATCGTCGGGTTCAGGCCAGCGGCCATCACCGTGCCCAGGTTGGCATGTCGCGGCCCGGCGGTGCGCGAGTAGATCAGCACCTTGTTGGGCAGGGTGTCGAAGGCATGCCAGTCGTTGAAGCACTCCGGGCTGGTGCCCCGGCAAACGTTGTAGTACGGGTCGATGTTTTTCGGGTTGATCTTCTTGGCGGTGCCGGTCTGCGACCAGGCGGGGGCCGCGATCAGGGCCGCAGCGGCCAGCAGACCGATCTGCACGGGTTTGCACGTCATGCTCATCTCCTAAGGTCATCGGGGCCCGCAGGCACACCGTGGTTGTGGAACTCGTGCCACCGAGAGCCACAACACTGCGACTTCCTGCACGATGATGAACATCCTACCTTTTTGGAAATGTTTTCCAGTGCAAAAATAGATTCTGGTTTTCTATGATTGACGGCCTGTCGTCGGCCGACCCCGCGTTGGCGACAAGCACGTGGGCCGTCGCGGCGGCGCCGCCCTGGGCTGTGGGCTGGTGCCAAGGGCTTCTGTGCGCCAGACAGGGCGCGAGCGGGCCCGCGCCGGCACTCCAACCCACGCGCTCGGCCCAGTCGCTCAGCGCGCGCTCAGCCGGCGCGCGCAACAGGCGGGCTCAACCGCCGGTCATCTCCTGGATCTTCAGGCCGTACCAGCGCAGGTCTTCGTCCCACAGCGCGCGGCGGCGCTCGCTGTCGTCGATCTGCGTCTGCAGCAGCTGGCCGTCGGGGCCTTGCTTGTAGTCGAACTGCACGCTGATGGCCTCCAGCGGATCGGGGTTGACCAGCATGTAGCAGAGGTTGTCGATCATCTCCGGCGTGGCCGGCTTGCCCTGGGCCTGCTGGCCGATGTTGCGCGCCACGCTGCGGCCCATGCGGTTGGCCACGTGGCCGCTCTTGGGGTAGTGGCCAAACTGGGTGGACACCGCGCCCACGCTGTCGCCGATGATGTAGACCCGCGGGTCGTCCTTCAGGCTGTACAGCAGCGGGTCCACCGCCGCCCAGTTGCTGGGCTTGCCGTCGGCGGTCTTGCCGATGGCGCCCATCTGCCACACCAGGTCGGCCGCCTGGTGGTGGCCCATCAGCACGGCGTCGTCGAACTTGAAGTCGCCGGCCGCCGTCTTGATCACCTGGTTGAACGGGTCCACCTCCTTGATGGTGGCGTTGGGCACGTGGACGATGGTGTCGCCGTACAGCTCTTGGAAGGCCATGGCGTAGCCGGCGCCGATGGGCGCGATGCGCGGCTTGGGGTCCAGGATGATGAGCTTGGCCTTGAGCTTGCGCGCCTGGAAGCTGGCGGCCATCAGGCAGGCCCGTTCATACGGGCTGGGCGGGCAGCGGTGCGGCGGCGGCGGCAGCGTCATCACCATGGTGCCGCCGGCAAACGATTTGATCTTCTGCTTCAGCGCCAGGTGCTCGGCGCTGGGCACGTAGGCGCTGGCAAAGCGCTGGCGGGTGTGGGCGATGGCGCGGCGGTCGTTGCCAAACCAGGGCTCGTAGGCCACGCGGATGCCGGCCGAGACCACCAGCCAGTCGTAGTCCACCGTGCCCTGGGCGGTGTGCACGCGGCGGGCGTCGCGGTCCACGCCCGTCACCTCGGTCTGAACATAGGTCCAGCCGCCGCGGCGGGCGGCGGCGGTGTAGCTGTGCTGCAGAAACTGCGTGTCCACCACGTCGATCAGCCACTTGTTGCTCAGCGGGCATGACCAGAAGAAGGGGTTGCGCTCCAGCAGCACCACCTCCAGGTCGGGTGCGGTGTCGCGCAGGTGGCGGGCCGTGCTCAGGCCGCCCCAGCCGCCGCCCAGCACCACCACGCGGCGCTGCTTGCCCTTGGGCATCAACGTGTCGGCCGGGCCGGTGATCAGCGGCTGGCCCCAGGCCGGCACGCCGCCCGCCGCCAGGCCGGTGGCCGCGGCAGCGCCCAGCAGCTGGCGCCGGGAGAACCTGGCCGGGGCATCGGCCGCAGCGGCGGGCAACAGGGCGGCATCGGGCGCGTGCACGGCGGTGGATGCGCTGGACACCGCGCACGCAGGCACGGCGGCGCCCGCACGGGGCGTGAGGATCTTGGACATGGACGGGCCTCTAAAGGGCAGACAACGGTGACGGCGGAACGCGGGGTGCCGCACCCAGGGCGGCAGCGGCATTGTCACCACTCGGCCGCTGCCAGCGCGGGCAACGGCAACGGCAACGGCAGCGGCAGCGGCAGCGGCAGGGTGAATCCCCGGGAAAGCCCCGCCATGATTCTGTAATTACAGTATTACGATCCAGGCCATGGCCGATCCCATCCCCTTGCGCGGCGTGTCGATGCACGACGGCGTGGCTGCCAGGCTGCGCAGCCAGGTGTTCGACCGCGTGCTGCCGCCCGGCGCCTGGATCGACGAAACCGCGCTGGCCGCGCAGTGGCAGATCAGCCGCACGCCGCTGCGCGAGGCGCTGAAGGTGCTGGCCGCCGAAGGCCTGGTGGAGCTGGTGCCGCGGCGCGGCGCGCGCGTCACCGAGCTCTCGGACCTGGACGCCGAGCAGCTGTTTCCGGTGATGGCCATGCTGGAGGGCCGCTGCGCCCACGAGGCCACGCTGCGCGCCAGCGCCGCCGATCTGGCCCAGCTGCAGCGCTGGCACGACCAGCTGGAGCAGCACGCCCAGGCCCAGGACCTGGACGGCTACTACCGCATCAACCACGAGTTCCACACGCTGGTGCAGCAGCTGGCGGCCAACCGCTGGCTGGACCGCGCCACCGGCGACCTGCGCCGCTTCATGCGGCTGTGGCGGGGCCGCCAGCTTAAGCTGGCCGGGCGCATCGGCGCCTCGATCAACGAGCACCGCGTGCTGCTGGCCGCGATCAGCGCACGCGATCCGCAGCGCGCCGAGCGCGCCATGCACGACCACCTGATGGCCCAGCTGGCCGCGCTGAAAACGCTGCAGCAGCAGGAGCAGGCCGACGCCGCCCCCACCCCGCACCATGGCTGAACCCGACACCCCAGAGCCGCGCAAAGCCGCGCCCCGCCGCACCGCGCCACGGGCCACCGCGCCCGCCGCGGCCGCGGCGCCTGCGCCCGCCCGCGCGCCCAGCACCCGCAGCGCCCACCGCGCTGCCGCCGACCGCGCGCTGCGTCCGCTGCTGCAAGACTGCAAGCGCCTGCTGTCCGAGCACGGCGAGGCCAACGGCCCCAGCATCGCCCAGGGCATCGTGGCCCAGCTCGACGCGCTGCGCGAGGCCAGCCACAGCGCGCTGCTGGACCGCTTCTTCGAGCACCTGGCGCGCGATTTCTCGCCCGACCCCAAGAAGGTGCTGGCCGCCGCCGTGGCCTATGCCAACGGCCCGCAGCAGCCCGACGCGCTGCTGCTGCTGCAGCACTGCACCGAGCCGCCGCGGCAGGAGCTGTTTCGCCGCCTCAACCGCGCGCCCGGCGGCACGGCCGCGCTGGTGCGGCTGCGCCGCGCGCTGCTGGAGCGGCTGGCGCGCCACCCGGCGCTGGCGGTGGTCGAGCACGACCTGCTGCACCTGCTGGGCAGCTGGTTCAACCCCGGCTTTCTGCAGATGCGCAAGGTGGACTGGAACTCGCCCGCGCAGCTGCTCGAGCAAATCATCCGCCACGAGGCCGTGCACGCCATCGACGGCTGGGACGACCTGCGCCGCCGCCTGCAACCCGACCGCCGCTGCTTCGGCTTCTTCCACCCGCAGCTGCCCGACGAGCCGCTGATCTTTGTGGAAGTGGCGCTGCTGGACAGCATGGCCGACGCCATCGCGCCACTGATCGACAAAAAGTCGCCGGTGCGCGCGCCCGAGGCGGCGCAGGTGGCGGTGTTCTACTCGATCAGCAACTGCCAGCCCGGGCTGCGCGGCGTGTCGCTGGGCAACTTCCTGATCAAGCGCGTGGCCGAGCAGCTCAAGCGCGAGCTGCCACAGCTCAAGACCTTTTGCACGCTGTCGCCCATCCCCGGCCTGGTGGGCTGGCTGCAGCAGGCGCGCGACCCGGCCCAGGTGGGCAGCGCACTGGCCGGCCTGCCGCAGGCCGCCACCGAGCGGGCCGTGCACGCCCTGGCCACGCTGCGCGAAGCCACCGGCGACGACCTGGGCGCCCTGGCCCACGCCGGCACGCTGGCCGCGCTGCCGCACGCCGCGCAACAGGCCCTGCACCGGCTGGCCGCGCTGTACCTGGTGCACCGCTCCACCCGGCCCGGCGGCGATCCGGTGGCCCGCTTCCACCTCGACAACGGCGCCCGGCTGGAGCGGCTGAACCCGCAGGCCGACCTGTCGGCCAAGGGCCTGAAGCAATCGGCCGCGCTGATGGTGAACTACCTGTACGACCTGCGCCGCATCGAGAGCAGCCACCAGCACTTTGTGCGTGGCCGCGTGGTGCACGCCCGCGCACTGCAGGCCTGGCTGTGAACTGAATCCCCCTTCGGCTGCAGCCGGTGCGTGGTGGCATGATCCGCCGCCATCGGCCCGGGCCCACCGCGGCCCTGGCGCGCAGCCCCCTTCTGCAGGAGACACGATGAGCACCACCCCGTCCACCGCCCGCCGCCGCTGGCTGGCCGCCAGCGCCACCGCGCTGGTGGTCCTGGCCCCGCTGGGGATCAGCCAGGCGCAGGCCCAGGCCTGGCCGGCCAAGCCGGTCACCATCGTCGTGCCCTTCCCCGCCGGCGGCGGCACCGACGCCTTTGCCCGCCCGCTGTTTGCGGCCATGACCAAAGCCAGCGGCAAGCAGTTCTTCATCGAGAACCGCGGCGGCGCTGGCGGCACGCTGGGCGCGGGCATCGCCGCCCGCGCCGCGCCCGACGGCTACACCTTCTTCATGGGCGCGGTGCACCACGCCATCGCACCGGCGATGTACCCCAAGCTCGACTACAACCTGGAGACCGACTTTGTGCCCGTGGGCCTGATCAGCAGCGTGCCGCAGGTCATCGTCGTCAACCCGCAGCGGGTGCCGGTGACGGACCTCAAGGGCCTTGTCGACTACCTGAAGAAGAACCCCGGCAAACTGAACTACGGCTCGGCCGGCAACGGCACCTCGCACCACCTGGCCGGCGAGCTGTTCAAGCTGCAGACCGGCACCTTCATCACCCACATCCCCTACCGCGGCGCGGGCCCGGCGCTGCAAGACCTGATGGCCGGCCAGGTGGACATCATGTTCGACGGCCTGGGCAGCAGCGCCACGCACATCAAGAACGGCCGCATCAAGGCCCTGGCCGTGGCCAGCACGCAGCGCGCACCCGGCTTTGCCGACGTGCCCAGCAGCACCGAAGGCGGTGTGCCCAGCTACCAGGTGGCCACCTGGTACGGCCTGTGGGCACCCAAGGGCACGCCGCAGCCGCTGGTGGACGCGATGACCGCCGAGCTGAAGAAGGCCCTGGCCAGCGACGAGATCAAAGCTGCCTGGGCCGGCCTGGGCGCCAACCCGCCCAACCTGTGGGGCGCCGACTTCAACCGCTTTGTGCAGGGCGAGACCAAGCGCTGGGGCGAGGTGGTGAAGAAGAGCGGCGCAAAGCTGGACTAACCCCCCCTCCCCGAAGCGCCTGCGGCCGCAGGGATTGACCGCGCACGATCAAGACCATGAGCACCCACAACGACAACCTGTTTGCCGCGCTGCGCGCCGGCTTCCCCGCCCACCTGGACCAGGTGGCCATCGACGTGGCCGACGGCCCCCAGGCCGGCGCCGCCTACACCTGGCGTGATCTGGAGCGCGGCACCGCGATGCTGGCCAACCTGCTGGCCAGCCTGGGCTTGGCCGCAGGCGCCCGCGTGGCCGTGCAGACCGAAAAAAGCGTGGAAGCGCTGATGCTCTACCTGGCCGTGCTGCGGGCGGGTTATGTCTACCTGCCGCTGAACAACGCCTACCAGGAAGCCGAGATCGGCTACTTCATCGGCAACGCCGAGCCGGCGGTGGTGGTGTGCGCGCCCAAGGCCTTTGCCTGGGTGAGCCGCATCGCCTTCAACGCCGGCACGGCCCATGTCTTCACGCTGGGTGAGGCCCGCGACGGCACGCTGCTGGACCGCGCCGCCCACCACAGCGACCAGCACACGCCGGCCGTGCGCGGCGCCGACGAGCTGGCCGCCATCCTCTACACCAGCGGCACCACCGGGCGCAGCAAGGGCGCGATGCTGAGCCACGGCAACCTGGCCAGCAACGCGCGCACGCTGAAGGACCACTGGGACTGGCGGGCGCCCGACCCGGCCACCGGCCTGGGCGGCGATGTGCTGATCCACGCCCTGCCCATCTTCCACGTGCACGGCCTGTTTGTGGCCAGCCACGGCGCGCTGTTGAACGGCAGCCGCATGGTCTGGTTCAACAAGTTCGACCCCAAAGCCACCATCGCCCGCATGGCCGAGGCCACGGTGTTCATGGGCGTGCCCACGCTGTACGTGCGCATGCTGGCCGAGCCCACGCTGACGCCCGCCGCCGCCGCCCACATGCGGCTGTTCATCAGCGGCTCGGCGCCGCTGCTGGTGGAAACCTTCGACGCCTGGATCCAGCGCAGCGGCCACACCATCCTGGAGCGCTACGGCATGAGCGAGACGGTGATGCTGACCAGCAACCCCTGCCGCCCTGCCGACGGCGCGCGCCAGCGCGGCACCGTGGGCCCGGCCCTGCCCGGCGTGGGCCTGCGCGTGCTGGACGACACCGGCGCCGCCGTGCCGGCCGGCGAGATCGGCCACATCCAGGTGCGCGGCCCCAACGTGTTTGCCGGCTACTGGCGCATGCCCGAGAAGACGGCCGAGGAGTTCAGCACCGACGCGCAAGGCCAGCGCTGGTTCAAGACCGGCGACGTGGGCAAGGTGGCGGCTGATGGCTTTGTCACCATCGTCGGCCGCAGCAAGGACTTGATCATCAGCGGCGGCTACAACGTCTACCCGGCCGAGATCGAGGGCGTGCTCAACGAGCTGCCCGGCGTGGCCGAGAGCGCGGTGATCGGCGTGCCCCACCCCGACTTTGGCGAAGGCGTGGTGGCCGTGGTGGTGGCCAAACCCGGCGCCACGCTGGACGGCGCGGCCATCGTGGCCCACCTGAAGACCCAGATCGCCAACTTCAAGGTGCCCAAGCAGTTGTTCGTGGTGGCCGACCTGCCGCGCAACGCCATGGGCAAGGTGCAGAAGAACCTGCTGCGCGACCAGCACCAGGGCCTGTTTGCATGAGCGCCGCAGCGCAGCGGCACCGAGGCCCGCGGTGAACGAGGCCGCGCCGCTGCCCGAGGCCAGCGACCGCTGTCCCCGCTGCGGCGGCGGCTTCCACTGCGGCGTCAACGACGCCGGGCCCTGCGCCTGCACCACGGTGACGCTGAGCGCGGCGCTGCAGGCCACGCTGCGCACGCAGTACGCCGGCTGCCTGTGCCTGCGGTGCCTGGCCGAGCTGGCTGCTGCCGACACGTCCCCACCGGCCCAGCCCGGCCAGGCCTGACCGGCCCTCCGCCCGCTTCACCCACTTCACCCACTTCACCCGCCGGCAGCCGGCGCCGCAGCAGCGTGGCCGGCTGCTACGTTCTGCCGTTCGACACCACCAGCGCCGACGGCCAGCAGCAGCAACAGCAGCGCCGGACGGCGCAGGCCCCACATCCGGCGGCAACCCGATTCAGGTCAAGTCGGACCGAGCGCCACAAATTCCACGCCACTCAGCCCTGCGGCAGCGACCCGGGCGTCCAGCTTCTCTTTTGCGGAAGCACTCGCGTACATCCGGGTGCCGACAGTGCGCGGATCCTTGAAGATGGCCGCAGCTGACGGCGTGGTGCCGTCCCGGAATACCTCCTTCACGATGACGCCGGAGGAACGCTTCTCGGAACGGTCGGGGTCGATGCAATCGACCAGGTTGGTGACGTTGTAGAAGTACTCCGTCGAGCCGCCCACATCAAGTTCCAGAAACTGACCAAACTCCTGCAGGAACGGACCCAGGACGTCATGGGCCTTCTGATTGAGGACAAGTGCGCCTGACATCAGCAGGCTCACGTCGGCCCGCGGCAAAACAGCCTTCTTCTTTGGCTCCTGGAAGACGCTGACCTTGGGGCGCTTCTTCCATTGCAGCGGCTTTCCACGGGCTTCGAAGGTTCCGGCCATCGCCTGCGCCTCTGTGGGGGCCAGCGGTGCGAACCTGTCAGCCTGAGCAGTTCAGAGTTGCCAAATCGCCATCTCAGCTCGTCATGCAGGGGAAGGTGCCGGCAATCATGTCTGCGCGCATGGCGCGAAGCTCGTCGCGAGCAGCAGAGGCTGGCTGTGGCTGCCCTCGGCCAGGGCGTCGGCCTGGAGGCGCTTGAGTTTGAGCCCCGTGGGGCGCTGCGATTGCAAGACCAACCCGAGCAACGAAGATGTCCACCCCAACGTGGGACGCCTGCAAACAAGCCCGGGTGGCCCCGGCCGCTGCACCACGCCCAGGCGGCCATGACGGCCATGACGGCCGCCTGACCCGCCGGCCCCAGGTTCAGAGCTTGCGCACCGCCACGCTGCCCACCGAGTAGCCGGCGCCAAACGAGCAGATCACGCCCAGGTCGCCGGCCACCAGATCGGCGTGGTGGTGGTGGAAGGCGATGATCGAGCCGGCCGAGGCGGTGTTGGCGTACTCACCCAGGATGATGGGCGCCAGGTCGTCGCCCACCTCGCCGCCCACCAGGCGCTTGATCACCAGCTGGTTCATGCCCAGGTTGGCCTGGTGCAGCCAGTAGCGGCGCACCTGGGCCGGCGTGAAGCCCAGCGCGGCCAGGTGGGCCTCGATGTGGGCGGCGGCCATCGGCACCACGTCCTTGAACACCTTGCGGCCTTCCTGCATGAAGGTCTTGTCGCGCGCGTCGGGGTCGGTGTCCTCGCAGCGGTTCATGAAGCCGGCGTTGTTGCGGATGTTGTTGGAGAACTTGGTGGCCAGCTGGGTGCCCAGCACCTGCCACTGATCCGCACTGCGAGCCTGGTCGGCCGCTTCCACGATGAGGGCCGTGCACACATCGCCGAAGATGAAGTGGCAGTCGCGGTCGCGCCACTCGAGGTGGGCCGAGGTGATCTCGGGGTTGACGATCAGCACCCGCTGCGCGCTGCCGCAGCGCACGGCGTTGGTGGCCTGCTCGATGGCGAAGGTGGCCGAGCTGCAGGCCACGTTCATGTCGAAGCCAAAGCCGCCGGCGCCCAGCGCGGCCTGGATCTCGCAGGCCATGGCCGGGTAGGCGCGCTGCATGTTGGCGCTGGCGCAGTAGACGGCGTCGATCTCGCCGGCCTCGCGCTTGGCGGCGATCAGCGCCTGCTGCGCGGCGTCCACCGCGATCTCGGCCATCAGCGACAGCTGCTCGTCCGGACGCGGCGCAAAGCGCGGCTTCATGCGGGTGGGGTCCAGCACGCCGGCTTTGTCGATGACGTAGCGCTGGCGGATGCCCGAGGCCTTCTCGATGAACTCGACGCTGGAGTGCACCAGCGGCTGGCGCTGGCCGTCGGCGATGGCCTGGGCGTGCTGCGCGTTCTGCAGATCGGCGTAGGCGTTGTAGCTGGCCACCAACTCGGCGTTGGTGATGACGTGTGGCGGCTGGTACAGGCCGGTGCCTGAGATGACGACCTTGTTCATGATCACAGTGTAGGCATTCCGTTGGTCGCGGGTCGACCAGGCTGCGCACCAAGGTTGACCGGCCGCGTCCTAAGATCACCGACCATGAACCCCGATGCCCGGCCCCCGCTCCCTGCCACGCCTGCGCGCGCCTACCGCCAGCGCATGCAGGCGCTTGGCCTCAGCGCGCCAGCGGAGGTGGTCTACCGCACGCTGCTGCGCCAGCCCGGCATGAGCACGCTGGCGCTGGGGCAGCGGGTCAGTGGCCTGGACGAGCCGCTGGACGTGCTGCTAACCGCGCTGCAGCGGCGCGGCCTGGTGTACCGCGCAGCGGAGCCAGCCGCGGGCTGGGAAGCCACAAAGCCCGAGGTGGCGGTTGAACTGCTGCTGATGGAGCGCCAGGCCGAGCTCAATGAGGCCCGGCGCGTGCTGCCCGAACTGCAGGAGGAGCTGGCACGCGACGCCGCCACTGCAGCGGACACCGAAGTGCAGGTCCTGCCCGCCGACCCGGCCTCGCAATTGCAGGCCTACCTGAACCTGTTCGAACAGGCGCGCAGCAGCATCGTCACGCTGGTGCGCCCGCCCTTCCTTGTGGCCGCACCCGAGGCCATCGAGGCCGCCCGCGACGCCGCACGCCGCCGCGGCGTGCACATGCGCACCGTGCTGTCCACCGAGGTCATGGCCTGGGACGGCTGGCAGCAGGCCGTGGCGCAGACCGTGGCCGCCGGCGACAAGGTGCGCATGCTCGACGCACTGCCGTTCAAGCTGCTGATGGTCGACGGCAGCGCCGCGATGCTGCCACTGCATGCCGACGACCCGGACGGGCCGGTGCTGCGGCTGGGCAACACCGCCGTGCTGACCGCGCTGACGGCGCTGTTCGAGCAGCTGTGGCTTGAGGCCGTGCCAGTGGGCGACGCCACGCCAGACGACCCCGATCTCGCCGCCGAAGGCGACGCCATGCTCAAAGAGCTGGTCACGATGCTGGCCTCCGGCGCCAACGACAAGAGTGCCGCGCACCTGCTGGGCATCTCCGACCGCACGCTGCAGCGCCGCATCGCCGTGCTGACCAGCCAGCTGCGGGCCAGGACGCGCTTCCAGGCCGGCTGGCTGGCCGCCCGGGCCATCAGCCGCTGAGCCGGTGTGAGCGAACCGGGCGCGGCCACCGGCGCCGCGCCCCCATCCCCTGGGCGCCCCCTCGCCCGGGTGGCTGACCGCCGCCATGGCGGAAGCCCGCCGGCCAGCGCCGGTACTGCCGTCGTTAAATCGATCTACAGGCTCTGCCACGTTCGCCAGAACAGGCGTCAGAGCGACTCTTGGACCAAACGACGGGACTTCGCGATATGAAAACGTGGTTGGGGCGGTGCACCGCCCGGTGTGCGCGGCTTGGACTGGCGATGCTGATCACCACCCATGGCGGCAGTGCCCACGCATGGACAGACGCGCGCCTGCCGGTGGTCACCCTCCCGGGCGGCGGGCAGTTCAGCGTGCAGGTCGACATCAACCGTGATGGCTACCGTGACCTGATCTCCACCTCGACGGGGCAGAACCACCGCGGCATCGTGGACGTGCGCTACGGCTCGGCAAAGGGCTTCAAGCAAAAGGCCGACTTCCACTATGAAGGCCCGATGGACTGGGCCCAGGTGGGCAGCAGCCCGATGGCCATGGACGTCAACGGCGACGGCTGGCCCGACCTGGTCGTGGGGGCCTCCAGCTACTCTGGCAGCCAGCTCTACACCGGCGCGCTGCTGGTGTTCTTTGGTGGCCCGAACGGTTTCGCCGCCACACCCTCGCAAGTCGTCGAAGGCCCGGAGTCCTACAGCGCTTTCGGGTTTTCCGCGCGCACGCTCGGCGATTTCAACCACGACGGCTACGCCGACGTCGCTGTGTCGGCCGGCACCGACAACGGCAAGCAGGGTCGCATCTATGTCTACGCGGGCAGCCCCAATGGTCTGGTGCTGAAGCCCGAGTCCACGCTGGCTGTGCCCGGGCTGTCATGGTGGTACTTCGGCCTCAGGTTCGACACCGGGGATGTCACCGGCGACGGCATCCGCGACATCGTGGTGGGGGCGCCCACCAGCACCAGCCAAGATCGCCCGGGTCTGGTCTACATCTACAAGGGCAGCCGCACCGGGTACACCAACGCCGTGAGTGAACTGCTGGTGGCCCCTGGCGAACTGTCCTCGCTCGACGAATATGGCAGCTCGGTGGCCATCCTCGGCGACGTCGACGGTGACGGCTTCGCCGACCTCGCCGTGGCCGCACCGGCCTACAACCCCAGCGGTGGTACCGGCACGATTGCCAGTCCCGGCCGCATCTTTGTGTACTACGGCTCGGCCAACGGCTTCAACGCCTCGGGCCGCACGCAGATCCTGAAGGCCGCCGACGCCGACGGCTTCAGCTACTTTGGCGAGGTCATGCTGGGCCAGCGTGACTTCAACGGCGACGGCTATGGCGACCTGATCGTGGGCGCCAGCCAGCGCCAGCGCGGCCCGATGGGCACGCAGCCCTTCCCCGGTTTCCTGTGGGTGTACACCGGCGGCCCGGGCGGCTTCACCAAGGCGCCGTACAAGCGCAACGGCACGCCAGGCAGCACCGACGGCCTGGGCGCGGTGATTGACGCCGCCGACGTCACCGGCGATGGCCAGATGGACATCCTCAGCGCCAACCCGGACACCCCGTCCAACCCGGCGGGACTGCTGCGGGTGTTCCGCGGCGCCAAGGGCCTGAAGTAGTCCCGGGCGCGGCGCGGCCGATGGCCGGCACCGCGGCGTCCCCACCTCCCGATTTTCAGGAACTTCCGTGATGAAACCGATGCTTCATGGCCTGCTGGCCAGCCTGCTGCTGGTGGCCGCCACCACCGGCGCCCGCGCCGACACCCAACTGGACGAAGGCTTCAACAGCGGCCTGCCCGCTGGCTGGATCATGGCCAACTTCAGCGACAACCCGGCCGGCCAGGCCTGGTTCCAGCCGCTGACCACGCCCGACGTGTTCAGCGCCCAGAACGGCGCAGCCGACAGCTACCTGGCCAGCAACGTCTTCGTCGGCGTCACCACCGCAGACGGCGAGCCCACGGGCAAGATCGACGCGATGCTGGCCACGCCGATGGTGTCGATGGCCGAGGCCACTGTGCTTAGCTTCTGGACCCGCACCGTCAGCGGCAACAGCTTTGGCGACGGGCTGCGCGTGGGCGCCATCATCGCCGGCTCCTTCGTCGACCTGCTGGCGATCAACCCGGCCCTGACCGCCAGCGCCTACCCCGAGGACTGGACGCACTACACCATCAAGTTGCCGGGCCAGGGCGAGGGCATCAACGGCCGCTTCTACTTCGAATACCTGGTGCCCGACGCCAGCAAGGCCGGCAACTTCATCGGCCTGGACAGCGTGAGCGTGGCCGATGCGCTGGCGCCGGTGCCCGAACCCACCACCGGCGCACTGTTGCTGGCCGGCGCCGCACTGCTGCTGCACCTGAAGTTGCGCCGACTGGCCCGGTAGGCCTGAGCCGCGTGCGCCCCTCCACCCCATTGACCGAATTGACGCCATGAAACCGCTTGTCCTGACTGCCCTGTTGCTGGCCGCCGTGGCCGCCAGCCCCGCGGCCCACGCCTGCGAGAACTGCAACACCCCGAACGCGGCCGCCGATGCCGTGACCGCCGACGCGATGACCGTCGTGCGCGACGCCGAGACCGGCCGCCTGCGCGCCGCCACCCCGGAAGAGGTGGCCGCGATGCGCGCCAAGAACGGGTCGGCCACCAGCGCCGCGGCCACCACGCGCGGCCTGTCAGCCAGCAGCGCCACCACGTCCCGCAACACCGCCCCGGCCACTGCCGTGCGTGCCTACGGCACCGGTGCGCACAGCGCCAAGATGCCCAGCGCACTGGCCAGCTTCTCGGTGGTGACACGAACGCCCGACGGCGCGCTGAACAGCCGCTGCGTGCAGGGTGAAGAGACCGCCACCGAGATGCTGCGGACCCATGCCGCGGCCAACGCCGCGGCCCGTGCCGCCGTCAACGCCCCGACCGTGGCGCCCACAACCAAGCGTGAAACCGAATGAGCGCCGACCGCAAAGCCGCCATGTCACGCATCAACACCCTGACCGCCGTCGCGCTGCTGGCACTGCTGGGCTCGGCCCAGGCCGCCACCATCGAGATCCAGAACCGCGACAAGCCCGGCGTGGGCTTCAACGACCCCACGCCGGCGTCTGCGGTGGGCGGCAACAACGGTCGCACGCTGGGCGAGCAGCGCATGAACGTGTACCGCTACGTCGCCGACATCTGGGGGCGCAACCTGGCCAGCGACATCAAGATCACCGTCAGCGCGGGCTGGGAGCCGCTGGACTGCGACGCCACCGGAGCCGTGCTGGGCAGCGCCATGCCCTACAACGTCTGGTACGACTTCCCCGGCGCGCCCTTGTACCGAACCTGGTACCCGCAAGCCCTGGCCAACAAGCTTGCCGGCCGGAGCCTGGTGGACTTCTTCAAGCAAGCCGACGACGGCACCGGCTATGGCAATGTCGACATCAAGACCCAATTCAACATCCAGCTCGGCGCCGAAGGCTGCCTGACCGGCACCCACTTCTACCTGGGCCTGGACGGCAACGCCGGCAACCAGATCGACTTCGCCATCACGCTGCTGCACGAGTTGGGCCACGGCGTGGGCTTCTCGCTGCTGACCACCGACGCCGCCAGCGGCGTACGGTTCGGGGACCTGCCCAGCGTCTGGGAGTCGTTCATGTACGACAACACGCAGGGCAAAGCCTGGCTGGCGATGGAAGACTGGGAGCGCTCCGAGTCTGCCGTCAGCGGTGGGCAGCTGGCCTGGAACGGGCCCAACGTGAACGCCGCTGTGCCCCAGGTGCTGGCCTTTGCCAGGTTGCCGTCACTGCAGATCGCGGGTGCCGGGGCCAATGCGATCGCAGGCCGCAAGGCGGTGGGCGAGGCCGAGTTTGGCCCCGCATTGGGCAGCCAGCCGATCGCAGGTTCCATCGCACGCGTGGCCGACCAGATCAACGGCACCGGCCTGGCCTGCACGCCGCTGAGCGCGGCCAACGCCGCGCTGGTGGTAGGCAAGGTCGCGCTGATCGACCGTGGCAGCTGCCCCTTCGTCGTCAAGGTCAAAAACCTGCAGCTGGCCGGCGCCAAGGCCGTGCTGGTCGCCGACAACGTGGTTCAGCCCATCGCCGGACTGGCCGGCATCGACTCGACCATCACCATCCCGTCCGCGCGCATCCTCAAGAGCGACGGCGACGCCATCAAGACCGCGCTGCAAACCCGCGTGCGCGGCAAGCCGGCGCCCGAGCTCACCGCGGCGCTGTCGTCCGCGGTCACGGGCCACTACGCAGGCACCGACGCATCGAACCGCGCGCTGCTGTACACGCCGACGCGGTTCTCACCGGGCTCGTCGGTGTCGCACTGGGACGTCTCGCTGTCGCCCAACATGCTGATGGAACCGTTCATCAGCCAGGGTTTGAGCACGGTGGTGACCGCGCCCAAGGACCTCACCCTTCCGTTGCTGAAGGACCTGGGCTGGTGAGCCCGGACCTGCAACCTTGCACATCGGAGCAAAACCCATGACAACTTCGCTGTCCTTCAAGCCGGCCCTGCTGCTGGCGGCTCTGCTGTCGGTCATCGCCCCGGCGCAGGCCGCGTTCTCGATCTTCGGCGACGCCACGAGCTTCCGCAGCGCCACCACCGCCCCCGGCGTCGACAACTTCTTCGGCGTGCCGCAAGACCAGGCCGCACTGAACCCGATGAACCGCCGCACCCTGCTGGGTGAGACCTACCGCTACCAGGCCAGCGCCACCGAGAGCAGCCTGATCGGCGCCGGCACCGCCGACGAGATCTGGCTGACCGCCAACGTGGCCGCCGACGTGATCACGTTCTCGCACTTCAGCCCCAACGTCACGGCCTTTGGCGGCTACTTCTTCGGCACCGACTTCAACGGCCAGTACCAGAGCGGTGACGTGACGCTGGTGGTCACCGACGCATCGGGCCTGACCGTCGGCCAGACGCTGACCGGCCCGACGCTGGACAGCTTTGTGGGCTTCGTGTCCTCGGGCCCGGCCATCGTCTCGGTGAGCCTGTACGCCCAGGCCCTGCCCAGCGGTGACGCGCTGTGGCCGACGGCACGCGCGGTGATGCTGGCGCAGGTGGCGCCCGGCGCGCTGTTGCAAACCGTGTCCAGCGTGCCGGAGCCGGCTTCGGCCGCACTGATGTTGGCGGGCCTGACCGGCCTGGCCATGCTGGCCCGCCGCCGCCGCTGAGCGGGTGGGCCCGACGCGGGCGGCGGTCGGCCACAAGCCGACCGCCGCCCGCCCCGTTTCAAGCGCCAGCGCCGCTCACCGCGGCGCGCCGTGCGACGACCACAGCACGCTCAGGATCTTCCAGCGCTCGTCGGCGGTCTTCAGCATCTGCCAGACCTCGACGCCGTGGTTCTCCACGCGGCCGTCTTCGATGAACTCGAAGTCGAATTGCACCCAGGCCAGGTGGCCGTCCTGCGTGATCTGCAGATTGTGGAAGCGCTCCTCGATCGTCTGCTTGGCACTGGCCACAAAGCGCAAAAAGTCGATCGCACCATAGCCGGCCACGCCGTCGGCCTGCAGGTCCACCTCGGCACGGGTCTGGCGCACCCGCTGGGGCGAGGCCGGCGAGCTGAACAGGATGCGGTTGTTCAGCAGCAGCGCCGACAGGCCCCGCGCATCGTGCTGGCGCAGCGCGGTGCGGAAGTCGTCGGTGACCTGCTGAATCGCCTGCAGATCGGCCGGCGTGCTGTGGCGGCGGCCCACATGGGCGGGCAGCGCCACGGGCACGGGCACGGGCGCGGCCTGCGGTGCCGGCAGAGGCAGCTGAGCCGGCTGAGCCGCCGGCACCTGGGCGAGCGCCGGCGTGGCCAGCGTCAGGCTCGTCAACAGCAGCGTGGGCAGCAGGGCGCGGAGGGATTGCATGGGGTGGTGATGGGGTGGTGATGGGCGGTGGGGTCCAGCGATGGGCGGCAGATCTTCCCACCGATCCAGGCCCTGTGGCCGGCGGTCCGCGCGCGCTGCGCCGACACGGCGACGGCCGCTGCGCCTACGCGGCCGTGCCGGCGCAGCCGCCACAGTGCAAGGCACTG
>Ga0302322_100001770_pt1 | contig 17977 bp, 11 predicted proteins | sample Fen_T0_2_FD_203757 | JGI IMG/M metagenome (GOLD analysis project Ga0302322, IMG submission 203757) | Peat permafrost microbial communities from Stordalen Mire near Abisko, Sweden - Fen_T0_2 | ecosystem: Environmental > Terrestrial > Soil > Wetlands > Permafrost | place: Sweden: Abisko... | reverse complement strand
CTGATGAACGGCGAATAGCGTTGGCAGCGCTGCGAAAAGCAGTTCGCGTCTGTGCGTTACCTTCGTCAATGTGACCACGCCGACGGCGCCGAGAAATCCGCTGCCAACAAAGTTCGCTGTTGCTGAAAAACACATGGTTCGTCGAATCCTTCCCGAGCATTAGCCTATCATCGCGGAACGCAGGCAACTTCTCATCCTATGGAGATTCGGATTTACCGGGACCGTCACCCCGGAGCTAGTATGGGTGATCGCGTTTTCGCCAACGGAAGTGACGATCCGCACCTTTCGCCAACTCCGGGTATTGGTTGCGAGGTGGTGCCCGTTCTGCTTTCAGAGTCAAGGCATACGCACCCCAGACGACCATGCCCCAATTTTCGAGCTGCGGATTTTGTTTATTCCAGAAAAGCCCGAATGAACGGGTCTTGAGAGTGAACGAGATCTGAGATTGAACCATCCAGAACAATCGTTCCCTCATGAAGAAATAAGAATGTAGTGTTCTTGTCTTCGTGGCGATCTGGGAGCTTTGTTATCCTGTTGGCCCCTGAATCAAAATAGTGAGTGGAAATGATGGAAACGTCTTGTAGTCGTTCTGTTACCAGCAGAGAACAGCAGCCATGAATGTCCCGCTGTTTGATGATGAGGTCCTCGATTGCTGCCGCCGAAACAGGATCGAGCCCACCTGTTGGTGAGTCGTATAGAAGCAGATCGGGATCATTGATGATGGCTCGGGCAATCGCCACTCGTCGCTGCATTCCCCCGGACAGTTCAGGGGGAAACGCGCCGAAAGAGTTCTCAAGCTCGACATATTTGAGTGCTTGCCGGACCCGCTGGTCAACTTCTTCACTGGGTACATGGTCCTGGATGAGTTCGTATGCAACGTTGTCTCGCACACACAGAGAATCGAACAACGCGCTTTCCTGAAATAGCATACCTACATCGGTACGGAGAACAAGCAAATCCTTCTCGGACATGTCACCAACTTCTTTCCCGAACACCTGAATACTGCCAGCATCAGGCCGAAGAAGACCGTCGGCTAGTTTCAGCAAGACACTTTTGCCGGCTCCGGTTGCACCAAGCAAGATTCGTGTTTCATCTCCCATGAGCTTGAAAGAAACGTTGCGAAGCACGGGGCGCACAACCGAGCCAAACGAAACGTTGTCGAATACCAAGACTGGCTCACCCGAATGGTCGTCCTGCCAACGTTGCTTCCTTGTCTGCTTGATATTCGCCATCGACTTTTCACTTCTAGTAGTCCACGACTCGTGCGGTCTAGATATGTGTCCCCCAGGTGCCGTTCCTGAGATGAGGATGCAGCGTCAGTTTACGATGTGAAGGCACAGAGGAGCGCATACCTTCAGTCGGGCTACACGCCGGTCAGTAGCAGTCTGACCGGGAACGTATGTGGTCGCTAGACGGAAACCATTGCCAGCAACCTTCAGCCCGCTTTCCCGAACGAAATTCTCCTGGCTCGACCTTACCCAACCAGCATTGCTCATTCTGCTCAATAAGGCTCACATCGCTGCGTCACGAATGTTTGTACAGAAGAAATGCCACGGCATCATCCTGCGGATGCGGCCTTTCAATTCTCTCTACCTGAGCTGTCTTGCTCAGAAATATGAATCTCGATCTGTGATTCTGGCTTGTCCCGATTCCTCAGAGACACTACAGCTTATGCAAGCATCGCTACCCTGGATACCCGAGTCTCTGCTGGGCTGCCGGTCGTGCGATCCACAACCACCAAGTTAATGCGTCTGCTCAGATCAGCAGCGCTCCGTAACACCGAAAGGATGAAAACCAATGAGCAAACCTCATCCCGAACCAGTCCGGATTGCCATTGTCGGAGCTGGGAACGTGGGAGCCACGACCGCGTACGCCCTGCTCCTGAGTGGCCTACCCGCGGAAATCGTGTTGCTCGACGCGGAGAGATCTAAGGCTGAGGGTCAGGCCATGGATTTGAACCACGCCCAGCCCTTTGCTCATCCGACTCGCATCTGGGCCGGAGACTATGAGGACTGCGCGGGTGCGGCGATCGTCATTGTCGCGGCCGGAACCAACCAGAAGGCTGGCGAGAACCGCATGGACCTGGTCAAGAAGAATGCTTCCATTTTCCGGAAGATCATTCCGGAAGTGGCTCGTTACGCCGCGAACGCAATTCTCGTGATAGCAACCAATCCTGTCGACGTTCTCACGTACGCGAGTTGGAAGCTTTCGGGGTTCCCCCCGAGTCGGGTCATTGGTTCTGGAACGATTCTTGATACTGCTCGGTTTCGCTATCTGCTCGGGGAACACTTTGGTATCGATCCGCAGAGCGTGCACGCCTACATCATCGGTGAGCACGGAGACAGTGAAGTGCCGGTATGGTCACTCGCGAACATTGCTGGGATACGATTGCAAGAGTTTTGTCAGCATGAAGATCTCCCCTACGATGAGAAGGCGATGCAATCAATTTCGCGCCAGACGCGGACCGCAGGTTATGACATCGTGCGACTCAAGGGGGCAACCGATTACGGAGTGGCAACGGGCGTTGTGCGCATTGTTGAAGCCATTTTGCGGGATGAGAACACTCTTCTTACGATTTCCAGCCCAACACAACATTACGGAATTAGCGAGGTCTGCCTGAGCCTTCCCACCAAAGTGAACCGCAACGGAGCAGACCATATTTTGCATCTGCCCTTGAACGAGGAAGAACTCAGCGGTCTGGTGACATCCGCCGGGATCGTCAAAGCAGCCATTGCGACGCTGAATCTGGATTCCAACCAAGAAGCAGTTGCTTAGCCGGTCTTGGGGGACAAGGGTAAGACCTCGAACCGTAAACGTGAACCTCCACGAACCACGACCCATTCACAAGATGGCTCCCAGAACGGGAGTCAAGAAAGTGAAACCATGGCACCGAAGTCCCGGCACCCGGAAGCAACGGTCCTGTCTTTCCACGACAACATCAAAGAAGCCGCAAAGAAGAACCTGGCCTTTCGCCAGACACTCTGTAAGGGAGCCTTCAGTGAATTGGTCGTGATTAGTATCCCGCCCATGGGAGATCTGGGCGAAGGAGCACACGACGACACCGATGTGATCCTGTTCATCGTCGACGGCAAAGGAGAAGTGACTTTTGGTGATCGGAAAGAAATCGCCCACAAGCATGATGCGATCCTGATTAGTGCGGGACGAATCCACAATCTAAGAAACATCGGTCGTCACGACCTGAAGCTCTTTGCAGTTTTCTCTCCTCCACCCGCCGGCGCGAAAGCAAGCGTTCACCGAATCGGAGCCGAGGCTGCGGAAGAACAACTCAGGTATGCGTGGGAGCAGTAGTAGTCCGGTGGCTTTCGAATCTCTGACCGACACAGGAGCGGAGCTTGAGTCGATCCAGCGGAGGACGTTCCATCGAAACTCAGGCAGCCAGAACGCAAAGTTCACTTACTCACTTCTCAAAGCTTCGATCGGATCCAGAAATGCAGCCTTTCTTGCTGGATAGTAGCCGAAGCCGATACACCAGCGCCGAGAGAAACACCGCGAGTAAAGCACGGTGTCCGCCAGGTCTCCCTGCATGAAGGCCAACTACTGCGTCTGTCACTCGCTCAATTTGGATATCTTGTGGAATTGATCCGCCAAACCCACGAGAATTGCGCTCGGAAGCCGCAGAGTGCGTATCGCAGGATCGTTTCCGGCGGTCGCACGAACGGCGATGGAATTTTCGTCACGGAAGGGATCTGAAATAATTTCAAAACGCTCGCCATACATTTTTATGTGCTTTGATGGACTGAAGCCTAGGTCTTTGATCTTTGCACACTCCTCGGCTAGTGACCTGTCGAGCTTCGAGGCTTCAGAAGCAGCCTCTGGTGAGTCGAGATTCGGAAACGTATCTATTTTTGGAACAATCACGCAATCTCCCGCTTGCCGCGGTTCGGGAAAGCCATTCGCGCCCGCTCTTTCGACTCAGTTGCTCAGGCTCCAATCGGCGAATAAATCACCAGCCTGAACCATATCGAAAAGGTATCAACTCTTCTGATCAGTAGTGCTCACAATGCATGCACCGTCGGCCCTATCACCTTGACCACTGCGTTGAATTGGGGCAGGAGTTGAGCCACGGCCAGTCGCCTCCACATCAAGTCTGCGCGATTGCCAGGCGCAGTCGCCGAGCGCGATTGACTTGCTCCCGAGTGCCGTCCTGTGCGATACAGATCCAACTTCCGAGCAAAATTGAACATCTTGCGGGCTCTCCACTCTGCCAAGATGATGCCGCACCGATAGCTCCACTTATAGGAGAAAGCTTTTGGCGCCACCAGCCAAGTCGGCCAACCAAAGGCGCGAGGATTCCAAGCGGAGCCTTCCCAGCAGGCGCAAGCGCCGGGTCGTGCCCTTTCCCAAGAAGGAAACAATTCCCTCCCACAGAGAAGAGCTGGATGCTGTATCGCATTTACGGGGAGGAAAGGTCAGCCTCTCTCCCAGCGCGAGTCAGCCACGACTTGAGAAGTTGATTGGCAGCCTGAATCTTCTACTCTCAGAAATGCTCGAACTGGAAGCTTCGGAGCTGATTCATACGACTCAAGTCCATCCCAGCCACCAGGCAAGCGCCAGAAATCTCATGGATTACCTCGCGCTTCGCCGGCGTGACATACGGCAATTGCAATCTGACCTTGCGAGCCTGGGGCTGTCATCGCTGGGCCGAACTGAGCCGCATGTACAAAGCTCTTTGGTCACGGTGCTGAATGTACTCCACAAGCTTGCCGGATCCACGACCAGCGCCTCGGCCTCATCCGCCGTCCCGCAGTTTGGGCAGGGCGCGGACCTTCTGGAGAAAAACACGAACGTTCTGCTCGGTGACGCTCCGGCAAATCGTCACGTTCGCATCATGGTCACGATGCCAGCCGAGGCCGCCACGAATTACGAACTTGTGCGCGACCTCCTCTCCCAGGGTATGGACTGCATGCGTATCAACTGTGCGCATGACTCTCCGGAAGCCTGGTCCGGAATGATCCAGAACCTTCGCCGCGCTGAGAAGGGAACGAACAAACGCTGCACGGTCGCGATGGATTTGGCCGGGCCCAAGCTCCGTACTGGGTCGATCGAGCCGGGGCCTGCAGTTTTAAAGTATCGCCCGCATCGCGATGCTTTCGGCAACATAACTTCCCCGGCGCGGATTTGGCTCACATCAGATTCCGATCCAGAAGTTGCGTCAGAGCCGGCGGATGCCGTCGTCCCAATACCCAGCCCATGGTTGGGGCGGCTCAGACTGCGAGACCGGCTGCGTTTCACCGACGCGCGCGGCGCGCCCCGTTCCATGATCATCAAGGGAGTCAAGGGCAAGAATCGCTGGGCCGAGGCTGTGCGCACGGCCTATGTTTTTGAAGGAATGATGCTGGAAGTACGAAGGCCAGTGTCCAAGGGAAAACGGGCGTACATTCAGCGGACTCGCGTTGGTCCAATTTCACCGAGAAAGCAGACACTTCGACTGAATCTCGGGGACACGCTCCTTCTCACCCGATCCCTCGACCCTGGCCGGCCGTCCCAACGAGACAGCCAGGAGAATCTGATTACTCCCGCGCAGATCAGCGTATCCCTGCCTGAGTTCTTCGATGGAGTGAAAGCGGGTGAGCCGATCTGGCTCGACGATGGCATGATCGGCGGCATCATCCGGACGGTCACTCCTGACCAAGTCCGCGTGGAGATCACACAGGCGCGGCCAGGCGGCGAAAAGCTTGGAGCCGAAAAGGGCATCAACGTACCGGAAAGTCATCTGCGCTTGTCATCTCTCACCGGCCAGGACTTGAAGGTTCTTCCCTTCGTGGTCAAGAACGCGGATATTGTCAGTTACTCTTTTGTCCGGACGGAAGCCGACGTATTGGATCTGCAATCTCACCTCGCTAAGCTCGGTGGCAAAAAACTTGGGATTATTTTGAAGATCGAAACTCGCGAGGGATTTGACCATCTGCCGCGCCTCCTGCTGGCCCTGATGCGGAGCCGGGCCATCGGGATCATGATTGCTCGCGGGGATCTTGCAGTGGAGTGCGGCTATCAGAGGCTGGCCGAAGTGCAGGAAGAAATCCTTTGGGTTTGCGAAGCGGCGCACGTACCGGTTGTCTGGGCGACGCAAGTCCTGGAATCACTTGCGAAAAATGGGATCCCGTCGCGTTCCGAGGTCACCGATGCCGCCATGGGAGAGCGCGCCGAGTGCGTCATGCTCAACAAAGGCCGGTACACAGTGACCGCCGTTCGCATTCTGAGCGACATTCTGGAGCGCATGCAGCCTCACCATGAAAAGAAGAATTCGCTGTTGCGAAAGCTGCATTTGGCGGTCGTTTTCTAACCCTTTTCGAGCGTTAGCCATAGAGCTGTCACGGAACGATGACAACCTTGAATTCGAATAGCGCGGTACCGCATCTTATTGGCGACACTGGAGAGGCGGGCCCTCGTCTTGTGGCCCCAGAGGTTCCCGTGAAGCCGCCGTTGGTTCCCCCAAGCACGAAAAGCCAGAATATCCGTGTTTCGCCTGCTGTCCTCGACGCATCCAAGAAGGACAGCGAACAGTTGCTGCGGGATCTGCGAACATCGCTGAATGGCCTGAACCAAGCCGATGCCGAAGCACGGGCGCGCACGACGGGTCCCAATGAAATCGCGCAGGAACGGCAGCAACACTGGTTCATCCGGTTTCTGAAACTCATCCGCAACCCGTTGGTGATCTTGCTGTCGGTACTGGCGACAGTCTCCTTCGCAACCGGCGACGTGCGTGCCGGCTCGGTGATGGTGGGCATGGTGGCGCTGAGTGTAGGCCTACGATTTTGGCAGGAAGCCCGGGCGGACACCGCCGCGCAGAAGCTGAAGGCCATGATTCACGTGACTGCGACCGTCGTTCGGGACGGGACGGCAAGAGAGATTCCCCTCCGCGACTTAGTGCCCGGTGACATCATCAAGTTGGCCGCCGGCGATATGATTCCCGGCGACCTACGCCTGCTGTCTTCGAAAGACGTCTTCGTGAGTCAAGGCAGCCTCACAGGAGAATCCCTCCCCGTCGAAAAGTTCCACGACCCGGAAACAAAAGAGGAGAGCTCACCCACAGAACTCAAGAACACATGCTTTATGGGAACCAGCATCGAGAGCGGCACGGCCACGGCCGTGGTCGTGACAACAGGAGTGCAAACCTACCTCGGAAGTATGGCCAGTTCGATCACCGGGGAGCGAGAGCTAACGAGCTTCGACCAGGGACTCGAACGCTTCACCTGGCTCATGATGAAGCTTATGGTCGTGATGGTGCCGCTGGTTTTCCTGATCAACGGTTTCACCAAGCATGACTGGAAGGCGGCGTTCTTCTTCGCGATGGCCGTGGCGGTAGGTCTCACTCCGGAAATGCTGCCGATGATCGTCTCGGTGTGCCTGTCCAATGGCGCGCTTTCCATGAGCCGCAAGCGAGTGATCGTCAAGCGGCTGAACTCAATTCAGAATTTCGGCGGGATGGATGTGCTCTGCACCGACAAGACCGGTACGCTCACGGAGGACCGCGTAGTGCTGATGCGGCATTGCAACGTTGCAGGGCGTGAAACCGAAGACGTGCTCATGAACGGATACCTGATCAGCTATTTCCAGACGGGTCTCAAGAATCTGCTCGATCGCGCGATTCTGGACAGTGCCGATTTCCACGGGAAGGCGATAGTCGAGAAGTACAAGAAGCTGGATGAACTGCCCTTCGACTTCACTCGCCGCATGATGTCGGTCCTGGTAGCGGACCCGGACGGCAAGCCGATCCTGCTGACCAAGGGAGCCCCGGAGGATGTCTTCCACCGCTGCTCGCAGTTCGAACTGGATGGCCAGTTGTCCCCGATGGAACCCGATCGGATGGTGGGACTCAAAGCGGAATATGACAGCCTCAGCAACGACGGCTTCCGCGTGCTGGCGGTAGCCACCAAGGATCTGTCTGGAAAACAATTGTGCGCGAAAGACGACGAACGCGACCTCGTTCTCCGAGGGTACGTCGCGTTTTTGGATCCGCCCAAGAATACCGCGGCGAACGCACTTGCCGCTTTGAACAAACATGGCGTGGCGGTAAAAATCCTCACCGGGGATAACCCGCTAGTCAGCCGCAAAGTGTGCAAAGACGTGGGCCTGTCAGCCGACCCTATGTTGCTGGGTGGCGATGTGGAGAGAATGACCGACGCCGAACTCGCCGAGGCTGCGGAGAAGGCAACCCTGTTCGTTCGCCTCTCTCCCGCCGACAAAGAGCGGGTCATTCGCATGCTGCGCGACAAAGGACACGTGGTCGGATTCATGGGCGACGGAATCAACGACGCTCCCGCGTTGCGAGCGGCGGACGTCGGTATCTCCGTGGACACGGCCACCGATGTCGCCAAGGAATCGGCTGATCTGATCTTACTGGAGAAGGACCTGATGGTGCTCGAAGGAGGCGTGATTGAAGGCCGCAAAGTCTTCGCCAACATCGTCAAATACATTCGCATGGGAGCGAGTTCCAGCTTCGGCAACATGTTCAGCGTAGTGGGCGCGAGCGCTTTCCTCTCGTTTCTTCCGATGGCTCCCATCCAGGTGTTGACCAACAACCTGCTGTACGACTTTTCGCAAGTCCCGATTCCAGCCGATTCCGTGGACGACGATCAAGTCACTCGACCACGTCCCTGGAACATTGCAGAACTCAAGCGGTTCATCCTCTTCATCGGCCCTATCAGCTCGATTTTTGACTATACGACTTTTTTCGTCATGCTCTACATCTTCAACTGCTGGGATCCCTCCCACGCGTCGCTTTTTCAGACCGGTTGGTTCGTCGAGTCGCTGATGACGCAGACTCTCATCATCCACGTCATTCGCACCAACAAGATTCCCTTTCTGCAGAGCCGAGCGAGTTGGGTGCTGACAGCTACCACGGCCGCCATCATAGCCGTTGGTGTGTGGCTGCCCTATTCCCCGTTGGCCTCCTCTCTGGGCTTCACCCATCTGCCGAGGATGTACTGGCCAATCCTCATGCTCACACTGCTCGCATACATGGGTCTTACGCAGATCGTGAAGATGTGGCTACTGCGAAAAAACTGGATCTGAACTGGGACGTTAACTGAAAGGTCCATGAAAGACCGCTCGAAGAGCCCAATGGAAATTCTTCGAGTTGCAGCTTCACGGTTGAATCGGAATGGCGGAGCGACGGGGATCGAACCAGCGGACTCCTGCGTGACAGGCGGGCGTTCCAACCAAGTAAACCTTGCGAGAGGCGATGACTGCTCGTGACCTTGAGGGGAAATCGTTCCGGCTTCACTTTTGAGCGCAGCAGTCGGTGCAAATGTAGGAGAGAATTACCAGCCGGAACCACGGATGCCTGATTCATTACGTGCTGGGGAGTCGTTGACAGGGCAGCGTTCATCAACGCGCCTTTGGAAGCGGTGTGGGCGTACAGCATGGATCTCACGAATATCCCGGAGTTTCATCCGCGCCTGGTCAAGGTTGATCTTCTTTCTGGCAAGACCCTCCGCGAGCCAGGCGCGTCCTATCGATGTCATCTTCCGGGCGGGAAGCACACGTGCACCGAGAAGGACATCGAAATTATCCCGCTGCAGAAGATCGTCACTGTGTTGCCGGAGGACACATTCGGCATCAGCAAGATTCTCAGTGATTACAGGGTGGAGACGACGTTCCAAACGCTCGGCTACCAGTCAACCAAGGTGGAAATCAGCCATTATTACTCGACGATAACTCTGAAAGCCAAGTTCCTCAACTTAATCGCAAAAGGCAAGATCGCCCGCGAGACCCAGGCAACATTGAATGGTGCCAAAGCCACGATAGAGGCTGCGTGTCGTGCGGGATAGGGTTGTCAGACCCGGTTCTAGCCTCTGCCTACAAACGGCGGCTTGTTTTGCGTCTGGCCGAGGCTCAAGGGACGGTCTATACTGCCTCGCATGACCGAAGAAAAAACGGAACGCGCTAACTGCCGTTTCGTGATTAAACAGACCTCCGATGGCAAACCTCAAATCATCGTCGAGCGGTACCATCAATCAATCTCTGTCTTGAACAACACCGTGTCGGGATTCGACCTACTAGGCGGGACGACTCTGGAGCAGGCTAAGAAGATTGTCTCGGTCCTGAACGAAAATGTCTTGAACATGTTCGTAACCTTCAAGCAGAGCGGGGCCGTCTCCGGTTCGTGACGCCACTTGACGACACCCGCATCCTATTGAAGTGAACTGGCTACGGACGAGAATGCGTTGTTAGCGTTGGAGCCTACTAGTCGAATCGTACCAACGACTAGCACGAGGATGACAGCCAGCATGACTGCGTACTCAGCAATGTCTTGACCTTGATCGTCGGCTAAGAGTCTCGCCAGTTTTTGGAATGAATTCCCCATGGGCTGTGGTCTCATGCTCAGGGCTAGGGCAGCCCCGCCGCCCCAAGGCAGAGACGGCGTGATTGTCCCGCCGGAGACGCTCAATGTCAACAGAAACCAGTCTACGGCCGGGCTTCTATTGGGAAGAACCAGAGTTCCCTTCCGGTAGCCTTTCCCCGAATGAACTGAATCACGCGCGCAGAGGCGAGCACCTTGGTAACGCGCGCACGTAACGGGCACGCTAGTGCTATTCTCCGCTCCTGCAATCGTGTTTAAGCTTGAATTTGAGCAGTTCTGGGGGAGGGCTGTTCAGCGAAACGTCCCTGACTCGAAAGAGTCTAGGACGTTTTCGTTTTGGTGATCTGTTCGGCGCTGCAATGGTCTTGCAGTTGCCTTCTTCGCGCCCGCCCCTCGGGATTTAATGACCAAGCGTCGCCACGACCGCACAAAGGGCGTTTTACCCGTGATCATCTCGGGCACAGACGAGCATGGCTGCCCGTTTCATGAAGTCGCTCATACGCTCGACATAACGTCGAACGGCGCCCGCGTTGGTGCGATTCACCATAGGATCCGAGCGCAGGACGTGGTTGTGCTCAAGCATCGCCATCGAAGGGTGGAATTTAGGGTGGTATGGATCAAGTCTCTAAAAGGAGCCGGTGAGTACCAGTTGGGCCTGCAAACAGTAATACCCGGAGACGCATGGCGGGTCTGAGGCGACAGTATTTCTTAGAACTTCTGAGCGCCGGCTGTTGTTTGCCCCCGATGCCCTGCTCGGTGGCAGTCCTACCCAAACTCTTCGGAGCCAAGCGATACTGTATGCACGACCAACAACTGGGCGTCCGCAATAAACTCGGGGACGTTCTGCGATCCACCTAATCCACTGAACTTTTGTCGTTAGCGCTTGCGAACAACCGGGTTCAAGCGGGCGTCGCCAAGGTTTTGAACGAGAGCAATGCGCGCTCGAACCATGCGGAGGCTAGCGGAAGTCCAGGGAGCGAATTTGTGGTGAGATTACTTGCTTCTTGCTTCACTTCTACGCTGCATAGTTCGGAAACGTGTCCTTCATTTAGACGAGGAAACAGGATCGCGTGCTGTTCCGGAGTGTCAGGTGACATCTTGATGCCTCTGTATCTCATCGACCATCAATCATCAAGGTTCACGGAACCCAGGAGTTCCTACCCTCTTGTTAAACAGAGAGTAGACAGTTCTCCTGTAAGGTGTTGATTTGGCGTCCCCGGCGGGATTTGAACCCGCGTTTGCGCCGTGAAAGGGCGATGTCCTAGGCCAGGCTAGACGACGGGGACGAGCTGACTGGTGTGGAGCGAGGTCAGCGACAACTGCAATAGGATATGGTAACAGTGCGGTTTTCGCATTGTCAAAGTTCGCGCTCGCAAAGATGCACATACTGCTGCCGCTTGCGTCCGTCTTTGCACCGTTCTCCGCGGTATTGCGCGCCGCCCACAGTAGTCCAGCAAAAGCTATTAAGATAGATCGATGGCCGACTCGCTCTACCTTAGCCTTTGGTTCCCCACTTTCGAACTGCCGGACATTTTCCCGCGCACGGTCAGCGTTCTGCGACAGCTTCCCTTCTCTGCCGAGCGATCTGGCGTTACGTATGCCGCGGTTCATCCTGTGTCGTGGGCGGAACCTACGGTTCTTGAGCGGCGTTTCGTACCTGGTATTTCTCCGGAAGAGGCAGTGGGCGTGGTCGAAGAATTTCTGCACGAGGACTATGCATTTGCGTTCGAAGCCTACTGGGATCTGTGGACACCGGTAGACGGACAGCAGAATTGGCGACTCGCTCCAGCGCTTGTACAGGTCGTAGCCCAAGGGCCGCAGTTTGAAGAGGACGCCGCTTCCGCGAGCGGGCACATCCAGGTCAATTTCGGTCTTGATACCAACTTTCTTCATGAAGAAGTCGAATTGACGGGAGACACTGAGCAGCGCGTGCGCATCAACGTGCAGCGCTTGGTCGCCTTCACCGCGCTGGTAGAGAAGAATGCCGGAGCCACGGCGCGACTTCTTTGGTCTGAGTCGGAAGAAAACCTCGCGCAGAAGCTGATCGCCAGACTTCAGAAAACCAACTGACCGAGGTCGTTACAGAAACTCGCGAAGGTCGCGCGGAGCTTGTTCACCCACTTTTTGTTCCTGTCTGACCCACCCACCCCAACATCTTTTTTGTCAGAGCCTTCTTCTATTGCTTTTTGCAACATTCTTGTTGTCTTTTCCGTCGATAAACGAACTTGAGGCACCAGTCCGTTTGGCATGCAGCGTGCTTTCTTTAGTGTCGTCAAGATCGTTCGCAAGGTTCGCTGACGGAACATTCTTAGTTGGTCTCGCAATTCACAAATATTCAAGAAGGAAATATGAGGTCAGTATGAATTCACGCGTTCGCATGCTTCTCTTGTTGGTCTGCTTTCTCTCTCTATCGCTGGCGGCGTTTGCCCAGTCTGGAACATGGGCGTTCACTGGTTCCGTGGCCAAGGCCGCGTCCAATGCTAGTTCCACCCTCATGCAGAACGGAAAGGTTCTAGTTGCTGGCGGAAATATCGGCGGAATCGGTGCGGTCTTTCCTTGGGCACAGGTGTACGACCCAGTTGCTAACACCTGGAAGGCAACTCCCAATATGAAATCTGGCCGTAACTGGCCTACAGGGACGATGATTCCCGATGGCCGAGTGATGCTGGTCGGTGGAAGTAACGGCAAGCTGAGCGGAGACAATCTCGTCATTCTGAAGACGGCGGAGTTTTACAACCCGGCCTCCGGAACGTTCGCACTTTCCGGGGCGAAAATGACCACACCCCGAGCCAATCACACCGCAACGCTGTTGCCGAACGGCAAGGTATTGATCGCTGGCGGAATGAACGTCATGGTTCCACGCATTCGATGGGGATCGTGCACGAATCTTGCCGAGCTCTACGACCCTGCCACCGACACTTTCGCTTCCGCAGGCGCGATGGCGGTGGTCCACTGTGGCCACAACGCCGTGCTTCTACCAAGCGGCAAGGTTCTAGTGGTGGGAGGCAGCGATGCCGAACTCTACGATCCCTCTACGAATAGCTGGTCCTCGGCGGGCACGATGAACGCCGCGCACGCCGGCTCTGCGGTACTGCTGAACAACGGCAAAGTGCTACTTGCTGGCGCCACGATTCCTGCGGAGCTCTACGATCCGGCAACCAACACATTCAGTGTGACCGGCAACCCCGCGAATCTCTATGGTTACAACACGGCAACCTTGTTGACCAATGGCAAGGTGCTGATGGTGGGCGGTCCAGCGGGGCAGTCCGAACTGTATGACCCATTTTCCGGCACATGGTCAGCAACGGGCACACTCAACAGTACCCGCTTTGGCTTTGCTCAATCACTTCTTTCCGACGGGCGCGTCCTGGTCACGGATGGCAGCATCAGCTATCAGATCATGAGCGCGGAAATTTACACACCGTAACCGAACGGGTTGCGATACCGCCGTTCGTCTTTCCGGCGCCGTCAGCCTACCAGCGGCGCCGGAAGTTTTTTCGCTGCTGAATCCCAAAGAAAGCGGACGCCTATTTCGAGGCGTCCGTTTTTGACTTGCTTCATACTCCGTGGCAATCGCGGTCAACTACTTTGTGCGTCCGCCCTCCACACCCAGCTTCTCGCTAGCTGCAGCCTGAGCTGCCGCCAAGCGTGCCGTCAGAACGCGGAACGGTGAGCAAGACACGTAGTTCAATCCGGTCTGGTAGCAGAACTCGACCGACGATGGTTCGCCGCCGTGCTCGCCGCAGATGCCGACTTTCAGACCCGGACGGGTCTTACGTCCGCGCTCGGTCGCCATCTTGACGAGTTGCCCTACGCCTTCGCGATCCAGCACCGCAAACGGATCCTGCTTGATGATTCCCAGTTCAAGATACGTCGGCAGAATCTTATTGACGTCGTCGCGCGAGAAGCCCCATGTAGTCTGTGTGAGGTCGTTGGTGCCGAACGAGAAGAACTGCGCTTCTTTTGCGATCTCATCAGCGACCAGAGCCGCGCGCGGCAACTCGATCATCGTGCCCACCATATATTCCACGGTCGTGTCCTTTTCCTTGAACACTTCCTTGGCAACGCGATGAACGATCTCAGACTGGTGCTGCATTTCTTTGAGTCCGGTTGTCAGCGGGATCATCACTTCCGGAAACACCTTCACGCCTTTTTTCGCCACGGCAACAGCCGCTTCGAAGATCGCGCGCGCCTGCATTTCGGTGATCTCGGGATAAGTGATGCCGAGACGGCAGCCACGATGGCCGAGCATCGGGTTGAACTCGTGCAACTGCTCAACGCGGGCTAGCAAACCAGGCAGCACCTTCTTCAGATCGCCTACTGATTTGACGCCGTAGTCTTTGTACTTGTTGATGAGTTCCTTCTTCTCCTTGGTGCTAAGAATCGAGTGGGTCGCGATGTCCACCATCAACTCTTCGCGGCGTGGCAGGAACTCGTGCAGTGGCGGATCCAGCGTGCGAATCGTGACGGGGAATCCGTCCATTGCCTTGAAAACTCCAGCAAAGTCATTGCGCTGGAGCGGAAGCAGTTTCTTCAGCGCTGCACGACGGCCTTGTTCCGTGTCAGCCAGAATCATCGCCCGCATGTGGGGAATCTTCTCCTGGCCAAAGAACATGTGCTCAGTGCGGCAAAGACCGATGCCCTCCGCGCCAAACGTACGCGCTTGAACGGCATCGCGCGGGATATCGGCGTTTGCCCGAACCTTCATCGTGCGGTACGGATCGGCCCAGCTCATGAACTTCTGCAACTCTGGATCGTCCGGCGACGGGTCGAGCGTGTTCAGCTTGCCCTTGATCACTCGACCGGTCGTGCCGTCGAGCGAAAGCCAATCGCCTTCCTTGAACACCTGACCCTTGACCCGCATTTCGCGAGTCTTCTCGTTGACGTCCACATCTCCCGCGCCCGCCACGCAGCACTTACCCATGCCGCGCGTGACGACCGCCGCGTGGCTTGTCATGCCGCCACGCGAAGTCAGGATGCCCTTCGCCACTTCCATGCCGTGAATATCTTCGGGAGTGGTTTCGCCGCGGACGAGAATCACCGACGCTTTACTGTCCTTGCGTACGGCAGCTACCGCTGCATCGGCAGTAAATACGATAATGCCGACAGCCGCGCCCGGCGATGCCGGCAAGCCTTTCGCCAGCACTTCAATCTTCTGACCCTTTTCATCGAGACGTGGAACCAGGAAGTCATAAAGCTGGTTCGGCTCAACGCGAAAAATCGCTTCTTCCTTGGTGATCAGTCCTTCCTCGACCATCTGCAATGCAACGCGCACAGCAGCTAAGCCAGTGCGCTTACCATTGCGGGTCTGCAGCATGTAGAGCTTGCCATCCTGGATGGTGAACTCGAAATCCTGCATGTCCTTATAATGCTTTTCCAGGCGGGTCGTGATGTCGCGAAGCTGGTTGTAAACATCAGGCATGATCTTTTCGAGTTCAAGAATGTGGACCGGGGTGCGCACGCCGGACACTACGTCTTCGCCCTGCGCATTCAGCAGGAATTCGCCGTAGAACTCTTTTGTGCCGATTGCAGGATTCCGCGTGAAACCAACGCCCGTTCCCGAAGTCTCTCCCAGATTGCCGTACACCATGGCCTGCACGTTCACCGCTGTACCCAGCATGTCGTCGATATTGTTAATGCGGCGATAGTGCTTGGCACGATCGTTGCCCCATGAGCGGAACACCGCATCGCGCGACATCACTAGCTGCTCGTGCGCGTCCTGCGGGAAATCGCGCTTGGCATGCTTCTTCACCAGCTTCTTGTATTCTTCGATAACTTCCTTCAGCGCCTTGGCATCAAGGTCTGTGTCGAGCTTCACTTTCCGCTGCTTCTTCTTTCCGTCAAAAATCTCTTCGAATTCCGCCTTCTCAATTTCAAGTACGACGTTGCCGAACATCTGGATCAACCGGCGATAGGAATCGTACGCGAAACGGGGGTTGTTCGAGCGCTTCGCCAGCGCTTCCACGCTCTGGTCGTTGAGGCCAAGGTTCAGGATCGTGTCCATCATGCCCGGCATCGAAAATTTCGCGCCTGAGCGGACGCTGACCAACAGCGGGTTGTCACCCTTGCCGAGCGTTTGCCCTTGGAGCGCTTCCAGCTTCGCCAGCGCCGCGTCCATCTGCGTTTCAACTTCTTTCGAGACCGCGCTGCGCTTCATGTATTCGCGGCAGGCTTCGGTCTGAATCGTGAAACCCGGAGGCACGGGGAGTCCGGCGTTGGTCATCTCGGCCAGGCCTGCACCTTTGCCGCCGAGAACGTCCTTCATCTTGCCGTGGCCATCGGCCTTGCCGCCGCCGAACGAGTACACGTATTTGGTTGTGGAGGTTTTGCGTTCTGCAACTTCTGCTTCGGGGAGTGTCGTGGTTGCCATGATGAGTCCTTTTTTATTTCAGGGATTCTTTGCCTTCGGTAACAATCTCGGAAAAATCCGCGATCGTAGAAAATTCTTTTACCAGCGTTTGCAGCAGAGCCAGGCGATTGGCGCGAAGATTATCGTCGTCCACCATCACCATGACCTTGTCGAAAAACTTGTCTATCGCCGGGCGCAGTTTAGCGACTTCCAGCAGCGCCTGATCGTAGTTGCGAGTAGTCCGCAGTCTTTCGACGGAACTTGCTGTACCGGGAATCAGCGCCGCCAGTTCCTTTTCCGCTTCTTCGGCAAGCGCCGCTATATCAAGACGCGTTGCAACTCGCAGCTTCTTCTCTTCCGCCTGCCGCAAGATGTTCTTCATGCGCTTGAACGCAACAGAGATCGATGCGAAATCTTCTGAGCCACGCACCTTACTCACGGCCTCGACGCGCGCAGTTGCATCCACAATGTCTTCGGCATCGGCCGCCAAAACAGCGCTCACCGCGTCATACGCGTTTCCGCGCGCATCCTTCAGGTAAAACTCCAACCGCTCGCGGAAGAAGTGCTTCACAGATGTCGTGTAGTCGGGATTCGAAAACTTCTTCTCCGCCTCGGCTCCGTGATAGTGCGAGCGCGCGTCGTTCATGACGTCGGAGAGACGGAAAGGCAGTTTGTGCTCGGCAATCGTCCTCACGATGCCGTTGGCCTGACGCCGCAACGCAAACGGATCTTTCGACCCGCTTGGAATCAATCCCAGCGCAAACATGCCAGCAATGGAATCGGCTTTATCCGCGATCGAGAGCACTGCGCCTTCCACGGTGCGCGGGACCTCGTCATCCATGGACTCCGGTTTGTAGTGGTCGTAGATCGCCTTGGAGACCTCTGCCTGCACTTCAGGTTTCAGATCTTCATCGAGTTCTTGGACCGCAGCATAGAGACCGCCAACGATGCCCTGCAGTTCGGTGAATTCCTTCACCAACTCCGTGGTCAGATCGGTCTTCGCCAGTAGCGCAGCCTTGTGCACCACGCCTGGGCGAATCGCCATGCCACTTTGCTTGACCGTTTCCGCCAGCCAACTCGACAGTCGCTGCACCCGCAACGTCTTCTCGTAATAGCTACCGAGGTCCTTCTGAAACGTAACGTTCTTCAGCCATTCAACACGCTGGCGCAGAGTCTGCTTCTGATCGGTTTGCCAGAAGAAGCGAGCGTCATTGAACCGCGCCCGCAGCACGCGCTCATTGCCGTGACGGATCAAGCCATCCGCGTCCCCGGCCGTATTCAGCACCGCAAGAAAATGCGAT
>Ga0302322_100001769_pt1 | contig 17979 bp, 20 predicted proteins | sample Fen_T0_2_FD_203757 | JGI IMG/M metagenome (GOLD analysis project Ga0302322, IMG submission 203757) | Peat permafrost microbial communities from Stordalen Mire near Abisko, Sweden - Fen_T0_2 | ecosystem: Environmental > Terrestrial > Soil > Wetlands > Permafrost | place: Sweden: Abisko... | reverse complement strand
CCTATCTCGCGGTCGGGGCCGTCCCGCCTCCCGCGTGCCTAGCCGCCGCCCCGCCCCCCCACCACCCCCCCCCCCCCCGCTTCAGGATCCGCGCGAAGCGCGGCAACAAGCATCGGAAGCGAAGCGGTTGAGAGCAGCCGCGGTACGCTCTTCCACCGCGGCTGCCCCCAAGCGATTCACTTCGCGAGCCAGGCCTTGACCTTGCCCGGGTACGCCTTGATCCACTGCTCCGCAGCCTTCTGCGGATCCATATGCTTGCCGGCGATCAGGTTGGCGACGTAGTTCTGGTCGTTCGCCGTCCACTTCCAGCGCTTGATCACGGGCACGGCCGTCGAGCCGCTCTTCGCGAACTTCGACGTCATGAGCTTGTCGATGACCGTCTGACCGTACGCGCACTTGTACTGGTTCAGGTTGTTGCCGAGCTTCGGGTTGTAGCTGTCCTGGCAGCCCTTGAACCGCGGCGGCAGCTTGATCTCGGAGAGCTGGTACGCCTTGTTCAGGTACTGCGGCGTGTACCAGTAGAAGAGGATCGGCTTCTTTTGCTTGTACGCCTGCGTCCAGCGGGCGACCTGCGCGGGCTCCGCGCCGACGGAGACGAACTTGATGTTGAGCCCGAGAGCCTGGATCAGCTGGGCATCCTTCTGCACGTAGGACGGGTCGCCGCCGAGGAACATCCCCTGCGAGCCCGACTCGGGGCTCTTGAAGATGCTCTCCTTGCCCTTCAGCCCCTTCCACGTCTTGAACTCCGGGTGCTGCTGCATCAGGTACGTCGGGATGTACCAGCCGATGTGCCCGATCACGCCGTTCGAGCCGAGCCGGAGGATCTCGCCGCTCGACAGGTACTTCTTGTTGACCTTGAGGTCGATGTTGTTCCAGTCCTCGGGGACCACGTCGACCTTCCCGTCGGCCATCGCCTGGAAGAGCGGGGTGCTCTCCGGCAGCTTCTCGATGTTGACCGTGCAGCCGAGGTTGCTCTCGAGCACGGACTTGAGGACGTACACGTTCGCGGTCGCGCCCGCCCATGCGTTCTCGTCCATCGTGACCGTGCCGCACTTGCCGCCACTGCTGCCGGCGAGCGCGCTCGCCGAGACGCCCAGCGCGGCCAGGACGACGACCGCAGATGCGGCAAGCAGCCAGCGCAGCGACCTTCTGGTGGAACCCGACATTGACCCTCCTTGGCTTTCGTTTCGGTGGTGGAGCCCGGACGGGCCCGCCATTCCTGCCTCTTCCGACGTTACCGTGGCCTTTCTTGTTGTGAACTGCGTGCTCCGCGCGTCAGGCGGTCGAGCGTGATCCCGAGAGCCAGGATGGCGAGCGAGGCGAGCACGCCGAGCCCGAAGTCCGAGCGGTCGAGCCCCTGTGCGACCTCGTAGCCGAGACCCGGCGAGCCGACGAGGCCACCGATCACCACCACGGCCAGGACCATGATGATCCCCTGGTTCACGCCGAGCATGATCGCATCCTGCGCCAGCGGGATCTTCACCTTGAGCAGGATCTGGCGACGCGTCGCGCCGAACGCGCCCGCTGCCTCGACCGTGTTGGGCTCGACGTTGCGGACGCCGCTCTCGACGAGGCGCGACACGACGGGGAAGGCGTAGAGGACACCGGCGATCACGCCCGGCACGACCGAGACCGGCATCAGGTACACGAGCGGAATCAGGTAGACGAGCTGCGGCAGCGTCTGCAGGACGTCGTTCACCGGCCGGAGGATCTTCGAGAACCGCGGGCTCTCGGCTGCCCACACGCCGAGCCCGAAGCCGACGGCGACCGCGAGGACGGTGGCGACGAGAACCTGCGACGCCGTGTCCATGGCCGGCTCCCACTGTCCGATCGCGCCGATGATCCCCAGCATCACGAAGGTGGTCACCGCAGCCCGCCGCCCGCTGATCACGAGGGCGATCACGGTGATCCCCGCGAGGGTCACGAGCCACGGTGTCTCGACGAGGAAGTTCCGGAAGGGAACGAGCCCGTACTGGACGATGTGGTTACCGATCCAGCTCGTGATCTTGAACAGGAGCGTGTTCGGGTTCTGCACGTAGTCGAGCATCGACTGCAGCCGGGCAAGCAACCAGTCGCGCGCCGTGCGCCTGGAGTAGACGGCGTCGACGCCGACGAGGCGACAGACAACGACGACCCCGACCACGGTGACGCCGGTCGCAATCGACGCGAGCCGCAGGCGGCGCCGCAGGTCGTCGGTGAGGTGGCGGCGCGCGGGGTTCGACTGCTCTGCGACGGCCTCCGTGATCCGGTCTAGCGCCATCGCCATCACGACGATCACGATCCCGGCGAGGAGCGCGAGCGCGGGATAGGAGTTCAACCCGCTCGTCACCGTGTCGCCGAGGCCTTTCCCGCCGATGAGGCCGGCGATCACGACCATCGAAAGCGCGAACAGGATCGTCTGGTTCACCGAGAGGAGCAGCATCCGGCGCGCGAGCGGGAGCTGCACCTTCGTCAGCACCTGCCTGTTCGTCGAGCCCATGGCCTCGGCCGCCTCGACCGTGTTGGTCGGGACGCCGCGGATCCCGAGCGCCGTGATCCGGATCGCGGGCGGGATCGCGTAGATCATGGTCGTGATCACGGCAGCGCCAGGCCCGACCGAGAACAGGATCACGATCGGCATCAGGTACGCGAACGCCGGCACGATCTGCATCGCGTCGAGCACCGGCGTGATGCCGCGCTCGAACCGGTCGGAGAGGCCCGCCCAGACCCCGAGCGGCATGCCGATGACGAGCGAGAGCGAGACGGCGGCGAGCATGAGGGCGAGCGTCTGGATGCTCTCGAGCCAGAGGCCGCTGAGCGCGAAGGTCGCGAAGGCCGCGAGGGCCCAGATCGCGGCGCGCCGGCCGCCGAAGCGAAGGGAGACGAGGATGCCCGCGACGGTCAGGCCGACCCAGGTCAGCCAGCCGAGGAAGCGCGTGAACCACGTGACGAGATTGTCGAGGAAGTTCGCGAAGCCGTTGAACGCCCGCAGCACGACGTTCGGGCTCGCGGCGTTGCGCTGATCGAGGAGCCAGCTCTGGAAGTCGTTGAGGTGCGTCGCGAGCGCGCTCCAGGTCAGCGACGCCGGCCACGGGTACTGGCCCTTGAGCGCGAAATAGCAGAGGAGCATCACGCCGACGAGCGCCGCGGTCAGCGTCACGCGACTGCGCCACCACGGCCGGTGCTCGACGAGCAGGGGGGTGGCTGTCACGTCGATGTCCGTGAGCGCGGACATCGCTATCCCGTTTCGCCCGCGATCGCCTTCAGGGCGGCGACCCGGTCGACCACGCCGACGACGGCGCCGTTCTCGACCGCCGCCACGGGGAGGTCGCTCGAGGCGATCAGCGGCACCGCGTCCTTGATCGTCGTCGTCACGTCGAGCGTCGGCCCGCCCTCCTCGCCCGGCGCGGCGGCCCGCATGATCCAGCGCAGCGTCAGGACGTGGCTGCGGGGAATGTCGCGCACGAAGTTCTCGACGTAAGCGTCCGCGGGCGACCCGACGAGCTCCTCGCCGGTGCCGAGCTGGACGATCTCACCATCCCGCATGATCGCGATGCGGTCGCCGAGCCGCAGCGCCTCGGGCAGGTCGTGGGTGATGAACACCATCGTCTTGCCGGTCTCGGCCTGCAGGCGCATCACCTCGTCCTGCATGTCACGGCGAATGAGCGGGTCGAGGGCGCTGAACGGCTCGTCGTAGAGCATCACCGCCGGATTGCCGACGAAGGCCCGGGCGACGCCGACGCGCTGCTGCATCCCGCCAGAGAGCTGATCGGGGAACGCGTTCTCGACGTCCTCGAGACCGACGACGCCGAGGATCTCGCGTGAGCGCGCGAGGCGCTCTGCCTTGGGCACGCCCTGGATCTCGAGACCGAAGGCGACATTGTCGATCACGCGCCGGTGCGCGAGCAGCCCGAAGTGCTGGAAGACCATCGAAACGGAGTGACGCCGAAGTTGGCGCAGCTCCTGGCCGCTCGCGCCCATCACGTCCTGGCCGGCGATCTCGATCGCTCCGGCGGTGGGCTCGATCAGCCGGATCAGCGTTCGCACGAGGGTCGACTTGCCCGAGCCGGAGAGACCCATGACGACGAACACCTCGCCCGGCCAGACCTCGAGCGAGACGTCGCGGACGGCTGCGACGCAGCCTGTCTTGGCCCGGAGCTCCGACCGCGGCAGCTCCGCGTCGGGCGTTCCGATCACCTGGTCCGCCTTGGGACCGAAGATCTTCCAGACCCCTTGCGCCCGGATCACCGGCTCGCCGGCGCCGTTTGCGGCGGGGGACGTTGCTGCGCTCGGGGTATCGGGCTGGGGCTGGGTGCTCATGGGCGGGCGCTCGGAACCCGTCGATCATCGTTGCCCGGGCGTCTCGACGCAAGCAGGAGGCGCGCAACGTCTCTCCGGCCGTCGCCGTTGTCGGGCAGAATCGGGCCATGGCCGGCCTGTTGCTCGATCCCGACGGCACCGCCCGCTGCTCATGGTGCGGCGACGATGCGCTCTATCGCGCGTACCACGACGACGAGTGGGGGCAGCCCTTGCGAGGGGACGATGCGTTGTTCGAGCTGCTCTCGCTCGAGGGCTTCCAGGCCGGGCTCTCCTGGATCACGATCCTCCGCAAGCGCGAGGGCTTCCGGCGGGCTTTCGCCGGATTCTCGATCGAGCGCGTCGCCGACTTCGACGAGCGGGATGTCGAGCGGCTGCTCGGCGACCCGGGCATCGTGCGCCACCGGGGCAAGATCGAGGCCACGATCGGGAACGCCGTCGCCGCGCTCGAGCTGCCGGACGGGCTGTCCGACTTCGCCTGGGGCTTCGCGCCGCCGCGCCGGCCGGTGCGCCTCGCGACCCGCGGCGAGATGCCCGCCGCCACGCCCGAGTCGACCGCGCTCTCCAGGGAGCTCAAGCGACGCGGCTTCGGGTTCGTCGGCCCGACGACCGTGTACGCCTTCATGCAGTCGGCCGGAATGGTGGACGACCACGTCGCCGGCTGCCATGTGGCAGTCGTGCCGGGTCGCTGACCGCACCGGAGGAAGACGTCGAGGCGAGGCACCGGCCCCGCCGGCACACATCCGGCTCGAAGCCGGCACAGTCACGACACGGGCTCCCGGCTACGTTGCCTCTCATGAGAGCACCATCGATCAGCACACCCTGGGGCAAGGCACGTGCGGTAGAGCAGGTGAACGTGGCCCAACGCGCCGGCGAGCACCGGTTCTCGACCATCGTCCAGCTCCTCGAGACGACGGACGGCGAGCGCCTCGTCCGCTTCGCCTACACCACCGACGGCAGCATCCGGCGCGGGCCGGTCACGCTCCGGGCCAGAGACCTCGAGCGGATGCAGAAGCTGCTCGAGCGGACGCCGGAGCTGCGCGAGGCTCTCGGGCGGTGAGCGGCGACGACGCGCGGGTCAACGCTCACGTGAGCCGGTACGACAGGATCCAGTAGTGCTCGTGCGCGATCCACTCCCGCTCGACGGCGCGGGGTCCGAGCACCGCGAATGCCTCCTCGCGGGTCGGGAAGTTCTTCAGCACCTCGTGAACGCTCCCGTCGTCGAGCACTCGCTCCTGGTAGGTGTTGCCGCCGGCGTCGCGCCTCGTGATCGGCATGCTGCTCGTCTGGACGTAGCTGTTGTCCAGCATCACCACCCGGGCACCCGGGTCGAGGCGTGCGTGCAGCGCGTCGAGCCAACGTGGGAGCCGCTGGAGCGGCACGTGGCTCCACCAGCAGCCGGCGAAGGCGCCGTCGAAGCGGCGCTCGCCGAGCCCGCGAGCGTGAAGGCGTCGACGATCTCGAAGCGCACGCACGATGGCAGCGGCTTCCGGCAGGCCAACTCGATCGTCTCCGGATTGAGATCGGTGGCGAGCCAGTCGCTCGCGCGTCGCGCACCGTGCGGCGTCCACCAGCCGGTGCCACACGCGATCTCGAGCACCCGCCGGCCTGCGAACCGCGAGGCCAACCACGCCTCCATGACCCGCAGGTCGTGCTGGCGCTCGGGCCTGAAGTAGACGCGCTCGTAGTAGTCCGCCCGCTGCGCGTAGTAGTCGCCCATCGCGGCGACGGAACGCGCCTCATTCATGGGCGGCGCGAACGGGCGGAATCGTGGACGGCGACGGACACGGGGCGAGCCTACCGCGAGGCGACCGGCGATCTCTCCCGGTCGAGCCGTTCGAGCAACTCCACCGCGTGCTCCGGCCCGGGCAGGGCGGCGACCTCGTCCCTGATCCGCCCGGCGTTTTGCCGGTAGACGGGGTTGGCCAGTGCCTCCGCCGCGGCGTCGCGGACGGCGGCGGGCGTCGCCGTGACCGCGTCGAGCACCCGGGCGACCCCGAGCTGCTCCGCCCGTCGGGCGTTGTGGGGCTGATCGGCTCCCAGCGGAAGCAGCACGAGCGGCAGGCCGTGCGTCAGCGCGCCGATCACACTTCCCGAGCCGCCGTGCGCTACGACCAGATCGCAGTGCGGCAGGAGGCGAGACTGCGGGACGTAGCGCCGCACGTGGACATTGGCAGGCTGCGACCCGAGGATCTTCGGGTCGAGCTCCCGGCCGACCGTGACGGCGACCTGTGCCGGCAGCTCGCCGAGGCCGGCCAGCACGCGCTCGAAGAGGTCACCCGACTCCAGGTTGAAGATCGTCCCGAGCGTCAGGTAGACGACGGGCGAATCGGTCGGGCCGGCGATCCACGCCGAGTCGGTCTCGTCCTCCTCGTCCGGTGCCAGGGGCCGGTACGCATGCGTCGTCACGGGCGGCGGAAACGCGGGATCGCGGAAGCTCGGAGGAAACGGCGAGAGAACCAGATACCGACCGAGCATGGTCAGCCCGGGATCGGGCTCGAGCCCGTGGGCTGCCCGCAGCTCGTTCAGCGGCTCGACGACGAGGTCGGCCGGCACGAACGAGCCGCTCGCGAGACAGAGGACGGTCGCGTGCGGCAGCCCGAGTCGCTCCGCCGCGACGACGGCACCGAAGTCGATCTCGTCGCATACGAGCACGTCCGGCCGCCACTCCGCACAGACAGCCAGGAGCGACGTCGCCCGCTCGCGGGCGATCCGGCCCGCGAAGCTCTCGCGGATGGCCCGGGCCTCACGCTCCGGGTCGGGTTCGAGCAGCGGCGAGCGCTCACCGGCGGGACGGAGGGTCGCTCCTCCCGACGGGAAGGCGGCGAAGCCGGCCGCCTCGACGGTCGGGATCATGCCCTCCTGTCCGGAAAAGGCAACCGTGTGTCCCGCGCGCTCGGCGGTGCGCGCGACGGACGCCAGAGGAAGAAAGTGGCCGGAGCCGCCCGCGAAGGTGAAGAGGATGCGCACGCCGGGATCCAAGCAGAGTCGCTCGCCGGCGAGCTCGGTGGTCGCGCGGGTCAGCCGGGCAGCGCGTAGTGCGTGCGTGTGTAGGGCCGGCGAAAGCGGAGCCGCGAGAAGTGATCGTAGGCAGGGGTGTCGAGGTCGGGCGATGGGGCTTCGATGTCGGCTCTGAACCTACGCACGCCGAGCGCGAGCCCGTCGTCGACGAGGAACGCGCAGATGGCGGCATCGATGCGATCTGCGACACCTTCGCCGTCAACCCTGCCCTGCTCCGCCTGAGGCAAGTCATCGAGCTGGCGGACGCCGACACTGCGCTCATCGAGACGATCTCGAACAGCGTTCAGTTCTGGTCCTCCGAGGACGCCGTCCTCCGTCAGCTCTACAGCGTCGTCGCGATCGACCCGGCGGCCCGGGAACTGGTCGACCGTCAGCGCGCCGATCGGCGCAGCGAGCTCGAGCGTCTGACGCGCCGCCTCGGCTCCGCAGGGCGCCTCGCGCGGGGCGTGAGCGAGCGACGTGCCCTGGCCATCCTGCTCGTGCTCACGAGCTACGAGACCTTCGGCGAGCTCCGGCCGGCCACCCGCACCGAGCGCGAGCTGACGGCGATGCTCCAGGAGACGGCCCGCACCCTGCTTCTCGCCCCGCTCGAGGGCGTCACGAAGTCGCCTCGATCGTGAACACGATGAAGTGGTCGGGCGGAATGTGCGGCTTGCCCGGCACCGGCCGGAGCTCCTCGCGCCACTCCGGGCCGACCGCATCCGAGACGACCCGGCGCCAGAACTCCGGGGTGCCCGGGTTCTGCGCCTGAAACGCGATCTCCCATGCTCCCGGGTGCCGGTCGAGCAACTGCGTGACCACGTCGTACCCGATGCCGCGTCTCCGCGCGGCCCGGGCGACGAAGAAGTCCCCCATGCTCCGCGTCTCGCCGAGCAGTCCCCACACGAACGCGCCCCACGGGAGAGCCGGCGAACGAGATCAGGTACCCGCACCGGTCGGGGTCGTCGAGATACGTCGGCAGGCCCCCGGCTTGTACATGCCGTCGCTACCCGGCAGCGTCCCCCGGAACTCCGACATGTCGTGTGAGTACAGCTGCCAGAGCCGCTCGACCACGGGGCGATCGTCATCCGAGAGCGGGTACAGGAGCGGTGGCGTGTCCATCGTCCGGTTGTAGCAACGCGCGGCTGCCGGCCGGAGGGATTGGCCGGGAGCGACCGCAACGACGGACGGAGCGACGAAAGGCTCGGTGGAATCTTCCTCTCGACGCGCGCGCACATAACATCGCGCGCATGCGTGAGCTGCGCCCCGGTGTCTGGCATTGGCAATCGCCGCATCCCGACTGGGACGAGGAGCAGTGGTGGCCCGAGCTCGTCTCGTCGTATGCGATCGAGCTCGGCGACGACCTCCTGTTGTTCGACCCGCTCTCGGTTCCCGACGAGCTGCGCGAATGGGCGACCGCTGTCGTCCTGACCGCGCCGTACCACGAGCGCGACGCCCGCCGGCTCGGCCTCCCCGTGCACACGCCGCCCGCAGACACATGGCGGGATTGGGTCGAGAAGTTCGGCGTCGACCCCGAGCGGGTGCGCGGCATGGAGAGCGAGGACCTCGCGTGGCTGCGCGCGGGCGAAGGCGAAGGGCACTTCCACGGCCCAGGAGCGTGGCCGTTCGGCATCCACGCGTACGCGGGCCGCGAGGACAACGATCTCATCCTCTGGCTGCCGTCGAGCAACGCGATCGTCACCGGCGACTCGCTCTCCGACTTCGGCGACGGACTCGATATCCGGCTCGGCGGTCGCAAGCACGTGACGCGAGACGATGTCGTCCAACGGCTCCGTTCGCTGCTCGACCTGCCGGTCGAGCTCGTGCTGCCCGCGCACGGCGGGCCGACGGATCGCGCGGCGCTCGAGCGCGTGCTTTCCTGAGCGGCGGCGCCGCGAGACTGTTGCAGGCGATTCCAGGAAGCGGATTGTCCTGCTCGCAGGCGAGGCGTATATTGGGGCGATGTTCATGGTCGCCGCCGAGGCGTACGACCGCTATATGGGCAGGTACTCGGTTCCGCTGGCCCCCGGGTTCTGTGAGTTCTCGCAGATCGCCGCCGGGCAGCGCGTCCTCGACGTCGGCTGTGGCCCGGGCGCCCTGACCGCCGAGCTCGTCAAACGGCTGGGGCCGGCTCGAGTGTTCGCCGTCGAGCCCTCGGAGCCGTTCGTCGAGGCCGCCCGGGAGCGCCATCCAGGAGTCGATGTTCGGCAGGCGGCTGCCGAGCAGCTCCCGTTTCCGGACGGCCACTTCGACGCCTCGCTGGCTCAGCTCGTCGTTCACTTCATGGCTTCGCCGATCGAAGGGCTCGGCGAGATGGCCCGGGTGACCCGACCTGGCGGTGTCGTCGCAGCGTGTGTGTGGGATCACGCCGGCAGTGAGGGGGCGCTGAGCCGATTCTGGGCAGCTGCCCGCGAGCTCGACCCGGAGGTCGACGACGAGTCCGAGCTGGCCGGCTCTCGAAGAGGCCACCTCGCCGAACTCCTCCGGGAGGCGGGCCTCGAGGAGGTAGAAGAGACAGTGCTCTCGGTGAGCGTCGAGCACGCCACCTTCGACGAATGGTGGGAGCCCTTCACCTTTGGCGTGGGCACCGTCGGCGCGTACCTGTCGCAGATCGACCAGGAGCAACGGGCCCGTCTGCGCGATCACTGCCGGGATGCTTTCCCGGACGGGGGCCTAGTCCTGGCTGCTCGTGCCTGGGCAGCCCGCGGTCGCGCCTAGGTCCCGGGCTCACAAGGCAACACGTCGGGCCCGAGCCGGCCGTCGAAATCCTGCCGCCCGCCCGCGTCGTCTCGCCCGATCGCTCAGCCTGCGGTGGCCACGCCGGAACGGGCTGCCTCGATCAGTCCCCTCAGGACGGCCACGCCGCCCGTCGGTCCGAGGAGTGCGTCGACCGCATGCTCGGGATGCGGCATCAGGCCGAGCACGTTGCCCGCCTCGTTCGTGACGCCGGCGATCCTGTCGAGGGCACCGTTGACGTCCTCGGTGTAGCGGAACGCGATCTGGCCGCCTGCCTCGAGCTCGGCCACGAGCCCGGCGTCGCCGTACCAGTTGCCCTCGCCGTGCTTGATCGGGATCACGAGCTCCTGCCCGGGCTCCCACTCGCTCCCGAACGCGCTCGCGGTGCTCTCGACCGTGACCGTGACATCGGCGCAGAGGAACTGCTGCTGGCGATTGAGACGCAGGACCCCGGGGAGCAGGCCCGCCTCGCAGAGGATCTGGAAGCCGTTGCAGATGCCGAGCACCGGGCCGCCCGCCGCGGCGAACGCGCCGACGGCGTCCATCACGGGCGCGAAGCGGGCGATCGCACCGCAACGGAGATAGTCGCCGTAGGAGAACCCGCCCGGCAGGACGACGCCCTCCGTTCCCTCGGGGAGCGCAGCGTCGGCGTGCCAGGCGGCGACCGCCGCCGCGCCGAGGAGCTCGAGGGCGAGCATCGCGTCCCCGTCGTCGTTCGAGCCGGGGAACGTGATCACCGCGATCCGCGGCGCCTCGCTCATCCCTCGGCGCCCAGCTCGATCGTGAACGACTCGATCAGCGGGTTCGCGAGCAGCTCCTGGGACATCCTGCCAAGGGCGACGCGGGCCTCCTCCGGGTCGTCCGTGTCGACCTGCACGTCGACGAGTCGCCCCACGCGGGCGCCGGAGACGGCGAAGCCGAGGTGCTGCAGCGCCTCGACCACGGCCTCTCCCTGCGGGTCGAGGATGCCTTCCTTCGGACGGATCAGCACGGTCGCCTTCACAGCACCACCTTCGGGTCGGAGAGATAGGCATCGAACGGGATCCCGGTGATCCGCTCGAACGCGTCGACGTAGCGCGCGCGGGTGCCGGCGACGATGTCGTCGGGAATCGCAGGCCCCGGATAGGTGCGGTCCCAGCCCGTCGAGAGGCAGAAGTCGCGCACGTACTGCTTGTCGAACGACGGCTGCGGCCCGCCTGGGCGATACTCGGCGGCCGGCCAGTAGCGGGACGAGTCGGGCGTGAGCGCCTCGTCGCCGAGCGTGACGACGCCGTCGGCGTCGACGCCGAACTCGAACTTCGTGTCGGCGAGGACGATCCCCCGCTCCTCCGCATGAGCGGCCGCGAACGCGTACAGCGCCAGTGCGGCCTCGCGGGCGGCCACGTAGGGCTCGACCCCGCACAGCTCCGCCGCCTCGGCCTCCGTGATGTTGAGATCGTGGCCCTCCTCGGCCTTCGTCGCCGGCGTCACGATCGGCTCCGGCAGGCGGTCCGATTCCAGGAGCCCCGGCGGCAATGGATGGCCGCAGACCGCTCCCACCTCCTGGTAGTCGACCCAGGCCGAGCCCGACAGGTACCCCCGCACGACGAGCTCCACGGGCAGCATCTCGAGCCGCCGGCAGACGGTCGAGCGGCCGTCGTCGCCGAGCTCGAGCAGGTGGTTCGGCACGATCTCGCGCGTGCGGGCAAACCAGAACGCCGACATCCCGGTGAGCACACGCCCCTTGTCGGGGATCGGCGTCGGCAGGATCACGTCGAACGTCGAGATCCGGTCCGAGGCGACGAGGAGGAGCCGGTCGTCGTCGAGCGCGTAGATCTCGCGCACCTTGCCGCTCGCGAGATGGGTCGGCGCCGGCGTGGGGTCAGACATGGGCGCCCTCTCGCCGGGTCGACACGAGGGCGCGCAGCCGCTCGAAGACGACGCCGACATGGGCCGTGTAGGCCCCGTCGTCGAACACGGCGTCGAGGTCGACCCGGCCGGCGATCTCGGCGTCGCCGTCGACCAACCCACGGAAGTCGAGCTGCTCGTCCCAGGCGCGCATCGCGCTCCGCTGCACGAGCCGGTACGCGTCGTCACGGGTGAGCCCGGACTCGACGAGCGCGAGGAGCAGCCGCTGACTGAAGTAGAGCCCGTAGCTCGAGGCGAGGTTCTCGCGCATCCGCCCCTCGTGGACGACGAGCCCGTCGACGAGCCACGCAAACCGGTCGAGCATGTAGTCGACGGCGAGAAACGAGTCGGGAAGGACGATCCGCTCGGCCGACGAGTGGGAGATGTCGCGCTCGTGCCAGAGCGCGACGTTCTCGAGGCCGACGACGGCGTTCCCCCGAACGACGCGCGCGATCCCGCAGATGCGCTCGGCCGTGATTGGGTTCCGCTTGTGCGGCATCGCAGACGAGCCTTTCTGGCCGCGGCCGAACGACTCCTCCACCTCACGCACCTCCGTCCGGGCGAGATGACGGATCTCGGTGGCGAAGCGGTCGAGCGAGGAGGCGAGCAGCGCCAGCGCGGAGAGCAGCTCGGCGTGCCGGTCGCGCTGCAGGATCTGGGTCGAGCTCGGGGCGGGCTCGAGACCGAGCCGCTCGCAGGCGATTCGCTCCACCTCGGGCTCGGCTGCCGCGTAGGTACCGACCGCGCCGGAGAGCTTGCCGACCCGCAGGCCCTCGATCGCGCGGGCGAGCCGCTCGCGATCGCGGTCGAGGGCGAAGGCCCAGCCCGCGAGCTTGAGGCCGAAGGTCGTCGGCTCGGCGTGGATGCCGTGCGTGCGCCCCATGCACATCGTCTCGCGGTGCTCCTCGGCCCGGAAGACGACGGTGCCGAAGACGCGGTCGACCCCCTCGAGCACGAGCGCCCCCGCCTCCTGGACGGCGAGCGACAGCGCCGTGTCGAGCACATCCGAGGAGGTGAGCCCGTAGTGGAACCAGCGGCCTTCTTCGCCGAGCCCCTCGGAGACCGCGTCGACGAAGGCCGCGACATCGTGGTTGGTCTCACGCTCGATCTCGGACACGCGCTCGGGCGTCGGTACGACGGCGCGCTCGCGGATCGCCGCAACGGCGCCCGGCGTCACCGTGCCCACGGCGGCCCAACCCTCGAGCGCCGCGAGCTCGACCTCCAGCCAGCGGCGCAGCTTCTCGCCGTCCGACCAGATCTGGCTCATGGCCGGGCGGGAATAGCGAGAGATCACGCTGCCCATTCTAGGGCCCGGCCCGGCGGCGGCCGGGAGCGTGCGTCACAGGGTGGGGCTACCCCCACTCCGGGACGCCGGTTCACTCCGTATCGAGGTGCCCCGACCGGCGATACCTTGCAGGCATGAGCTCGGCTGCGTCCACGACGACGACCCCGGGCGGGCGGCGGCGCCTGCTGCGCGGGCGAGTCGGCCGCTTCCACCGCGGCTGGCGCCGGGCGCTCGTCGACACGGCCTACATCCTCACCGGCTTCGCGCTCTCGCTCGCGTGGTGGGTGCTGCTCGTGACGCTCATCGCAACGGGAGCGGGGATGGTCGTGACCCTGGTCGGCATCCCGATCCTCACCGCGACGATGTACCTCTGGACGCGGATCGCCGAGACCGAGCGCTGGCGTGCCCGCCGCATGCTCGGGCTCGACGTCCCGAGCCCGTACGGGGCGATCGAAGCCGGAGGCTTCCTGGCGCTCGTGTTCGAGCCGCGCGTCGTCTGGGCGCGGATGAAGGACCCGGCGGTGTGGCGCGACCTCGTCTACCTCCTCGTCGTCTTCTTCCCGCTCGCGATCGCCACTTTCTGTATCGCGGTCAGCGCCTGGGCGGTCGGAGTCGGCCTCGTCGCACAGCCGTTCACCTACTGGACGGGGGCAGGGCTCCAGTTCGGCGAGAGCCACCGGGTCGACACCCTGCCGGAGTCCCTCGCCTGCCTCGTCGCCGGGCTCCTCGTCCTCCTCGTGCTCCCGTGGGTGATCGGCCTGCTGGCGGCCGTGCACGCGTGGACCGTGCGCTCGCTGCTCGGCCCACGTCAGTCGGAGCGCGTCGAGCAGCTGACCCGCCAGCGCACCGAGGCGGTGGACGCCGCCGTCGCCGAGCGGAGACGAATCGAGCGCGATCTCCACGACGGCGCCCAGCAGCGCCTCACCGCGCTCGCCATGGGCCTCGGGCGGGCCAGGGCGAAGCTCGACTCCGACCCGGAGGCTGCGCGGGAGCTCGTCGAGCAGGCGCACGAGGATGCAAAGCAGGCACTCGCCGAGCTGCGCAACCTGGCGCGCGGCATCCATCCGGCGATCCTCACCGACCGCGGCCTCGACGCCGCGCTCTCCCACCTCGCCGCCCGGAGCCCGGTCCCCGTGGAGATCTCGGTCGAGATCGCGGACAGGCCGTCGCCGGCCGTCGAGTCGACTGCGTACTTCGTCGTCGCCGAGGCGCTGACGAATGCCGCGAAGCACTCCGCAGCGCGGAGCATCCGGGCTCGCGTCTGGAGGTTCGACGCCACCCTGCTCGTCGAGGTGGTCGACGACGGTGTCGGAGGCGCCGCGATCGAGCCGGGCGGCGGCCTCGAGGGGCTGACGACGCGGGTGGCCACGATCGACGGGACCCTCTCGATCTCGAGCCCGGCGGGGGGCCCGACGGTCGTCAGGGCGGAGTTGCCGTGCGTGTCGTGATCGCGGAGGACTCGGTGCTGCTGCGGGAGGGCCTCTCTCGCCTCCTCGCCGACGAGGGGATCGAGGTCGTCGAGGGGGTGGGAGACGGCGACGAGCTCCTGGCCGCAGTCGCGCGCCAGCGCCCCGACCTCGCGATCGTCGACGTGCGCATGCCACCGACCCACACCGACGAAGGGCTGCGGGCCGCGATCGAGGCGCGGTCGAGGGCTCCCGAGCTGGCGATCCTCGTCCTCTCTCAGTACGTCGAGGAGCGCTACGCCAGCGACCTGCTCGCGGCCGGAGGCGCGGGAATCGGCTACCTGCTGAAGGAGCGCGTCGCCGACGTGGGCGAGTTCGTCGACTCCGTCCGGCGCGTCGCCGAGGGCGGCACGGCGTTCGACCCCGAGGTGGTCGCCCAGCTGATGGGCCGCCGGCGCCGGAACGACCCTCTCTCGGAGCTGACGCCGAGGGAGCGCGAGGTGCTGACCCTGATGGCGGAGGGCCTCAGCAACAACGCGATCGCAAAGCGGCTGTGGCTCACGGTCGGCGCGGTCGAGAAGCACATCGGCTCGATTTTTGCGCGCCTCGGCCTGCTCCCGGGCGACGACGAGAACCGGCGGGTCCGGGCCGTGCTGACCTACCTGGAAGGCGTGCGGGGCTGAAGCCCGACCCGCGCGCGGCGACAGGCTTCAGCCTATCGTCCGGGCTCCAGCGCCACTCGCGTCGAGGGCGATGTCTCCGCGGCGCCGCACGCCGTTCCACGAGATCATGTCCGCGGCCCGGTAGGCGGCCGTCCGGGCCGCTCCGAGGTCGTCGCCCACCCCGGTCACGTTGAGGACCCGGCCGCCGTTCGTCACCACGGCCCCGTCGCGGAGCGCCGTGCCGGCATGGAAGACGAGAGCGCCCGTCGACTCGGCGGCCTCGATGCCCGAGATCGGCGAGCCCTGGTCGCCACGTGCCGGATAGTCGCCCGCGGCGAGCACGACCGTGACGGCCGCGCCGTCACCCGTCGAGAGGGACGCATCACCGAGATCTCCGGCGGCTGCTGCGGCGAGCGCTGCGAGCAGGTCGCCCTCGATGAGAGGCAGGAGCGACTGCGTCTCGGGGTCGCCGAAGCGACAGTTGTACTCGAGCACCCGGGGCCCGGCCGGCGTCAGCATCAGCCCCGCGAAGAGCACGCCGACGAACGGATGGCCCCGGGCTGCGAGCTCCGCCAGCACGGGCCGGCAGGTGAGATCGACGAGCTCCTCGATCGCGTCGGCGCCGAAGCCGGGAACCGGCGCGTACGAGCCCATCCCCCCCGTGTTCGGCCCGAGATCGCCGTCGAATGCGCGCTTGAAGTCCTGCGCCACCGGCAGCGCGTGCGCGATGACGCCGTCGCAGACCGCGAACACCGAGATCTCCGGGCCCTCGAGCAGCTCCTCGATCACGAGCGGGCCGCCCAGGCCGGCGAGCTCGGCGAGGCCCGACTCGACCTCCGCCTGCGTCCGGCAGACGACGACGCCCTTGCCGGCGGCGAGCCCGTCGGCCTTGAGCACGCAGGGCGCCGCGGGCTCGGCAAGCCTGGCAGCGGTCGGCACGCCGGCTGCGGCCATCACCATTTTCGCAAACGTCTTCGACCCCTCGATCGCGGCGGCGACGCGCGACGGGCCGAACACTGCGATGCCCATCGAGCGCAGCACGTCCGCCAGTCCGGCGACGAGCGGTACCTCGGGCCCGACGACGACGAGGTCGACATCGAGCGCACGCGCGAGCCCGAGCACGGCCTCGACATCGTCGGCGCGCACCGGGTGACACTGCCCGAGCGTCGCGATCCCCGGGTTGCCCGGCGCAGCGTGAAGCTCCGTGAGGAGGGGCGACCGGGCGAGATTCCACGCCAGCGCGTGCTCGCGGCCACCGGATCCGACGAGGAGAACGCGCACCGGGCGAGTCTACTTCGACCGTCGCACGGCACCTCTCGACGACCCTCGGGCCCGAGGCTCTATCGTGCGCCCTGTGTCACGGATCGACTGGGTGATCTCGAGCTGCCGGCTCCTCGCAGTGATCGGTGACGAGTTCGAGCAGACCCGACCTTTCGCCGGCGTCTCGATCGGGACGGGGATCCACCTCGAGCCGAAGACCGTGGCGTTGCTGCTGGTGCTCGCCCGCGGCGGTGCGGACGTCGTCTCCACGGGCAATCTCAACTCGACTCAGCCAGAGGCTGTCGAGTACCTGCGGGCGCACGGCGTCGAGGTGATCGGTGGCCCCACGGCCGATGTGGAGGAGCACGAGACCTACCTGCGCCGGGTTCTCGCGGCCCGGCCCGACCTGATCCTCGACAACGGCGGCGACCTGTTCGCGCGCTGGCTCGAGGATCCCTACCCGTCGCTTCGCGGCGGCACCGAGGAGACGACCTCGGGGCGCGCCCGCCTCGTGCCGCTGCGCGACCGTCTCGCGCTCCCGATCCTCGTCATCAACGACAGCCCCATCAAGCAGTTCGCCGAGAACGAGCACGCAGTCGGGCAGAGCGTCCTCGAGTCGTTCATCCGGATCACGAACCGCAGCACCAACGGCAAGCGCGTGACCGTGTTCGGCTACGGAGCATGTGGACGCGGTGTGGCGCACAACTTCAGAGGCGCCCGGGCGCTCGTATCGGTGGTCGAGGTCGACCCGGTGCTGCGGCTCCAGGCGCTCCTGGACGGGTTTGCCGTGCCGGATCGCGAGAGCGCAATCGCCGAGGCCGACGTGATCGTGACGGTGACCGGCGCTCCGGGCGTGATCGGGGCGACCGCCAGCGAGCTGTTCGGCGACGGAACGATCCTGCTCAACGCAGGCCACCTGCCATGGGAGATCGACGTCGCAGGGATCACGGCGGGCAACGAAACCACGAGCGCCACCGACGGGATCGAGACGGTCACGCTGGCCGACGGTCGCCGTATCCAGATCCTCACGGGAGGCCACATGGTGAACCTCGCCGGACCGCGGCCGCTCGGGAACTCGGTCGAGTCGATGGACCTCGGGTTCGCCCTCCAGGCCCGCTGTCTCGAGGCGGTCGCGCGGGGCGAGGTCGGCGCCGAGGCGTGCGTGGTGCCCGTGCCGCGAGCGATCGACGAAGCGGTGGCGCGGGCGTTCGTCGCTCTCGCCTAGCTGTCCTACCCACGGACGTTGTGAACGCGGCTGATCGGGGATCGGTTTCCGATCGCGCTGTGTGGTCGCCGGTGGTTGTAGTGGTGGAGCCAGTGTGGCAGCGCTTGGTTGCGGTGTCGATATGAGCTGTAGCTGAGGCCGTAGGCCCATTCGTGTGCCATCGTCTGGTGGAAGCGTTCGACCTTGCCGTTGGTGCGGGGCCGATACGGCTTTGTTCGCAGG
>Ga0302322_100001768_pt1 | contig 17983 bp, 17 predicted proteins | sample Fen_T0_2_FD_203757 | JGI IMG/M metagenome (GOLD analysis project Ga0302322, IMG submission 203757) | Peat permafrost microbial communities from Stordalen Mire near Abisko, Sweden - Fen_T0_2 | ecosystem: Environmental > Terrestrial > Soil > Wetlands > Permafrost | place: Sweden: Abisko... | reverse complement strand
AAACGGCTGATATAAAAACTACTGAGTACTTTGATGCCGTTAAAAAAACGCCTTGCGGTAAGCTTGCTTAATAAATTGGTACTATCATTCCAGTTGAACTGCGGCATGTGGCAAAGGTACGCTGAATGGGAGTTATTTGTTTAGTAAAGCTTTGAAGCACTCATAAAAAAAGCCAGTACAAAAGTACCGGCTGGATTTTATTTTTTAAAGGCTTAATTCTTATTTATCATTCGCAGAGCCGAATTCATCCAGTTCCTCTGTCATATTCTCATCCAGCTTGTCTGTCTTGGCAATGATGGGTTTAAAACAAAGTGTATTGCTGGCAAATTTGTCGTAATTATTAAAAATTACATTCAGTGCAATAAAGTTCATTACATAACTTCTTGTTTCGGCAGGTAAATAACTTTTTATATCCCAAAAGTCAGGATTGTCTTTACCCGTTTTTTCCATTGCCCTCCAAACATTGCCCACGCCACAGTTGTAGCTGGCCACTACCAGCAGGTAATCATTATCTAAATTGCGGCAACGGTCTCTTAAATAGCGTGCAGCAGTGTAAGTGGATTTGTCAAAATTCTTCCGCTCATCTTTTATGATCACGGGTCTGAATTTTTTATGTTCTTTTTTAGCAATCGCCTTTGCCAATTTTATTTCCCTTCTTTTTTCAGCAGCACTCATGTGCCGGGCATATTTTAAACCATATTCTTTAGCCACTTCATCCATTATTTGCCAGTAACCCACAGCACCGGCCCTGGAAACTGCATTGGCATTAAAAGCACTTTCCAGTGCTAATAAAACCTTAAACTCATGCGGTATATTATTTTTTGCAAGTATGGCAGCAGCTTTTGGAAAAAACTTTTTGCCTTTGTTGTAAGTACGAATTAAATAGTCTCTTCTTTTAGTAGAAAATTTTTCAACATAATCCAGGGTCTGTTCTTCGTTACCACAAAGCAGGTCGGGGTACACCACATTAGCTTCTTTGATTACTACAACCGGTGTCTCTTTTTTACCCAGCTTTGCCAGTAACATTTTTTTTGCAGTGTCTTTTTTTACCTGCGCTTTAGCTGGTATAAAAGCAGTGCCAATAATAATAACAGCGAGGCAAAAGTTGTTACGGAAGAAATGATTTCTTTTTGTCATATTTGAGATAATTGCAGGTGGATGGTGTTATTAAAACAGGAATATTTAAAACGAATCGACAAATCCTTTATTGCCCCTTCACAAAACTTTAAGAACTTTATAATACATTCATTTATTACTGCTTAATTAGTTATACATATGCGTTTTATTATACTATTTTTTTTAATTGCAGTTTTTAGTGCAACAGCGCAGCAACCGGCCGATTATTGCAAACAGTTAAAGGAAATTGCAATGGCTGAACAATTGAACCACACCCGGCTTACGCAAACCACCCGAACGCTTACCGGCGCATCTGATTTTGATGTAAAGTATTACCGTTGTGAATGGGAAGTGGATCCTGCTGTCCGCTACATCAAAGGAAAAGTAACAGTGTATTTTGTGGTTGTTGTGCCTGCCACATCTATTACTTTAGACATCATGAGCCCGCTAATTGTAGACAGTGTTAAGCATCGAAATGCATTGCTGACTAAGCTACAGGTTAATAATACAGTACAATTGAATTTTGCTGCTACTGTAAATGCAGGCGCGCTGGATTCGGTAAGTATTTATTACCAGGGTGTACCACCCAATACTGGCTTTGGTTCGTTCATACAAGATCAGCATGCAGGCATCCCCGTTATGTGGAGCCTTAGCGAGCCTTATGGTGCAAGAGACTGGTGGCCCTGCAAAAACGGGTTGGATGATAAAGCAGATTCCATTGATGTTTTTATCACGGCGCCACCGCAATATAAAGCAGCATCCAATGGTTTATTGCAAGGCGAAACCTTGATAGCGGGCGGCACAAAAAAACTAACCTGGTGGAAACACCGTTATCCCATTGCCACCTACCTCATGTGTTTTGCAGTTACCAACTACAACGTATTCAATAATTCGGTTCAGCTGGGCAGTGTTACATTACCTATGCAAACCTATTGCTATCCCGAAAACCTGGCTGCTTTTCAGGCGGGTACACAAAATGTGCTGGATGCAATGCAATTATACCACAATACATTTGGCGACTATCCTTTTATTAAAGAAAAATACGGGCATGTACAATTTGGATGGGGAGGAGGAATGGAACATCAAACATCCACTTTTGTAACCAACATAGGCGAAGGGTTAATTGCACATGAACTGGGGCACCAGTGGTTTGGTGATAAAGTTACCTGTGGCAGTTGGCAGGATGTTTGGCTGAATGAAGGCTTTGCAACATTTCTGGCCAGTTTTTATAACGAAAATAAATACCCTGCAACTGCAGTTGCAGCCAGAAAAAGTGAAATTAATACCATCACATTACAGCCGGGCGGCTCTGTATGGGTAGATGATACCACCAGTGTGGGAAGAATATTTGACTTCAGGTTGACTTATCTTAAAGGCTCACATTTATTGTACATGCTGCGATGGAAATTGGGCGACTCCACTTTTTTCAGGGCATTAAGAAATTATCAAAAAGATAGCAGGATAATTTATGGCTTTGCAAGAACAGCTGATTTAAAAAGAAACCTGGAAGAGGAAAGCAAACAAGACCTTACGGAGTTTTTTAACAACTGGTTTAAAAACCAGGGTTACCCTACTTATAATGTGGAGTGGACACCAATAGGCACTACTTACGCAAAAGTGAAAATTAGTCAAACCACATCGCACCCATCGGTAAGTTTTTTTGCATTACCTGTAGCATTAAAATTTAAAAATGCCACGCAGGAAAAAACAGTGGTGCTAGATAATAAAACGAATGGCGAGGAATTTTTAAATAATATCGGTTTTGTTGCGGATACAGTTTTAATAGACCCCGATTACTGGTTGATCAGCGGAAAAAATACGACAACAAAAGTTTTTGATGCCGTTAGCGGACAAAACGTGGTACAGGTATTTCCTAATCCTGTACAACACCAATTTTATATTTACTTAAGAAATTTTACATCATCCAACGCTACTATCAACCTGTTTAATACCATCGGGCAGCTGGTGTATAGCAGGAATATTACACTCTCCAATGGATCAGACTATCTTGAAATTCCAGCCGCAAATTTACCGGCAGGTGTATACAACCTGCAAATAAAAACCAGCAGTGGCTTTAAATACCTGAAGAAGCTGCTGAAATAATTACACTACAATTTTTATAGTAAAACCTATAATTTGTGTTAATTGGTGTAAACTGTAACAAAACGATTTTCTTTATTGCATAACATTACGGTACTTTGCGGCAACCTGTACAACCGTGGCAAAAAAAAAGACAACTGCTTTTAAAATAATCCTTGTTTCTGTTATTTATCTTACCGCAGCAGCAGCGGCAATTTATTTAATTACTTATTATCTTAACCGGCCCAAATTTGTTCGCTATCCTGCATTTGGAATTCCCATACCGGTAAATTACACCATACATGGTATTGATGTAAGCAAACACCAGGCAGCTATTGACTGGGATGATGTAAGTGCCATGCAGGATAAGAATATTAAAATTGGCTTCGCCTTTATTAAAGCTACAGAAGGGGTGAATAATGTAGATATTGCTTACCGGCGCAACTGGGTTAAGGCTAAAGAGGCCAACATGACCCGTGGGGCCTACCATTTTTTTATATCCAGTAAAAGTGGCAAGGCACAGGCCGAAAATTTTATTCAAACTGTTACACTTGAAAAGGGCGATATGCCGCCTGTACTGGATATTGAACAAACCAACGGCGCATCTGTTACAGATATACAGCAAAGGGCAAAAGACTGGCTGGTTATGATTGAAAAAGAATATAAAGTAAAGCCGGTGATTTATACCAACGTAGACTTTTACGATAATTTTTTAGCCGGCAAGTTTGATGATTACCCGCTTTGGGTGGCACATTATTTAGTGCAGGACAAACCAAGAATAAAACGACAATGGCTTTTTTGGCAGCACAACGAAAGTGGAAGGGTAAACGGCATAGATGCTTTTGTAGATTTTAATGTTTTTAATGGTGACAGTACCGATTTTAAAAATTTGCTGATCAAATAATGCGCACTGCTTTTATTAATTTTATACAACGGTACTTCCTTTTTAAAAAATAAACGCAATATGGGTATTGAAGACGATACAAGAGAATTTTTAGTAAGGATACTGCATACTATATCCATTGTATTAGTGTGGATGCTACTGAATGTGTTTTTTGGTTTTTATAAAGACTATGCTTTTTTTATTAACCATCCCAACTGGACCAACTATCTCTTTTATGTTTTATCTGCAGCAACCCTTGTAATGCTCATCATCCACCTGCGCCGTAAATGGAAACTCTAATTAATACCAATAAACGAATAAACCAGTCAACCAATCAACTACTATGATCCACCACTATTACCCAATTGTTTTTTATCTTTTTAAATAATAACGTAAAATGCCCGCTTGCATCGCCAATACTTCTTGTTAAATGCCATTTGCCCACCACAAAGAAATACAGTACCGATAATCTTTTTACTTCCAGTATGGTAAAATCCAGCTTACCCATGGCTACCGTATCGGGATAATTTTTTTTATAATTCTCCAGTGTTTTTTGCCAGCCATGCGTAACACCACTTTTGCCAATAAACATAAGCGTATCGCTTTGCCAATAGGTATGCATAAAGCGGTCAATGTTGCCGGTGTTCCAGGCGTTCAATTGTTCATTCATGGCATTGCGGATAGCCAATTCGTCTTTTGATTGTGCCGATGAAGTGCTGCAGCTGATCAAAAGTAAAAGGAGTACATAAAATAGTTTTTTCATTGCCTGCGGTTTTAATACTACAATTTAAGAAATTCAGGTTTGAAACAGGGATCAAACTTTAGTTGTACTTGTGCAAATGCAGAAATGTTTTTTACCCTGCTGACATAAGGCTGTCATCTGCGCAACTATTTTTGTAAAACAATCAATAAATCAAAATAAATGAAAACTCAAAAGATCGATGCATTCAGCGTTATCGGTATTGCAGTACAAACCACTAATGAAAACGGGCAGGCGGGTATAGATATTCCCTTGCTTTGGAGTAAATTTATGAGCGAGGGAATTGTGGAAAAAATTCCCAATAAAATTGATACTACATTGCATTGCATGTATACCGATTATGAAAAGGATCATACAAAGCCTTATACCACAATATTGGGTTATAAGGTGGCACATTTAGAAACTATACCAGAAGGAATGACGGGTAAAACTATTAAAGCCGGAAACTACATCCGTTTTGCCGTTAAAGGAAACCTGCAACAAGGTGCAGTTTTTAAGACCTGGCAGAAAATATGGGATACGCCTATTGCAAGAACTTACACGGCAGATTTTGAAGTATATGGCGAAAAAGCACAAAACCCGGAGAGTGCCGAATTGGATATATTTATAGCTGTTAAATAAAATATGCTAAGTAATATTGATAATTTTTACTTTCAAAAAGAAGAACCGCTGCAGAGTTGTTTGCTGGCGCTAAAGGAAATTATTCTTTCGCAGGATAAAGAAATTACGGCTGCATGGAAATATGGTATGCCCTTTTTTTGCTACAAAGGAAAAATGTTTTGCTATTTGTGGGTACATAAAAAAACGCAGCAGCCTTATATGGGCATTGTAGAGGGAAAACATTTTGATCACCCGGGTTTAATTATTGAAAAACGGAGCCGGATGAAAATCATGCTGTTCAATGCAGAAAAACAACTACCGGTTAAAACCATCAGGCTTTTAGTAAAACGGGCAATTGATCTGTATAAAGCAGGCGTAATAAAAATTTAAACTCAATTGAACGGATACTTGTTTTGCCATTTAACTAAAGGCATACTTAATGCGAATGATGCGGAGATGCACACCTGCTTTTATGGCACAGCCTGTAATTATAATAATGTGCAGCAATGATAAAAGTTACCGCAACTGCTAAAAAACAATATTCAAACTGCGGATAAAATTGTTTTAAAACCAGGAAGATAAACCCCACTGAAAAAATAGCAATAGGTGTAAACGAACGGTGGTGTTTTACGTAACCATGAAACAACGAATAAGAGCCCACTACAAATGCAAGGCCGATCATGCCCCACTCAAAAAAGCCATTGTGAATAATGTTGATGCCAAAAATGGGCAAAGAACTTACCAGTACCGGCAATAAAGCACAATGTATAGCACAGGCAACAGAAGTGCCAATACCCAAAGCATCCCAGTTTAATTTTATTTTCATTATTAGCCTGCAAATATAGCATATTTGCAATAACGTTGCAAATATTAATAAAGGGTTTAACACCTTTTGGAAATGTGTTTCCGGAAAACTTTAAAAACGTTGTCAACCTTTTTAACTTAGCAGCCTGCAACCATCGTAAATTTGCAAAAATTATTTTTATGAGTAAGAAGCTGTGGCTGTATGTAGTTTTTTTTGCGTTATTACTGGGCGGGTTTTATTTGCTGGTGTTTAAAGATTATGATTTCTCCAAATCAAACCTGCAGGTACGCATTGATAAAGTGGGAGATTTTTCGTTTATAAACCAAAATGGCAAAACCATAACGCAGCGGGATGTGGATGGCAAAGTATATGTTGCAGAATATTTTTTTACTACCTGCAAAGGCATTTGCCCCAAAATGAATGCCAATATGCGGCGTATTTTTGATGCCTTTAAGAACGAGCCGAATTTTATGATCCTTTCGCATACCTGCATGCCCGAAACTGATTCTGTGCCTTTATTAAAAGCATATGAGGCCAAGATGATCAATGGCAAACTGGCAACCAATGCTGATGGCTCTTACAGCATTGATTATGATACAGCCCAACATTTGCCACCACCCACAAACTTAAACTGGAATTTTGTTACCGGCAATAAGGCTGAGCTATACAAAATGGCCAGGCAGGGCTATGGCATAGATAATGGCAAACCAGACAGTATGCAACTAATAAAAGACCAGTTTATTCACACGCAATTTTTTGCTTTGATAGATAAGCAGGGCAGGGTTAGGGGTATGGTGTATGATGGTTTAAGCAACGACGAGATCAACAACCTGGTAAATGATATTAAAGGATTGCTGAAAGAAAAAATAACTACTAAAAGATTTATGAATGGCTTTAGTAACAACCCGAACTAGGGCGGTGAATAGCCAGGCGTGAATCGTGAGTTGCGCAGATTGCTAATGCTGCTGTATTTTCTCACCTTTCACCAATCACGCCTCACTAACTTTATTTAACTTTACCACCTCATGGACAGATTACCCGGCATATTAAAAAAGAACCACCTCAGTGTTACCGATAGCCGTAAAAAAATACTGGAACTGTTTTTAAGCAGCCCCGGTGCCCTGGCGCATGCTGATATTGAAAAAGGCACCAGCGAAGAGTTTGATCGTGTAACGGTATACCGTACCCTGCAAACATTTGTAGATAAGGGCATCATCCATAATATACCCACTACCGACAATTCTGTTTTATACGCCCTTTGCAAACAGGATTGCGAAGCCGGCCACCACCACGATAACCACGTACATTTTATCTGCAACGAGTGTAACAAAACCACCTGCCTTGATGATGTAACTATACCGGAAGTAAAACTGCCCAAGGGATTTAAGCCCAACCATGCCGAAATGGTGGTATATGGCATATGCGGAGATTGTAAGTGAGTGGGTGCTGCTGATTACCACTAAGATTTAAAAGGCAGTTCCTTTAGTTATAAAATTGGTTATTTTTATTTTACTTAACTAACACTATTTGCTCTCTTCCCTAAAATTAGGTAACGAACGTTTTCCTGCGTTAACAGGCATCCGGGCAATGGGAGCTGCTGCAGTATTCTTCTTACATCTTTCCTTAAATATCGGGTTTAAGGTTTCGATCGATGTAATGGCACTTTTTTTTGTACTGAGCGGGTTTCTTATTTTTTATATCTATTACGAAAATGCAGCCGTAAAAAAATGGCTGCTCCGTCAGTATTTTATCAACAGGTTTGCAAGGATATACCCGGTTTATTTTTTACTGGTTACTATTGCGATATTGATCCGGCACGATTTCCGCCCTTTATTCCTGTTTAAAAATTATACCCTTACGCATGCTTTGTTTCAAAACCTTGCAGACAGGGCCATACAACCCAGCTGGTCAATAACAGTAGAAGAATGTTTTTATCTTTTAGCGCCTTTGCTGATGTACCTGGTAACCAAATTTAATTTTTATGTTTCTTTATTAGCAGGCGCAGTACTAATGTGCATCGCCTTATTTATTTCAACGCTGCCCTTTTCATTACTGCATACTTTCCGTTTTGTTTTTGCAGATACTTTCTTTGGCCATTTCTTCGAATTCTTTTGTGGTATTTATTTAGCATTGGCGATTTTAAGAAAAGAAAAAAAAGGGAAAGTTGCACTGCAGGGAATAAAGTATACGATGACTGGTATTGCCGGCATTTTAATTGCAATTGGCATATTAGTGGCCAGCAATAATATGAATGACCCCAAACAGGCCACTCAATTTTTTTTGATCAACAATTTTATTTTACCAATACCCGTTGCAGTTTTATACTATGGTTTGATGTGTGAGAAAAGCGGCATAGCCACTTTCCTGTCGTTTAAATGGCTGGGTTTAATATGGCGTACGTCCTATGCATTTTACCTTGTGCATACCATGATAATTGAGTTTGTAGCCACACCATTTATCCTGCCTTATTTTTCAGGATACTACAACCTGTATGTAATGGCTATTTTTATACTGACCCAAATAATTGCCTTTGGTATTTATATATTTTATGAAGAGCCCCTGAATAAGTGGATAAGAAAAAAATTTGGCGCACAAAAAATTGCCCGCCCCGAAATTAACGCCGAAAGATAGCCGAAATAGTTGTACACTATGGTTATTAGCGAGTTAGCAACTATACTTTGCAGCGAGCGATATTACCGCAACAATTATTTTTTTAAGTATTAAAAAAAACTGCGTATTAATTTGGATTTTTATATAAAAGTATTATTTTTGTCTTCTGAAACTTATCTCAAGAATTATCCGTCCCATTTTCCTGTGCAATAACTTCCCCATCAAGAACGCTCACATTATCCTGGTAAAAATTACCTGATTCCACTATTCCTGTGTTTATTTTTTGCATACCTAAAACACAAGAAAATGAGTACTAAATTTACCTCAAAAGCAATTGCTTTGCTTATACTGCTTGCATATACTGCAACAGTTACAAAAGCACAAAGTCCCATCACCAGCTACACACAGGTTTATTCGGCCAACCTTAAGGGTGGCACAGCAGTATTGGGTAACACCAGTATGAACATCATCAACAACGGCACTGGCCTTGTGCGTACTAACCGCATGAACGACATATCCGATCCCAATAACGGTGTGGGGGGAGTTGGATATACACAGTATGGTAACGATAACGATAACATGCAGTTTGCCGATATTGATGGCATTGCCGCTACAGGCAACTCCACTTCGGCAGATCTTATTTTACCTGCCGGTACAAATACTATAAAATTTGCCAGGCTTTACTGGGGCGGCCGTATTCTTAACTCTGCCATCGCCAATGTACCTGATACTTTGCGTAAAGTAAAGATCAGAAAGGGCAACAATACCTATTCTAATGTACTTGCAGCTGCTACCAGTGTAGATCAGTTTGCTATTGCAGGCACATCTGAAACCGTGTACCAGGCATACTCTGATATTACTGCCTTTGTACAATCATCTGGTGCAGGCACTTTTACAGTTGCCGATGTTCCGGCAACAGCAGGTTCTACGGCCAATGGTGGCAGGTTTGCTGGCTGGAGTATTGTGGTGGCCTACGAAAATCCGGCTTCACTTTTAAATAGTGTGCGCATCTACCACGGCTATTACCAGGTATTTACTTCAAGCAACGGCCCGGCATCAGTATCGGTTACACTAAACGATCTGAATGTTCCTAATAATTCACTTTCTGCAGGAGATGCAACTATGAGCGTAATGGGTTGGGAAGGCGATGGTAACCTGGGTGCTACCAATTCAAACCCGGAAGGTGATTTTGTGAAAGTAAATAACGTGGTGGTTTCAAATGCTGTCAATATGGGAACTAATTTCTGGAATGGCAGTATCAGTAATAACGGCACTTATGTAACTACAAAAAACCCCAGCTATTCTAACCAGATGGGTATTGATATTGACCAGGTAAACGTGGGCACAGGATATGGTATTTTACCCAATGCCAACTCTGTTACACTTACATTTGGTACCGAAGCAGACCAGTATTTTCCCAGTTACTTTGCTTTTACATTAAGGTCGAAAGATCCGTTGGTTACCATAAATAAAACAGTTGCAGATGCCAATGGTTCAGGCCAGGTTGAATCCGGCGAAATACTTACTTATACACTTACCGGTACCAACGTGGGCCCGGGCCAGGCACATAACGTATATGTGGTAGATTCATTGCCGCTGAATGTTTCTTATGTTCCTAATTCGATGGAAGTAGTTAGTGCTTTGGGTGCAACGCTAGGTATACAAACAGATGCCATGGATGCAACTGATAAATCTTTTAAAGGCATTAACGGTGGCAGGGAGTATGTAAAATTCTTTTTAGGCACAGGTGCCACAAATCTGGCAGGCGGTGTAATTAATGTGGGCGATACCTATACGGTAAAATTTAAAGCGCAGAGCCAGGTAATACCCGGTAGCATTACCAATACCGCCACCTCTTACGCTTACTCGGTTGTGGGCGACCTGTTTACTGATGCAAGTACCGCGTTGATTGGACCTGCGGGAGCACCTTTATCAGTAAAACTGCTATCGTTTAATGCCACACTCAACAGTAACAAAACAAAATCGGTATTGGATTGGCTAACAGAATCTGAATTGAATAACGATCATTTTGAAGTGGAAAGGAGCGATGACGGTGTGAATTTTAAAACAATTGCTACAGTAGCAGGTAATGGTACTACAGCCAATACACACAATTACAGCTATACCGATAATTTAACACCCGGCGCTGCAATTATTTATTACCGCTTAAAAGTGGTGGATGTTAATAACAAATTCAGCTACTCAAAAACTGTTTTGGTAAGATTGAATGGCGCTTTCGGCAGTGCAGCCATCAATGTATACCCCAATCCATTTGTAAGTGATGTAAAAGTTTTTATCAAGAGTACTAAAACAGTACCTGCAGTTATAAAAATTGTTGCAGCTAATGGCACGGAAGTGAATGTAAAAAAAGTTACTGTAGAAAGTGGCAGTAACATTATTATACTGAGCGATATCGCTACTTTGCCAAAGGGGGTATATATGATTGAAGTGATTTCCGAAAATGATAAATTCAGTAAAACAATATTTAAGAACTAAAAACCATAAACCTTACACTTTAAAATCAAAGGGCGGCAATAAATTGCCGCCCTTGCTATAAACTGAAGTTTAATAAATTATACAATTTTGTCCATCTCTGTTTTTACAAACTCCATCAGCACTTTTATTTTGTCGGGACTAAAATCAAATTTTAAACCCGCAGTTTCAAAAAGCTGTGGCAGTGTTTTAGTGCCGCCCAGTGCCAATGCACTGCAATAATTATCCAATGCATGCTGTGCATTTTGTTTGTATTGCATCCACATACCAATTGCGCCCAGTTGTGCAATACCGTATTCAATATAATAAAACGGTACTTCAAACAAATGCAACTGGCGCTGCCAGGCGTTGCTGCGGAAGTTTTCCAGGCCGCTGTAATCGATCACATCATCCTGGAACTCTTTTAAAATACTGTTCCATGTTGCAGTGCGCTCTTCATTGGTGTGCGTTGGGTTTTCGTATATCCAGTGCTGAAATTTATCAATGATAGCGATCCAGGGAAAAATAGTGATCACTCTTTCCAGCTGGTGTTCTTTTGCTCTTTGCAGATCGGCATCGTTATCAAAAAAAGTTTGCCATTCATCCATACTGAATAATTCCATACTCATACTGGCCACTTCTGCAATTTCCATAGGATATTCTTTAAAGCCACTGAGTTCTAAAGGATGCGCCAGAAAAGAATGAATGGCATGGCCACCTTCATGCACCATGGTTGTTACATCATGCATTTGCCCCGCAGCATTCATAAAAATAAATGGGGCACCACTTTCTGCTAACGGGCAATTGTATCCTCCCGGGGCTTTACCCTTCCTGCTTTCCAAATCAAGATGTTTTAATTCATTCATCTTTTTTAAACAGTCGCCAAAAAACGGGCGCAGTTTGGTAAAACATTCAATGGATTTGCTAACCAATTCATCGCTGGTTTTAAAAGGATGTAAAGGTTCGGTGCCCGCAGGTTCTGCATCAATATCCCATGGCCTCAAAGTAGCTAAACCCAGTTTTGTTTTTTTCTTTTGGTAAATGATATTTACCAATGGCAATACGTGCTGTTTTACTGCATCGTGGAACTGGTAGCAATCTTCTTTGGTATAGTCAAAACGGCCCAGCTCTTTAAAGCGGTAGTCCCTGTAATTTTTAAAACCGGCATTCAGTGCTTCCTGGTTTCTTTTTTCAATCAGCTGGTTGTACAAAGCATTTAAAGCGGTGGTGTCTTCCAGTCTTCTGTTCTGAATTTTACGGTACACTTCTTCACGTTTATTCCTGTCGTGGCTTTCTAAAAATTTAGCGGCCTGTTGCAAAGTGTATTCCTGCCCGTCAACAGTTACCATCATTTTACCGGTAATAACACCATATTGTTGCTGCAAAACGGATAACTCGGCCTGTAATGGAATATTCTCTTCCCTGAATAATTCAATACTCTTTTTTACACTGCGCAGGTAAGTGAAATATTTTGCGGCATCCAGTGCTGTGGTTAAAGGATGGGCCACTAATTTTTTATTCAATGCATCAGCATAAGGTTGAATTTTGGGCTGAATTTCCATGAAGAAAAAATTAAAGGCTTCTTCAAGCGACTTGTTCTCTGTATCGCAGGTCATGCGTATCTGGCGCCAGCAGGCATCTTCATTTACCATGGCTTCCAGTTCGCTCTGGTCTTTCAACCATTGTTCCAGATCGGCTATAGAATCAATATTTCTTTCTAATAAGTTTTTAAAGAAAGGTTCCAGGCTGCTCCAGTCGGTAACAACAAAATCTTTTGGAACAAAATGACGGGGGAGTTTTTTTATATCTGCGGTGTACATAATCGTGAGTTGTGAGACGTGAATGGTAAATATTGAATTACAGTATCTTAAAAATCCTGCTACAATCTAAGTGTCATAGCAGGATTTTGTATTTAAAAATCTGTGTGTTCTGTGTAATCTGTGGCCAAACTATGCCATCTTTCTTGGCGAATTAATTTTTTTAGCCGGTGCATTGTTTTTTACCGATACTGTTTTTTGTTCGGTTGGTTTGGCTTTGGCAACAGTATTTTCGCTGTCTTCCAATGGCGCTTCGCTCAGTTTAATTTCTACTTTATTTTTTACCAGCACCTCAAACCATTTTATCATCTTCTTCATATCACTGGCGTACACACGGCTAAAATCCATGTCCGGATATACTTTGGTGAAATAGGCTTTTACTGCTTTTGCATCGCCGGCATCGGGCAATTTTGCAGTGCTGGCTTTCATGGCCAGGAATACTTCTGATAAATTCACATTATCCTCTACTGTAAATACTTCTATACTTTCTAAATGCGAAAAGTTATGAATGCGGCTGCTTACAAATTTGGTGGTGTTATCTTCTAAAGAACGAACCACGGCGCCATCAGCTTTTGACGACAATAATTCAAATAATCCACTCATTCCTGTAACGGAAGCTAATTTATTATACTCCATACTGATAAAATTTTAGGGCTGCAAGTTAATTGTAAAAAAGCAAATTAACCAATGTATATTAATAAGGCGTTTTGTTAAAAAATAGGGAGAAGCCACAAGTGGAAAGCTGAAAGGAAGGCACAAAAAGGGTTCCACCAGCCTGCTGCTTCCCTTAAGGCTTCTTATTACTGGCGGTGTAAGGGCCTGAAATTTCAAAAAAATTGAATTGCGGCGACAGATTTTTACCACCAGAGCGTCTAAAGTAATATGCAAGCAAGATGTATAGTTAAAGCGTTATTGATATTCATAGGTACAGGCCTGGTATCGGCCAGTGTTTACAGCCAAAGTGTAACACTTAAAGGAAAGGTTACCGATAAAGCAGATAAATCGCCTGTTGCAGGTGCTACCATAGCCTTAATTTCCTCAAAAGATAGCACGCAAAAAAGTTTAAAAGTAAGCGACAGTAAAGGTAATTTCTCATTCAGCAACCTTGATCCTGCCACTTATATTGTAAAAATAAGTTTTACCGGCTACGAAAAAATTGAACAAAAAATTGCTTTGCAGGCCAGTAATAAAGATGCCATTCCTTTTAGCATTTCAAAACTGGCTACCGACCTTGCCGGTGTGGTAATTATAAGTAAGGCGCCACCCGTAAAACAAAAGGGCGATACCTCTGAATTTAGTGCCAGCCAGTTTAAAGTAAACCCTGATGCTACTGCAGAAGATATGATAAAAAAATTGCCAGGCTTAACGGTTGCTAAAGACGGTACCGTTACGGCAATGGGCGAGCAGGTAAAAAAAGTTACCGTTGATGGCAAGGATTTTTTTGGCGATGATGCTACAGCTGCATTAAAAAACTTGCCAGCAGATATAATTGATAAAATTCAGGTGTTTGATAAACTGAGCGACCAGGCGCAGTTAACCGGTTTTGATGATGGCAACTCTATAAAAACTGTAAACATTGTAACCAAATCGGGTATTAAGAATGGGCAGTTTGGAAGGATATATGCCGGCGCCGGTACCGACGGACGCTACACAGCTGGGGGAAATGTTAGCTTTTTTAAGGGCAACAGGCGTTTATCATTTGTGGGCAACTTTAATAATATTAACCTGCAGAATTTTTCTACCCAGGATTTGCTCGGTGTAACCAGCGGTGGCGGCGGTGGTGGTTTTGGCGGCGGAGGAAGAGGTGGTGGAAGAGGCGGTGGCGGCGGCAACTTTGGTGGTGGCCAGGACAATTTTAACGTAGGCCAATCCAGCGGCATCAGCAAAACAAATGCGGCAGGCATTAACTTTAGTAATGTGTATGGTAAAAAACTAACACTTACCGGCAGTTACTTTTTTAATACCAGCAGCAATACCAACCAAAGTTTATCCAATACTGCAACAACAATTGGCGACAGTATTTTGCACAGCATTCAAAACAGTAATTCCAACTCGGTAAATACTAATAACCGTATTAATTTAAGGTTAGAATATAAAATAGATTCTGCCAACTCACTTTTTATAATACCGAGTCTTAGTTTTCAAAAGAATAATTCAGCATCAAGTTCAACATCGCAAAGTTTTTATAATTTAAACGACTCTACTAACTCATCAATAAGTAATAACACATCAGACAGAAAGGGTTATAACCTGAGAAATAGTATTTTATTCCGTCACTCATTTCCTAAAAGAGGGCGCAGCCTTTCGTTAGGATTTAATACCACGTGGACACAAAATGATGGCACCGGTATCAGTGATGCATCTTACAAATTTTATAAAAGCCTGCCTGCTGATTCTACGTCTAATCGTTTTAGTGATAATACAACCAATGGAAGTACTATTGGCGGTAATATTGCTTATACCGAACCCATTGGTAAAAAAGGTCAGCTGCAAATAGACTACACGCCTTCTGTACAAAAAAACAAAGCAGACCAGCAAACATTCAGGTACGACGGGCAAAAATATACCTTATTCGACAGCACACAATCTAACCGGTTTGATAATACCATCACCACAAATAATGTAGGTATTAATTACAGGCTGGGAAGAAGCAGGGATGAGCAACTTTCTTTTGGTGTAAACTTTCAAACCTCTAAATTGGAAAGCCAGCGTACTTTTCCTACTACCACATCAGTTAATCAAACCTTCAGCAACATACTGCCTAATTTAATGTGGAGAAAAAAATTGTCCAGCGTAAGTAATATCCGTGTGTTTTACCGGGCATCTACTAACTTTCCTTCTATTAACCAGTTGCAGGATGTGGTAAACATCAGCAACCCATTAAGTGTAAGCAGTGGTAATCCCGGTCTTAAACAATCGTATACGCATTTTGTGACGGGCCGTTATTCTTACACCAATTCTAAAACCAGCAAAAGCTTTTTTGCAAACTTACTGTTACAAACAGCAAGTGATTATATTACCAATGCTATTTACATTCCAAGAAGAGATTCTGTGATTCAGCAAAACGTAAAACTACAAGCCAACTCACAATTTACGAAACCTGTAAACTTAGATGGTTATAAAAGCCTGAGAACTTTTTTTACTTACAGCATGCCGCTGAAATTTATAAAAACAACATTGAATGTAAATGCCGGGCTTAGTTATTCTAAAACACCTGGATTAGTAAATTATTTAACCACCAGCACTAATGCTTACGCCTATAACACAGGTGTGGTGTTTGCAAGTAATGTAAGCGAATACATAGATTTTAATTTATCGTACAGTGCTAATTTTAATAATTCCAATACAAAATCAACTGGTACCACATCTACTAATAAATATATTAACCAATCTGCAGGAGCAACTGTAAACCTGCTTACTAAAAAAGGAGGATGGTTTGTGCAAAACGATGTATCAGGCAATACTTACAGTGGTTTATCAAGCGGGCTTAACCAAAGCTTTTGGTTGTGGAATGCAGCCATTGGTAAAAAGATATTGAAGAAACAAGCGGGAGAATTAAAATTATCGGTGTTTGATCTCTTGAAACAAAACCAGAGTATTTCAAGAACAATAACCGGCCCTGTTACCGAAGATTTGCAAACACAGGTATTAAAACAATACTTTATGCTGACGTTTACCTATAAATTAAAAAACTTTGGTACGCCGGCAACAAGACAAGGCAATTTTAACCGTGGCGAAGGTGGAATGCCTGGTGGAGGTTTTGGCGGAGGCCGTCCTGGTGGTGGCGGTGGCTTCTAACTTTTAAGTAACTTTAGAAAGGACATAAACTAAAAATTGTTTTGAACCAACCGGAATTAATTGTGCAGCTGCAGCAGGGAGATGAACAGGCTTTTAAAAAGCTGGTGGATGAGTGGCAGGATATGGTGTATAATACAGCGGTGAGTATTGTGCAAAATGAAGATGATGCCGATGATATTACACAGGATGTTTTTGTACAGGTGTACCAGTCGGTAAGTTCTTTTAAAGGCGACTCAAAATTCTCTACCTGGTTGTACCGCATTGTAATTTCTAAAGCGCTGGACCATGTGAAGAAGAAAAAAAGAAAAAAACGTTTTGCATTTGTGCAGAGTTTATTTGGAACCGCAAGTGAAGAAGAGATACACCCCGAAGAATTTAATCATCCCGGTGTGTTGATGGAAAACAGGGAAAGGGCGGCTGAATTGTTTAAGGCGATGCAACTGTTACCAGATAACCAGCGTATTGCTTTTACACTGCATAAACTAGAAGCACAAAGGCACCAGGATATTGCAGCCATAATGAACATTTCTGTAACAGCGGTGGAATCATTAATTGCAAGGGCAAAGGGAAATTTAAGAAAAACATTGCAGGCTTACTATACGAAAAATAATAATTAAGTAAAATGGAAAATAACGAACACATCAACAAGCTTACCGATGAGGCATTGAACAGCCTTGATGGTACAGGAAGGGCTACACCAAAGCCTTACCTGCTTACGCGTATAAACGCAAGGATGCAAAATGAAAAAGAAAGCAGCTGGGATATTGCTTTAAAATTCATCAGCAGGCCGGCAGTGGCATTGGCCGGGCTTTGTTTGGTGATAGTAATTAATGCAACGGTAGGGTATAAATACACAGAGAAAGCCACGGTGGTACAAGAGGAACAGTATGCAACAGTTGATGAGTACAGCAGTTCTGCCACCGTATTAAATGATATTGAAAATATAGAACCATAATGAGTACACAAGTAAAAAGTAAATTATACCTTTTAATAATCGGCATATTGCTGATCACTAATATTGCCATGCTCTTCTTTTTTTTGGG
>Ga0302322_100001767_pt1 | contig 17999 bp, 17 predicted proteins | sample Fen_T0_2_FD_203757 | JGI IMG/M metagenome (GOLD analysis project Ga0302322, IMG submission 203757) | Peat permafrost microbial communities from Stordalen Mire near Abisko, Sweden - Fen_T0_2 | ecosystem: Environmental > Terrestrial > Soil > Wetlands > Permafrost | place: Sweden: Abisko... | reverse complement strand
GCGCCCTGCTGGAGATCGACGGGCGGGCCGCAGGGTACGCCACCTACCGGATCAAGTTCCAGTACGAGGACGCGGCCAACACGAGCCAGGTGCACGTGATCGAGGCGGTCGGCGACTCGCCGGTGGCGGTGCGCGAGCTCTGGCGCTACCTCCTCTCGATCGACTGGGTGGAGGAGATCCACTGCGACTGCCTCCCCGCCGACCACCCGCTCTTCCTCCTCGTTGCCCGTCCGAACAGCCTCCACTGGAAGGTGTTCGACGGCCTCTGGGTGCGCCTCGTCGACGTCGGCGCCGCTCTCGCGGGGCGCTCGCTCGCGGACGGCCGGGTCACGCTCGACGTCTCCGCCGACCCGCTCGCGCCCGACAACGTCGGCACCTGGACGGTCGAGAACGGGGCGGCGAAGCGCTCGCGGCGCCGTGCCGACGTGAGGCTCGACGTGCAGGCGCTCGGCTCTGCCTACCTCGGTGGGTTCACCTTCGCCGAGCTCGCACGGGCGGGTCGCGTCGAAGAGGTCGCCCGCGGTGGGATCGCCCGCGCCGATGCCCTCTTCCACGTCGACGCCAAGCCCTGGTGCCCGGAGATCTTCTAGCTGCCCGTCGCGGCTAGGATCGAATCATGGTCGTGGCCGAGGTGATCGATGTCCCGCGCTCTCCGGAGCAGTCGTTCGCCTACGTCGCCGACTTCACGACCGTAGCCCAGTGGGACCCGGGCATCCACGCCTCGCGCAAGGTCTCGGGCGACGGCGGCGTCGGCTCGGTCTACGAGGTGCAGGCCGAGTTCCGCGGCAAGACGATGCCCTTCACCTACACCGTCACGACCTTCGAGGAGAACCGCCGGATCGTCCTCGACGGCGTGGGGGAGAAGGCGACCTCGCTCGACACGATCTCGTTCGAGCCGGCCGCTGACGGCGGCACGCGGATCACGTACTCGGCCGACTTCAAGCTGAAGGGCGTTCTCCGGGTCGCCGAGCCCTTCCTCGGCGGCACCTTCAGGACGCTCGCGAAGAAGGCCCTCGACGGCCTCGCCGCGGAGCTCGCTACCCCTGCCCCCTGACACCGACGGCGCGCGGCTTCGCTAGACTCCCTGCTCCGCAGTACGCGGGCGCTTAGCTCAGTTGGGAGAGCACCAGCTCGACAAGCTGGGGGTCACTGGTTCGAGCCCAGTAGCGCCCATGATCGGAAAGCCCCGCTCAGGCGGGGTTTTCTGTTTCGCGACGACAAACAAGGTCCCAGAGGGGCACTCGAGGGCTACCTGCTCTCATCCCCGCGCTGATCTCGCGGAGACACCGATCTATAGTGGTGACCGTGCCAGCGACGACTGAACACAGCCGTTCAGCGGCGTTGCCGAGTTGGCGAGAGGGCGCGACCCGCGAGGCGATCCTCGAGTTCGTCGACCGCGTCTGCGGTACTGGGTCCGATGCTGTTCCCGTTGAGGAGCGGGTTGCGGTGTTCGACAACGACGGTACGTTGTGGTGTGAGAAGCCGATGCCGATCCAGCTCGACTTCATCCTCCAGCGGCTCGTGGCGATGGCGCAGGAGAAACCGGAGCTGCAGGAGCGGCAGCCCTTCAAAGCGGCCTTCGAGCACGACTTCGGCTGGTTCGGGAAGGTGATGGCTGACCACTACGCGGGCGACGACACGAACGTGCGAACACTGGCGGGAGGCATCCTCTCCGCCTATGAGGGGATCAGCGTCGAGGACTTCGAGGAGCAGTCGGACGGCTTCCTGCGTTCGGCGCAGCATCCGACGCTCGGTCGCGGTTATCTCGAGACCGCGTATGCGCCGATGGTCGAGTTGCTACGCTTCCTCGAGGCCAACCGGTTCTCGAACTACATCGCTTCGGGCGGTGGTCGGGACTTCATGCGGCCGATCAGCCAGGATGTCTACGGCATCCCGCGCGAGCGGGTGATCGGCAGCTCCTCGACGTTCGAGTACACGGGCGACGAGCGCGGCGGCACGATCAGGCACAAGGCGGAGGCCGACTACCTCGACGACGGCCCACAGAAGCCGATTCGGATCTGGAGCCGCATTGGCCGTCGTCCGCTGCTGGCGGGCGGGAACTCGAACGGCGACATCCCGATGCTCGATTTCAGTCAGCATCCCGACAAGCCGAGCCTGCGCCTGCTCGTCCTCCACGACGACCCCGAGCGCGAGTTCGACTACACGAGCGGGGCTGAGCAGGCGCTCGAGCGAGCGGACGCCGAGGGCTGGACGGTCGTAAGCATCAAGAACGACTGGGCTACCGTCTTCTAGCTGCAGACCGAAGTATCCGCACTGCCCGTCTGCGAGGGCTGATCGCTGCTGCAGTCTCACCGGGCACCGTGGGTGCGCTCAGATGGCTGCAACTCCGTCGCCGTCGCGATCCCGGCGCCTCACGATGACCAGCGTGTCGACGCTGAGCGCAAAGATCCAGGCGGGAAAGAGCAGGCCGACCCAGCCGTTGAAGAACACGGCGACGATGAGCAGCACCGAGATGATCGAGCCGCTGACGGCCAGCCAGCGGGGCGCTGCGCCGGTGCGCAGGAGGATGACCGAGGCTGCGGTCGTGAACACGCCCGCCATCTGCAGGCTGCCGTCAAGGAGCTGGTTGCAGATGTTCCGGCCGGCCCGCCACCAGTCCGGGACCGAGGCGGCGGCGCCGAAGGTCTGCGGGCCCGGTTGCAGGCTCAGGACGAGTCCAGTCGCGATCGCCTCTGCCGAGAGCAGCATCGCGACGAAGAGCAGGCCGCTGCCCAGAAAGACGGTCTGGAAGAAGCGATCCTCACGGTCGCCGACCCGATCGCGCACAACGCCGACGAACCAGAGGAAGGCCACCCCGGCGAAGGGCACCACCGAGAGCGCGACGAGCAGGATCTCCCGCTGCGGCGACGTCATCAGAAGGTCGACGGAGTCGGCGGGATGCGCCGGCAGCGCGAGATAGATCGTCACGAGCGAAACCGTCGAGAGAAAAGCGAACACGATCCCCGCGTACGCTGCGGACCGGGGCGTCCGCAAGGAGCGGTTCTCCAACCTCACCGCGGTGACGGATGTGCCTCGCGAGCTGGGCATTCCCGGCACGAGCTTAGGCTCACAGGTGCGAGCGTGCACTGGGAACCGCGCCCACACCGGCGCTCCCGGCTCGTCGTACGCTGCACGACTCCGGCGAAGCCGACCTGGTCGAGGCCTTCGCGGGGCCCAAGCGTCGGTTTACCGGCGAGGTCGTGCCGCGACGGCGAGACCAGTGAAGCCGTGCCGACGACTCGGCCGGGCGTGGACACTCCGCTGTGGAGCGCGGATAATCGCCGGGTGGAAGGCAGTCCCAGGCGGCGCACGCTCGACGAGTTGCTCGCCGACGCGCGCGCCAGGATCGAGCGATATACCCCCGAGGATGCGCACGCCGCGGCAAGGCGTGGCGTGCTCATCGTCGACATCCGCTCCGACACAGATCGACGACGGGACGGGATCGTTCCCGGCTCGGTGCACATCCCGCGCACCGCGCTCGAGTGGCGAGCCGATCCCCGCGGTTCGCTTCGGAACCCGCATCTCGGTGGCCTCGACGAGCCGCTGATCCTCCTCTGCGATCACGGCTGCTCCACGATCCTCGCGGCCGCGACGCTGGCCGAGCTCGGCTACGTCCGGGTGGGCGACGTTATCGGGGGCTACGAGGCCTGGCGCTTGGCCGGTCTACCGACCTGCAGTGCGCCCCGGCGAAGGCGAACTCCCGGTGAAGCGGCAGGGATGAGGTCTCCTGACGGCACGGTTACATAGAGCATTCCGGCTCTTTCGCCGGCATAGGCCCCGCGCGACGCGCACCGATCGACGGCTCTTCCCGCTACTTCTGCCAGGCAGACTTCTTCGGCGCCTTCACGGGCTTGAAGTCGCTGCCGCCCGCCGCGATGCCGTCGCCATTGCACTTCTTGCACCAGACGCCCTTCTCGTGAGGCCCGCGGCAGGAGATCGAGAAGAGGTCGTGCTTGCTCATGTGGTCACTATCACAGGCGTTCCGGACGAGCCGGCGACGAGCCCGGCTACATGCGGAAGATGCCGAACGTCGTCTCGCCCACCGGCGCGTTCGCGGCAGTGGCGAGGCCGAGCGCGAGAACGCGGCGTGTGTCGAGCGGGTCGATGATGCCGTCGTCCCAAAGCCGCGCCGTCGAGAAGTACGGGCTGCCCTCCCGCTCGTAGATGACCCGGATCTCGTCCGGATCTGCGTTCCCGACCATCGACAGCACCGTTGCCGCCTGCTCGCCGCCCATCACCGAGATGCGCGCGTTCGGCCACATCCAGAGCTGCCGCGGCCCGTAGGCGCGGCCGCACATCGCGTAGTTGCCCGCCCCGAAGCTGCCGCCCGTGACGACCGTGAACTTCGGCACCTCCGCGCACGCGACGGCGGTCACGAGCTTGGCGCCGTCGCGGGCGATGCCCGCCGCCTCGTACTCCTTCCCGACCATGAAGCCGGTGATGTTCTGCAGGAAGACGAGCGGGATGCGGCGCTTCGCGGCCAGCTCGACGAAGTGGGCCCCCTTCTGGGCCGACTCGGCGAAGAGGATGCCCCGGTTCGCCAGGATGCCGACCGGGTAGCCCTCGATGTGGGCGAAGCCGCACACGAGGGTGTCGCCGTAGAGCTGCTTGAACTCCGCGAAGCGGGAGCCGTCGACGATTCGCGCGATCACCTCGAGCGGGTCGAGCTCGTGCCGGAAATCCTCGGGCACGACGCCGTAGAGGCCGGCCGGATCGACGACGGGCGGCTCCGCCGGCGCGAGCTGCCACGGGCACGGTGCCGGGTCGCCGAGGTGCCGGACGATCTGACGCGCGAGCGCGAGCGCGTGCTCGTCGGAGGTGGCGTAATGGTCGGCGACGCCCGAGCGGCGGGTGTGGACGTCGGCGCCGCCGAGCTCCTCCGCCGTCACGTCCTGCCCGGTGGCCGCCTTCACGAGCGGCGGACCGCCGATGAAGATCGTGCCTGTCCCGGCCACGATCACGGTCTCGTCCGACATGGCAGGCACGTAGGCGCCGCCGGCCGTGCAGGAGCCCATCACGACGGCGATCTGGGCGATCCCCTGCGCGGACATACGCGCCTGGTTGAAGAAGATCCGGCCGAAGTGCTCGCGGTCCGGGAAGACGTCGGCCTGCAGCGGCAGGAAGGCGCCACCGGAGTCGACGAGGTAGATGCACGGGAGCTGGTTCTGCTCCGCGACCTCCTGCGCCCGCAGGTGCTTCTTCACGGTGAGCGGGAAGTAGGAGCCACCCTTCACGGTCGCATCGTTCGCGACGATCATGCAGTGCCGTCCCTCGACGACGCCGATGCCGGTGACGATCCCCGCCGACGGCGCCCCGCCGTCGTAGAGATCCCAGGCGGCGAGGGCGTTCAGCTCCAGGAAGGCGCTCTCCGGGTCGACGAGGAGGTCGATCCGCTCCCGTGCCGTCAGCTTGCCGCGGGAGCGGTGCCGCTCGACCGCGCCCTCGCCGCCGCCGCTCGCCACCAGGTGGGTACGCTCGCGCAGCTCGGCCACGAGTGTCTCCATGCGGACGCGACGCCGCTCGAACGCGTCGTCGCGCGCGACCATGCTCGTGAGCGTCGTCACGGCGACCACTCCAGCTCGACGAGGACCGCTCCACCGGCAACCCGGTCGCCGGCGGCGACGTGGACGGCAGCCACGGTCCCGTCGAAGGGGGCCGTGACGGGAAGCTCCATCTTCATCGCCTCGAGCACGACCAGATGTTGACGGGCCGAGACGACGTCGCCGGGAACGACGCGGACGCTCGCCACGGTGCCGGGCATGGGCGAGACGACGCTGCCGCCGCCCTCACCCGCGTGAACGTGGGCTGCAACGTCGACGTCGGGTCGTGCCTGGAGCGGCGGCGAGGGCAGGTTGAGCCGCCAGGCAGTCGAGAACGGGCCCTCGGGCAGCCGGTGCGGCGGCGCCGAGAGCGGTGGGTAGTCGGTGAGGAAGGACGTCGACACGGCACCCGCGCGGAAGGCCGGGTGCGCGACGAGCCAGCGCAGGAAGGGGAGGTTCGTGACGACACCTTCGACGACGGCCAACCCGAGCGCGTGCGCCAGCCGGTCGAGCGCCTCCGTACGATCGGCGCCGTGGGCGATCAGCTTGGCGATCATCGGGTCGTACGCCACGCCGACCTCGTCGCCCTCGGTGACGCCCGCGTCGATGCGGACGCCGCCGGGGAAGGCGAGCCGGCTGAGCGTGCCCTCCTGCGGTAGGAACGAGCGCGGATCCTCCGCGTAGAGCCGGGCCTCGACGGCGTGGCCGTGTGACTTGACCGTGAGATCGAGAGCCATGCCGTCCGCCACCCGCAGCTGCAGCTCGACGAGGTCGAGCCCCGTGACCGCCTCCGTGACCGGGTGCTCGACCTGGATGCGGCCGTTCAGCTCGAGGAAGAAGAACTCGGCGCCGGCCACGAGGAACTCGGCAGTGCCCGCGCTGCGGTACCCGATCGCGTCGGCGAAGGTGACCGCCGCCGCCAGGATGCGGGCGCCGAGCTCGTCGTCGAGGCCCGGCGGGGGAGACTCCTCGATCACCTTCTGGTGGCGGCGTTGCACCGAGCAGTCCCGCAGCCCGAGTGCGACCGCCCCGCGGTCGTCGGCGATGAGCTGCACCTCGACGTGCCGCGGCCGTTCGAGGTAGTGCTCGCAGAAGACCCTGCCGTCGCCGAACGCGGTCTCCGCCTCCCGCTCCGCCGCAGCAAGCGCCTCCTCGAGCGAGAAGGGATCTCGGACGACGCGCATGCCGCGCCCGCCGCCGCCTGCGGCGGCCTTGACGAGCAGCGGAAAACCGATCTCGGCCGCGTCGCCCTGCGCCGGCGTCGGCACGCCGGCCTCCGCGGCGATGCGCTTCGCCTCGAGCTTGTCGCCGCCGCGGCGAAGCGCGTGCGCGGGAGGCCCGATCCAGATCAGGCCGGCCGAGGCGACCGCCTCGGCGAAGCCCGCGCTCTCGGCGAGGAACCCGTAGCCGGGGTGGACGGCGTCGGCCCCGGCCTCCAGGGCGGCACGCACGATCGCGGCTGCGTCGAGGTAGGAGCCGATCTCGGCGAGGACGTCGGCCGAGCGGGCGTGGAGCGCCCCGCGGTCGTCGGAGGCGACGACGGCGACCGTCTCGATGCCGAGGCGGCGGCAGGTGCGGAAGACACGCAGCGCGATCTCGCCGCGGTTCGCGACCAGCACGCGGGAGATGTTCACGAGGGCGGCCATTAAGAAAATATACCGGACAGTCGGTATAGTCTTCACCAGGATGGACTTCGACCTCGAGGACGGGCACCTCCTCCTGCGCGACACCGTGCGGCAGTTCGCCCTCGAGCGCGTGGCGCCGGTCGCGGAGGAGCTCGACCGCGAGAAGCGGTTCCCGTACGAGCTCGTCGTGGAGCTCGGCGAGCTCGGCCTGATGGGGATGACGATCCCGGAGGAGTACGGCGGCGGCGGCGCCGACACGGTCTCGTACGCGATCGCTATCGAGGAGCTGGCCCGGATCGACTCATCCGTCGCGATCACGGTCGCCGCGCACCACTCGCTCGGAACCCTCCCGATCTACCTGTTCGGCAGCGAGAGCCAGAAGCGGGAATGGCTTCCCGAGCTGGCGGCCGGACGGCGGCTCGCCGCCTTCGGGCTGACCGAGCCGGGGGCCGGCTCGGACGCAGGGGCGGCGCGCACGACGGCCCGGCTCGAGGACGGCGTGTGGGTGATCGACGGCTCGAAGATCTTCATCACGAACGCCGGCACCGACATCACCTGGGGCGTCACCATCACCGCCGTCACGGGCGAGGGCGAGATCTCCAACATCGTGGTCCCGAACGGCACCTCCGGCTATTCGATCTCGGCGCCGATGCAGAAGCTCGGCTGGCGCGCGTCGGATACCCGCGAGCTGTCGTTCCAGGGTGTACGCGTCCCGGAGGAGAACCTCCTCGGAGCCCGGGGGGAGGGCTTCCACCAGTTCCTGCGCGTCCTCGACGGCGGGCGCATCTCGGTCGGCGCCATGGCCCTGGGGCTGGCGCAGGGCGCCTACGACCTCGCGTTCGCCCACGCGAAGGAGCGCCGCCAGTTCGGGCAGCCGATCGCGAAGTTCCAGTCGGTGCAGGCGATGCTCGTCGACCTGGCGACCGAGCTCGAAGCCGCCCGCCACCTCGTCTACCGCGCCGCGTGGGAGAAGGATCAGGGCCGCGAGTTCGCCCGGACAGCCGCGATGGCGAAGCTCTACTCCGGCGAGCTCTCGAACAGGGCCGTCAACTGGGCCCTCCAGATCCACGGCGGCTACGGGTTCATGGACGAGTACCCGATCTCGCGCCTGTACCGCGACCAGAAGGTGCTCGAGATCGGCGAGGGCACGAACGAGATCCAGCGGATGGTGATTGGGAGGCACCTTGGGCTCTAGCCTCGTCGAACCCGGGCGACCGACTGAAGCCGGTCAGCGCCGCCGGAGCCGGGCGAAGTACGAGCAGCGCCGCCGTGAGGTCGTCAACACCGCCGCCCGGCTGTTCGCCGAGCGTGGCTACCACAACACCTCGATCGACGATCTCGTCGAGGCGACGGGGCTCCAACGCGGAGGGCTCTACCACTACATCGACAGCAAGCAGCATCTGCTGCTGCTCACGCACGAGGAGCTGATAACCCCGCTGCTCGTGCGGGCTGAGGCGATCGTCGCCGCCGACGCGCCGGCGGACGCAAAGCTGCGCGAGCTCATGCGTGCCTGGGTGACGCACGTCGCCACCCATCGCGACCACATGGTCGTCTTCAGCGAGGAGCGGCGCCTGATCGAATCCGATCCCGCCTGGGTCGGCGTGCGCGCCGCCCGGGAGCGGTTCCAGTCGCTGCTCGAGGGCGTGCTCGACCTGGGCGCCCGTGCAGGGACATTCTCGATCGGCGACCCCGACATGGTCCGGCTGTCGATTCTCGGGATCGTCAACTACATGCCACAGTGGCTCGACCCGGAGGGCAGGCTGAAGCCCGCGGAGATCGCCGACCGCTGCTGCGACGTCCTGCTGAGAGGGCTGCTGCCGCGCTAGCTAGGTTTCCGCCATGACCGGGAACGAGAAGGAGCCACCACTGACGCCGGGGCAACAGCGACAGCTCGCGGTCGACCTGTTCAACCACGTCTGGACGCTGATGGGCCTCCCGCAGCGCTCGTCCGAGCAGGACGACGAGATGATCCACGCCGCGCACGCCTCGCGCTACCACTGGGGCGAGGTCGGCGACGCGTCCAACCTGGGTCGCGGCGAGTGGCAGGTTTCGCGCGTCTACGCGGTTCTCGGCCGCGGCGAGCCTGCCCTCTTCCACGCAACTCGCTGCCTGGCGCACGTCCAGTCGGGCGAGGGCATGGCGGACTGGGACCTGCCGTTCGCCTACGAGGCCCTCGCGCGGGCGTGCGCGGTCGCCGGAGACGGTGAGGAATCGTCGCGCTACCAGCGGCTCGCCCGGGAGGCGGGAGCGGCGATCGCCGATCCCGAGGACAGGGAGCACCTGCTCTCGGAGCTCGACACGCTGCCGGCCCGCCCGATCGGCTGAACGGCGAGGCCAGCGAGTACGATTCGATCATGAGCAGCCTCGAGCAGGTCACCCAGCAGCCGGTCGCCGTCAGCCGCGACCGCTCACGTGCGATCTTCGGCCAGACGATGGGCCTCGTCGCCCTCACCTGCCTCGTCGCCGGCATCGGCGCCTACCTCGGCCGCAACATCTCCCACGGGTGGGGCATCGTCGCCTTCATCGGCGCGATCGCCTGCATCATCGGGCTCAATGCTGCAGTGCAGCGCTCGGAGCAGCTTGCGATCGGCCTGCTCTTCGGCCTCGGCGCGTTCCTGGGCATCGGCGCCGCACCGGCGCTCGCCTACTATGCGTCCGTCCAGCCGCAGGCGCTCTGGCAGGCAGCCGGGGCCACGGCCCTCTTCATCGCCGGCTTTGGCGCCTTCGGGTACGCAACCCGCCGTGACCTCTCGGTCGTCGGCCGCATCTCGTTCTTCGCGCTGCTCGGCCTGATCGTGTTCGGCCTCGTGATGATCTTCGTCTCGATTCCCGGCGGCAACGTGATCTACGCGGTGATCGGTCTCGTGATCTTCGCCGGCTACACGATGTACGATTTCCAGCGGCTCCGGCGGGCGCGGCAGATCGAGTCGGCGCCGCTGCTCGCCGCCTCGATCTTCCTCGACATCTTCAACGTCTTCATGCTCCTGCTGTCGCTGTTCGGCGGCGGACGCAGCTAGGGCGGACACGACGCCGCGCGGCCCCTCGCTCGCCTTCTGCCGGGCCGACTTCGCGAGCGGCACGCTCGACGGCGTCGTCCACGTCGTGGGTGACACGGCGATCACGCTGGCCCACGAGTCCGCGCCCGGCACGTGGACGGGTCCGTGGCTCCGGCCCGGGTTTGCGGTGGCGGAAGTGATCCCGTCGTGGAGCGCCGACACGCCGCCCGGCTCCCACGTCGAGGTCGAGCTCCAGGGCCAGACCCACGTCGGCTTCGAGACGGGCTGGTACACGGTCGCGCGCTGGGCGCACGACGACGGCGAGATCCGGAGGACGTCGGTCGCAGGGCAGGCCGACGAGCTGGGCCGGGTCGACACGGACGTCCTCCACGCCGCCACCGGTCTCGACGCCTACCGACTGCGCCTGAACCTGGACCCGGGCCACGGCGGTGCCCCGGCCGTGCGGGCAGCCTCCTCGCTCGCCGCCTCCGCCGGAGAGGCCTGTGTCGCGCCGAGCGCTCCTCTGCAGCCAGAGGCCGTCGAGCTCGCAGTGCCGGCCTTCTCGCAGGCGATCCACGCAGGCGAGTACCCGGAGCTCGACAACGGCGGCGCCTCGTGGTGCAGCCCGACGTCGACCGCGATGATCGTCACCTTCTGGGGAACGGGCCCGGCGGCCGCCGACTACGCGTGGGTCGACCCGGCCTTCGCCGACCCCTGGGTCGCTCACGCCGCCCGGCACACCTACGACGCGGCCTACGGCGGGTGCGGCAACTGGCCCTTCAACACGGCCTACGCTGCGGGGTTCGGCCTGGACGCGTTCGTCACGCGGCTGCGGTCCCTACGCGAGGCCGAGCTCTTCCTGCGGGCAGGGATCCCCCTCGCAGCCTCGATCGCGGCCGACCCCGGCGACCTCGACGGCTACCCGCATGCCCACGGCACCGCCGGCCACCTCGTCGTGCTCGCGGGCCTGACGCCGGAGGGCGACCCGATCGTCAACGACCCCGCTGCCCCCTCGAACGGCGAGGTGCGTCGTGTCTATGACAGAGCCCAGTTCGAACGTGCTTGGCTCGGCGGCTCCGGCGGGGTCGTCTACGTGATCAGGGCGCCCGACGTCGACCTTCCGCCGTCGCCCGGCAACTGGTAGTCGGCCCGGCTCATCGGACGGCGAGCGTTGCCACCATCCCGCGTCGGCGGTGGTCGGCGAGCGTGCACCACAGCGTGTACCGGCCGGCGCCCAGCTTCACGTCGAGCTCACCGACGGCTCCGGGATGCACGATCCTCGTGCGGTACGTGTGCCCGCCGCCGATGCGGCGAACTGCCAGATCGTGGTCGTCCTCACCGTAGTTGACGAGTTGCAGGATCACGGGCCCCTTGCGAACCGCTGTCCTTGACGCCGCAAAGCTGAACTCGGCGGCGGACACCTGCACCCGGGCGGGAGCAGGCTGCGCCGACACCGTCTGGGGCGCCTGCAGGATCATCGCGACGGCCAGGAGGAGCCCACCTCTCACCGGAGGATCTTCGGCCGCGCAAACGCACGGGCCCCGGGGATGATCCCGTCTGCGTCCGTCGAGAGCCAGTCCTCGAGGATCGCCGCGTAGAGGCCCCGGAAGTCCGACGTCGCCCGAAGGTTGCCGTTCTCGTCCAGCTTCGACAGGCCGGGGAACTCGCCGATCATCGTCCCCGCCACGCGTGAGCCGATCAGGAAGCCCGTGCCTGCCGCACCGTGGTCGGTGCCGCCCGAGCCGTTCTCCTTGGCGCGCCGGCCGAACTCCGACCACACGTGTACCAGCACGCGGTCGGCGAGCCCTCGAGCCTCGAGGTCGCGCTGAAAGGCGAGGAGGGAGGTGGCGGTGAGGGCGAGCCCGTCCGTCAGATCCTTCGCCTGATCGTCGTGGGTGTCGTAGTGCCCCGGAGCGGAGAGCGCCACGACCCGAAGCGGGAGGCCTGCGGAGAGCATTGCTGCGAGCCCGGCCAGACGCCGCGGGAAGCGGTCGTCGCCGCCTGGATAGGGCACAGGGCTTGTGAATGCGGGCTGGTTGTCCTTCGGTCGGAACGGCGTCAGCTGCCGATAGAGCTGCGACGACTGGCGCAACGCGTCCGTGGCCTGTCGCAGGCCGGCGTCGCCCTGAGGCGAGAGCGACCCGAGCCTGCCGATCGTGTCGATCATGCGATCGCCCACGTCTCCCCAGACGCCGCGGGCCCAGAAGTCGTAGCGATCCGGTGCATCGACCGCCGCCACCGGCATCTTCGATGTCGCCAGCGAGGGCTGGAGGCTCCAGTCGAGAGACAGGCCCTGGAGCGGATTGTCGGGCTTGCCGACCCGGTCGAGGTAGCGGCCCAACCACCCCGTCGCGAGCCTCTCGTCGGCGGCACCGACCTCCCAGAAGTGGCGCGACGTGAAATGCGACTGGTTCGGGTGGTCGTAGCCGACTCCCGGCAACACGCTCACCTTGCCCTCGGCGTGGAGCTGGGCGAGCGGGGCCAGCGACGGATGCCACATCAGGCCGGGGTCTTCCGCGAACGGCGTTCCCGCCGTCGGATCGAGCGCGAGGCGCGGTCTCAGGGAGCGGTACAGCGGATCCTGCACGGGTGCGAGCAGCGAGAGCGCGTCCGCGCCTCCGTCGAGGAAGACCGACACGATCACCTGCTGGCTGCCTCCTGTAGCCGCCGCTGCGCTCGCGATGCCCTCGTCGAGAAGCCGCGGGCCGAGCGCGCTGCCGCCGTAGACGGCGAGCGCGAGCCCGAGGCTGCGGGCGACGAACGTCCGGCGGTCGAGCCCGGTTCCGGCCGGTGTCGGCATGCCGCTCTCGATTGCCGGCAGGCCGTTGCCCGCGCGGGCGATGCCTTGACGGAGGATTTCCGCCCGGGAGTGCTCGTTGCAGCAGGCCATCCGCGCTCCTCCTCAGCAGGTCTGCAGGTCGGGGGATACCGCCAGCAGCTGGCGGACGGCGTTCGCCACGAGTGGCGGGTAGGCGTCGGCCTTCCAGCCGCTCGCCGTCTGGAGCGAGGCGCGAGCGAACGCTCGGAGCTCCGTGCGCGTCTCCTCCCGAATCGTGGGGTTGCCGAGCAGCGCGAGCGCGCCCTGGACGATCTTGTCCGGGTCGCCCGAGATCTTCGGCGGCTTCTTGCCCTTCTTCTGCTCGAGGGTGAACGGCGCGAGTGCCTGGTTCGCGATCGACCAGCGGCCACGGAACGTGTTCGTGTCCAGCCAACGGCTGTCGTCCCAGCCTGCCACGTTCGGGGGGTAGAAGAGCCGCTGGCCGGCGCCTTCCGAGAGCCAGACCCACGCCGTCGTGTCGATGCCACGGCCGAGGCCGCGAAGCAGCCCGGCGATGTAGACAACGGGAGGCTTCACCATGCGGCCCCCGGTGTACAGGGCCGGATGGCGCAGGATCGCCTCGAGCACGGGCCGAACCTCGAAGCCCCCGTCGCGGTAGAGCGTCTCGAGCGCGGCACGCGTCTGCGCGTCGGGCGGATCCGGCACGAAGTAGCTCCACAGCTTGGTGACGAAGAACGGGGCGTGCCTGGGGTGGTGCAAGGTGAGGTCAACCGAGTCGCGCCACGAGAACGTGCCGGTCTTGCCGAAGATGACCTTGGCGCCGGGATCGTGGCGAGAGGCGTCGAAGCGAAAATCCGTCTGTCCTTTCCCACGCTTCCAGGTGCTCGTCCAACCCGTCAGCGCACGAGCCTGCTCGCGGACGTCGCGCTCGGTGTACCCGTTGCCCTCTCCGAGCGTGAACAGCTCCATCAGCTCGCGTCCGTAGTTCTCGTTCGGAGCGCCCTTGCGGTTGTCGATGCCCGAGAGCCAGATCAGCATGGCCGGGTTGGCGGTGATCGAGACGAGCATCTTGCGGAAGCTGCCGAGCGAGTAGCGCCTCAGCAGACGGTTCTGGGCCAGCATCAGCTTCTGGGAGCCGACACCGGAGTTCGAGGTCGCGAACCAGTCGTGGTAGTTGAGCGTCATCCGCTCCACGAGCGGGCGGCTCGTTCGAACCATGCGGTCGAGCCACCAGAGGTGGTCGTGCCCGTAGGCGTCGGCGGGCGCCAGCGGTCGGCCCTTGTCGTCGTGCGGCGACGGGCCGATCCACTTCTCGCCGGGTGGCCGGGTGAGGGACCGCACGGCTCCGTCGAGGCCGAGCTTTGCGAGTCGCGCCGCCTCGCCGCGCCGCGGGCCGAAGCCGGCGCGCCAGAGGAGGCGCTCGGCCTGCTGCGTGCCGAACGGGCCGTCGTATCGCGGGCTGCCGGTCATTGCCGCTCTCTATCGGCCGGTTCCGGGGATTCCTTCACCCGCGAACGAGGAAGGTCGCATGCATGCCTCTCTGGCGGTGCCCCGCGATCGAGCACCACAACAGGTAGCGGCCGGGCTTGAGCTTGAGCGTCCGGTCTGCGCGCTGCCGAGGGCTGAGCTGCTTGAAGCGGATCGGCTTGACACCCGGCTTGCTCGACTGCACGACGAGGTCGTGAGTATCCATCCCGAAGTTGACGAGCTCGAGGCTGACGCTGCCCGCCGGGACGCTCTGGCGTGACAGGGTCAGCGTGTACTCCTTCTCGACGACCTGGACGAACGACTCGCCCTCGTTGCCGGCGGTCGCCGGAACGGCCGCGACCGCGGCGACGGCGCAGGCCAGGACGACGAGCGCGAGGAGATGCCGCTTCATCACGCAACGAGCCTTGGTCGCGGCATCGAGCGTGCGTCGGGAAGGACGCGTGCTGCGTCGACGTCGAACCATTGCTCGGCCAGCGACGCATAGACCGAGCGGAAGTCGACCGTGGCCTTCAGGTTCCCATCGCCGTCGAGACCCTTTGTGAGACCCGGGAACTCGCCCACCATGTGCTGGCGAACCTTCGTGCCCATCAGGAACGCCACGCCGGCGGCTCCGTGGTCGGTGCCGTTGGACTCGTTCTGCTGAGCGCGCCGTCCGAACTCGCTCCAGACGAGCGTCAGCACGCGGCCCGCCACGCCGCGCCGCTCGAGGTCGGCCTGGAAGGCTGCAAGGCCCTCGGCGATCTGAGTGGCGCCGTCCTGGAGGGGCCCCTGCTGGTCGGCGTGCGTGTCGTACGAGCCCGGGCCAGTCAGCGCGGCGGCGCGGATCGGGAAGTTCGCGTCGAGCAGCGCAGCGAGGCCGCTGAGCCGGCGGCCAAAGTCGGTTTCGGGGTACTTGGCCTTCGGGTTGATGTGCACCTGCCCGTCCTTGCCGACGAAACGGCCCAGCTGGCGGTGGAGCGCGTGGGACTGCTCGATCGTCTTGCCGGCGAGGGCGAGCACGGGATCCGGGTCGGCGGAGGCCGCTCCGAGTGAGCCGATCGCCTCCTCCAGTAGCTCGCCTGGCACGTCCCAGACGTTGTGCGAGTCGAACCCGTAGTCGGCCGGGCTCGAGAGCGTTGCCACGGGGACGCGAGCCGTCGCGAGAGAGGGGAGGAGGGCGCCGTCGAGCGAGAGGCCCTGCATCGCGTTCTCGTTGTCGCCGACGACGTCGAGCAGTCGCCCGAGCCACCCCGTACCCGACTGCGGGTCGAGCGCTCCGACCTCCCAGAAGTGCCGCGACGTGAAGTGTGACTGGTCGGGGTGCGAGTAGCCGATCGCCGGGAACACCGTCAGACGGCCCCGTGCGTGCAGCCGCGCGAGCGGCGCGAGCGACGGATGCCAGTGCAACCTCCTGTCCGAGCTGAACACGGGGCCGTCGCCGGGCTTGAAGGCCAGCGTCGAACGAAGCTTCCGGTACCGCGGGTCGCCGATCGGGTAGAGGAGCGAGAGCGCGTCCCAGCCGCCGGGCGCGAAGACGGAGACGAGGACGCGGCGGCCGGCACCCCCGGTCGCCGCGGCGCGCGCGATTCCCTCGTCGAGAATGCGGGGCCCGAGCGCTGACGCTCCGTAGACGGTCAGCGCGGCGCCGAGCGTGCGAGAGAGGAACCGGCGGCGGTCCAGGCCGGTGCCGGCGGGCGCCGGCATGCCGGGCTCGATCGCGGGGAGGCCCTGCCCGGCCTCGGCGACGGCGCGGCGCAGGAGTGTCGAGCGCGAGAACTCGTCGCAATGATGGCGCGCGAAGGCTCCGCTCATGCCGTCTGCATCTCCGGAGAGGCGGCGACGAGGTGTCGGAGCGCGTTGAGGATCATCGGCGGGAACTTCTTCTGCCGGTCGTCGTCGGCGGTAGTGGTGGCCATCGCCTTGCGGGCGTAGGCGAGGAGTGACCGGCGCGTGGCGTCGGAGAGCCTGACCCCCCAGAACGAGACCGCCCGGTCGACGAGCTTGTCCGGGTCCATCGGCACGGTTCCCCGCTTCGTGTGGTCGGGCTGATAGGAGTGCTTGCGCAGGACCCGCTCCGCCATCTGCCAGCGGGCGTGGAACGTGGAGGTGTCCAGCCAGCGATCGTCGTTCCAGCCGGAGACGTTCGGCGGGTAGAAGAGCAGCTGGCCCGCCTGGATCGAGAGCCAGATCCAGTCCTCGGTCGAGATGCGATCGCCGAGCGTCCGCAGCATGCCGGCGAGGTAGACGGCCGGAGGCTTCACCATGCGCGGCCCGTCGTACAGGAGGGGGTGCTTGAGGATCGCCGCGAGGACCTGGCGCGTCGAGTAGCCCGACTGCACGTAGAGCTCCTCGAGCGCCGCCTGCGTCTCGTCGTCGGCGGGCTCGGGGATGAAGTAACTCCACAGCTTGCGGGTGAAGAACGTCCTGTGGGCTGGGTGCTCGATCGCGAGCTGGACGGCCTGCTTCCAGTTGAAAGGGCCCGCCTTCCCGAAGATCACCTTCATGGCGTCGTCGTGACGGTTGCGGTCGAACCGGAACTTGATCCAGCCGTACCCGTTCCGATACGTGGCCGTGAACCCCGTGAGCGCGCGCGCCTGCTCGCGGACGTCTCGCTCGGTGGACCCGGAGCCGTGGCCGAGCGTGAACAGCTCCATCATCTCGCGGCCGTAGTTCTCGTTGGGCGCTCCCTTCTCGCTCTCGAGCCCGTTCAGGTAGAGGAGCATCGCGGGGTTCTCGGTCACCCGCGTGACGAGCCCCGGGAATGAGCCGAGCCCGGCGCGGCGGAACATGTTGTTTTGCCGGATCATCAGCCGCTGTGAGCCGACCGTCTCGTTGGACGTCGCGAACCAGTCGTGCCAGACGAGCGTCATCCGCTCGGTCAGCGGTCGGCTCGTCCGCACCATCCGGTCGAGCCACCACAGGTGGTCGTGGCCGAACTTGTCCAGCGGGAAGAGGCGGTGGCCGTCGATCTGGGGCGGCTTGCCGACCAGGTTGTCGGGACCGGTCGTGAGAAGTCGTCCCACGGCACCCTCGAGACCCCGTGCCGCCAGCGCCCGCTCCTCGCCTGGCCGAGGCCCGAATCCCGCGCGCCAGAGGAGTCGCTCGGCCTGCGGCGGGCCGAACGGTCCCGAGTAGACCGGCAGCGGCATGCGTGACTCGTCGGCATCCCGGGAGGGGCAGCGGTATCGCTTGGACGAGGGAACCGTGGGCGAGATCGCGGCGCCGTGCACCTGCCCCGAGGAGCCCCTCGACAAGCGTCTATCCTGTCCCTCGGTGCGAGCAATCCTCCCCGACGAGTCGATCCTCGAGCTGCCGGACGGTGCCACCGGTCTCGAGGCAGCACGTGCGATCGGGCCCAGGCTGGCCGAGCAAGCGGTGCTGGTCAAGGCGGACGGCGTGCCGCAGGACCTGCGCCTGCCGCTCCCCGACGGCGCAAAGCTCCAGATTCTGACGACGCGCGACACAAGCGATCCCGACGTGCTCGCCGTCCTGCGCCATTCGGCCGCCCACCTGCTCGCCGAGGCCGTGCGGAGGCTCCACCCCGGGGTCAAGGTGGCGATCGGGCCTCCGATCGAGAGCGGCTTCTACTACG
>Ga0302322_100001765_pt1 | contig 18004 bp, 12 predicted proteins | sample Fen_T0_2_FD_203757 | JGI IMG/M metagenome (GOLD analysis project Ga0302322, IMG submission 203757) | Peat permafrost microbial communities from Stordalen Mire near Abisko, Sweden - Fen_T0_2 | ecosystem: Environmental > Terrestrial > Soil > Wetlands > Permafrost | place: Sweden: Abisko... | reverse complement strand
GATCTCGTCCTCGCGGGCGGTGGTCATCACAAGGGTGGTTCCGCCTCGCGCCAGCTGGTCGAGGATCGTGCCCAGCTCAGCGCGGAAGTCCACGTCGAGCCCGCCAAAGGGATCGTCGAGCACGAGGAGGCGCGGGCCGCGCAGCACGGCACGAGCCAAGAGTAATTTGCGAGTCTCGCCGTGAGAAAGTTGCTTCACCCGGCGATGAAGAAGCGGGGACAGCCGAAAAAGGCCAAGGACCTCTTGCCGACGCCGCTCGAATGGCATCGCGTCTTCGGGCTCGGGCAGCACCTCGAAGGGGTTGATGGCCTCCACGCTGTGACGGGTGAGTAGGTCCTCGACGCTGGCGCCGCCCGCGGCCACGCTGGCATTCCAGCGCGCCTGGTGGAATTCGGCGTGTCGCGCGGCCAGGGCGCGCTCTTCCGCGTACGACACCAAGACCACGTGACTGCGCCTGGTGTAGCGCGCGCCGAGCTCGTGCGCGTCCACCAACCCTTCGTCCAGTCGGTGGGTCAGCGTCCCCTGCGCCACGGGAACCCGCCCGGCCAAGGCGGCGGCCAGCAACGATTTTCCGGAACCGTTGGGTCCCACGATGGCCCAGTGTTCGCCAGGATAGATGTCCCAAGTCGTTCCGAGAAACACCAACCGCGCGCCGGCGCGAATGGCTGCATCACGAAACGAGACCAGCGGTGGCGAGCTTGGCTTTTGTGCGAACACCCTGGGTTCCTAGCACGACTTGGCCAAGGGCCCAGGAATGGCGCCAGCGTGGCGCCCGATGGCGGCCAGCCGATCAGAACTGTCGCGCCAACATCATGCCGCCGCCCTGTCCATGTGGCGCAATCCAAGGTAGTGCGAGCACGGGCGACGATGAGGCATGCCCGGCGCCAAGCGGCTCGGTGACGTCGCGCTTGAACGGAAGCAGCTGACTGACAAGCACGCCCGCCACTGGCCCTGCACCAATGGCGATCCATTCCGAGCGAGACAAAGCATTGTGCTCCTGCCCCCGGTAGTGCAGGTAGGGCACGAGCGCGCCGACCCCCGCGCCAACCAGCGCGCCGACGATGACGTCACTGTAGAAGTGCTTGCCGGCGCGCACGCGCAGGTTCGCCGTCGCCGCCGCCAACGTCAGCGTGGCCCCCCACATGATCGCACGCGCCGTCGTGTCGTTGGTTGCCTGCGCAAACAGGTATCCCCCGGCCACCGCCGCCAAGAACGTCGAGCAGGCGTGGCCCGAGAAAAACGACAGACGTGAGTCGCGCCCCTCGCTGTCGGCATAGGCCTGGATCCTTGGATCCTCGCTGTAGGTGTAGGGCCGCGGCCGGCCGACGCTGTATTTGGCCGCGGCGTTGATGAGCATGCCAAGGCCCAGGGTCTCGGCGTAGACCAACGAACGCTTGCCGCTTTCCTCGTTCCATCCCAGCGCCAGCTCGGTGACCAGCGGGGTGCTGAGCCCAACGATGAGCAGGGTGTCGCTGGTCTTCGCCGCCGAGGCCGAGAAATTGTCGCGCACGCGATAGTCGAACGGCAGCAACTCGCGGTTCCAGCGCGCCTTCACGTCGACTGGCAAGAGCGACATGGCACCCGCCAGCGCGAAGGCGCTTGCCGCGATCGCGCCGTCGCGACCGTAGCTGACCTCGATGGCCGGCAACGTGGAAGTTTGGGCGCGCGCCGAAGACGCGGTCAGCACGGTCAAGGTGCAAGCCGCAGCCAAGTGAACTCGCCTAGCGCGAGGTCCGCTGAGTAAGGACACCTCCAGCTAACCCTTCACGTTGATCTGAAGCGCCTTGTTGATGAAATTCTCGATCTTGGCGCCAATCATGGCCGAATTGTCATCCGAAGCTGGCTGCGCGGAGCGCATGCGAACCTCGTTGAGCATGCTCTCGTACTCGGTTTCAAGCTGCTGAATCTTGATGTCAACCGTGGCCACGTCTTCTTGAATGAGCGCGCCGATCTGCAGTCCGGTGCCAAGCCCGACGCCACCCATGGCGGTTCCACCTCCGATCTTCAGGGAGGAAGAGTGGTTGTCGCCCGACGAGGCATAGAGTGACAGCGAACCCGCCACAACGCCGGTCGCGGCGAGGATGCAGTACGAGGCCAAGTCCATCGTTCGACGTCGCGACCGCACTTTGTTCCGTCGTTCCTTGAGCAAATCGAGTTGCTTGCCATAGACCTCTTGCGCCAGCGCCAAGTGGTTGGCGATGCGCGTGTCCCTGGTGCCCGTGGGCAAGAGACTGGCGGCGGTGACGCGCGAGTTGTCCGAAATGACCAGCGAGCTGCGATTGAGGATGGTGTACTCGCTGCCGCAGCCCATCTGCAGACAGGCGGCCAGGAAGATACCAGTGGTGAGCGTTGCAATCGGTTTGGTCGTCATGGATTCGTCTTCCTTATCTTGGAGGGCACATTCTCGCTGTCGTAGTAGCTCATCCAGTCGCGGACAACGTTGTCGACAAGCATGCCAAGCACCGACTGGTCGTTCGAATGCTCGACGGTCTCGGAAACATTGGACTCAGCCCGCCGCACGAAAACGGTCTGTCCAGTCGACTTGTCGACAATGGTAAGAGTGGCCGTGAGTTGGCCGTCTCGATAGTGGCGAACATGGTGCGTCCTCTGCACGATCGCCATGTGCTCGACAGTCACCGTCGCCCGATGCGAGAAGGGTGCTCCCGAGGTGGCCCCTGGTGCTGCGGCCACGGGCAAGCCGCCCGACTCGGCCAGCGAACGGCGCAACCCATCGCGAAGCCAGCGGGCTTCCGAGCGCTCCTTCTGATCGGCCGCGATCTCGATGTCGATTCCAGATTGCCCCGCTTGGGAAGATGGAGCGGCGGGCTTCGGCACCACGGCCGCCTCCTTGGGTGACACCACGCCGGTCTTCTCCAGGACCCAGCGTGCGGCGTCCTCCGGCATCGTCTTCCAGTCGCGCTTGGTCTCCAGGCGGCCGAGCTCCTTCTTCGCCACGACCTCCCCGGCCTTGCCATCGAGAATCGTGGCAAACACGATCAGATCCTCGGCGTCGGCCAGCACACGCGTCTGAAAAACGATTCTCGCGCCGGTCGCGCGGCCGAGCATCTTGATGCAGCCCGCGGATGTGCAGGTCGACAAGTCGGCGGGCAGCGCCGCGCGGGAGCTGGTCGGGATGTCACGCTCGGAAAGCGTGCGAACCAGTCCGTCACGAGCAAGGGCGATGAGCAATCTCTCGGTGAAAACCGCGACTCGGCGATCGAGAAGCCACGGGCTCGGTTCGCTGGGTAGAACGAAAATGGCTGGCGCCAAGGCGGGCTGACTGGTCGGCGCGGCGGATAGGACGCGCGTGGGAAGTGCCACGAGCCCAGCGAAGAGAACCGACAAACCGATACGCCAATAGCGATGAGACGCGTTCATGGAAAGAGCGGATGCCTCGCGCGATTGTACACAAAGGGCCTTGGCACGCGAAGAGAATCCCGCTGTGCGGCAGAGGACGCTCATTGCCCAGAGGGCCGCTGCGCCGACGTGCAATGTCACGAAAGTGTTGAAGGTTAGCCGTCCTCCGGACTAGTCTGGCACCGCGCAGCGCGAGCAATCTGCGCGAACAGCAACCAGGAGAGGTGAAGAATGGTCCGTACCAGCCGCCGCATTCCAGTTCTCGTCAGCACCGGTGCTTTGATGTTCGCTGCCGGTTGTTCCCATTGTCCGCCGCCAGCGCCGGCCCAGCCATGCCCGTGCGCAGTGGCCCATGCACCCGCCCCCGTGCCGGCGCCGATGCCAGCGCCCGCGCCGATGGTGACGCCGCCACCGGCAGCACCGGCTCCTGCATCCAATGTCATCGTAGTGGCCAAGGAGGCCGGCCTGCAGACGCCCGAATGCGCCCTGTGGGACGCCGATCAAGATGTCTACTTCGTCAGCAACATCAACGGCTCTCCGACGGCCGTGGACGGCAACGGGTTCATCTCGAAGATTGGCCCCGACGGCAAGGTCATTGAGCTCAAGTTCATCGAGAGCGGCAAGAAGGGCGCGGAGCTCAACGCGCCCAAGGGCATGGCCATCGCCGGCAACGTCCTCTACGTCGCCGATCTAGACACGGTTCGCAAGTTCGACCGCAAGTCGGGCAAGCCCAGAGGCAAAATCGCCATCAAGGATGCGGTCTTCCTCAATGCCCTGACCGTCTCGCCCGACGGCAAGGTGATGTACGTCTCAGACAGCGCGGTCAAGATCAACGGCAACTTCTCCGGCACCGGCGCCGATGCCATCTACGAGATCGACCTCAAGAAGCGCTCCGTGAAACCCCTTGTTCAAGACAAGGCCCTGCACTGGCCGAATGGCTTGCTCGCGGATGCGACGGGCGTCTGGTCGGTTTCCCTAGGCGCCAACGAGCTCGTTCACGTCAGCTACAAGGGCGAGCTCGGCGCAGTCACCAAGCTGCCCAAGGGCAGCCTCGACGGCATCGTGAAGCTCGCCGACAACTCCTTGCTGATTTCGAGCTGGGAGGCGTCCGCGGTCTATCGCGGTCTGCCCGGCGGTGAATTCAAGGAGATCATTTCCGGTGTGACCTCGCCCGCGGCCATCGGCCTCGATAGCAAACGACACGCGGTCCTGATCCCCGTTTTCATGGGTTCGACTTTCGAGGCGCACGTTCTACCCGTGCTACCGCTGCTCGACGCACCCACGCCGCCGCCCGCGCCCGCTGCAAAGCCCGCCGTCGCGCCTGTCCCGGCCCCAGCGCCTGCCGCCGCACCGGCTCCTGCCAAGTCGGCAGCGCCCGCTCCAGCGGCGGCTCCAGCCGCACGGCCAGCGACGCCTCCGCCAGCGGCGGCACCGGTCTCCGCGCCACAGCCAGCCCGGCCAGTAACGCCTCCTGCGGCGGCCGCTCCCGCTCCTGCACCTGCAACGTCCCCGGCTCCAGCCGCTGCTCCGGTCCCGGCCGCGGCACCGGTTCCGGCTGCGGCACCGGCTCCGGCCCCAGCGCCCTCGGGTCCGCGCGCTGCCCGCTGGCAGTAGGCCACGCGAATCCTGTGCGACCTTCAGTCTGTCTAGCGAGGTCATGCTGAAGGTCGCCGCCACCCCACCCTTCCGACCGTCGCATCGGCGAAGAGCAGCCGCGCTCCCGGCGCTGGCCCTCGCCTTCCTGGCCATGACGTGCCGTCGGAACGCGAACCAACCGCGCGTTTTGCCAGACAAGGCCGACCTGGCGGCCCTGCAGGCCATCTACGGGGAAGCGCTTTACTCTCAGGACGACGAGGAGACGCTCATCCGCGCCTTCTTCCAAGATCGCCGCAGCGGATTTTTTCTCGACGTGGGTGCCGGCGATCCCGTCCGGCACAGCACCACCTACTATCTTGAAAGGCACCTGGGCTGGACTGGCATCGCCGTGGACGCCATCGCCGAGTACGCCGAGACGTACGCGAAGGAGCGACCCGGCACGCGCTTCTTCAACTACTTCGTCGGCGACAAGAGCGACACGGCCCACGATTTCTACGTCAGCGAAGAACGCAATTTCTCATCGGCGACCGGTGCCGACCCGCGCGGTGGCGTCTATCAGAAGCGCACGGTGGCGACCATCAAGCTCGACGATCTGCTCGCACACGAGAAGGTCGGCCGAATCGATTTCCTCTCCATGGACATCGAGGGTTCTGAAGCCTTGGCGCTGGCCGGACTGGACGTGGCCCGATGGCGCCCCGAATTGGTGTGTGTGGAGATCTCGTCACCAGACCTTGGCCGCACCATCGCCGAATACTTCGCCCTGCGCGGCTGCCGCGAGGTCAGCGCCTATCGCGCCGTCGATAGCATTAACCGTTACTACGGTTGCAGGTAGTTACCGAGGAGCGCGCGACACGGCGTATTTTTCGAACACCGCCACCGTCGCCGAATCGCGGCCCAAGATGCAGGCGAAGCCGTCGTCGGCGCCCCGGCTTTGCGGGACGAGTTGCCAGAACATGGCCAAGGCGCCGCTATCGGTTGCGCCGTAGAACGCCGTCAGCCACTTGTCGTAGATGGGCGCGCGGACAGCATCGGTGGCGCCCTTCTGGTAGCCGAACTCGCCCCAGTAGGCGACCTTGCCAGCAGCCTTGGCAATGGCCTCATGCCCGTCGACCCAAGCCTGTCCGTCGGCATCGGTCGCCGTCAGTCCCCAATCCACCGGGTAGTAGTGGTAGCTGGCCATGTCGAGGGAAGGCAGCGCCACCATGCTTGTGTAGCTGGCGCCTTCGTCGCCGCGAATGACGTATGCGTTGCTCATGGTGGCGTAGTTGTCGGGATGGTCGTCAAAGCCCTCGCCACCATCCGCGATCAAGTGCTTGGGAAAGAGCCCTTTCAGGAAGGTCGAAATGGCATCGATGGTATTAAGCATGGTGGGGATGGGGCACTTCTCGCAGCGCAGTTCGTTGGCGATTTCCCACGCCAGGATGGTTGGTTCGTCCACGTAGGCCACCCCCGTCACCGTGTTGGTGCGTTTGGAAAGCATGGTGGCGTAGTCCTTGAAATAGCCCTGCATCGTGGTGTTCGTGTAGAAATCATTGGCGCCAGAAGCGCCGGCCCACTTCGCGTACTGAGGTAGACCGCCATAGCCTTCCCAATAGTCGGTCAGGGTCAGGATCAGGCGAATCCCGCGCTTCTTGGCCTCGGCGATGGCGGTGTCGAGGCCCACCAGCGCGGTTTCGGAATACTTGCCTGGCGCCGTCTGGATGAACGCTGTGTCGGTACCCGAGCCGTCGTAATAGGCCCACATGCGAACCACGGGCAGTGACATTCGGACGGCGTCGTCAAGCCCATCGGCCACGGTGCGCAGGTTGCCCGCCTCGTAGACCGAGTAGGATTGCACATAGTAAAGGTTGGTGCCGAAGACGGAGAAGGGCTGGCCGCACAGGGTAAGCGAGGATCCGTTGCGTGTGACGAAGCCGTCGATGGCGCGAAAAGGCGTCACACCAGACGGGGCCTGCGCCGCGGTGGCCGCCTTGCAAGCGCCGGCATCGCTGGGCGGCGAGCTATCTGCTTTCACAACATCGGAGCTGCCAATATCGCCAGCATCGCTCACTCCGCGTGCGTCACCCGCGTCGGCGGTGCTGCTGCTGCCGCCGCTCGCCGAGCTACCACCGTACCCAGTGGATCCGCCTGTGGCCGAGCTGCCGCCCGACGCCACGGTTCCGCCCGTCGCCGTGCTGCCACCTGTCCCCGAGCTGCCACCCACCGCTGAGCCTCCACCAGTTGCCGACGTACCGCCCGCCGCCGAGTTGCCACCCGTGGCCGAGCTGCCACCCGTGGCTGAGCTGCCGCCCATCGCTGACGTGCCGCCCACCCCGGTGGCGCCGCCGTTTCCAGAAGTCCCACCCTTGGCAGAAGCCCCACCGGTGGCCGACGTACCACCGGCTGCGCTGGCTCCGCCACTGCCGCTTTTCCCGCCGGACGCGGTCGAGCCATGCGAGGGCGATTCAGAGCACCCTTGCGCGCAACCCAGAAGAACGAATAGAGCAGTGGGAAAGAGGCGATACAGCGGCTTGGGCATGCGGTGCTCCTTTGAGGCGCAGAGGGTATCAGAATCACCGAGCCAGAGCACAGAACCGCCCTCCGCATGAGCACGCCAATGTGCCAACGCCTGGGGCTGTGCTAAGGCGAAGTTGCCAAGCGATTGCGGCCGGCTTCCTTCGCTGCGTACAAGCAGCGATCGGCGCGATCCAGCCAAGACTTCTCGTCGTCGCTGGCCTCGATTTCGGCCACACCGATGGAGACCGTGACGGAAAGTGTTTCATCGTTCGTCGCGGCCACGAGCAACGAGCGAATTCTGCCCAGAACCCGCTCGGCCAAAGCGCTGGCGTCGCGCATCCCGGTCTCGCGCAGGATGATGGCGAACTCGTCGCCGCCCAGCCGGGAAACGAAGTCGTTCTTGCGCAAGAACACCTTCACCACGGCGTCGGCAACCTGGCGCAGGACCTCGTCGCCCGTGATGTGGCCGTTGCTGTCGTTGACGATCTTGAAATTGTCCACGTCGATGACCAGCATCGACATCGGGTAGCCGAAGGCCTTGTAGATTTCCACGCTGCGCGTGAGGTATTCGTCAAACGCCTTGCGGTTGCAGATGCGGGTCAGCGGATCGGTCTCGCTCTCCCGGCGGGCGGACTCGAGCTCATGTCCGAGCGATCGCACCTGCGCCCCCAAGAGCTGCATCTGCTTCTGTTGACGCTCGCTGCGCTCTTGGATGATCGATTTGAGCATGCCCACGGCATCGAGCACCTCGCGCTTCAAGTCGGCGGTCGAGTTGGCCTCGACGAGCGTTTCAAGCCGCCCGATTTGCATACGCAGGCGGCCGTCCACACCTTCGTCCTGGGCGAAGGCTTGGCTGAGATTGCGGATGAACACCCAGATGACCTGGCGCAAATCGGTGGTGACCTCGCCGACGCGCTTGGCGCTGGCCTGGCAGTACTCGCGCACAAATCGCCGCACGCCTTCCCATTCGCGGCGGCCCTTGCGCGTCTTCGCATCGTCCTCGGCGGCCCCGGGCGGGGCGGTCGCCAGCGTGACGTGTTTGGCCCACGCCTCGGCGGTCGCGCGAAAGGTCGGGATGTCCGTGGCGTCCTGTTCCAGCGCGAACTCGGCCATGCTGCGCAGGACGCCCGCCAAGGTATCCAGCGCCATATCGCCCGCGACGTTTCCGCCAGCCGGATCGGCGGGTGTCTTGCCCTCAGACGGTTTCTGCGATTTCCCGAACATGGCAGTGAGCAGCAAGAGAGGCTATCGGCGGTTTCCACGCCGGGGTTGAATCGCTAGGATCCGGTCGTCACAACACCCGGTAGGTTAGTACCTGGCGAGCGTTTGCGATGCGCCAGCAGGATGAGCGCTGGCTGAATCAAACGTGGCAGAACTGCCAAGGCCAAGGCCCCACCGATCACCACGATGGCCAGCGGCTTCTGCGTTTCCGAGCCGATGCCGTGGGATACCGCTGCGGGCAAGAGCCCCAGCATGGCCACGAAGGTGGCCATCAGGACCGGTCGCAGCCATCGCTCGGCCGCCATGCGTGCGCTCTGCTCGGCGCTGTGGCCCTCTTCACGCAGCCTGCGCGCGTACGTGACGACCAAGAGGGCATCCTGGACCGCCACGCCCAGGATGGAGATGAACCCCATGGCCGCCGAGATCGAGAAATCGGTCCCCGTCAGATACAGCGCCACGATGCCGCCGCTGCATGCCACCGGCACGCCGAGTAGAACGATGAGTGTGTCGCGCCCGTTCTTGGCCGAGCTGAACACCAGGAAGGCGATGACGAGGAGGGTGATAGGAACAATCACCAACAGGCGCGAGGTGGTTTCGCGCAACTGGTTCATCTCGCCGGCCCACTCAAGGTGGGTGTCGTAGGGCAGCTGTTTCACGATGGGGGCGATGCGCGCCTGGGCTTCGCCGATGGTCGAGCCGAGGTCGCGCCCTCGCACTGAGAACTTCACCGGCACGTAGCGCTTGATGTCCTCGCGGAAGATCACCGAGGGGCCTTCTTCCTCGGCCACCTCCGCGATCTGACCGAGGGGCACTTGCGCGCCGTCGGGCGTGGACACCAAAATGTTGCGAATGGAACGCACGTCGCGACGGTACTGCTCGGCCCAGCGCAAGATCAGGTCGAAGTGCTTTTCGCCCTCGAACACCTGGGTGATGACCTGCCCACCGATGGCGGCCTGCACCACCGCCGCCACGTCGCCGGTGTTGAGACCGTAGCGTCCGATTTGCGTGCGGTAGGGCGTGATGCGAATGGCCGGCTGGCCGAGCGAGCGGAAAATACCCAAATCCTCCACGCCCGGAACCTTTTTGAGCACCTCGACGATGTCCTCGGCCTTGGATTCGTTGACATGCAGATCGGGACCGACCACCTTCACCGTGTTCTCGCCCTTCACGCCCGACATGGCTTCCTCGACATTGTCGGAGATGGCCTGCGAGAAACTGAACACCACGCCAGGAAAGGCGTCCGCTAGCTCCTTCTGCATAGCGCTGGTCATGGCGTCCTTGGTAACGCCTGCTCGCCATTCACTGGTGGGCCGCAAGGGCGCGAGCAACTCGACGTTGTAGAAGCCCGACACGTCGGTGCCGTCGTCCGGCCGACCGAGCTGCGAGATGACGGTCTGGATCTCGGGCCGGCGTTGCTTGCCGCTCTCGCAGGTGGCGCCTTCATCGGTTGGACAACCACGCACAATGGCCCGCATGCGTCCCACCAAACCCGCTGCCTTTTCCAGCGAGATCGACATGGGCAAGGTGGCGCGGATCCAGAAATTCCCCTCTTCCAGTTTGGGCATGAATTCCCGGCCAAGAAAGACCGAAGCCACCAGCGCCAGCACCACCGGTCCAACGCCAAGGAATACCGCCAGTCGTGGGCGGCGCAGTGAAAACGAAAACAGGGGTGCGTACAGCCGGGAAACCAGACGCATGGGCCGGCTTTCCTTCTCGTGGTCCGCCGACCCAATGGGAAGCATGCGCGACGCCAGCATGGGCGTGAGGCTCAGCGAGAGCAGGATGGAGCCGCCAATGGCGAAGGCATAGGTCTGGGCCATGGGTGACATGATCACACCCGCCACACCGGTCAGCGTGAACAGCGGAATGAATGCCACCGCGATAATCAGCGCCGAGGAGAACATGGGCGGTCCGACCTCGCGCGCCGCCGCGACGATGCGCTCGAAGGCGGTGCCGCCCTTGCGCGCGAAATTGCGGAAGATGCTTTCCATCATGATCACCGTCGAGTCGACGACGATGCCGAAGTCCACCGCGCCCAGCGAGATGAGGTTCGCGGCCGTACCACCCGTCACCATGCCGGTGAACGCAACCATGAGCGCCAGCGGAAGATTGATGGCAGTGATGAGGGCGGCGCGCGCGCTGCCGAGGAACAGCCACAGCACCAGCGAGACGAGAATCATGCCGACCAGCAGATTCTCCATCACGGTGTGCGTGGTCAGCTTCACCAGATCGGCGCGATCGTAGATGGGTTCGATGGTGATGCCCGGAGGCAAGATGCGATTCTGTCGGATGTAGTCCACGCGTTCATGGATGCCGCGGATGGTCTTGAGCGAATCGCCGCCGTAGCGCATGAGCACGATGCCCTCGACCACGTCGGCGTCGTCATCTTGGCCTACGATACCCAGGCGGGGCGAGGATCCGACGCTGACGTTGGCCACATCGCGCACGCGCACCGGCACCCCCTTGGCGGCACTGATGGTGATGTCGCCGATGTCTTGCACGGAGCGAATCAAGCCGACGCCACGCACGTCGAACGATTGTTCCCCCAGGGTGATGCGCTGGCCACCCACGTTCTGATTGGCATTGGCGATGGCCGATTGCAATTGCGCCAGAGCCACACCCCGTCCGCGCAGGCGGTAGGGATCGACCTCGACGTGGTACTGCTTGGTCAAGCCGCCGAACCCGACCACGTCGATCACGCCCGGAACCTGGCGAAACTGCTTTTCCAGGATCCAATCCTGCGCGGTCTTCAGGTCGGCCAGCGTGTAGCCCTTGCCCACGACCTTGTAGCGGAAGAGCTCTCCGATGGCGCTCCACGGAGAGAGCGCGGGTGACACACCTGGCGGCAGCGAAATGAAGGCCAGCTGGTTGAGCACCCGCTGCTGCGCCGTCGCGTAGGGGGTGTCCCAGCCGAAGTAGCACTTGACGTCTGCCAAGCCGAACAGCGACTGCGAGCGGATGTGTTCCAGGCCCGGCATGCCGACCAGTCCGGTTTCCAGGGGCACCGAGACATAGCGCTCGACCTCCTCTGCGCTCCAGCCCTGCGGCTGCGCAATGATCTCGATCATGGGCGCCACCGGGTTGGGATAGGCCTCGATGTCGAGTTGGAGGTACGAACGCAATCCAATCCCTAGCAACGCCAGGGCTAGCACAGCCACGATCAGGGGTGCGCGAACGGCGGCGGCGACGAGTTTGGCGATCATGCCTAGAACATTCCAGAGAGCAGAATGGCGCCCGCCGTGACAACCCTATCGCCAGCGGAAATGCCGCGGATGACGGGCAGATAGTCGCCACCCTGTTCTTCATTGACCGAGACCGGCCGTCGCTCAAACCGCACGCGGCCGTCCGGCGACTTGCCCACTTCGACAAAGACCATGGTTTGGTCGCCCAGGTGCAGGACTGCGCTACGAGGAAGCGCAAGGGTCCGCTGACGATCCACCGCCAGCGCGGCCGTCGCGTACATCTCGGGCTTGAGGCCGCGATCCGCGTTGTCCAGCTTGCAGCGAACCTTGGCGGTCCGTGTGGCGGGATCAAGCGTCTCGGAAACCCAGTCCGCGATGCCCTTGAACACGCGGCCCGGATAGGCGACGACCTTGACCATGCACTCGGTGCCCTGCTTGACCCGGCCCATATCCATTTCGAACAGATCGGCCATGACCCAGACGGTGTCGAGCTCGCCGATGGTGAAGAGCTCCAAGACGGTTCCCCCGGAATACTGACCTTGCACTTCCGCACCCGGGTTTACGTTGCGAGCGATGACCTCGCCACCGATGGGAGCCCGCAGGGTGTAGCTTTGACCGCCAAGATTGCCCCCTCCGGAGCGCAGCAACTGCGCCTTCTTGCTGGCCCGCTGGAACTCGGCCTTGGTCTTCGAATAGTTGCCTTGGGCTGCTTCCAGATCGCGCTGCGATCCTGCATGGACGTCGAAGAGCTCTTTCTGTCGATTGAAATCCTTCTCGGCGGAAATGAGATCGGCGTGTGCCTTCTCCACGTCCGAGAACGCGCTGCCCACGTCGGGCGATTCGATGACCGCCAGTGTGTCGCCTTTCTTCACGCGCTGGCCGGGCTGGGCCTCGATGCGACTTACCCGACCGGTGACCGGGCTCATCACGTGCGCCACTTTCAGGTCGTCGAAAGTGACCCGTCCGCTGGTCACCACCAAACCGCCAACCGGCTGCGGGGCCAAGGGTTCGACAATCAGCTTGGCGGCGGCAATTTGGTCCTGCCAAAGCCAGATTTCGCTCACCGGTGGATCGGCGATGTGCTGACGGTGCGCATGTTGCTCGCACCCCGGGCTGGCCCACAGCAGGGCTGGTACAAGGAGAAACAACAACCTGTTTTTCATGGGCCCATCTCCAGTCCCACGGCTTGGCCGATAAGCACCACGGCCAGCCAGTAGTCCGACAAGTCGCCTTCGTAGTCCAATTTGGTGGAAATGAGCATGCGCTGCGCGTCCAGGTATTCAAGCAGCGAGGCCGCGCCTTTTTGGTACTGGAGCTGCACCAGATCGCGCGTGTGCTTGGCGTGCTCCAGAAGTTCGCGCTCGGCGCGCTCGACGCGGCTGCGCGCGGACTTGAATTGGGTGAACGCGGTCTGCACGTCGTTCAGGACCTGAGCCTCGGTCTTGGCCAGCTGGGCCTTCTGCGTAGTCAGGTCGGCCTTGGCCTTGACGATTTCGCCTTCGAAGCGATTGAAGAGGGGCGGGGTCAGGCTGAGGCCAAAGCTGAACGTGGGGGGATTGATGGCGCTGGAATAGCTGCCCTGCCCGCTCACGCCGGCAGACAGGTCGATTTCCGGAAAGCGCAAGCGTTGGCTGGAGCGCACGGACGATTCGGCGCGGTCGCGGTTGATTTTCGCACCGGCTAGGTCGGGGCGTTGCTTGCGAGCCACCTGCAACAGGGAATCCACCGACGCGCCCTGTAGCGCTGGGGGAACGAGGTAGCCAGGAAGCTCGGGATCGACTTCGAACACGGGCACGCGGCCGCGCGCTCCCAGCAAGAACGCCAGCTGCGCCTTGACCGCATCCAGATCCCGCTCCGAACGCTCGACCTGCTGGTCAGCCGTGAGCTTCTCGGTCTCGACCTTGAGCACGTCAACCTCGGAAATCGAGCCGTGCTGGTAACGGGCGCGGATCAGGTCGGCCAGGCGTCCGAGGGTTTCCTGCGCTTCCTTTTGCGTGGAAAGCGCCTGACGCGCGGCAACCGTCTGCAGATAGGTCTGGCGAAGCATGCCTTCAAGCGTGCGGCGGGTGTCTGCTTCGCCCTTGCGCGCGACCTCAAGCGCGAGATTCGCCGTATTCATGCGCAAACCACGCTTGCCGGCGATGGAATCGAAGAGCGCTGAGCCGTCCGAGACCCCTACGCTCCAAGCCAAGTCCGAGCAGCCGGCCCCGGAGCACGCGAACGACCGCCCTACCCCACCCGAGATGGATGGATTGGGCGCGGCACCGGCCATCAAGGTGTCCCCGCGTGCCCCTTCAACCGCGGCCTCGGCCAGAATGAGGTCGAGACCATGTTCGCGGAACAAACGCAACGCGTCTGCGAGGCGAAGCTGCGCAGGAACCTCGAACTCGCCATCGGGCTCGCGCGCGGACGCAGCACTTGCGCACAAACTTGCGCACAAAAATGCCGCAATTACCATCAACCATTCAGACTTTGGGTGATGATGGGTGCGACTCGAAGCTCCTAACTTAGAACTTGTTGGCATGCCTGATCCGGACTCCTGGAAAGAACTCGCAGCGTAGCGCAATTATTCCCTGCGCTGTGGTGTCCTGGTCTGCCAAAAGCGCCGATAGCGCAGTCCCAGTCCCGCGGGCCGAGCTCGGCTCGAATGTAGCCGCACCGAGTCCGGTTTTGATTTCTAGCAAGGGCCCTGATCACACCCTGGGGTCGCAAAACACAACATGGCTCTTGAATCGTCTTGAGTACGTGAGCAATCTAAACAAAAGCGGGTCCAAGGCTCGCCCGGGAGGTTTTTCGATGCGCCCATTCGGCAGCGTTTCTGTTTTTTCCATCGTCTTGGCCGCAGCGGCATTCAACGTGGCGATTCCTGCTTGCAGTCCCAGCTCGTCAGGAACGGTGGGATCAAACGGCGGAACAACGAGCAGCACGACCGGCTCCCACGGCGGGGCCGGCGGCGCGCCCATCTCTGTGAGCTTCAATCTGGGCGGCGCCAGCGGCAGCAGTGGCAGCGGTGGATCGACCACGGCCACGGCCCCGGTATGGCCACCCGCGGGCTTCGTGAACGTCACCAACGTCACCATCGGCGCCTACGCCACCGACCCGAACCAGCTTTCGTCGGCCGGTGCCTCTGGCCAGGGGGGCAGCTCGGCGGGCGGCAGCAGCGGCTCCTCTCAGTGTGCCGGACTATTCGGCGTGGTCCGCGACTTCAAGATGAACACCGGAACCGGTGGCCACCCGGATTTTCAGCTTCCGAACCCGCGCCAGACCGCCGAGGTCGGAATCGTTACCGATACCCTGGGCGACGACGGCAAGCCGATCTACGCCAATCCTCCTGCAGGTGGAACGACATCCACGAAGGACAATTTTGACCAGTGGTACCGCACTGTGGACGGTGTGAACATTCCCTTCATTGTCGGTCTGCACTTCGTCGCGAATCCCAGCGCAGGCAACGGCGTGGTCACCTTTGCCGCCTCGCTCGGAGCCGCAGCGACCAACCCCGGCGGCGGCCCCGGTCGGAATCGCGATGCGGGAGTGACGCCGACGAGCGGCGGTTCGTCGTATTTCCCGGTCGACGAGCTGGGGTGGAAGGACAACGCAGCCGCTGACGATGGCAAGCAGCACAACTTCGCCTTTACCACCGAGATTCACACGACGTTCATGTACAACGGTGGCGAGAAATTCACCTTCCAGGGCGACGACGACGTTTGGGTCTACATCAACAAGAAGCTGGCCATCGATCTGGGTGGCATCCACGTGCAACTGCAAGCCACCGTGGATCTCGACGCCCAGGCAGCGACGCTCGGAATCAGCAAGGGCAACTCCTACGACTTGGCAGTCTTCAACGCCGAACGACACACCACCCAGTCCAATTTCCGCATCGATACCACGTTGGTCTTCACGGACTGCGGCAAGATCGACGGCATCATCTACTAACGCCTGCGGTGGGGCTAGCGGGCGACCACTCGGCCGCCCCAGTGGTTTTGCTAGGGCGCCCTACGATGGGCCGATGGCTCAGTGGACCTGGACGGTCATCTGATTGTTGCAATCGCTGTAGGTCAGGTAGATCTGGCCCGTGCTTTGATCCGCGGAAATATAGGTATTCTCGATATCGCAGGGATTGGGGTAGCCGGCGTAGAGCTGCCAGGAAATTCCGTCAAAGTACTTCACCGTGGCCGCCTGCGGTTGCGGATCTGAATCACGGGCCTCGTCATCAAAAGCCACGTAGGGGACGCCGTTGTAGACCGTGCCCGACACGTATTCGACGTAGTCGCCGTTGGTCACGCTGCCCAGGGTGCCAACGCTGGTCAGGGTCGAGCCTGTCAGTTTCAGCACCACAACGCCATAGCTTGAGTTGCTGTAGATGAGGTAAAGCACGCCATTGCTCACCGTCAGGATCTGTCCCCAATCCTCATCGATCATGTTCGGGGACTGCGCCACGTGCACCCAGGCCGTGCCGTTCCAGGTGTCCAGATACAGGACAGACGTGGTCTCGTCGTTGTAGGCCACGTAGACCGAACCGTTGAAGATGGCCATGGTGCCATAGTAGGCATAGGTCGAAACTGGGCCGCCACCGAGCTCCACCCAGGTGGCCCCGCCAAAGCTCATGACGTGAAATCGCGAACTGCCGTCGATGAACGCGACGTAGACCGTGCCATTCAAGACCGCAAGCGTCAATGCGCCATAGCCACTGGTGGTGGCAAAGCCCGCGCTGCCCACGAGAACCCAGGCACTGCCGTTGTATTTCATCACCGTGAGACCGTCGGTCGAGGAGTTTGTGTAGGCCACGTAGGGCGTGCTGCCGTCCACGTAAAGCGTGAAGGAGTAGGCCGTATCGGACGTGAAGCCCGCGCTTCCCACGGCGGTCCATTTTCCGCTGGCGAGCTTCATGACCGTCAGCTTGTAGCCGTTCTTCGCGTCCGAAAAAACGGCGAAGGGAATACCGCCCACGGCCACCACCTGCCCGGAATAGGCGGCATTGGGCGCAATTTCACTACCCCCGACGTTCGTCCACCCCGAGCTCGCATCTGGTCCCGCATCCCTCGCCAGCGCGCTGAATTGACCGCCAGGCCCTGCATCCACCAACCGGTTCTCGCCGCTGCCGCCGCAGGCCGCGCCCCACACAAGACAGGTTGCCAGAGCCCCTCGGATCTTGGAATTCATGCGCATTTTCAATACCTCGTGGACAAGTGAACGCGCGGACACCAGACGCGCCGTGCACCGATGTGCGTGCCTCGTGATCGTCGCCCGGTTTCAGGTACCTGTCAACGCCGCTACGGCGGCTCCCATCGCACAAAAGAAAGCGCGAAAGAGGTTTCCCTCTTCCGCGCCTTTCCATCTGATCCGGCGCTAGCACACCGGGTGGGGTGACTTCAGCCGGTTACTTCTTGGCCTCGGCCTTGATCTGCTCGACGGGAATGCGCATGCCGTAGAACGAGCGGTAGACAAACACGAAGGCCACCAGCAGGAAGCCTGCCGCCAGGGCACCCTTGAGGCCGCCGTTGTCCAGCTTGACCGCCAGTTCGACGGCGAGAAGGCCGAACAGGGTGGTGAACTTGATGATGGGGTTCATGGCCACCGACGAGGTGTCCTTGAATGGGTCGCCAACGGTGTCGCCGACCACGCAGGCGTCATGCAGCGCCGTGCCCTTCTCGTTGAGCTCGGTCTCGACCAGCTTCTTGGCATTGTCCCAAGCGCCGCCTGCGTTGGCCATGAAGATGGCTTGGTACAGGCCAAAGAGCGCGATGGAGATGAGATAGCCGATGAAGAAGTACGGCTCGACGAAGGCGAAGGCCAGGGTGCTGAAGAAGACCACCAGGAAGATGTTGAACATGCCCTTCTGCGCGTAGATGGTGCAGATTTCCACGACCTTCTTGCTGTCTTCGAGTGAGGCCTTTTCCACGCCTTCCAGCTTGATGTTGGCCTTGATGAACTGGACGGCGCGGTAGGCGCCGGTGGACACGGCCTGGGTGGAAGCGCCCGAGAACCAGTAGATCACGGCGCCGCCGGTGATGAGTCCGAGCAGGAACGGGGCGTGCATGATCGACAGATTGATCACTTCATCGGCTTGCAGACCGTGGGTCAGCATCATGATGATGGAGAAGATCAGGGTCGTGGCGCCCACGACGGCGGTGCCGATAAGCACCGGCTTGGCG
>Ga0302322_100001764_pt1 | contig 18007 bp, 15 predicted proteins | sample Fen_T0_2_FD_203757 | JGI IMG/M metagenome (GOLD analysis project Ga0302322, IMG submission 203757) | Peat permafrost microbial communities from Stordalen Mire near Abisko, Sweden - Fen_T0_2 | ecosystem: Environmental > Terrestrial > Soil > Wetlands > Permafrost | place: Sweden: Abisko... | reverse complement strand
CGTAGGTGAGCGGGTTGACCAGGGAGAGCACCTGGAGCCAGCGCACCGGCCCGAGCGCGCTCCACGGGTAGAGGGTGCAGCCGAGGTAGAGCAGGGGCGTGAGCAGGACGGCGAACATCGCCATCACGCTCCGTGGATCCAGGGCCGTCCCGAGGAAGAGCCCGAGGGCGGAGCACATCAGGGCGGCCAGCGGTGCCAGGGTGAGCAGGACCGGCCAGTCGATCCGCAGGTCCGGCCGGGAGGCGGGCACGAACTGCGCCAGCGGGAACACCACGGCCGCCGCCAGCAGTCCCTGCACCGCACCGGCGACGACCTTGGCGACCGCCACCAGGGCGACGGGGATCGGGGCCAGTACCCGGTCCTCGATCTCCCGCGTGTAGCCGAACTCCTGGATCAGTGGCATGGCCACGGCGAACAGTCCCTGGAAGAGGATCACCATCGCAACCATCCCCGCGAGCAGCGTCGTGGCGGCGGCGACCTCGGCGTCCGCGCCGCGCCCGGGGCCGATGGTGGGGGCGACGTAGCCCAGCACGAAGAGCAGCATCGTCGGCTGCACGATGGTGCGGGCCAGGAAGTTGGCCGGCTGCTTGCGCAGCACCGTCAGGTCGCGGGCGAGCAGGGCGCCCGTCGCCCGCAGGGGGTTGACCGGGCGGTCCGCGCCGTCCGGGGTCGGGTCGGCGGTCGGGTCGGGGGCCTGGTCGGCGGTCGGGGCGGGGGTCTGGGTGCTCATCGGTCCCGCAGGTCCTTTCCGGTGAGGTGGAGGAAGACGGTCTGCAGCGACGGCTCCTCGATCCGGATGTCGCGCAGGGTGATCCCGGCCTGCGCGGCGGCCTCGATGATCGAGGTGAACAGGTGTTCGGCACCCTGGACGGTGAGCAGCACGGCCTCCGGCAGCAGGTGCAGGTCGCGCAGGCCCGGCACCCGGCCGCGCAGCACGGCGGCCAGGGACGCCGGGTCGGTGTCCGCGGAGACGGCGGCCACGGTGTCGGCGTCCACCGACCGTTTCAGCTCCGCGGGGGTGCCCAGCGCCAGCAGGCGGCCGTGGTCGATGATCGCGACCCGGTCGGCGAGCTGGTCGGCCTCCAGCATGTCGTGGGTGATCAGCACGATGGTCTGCCCGCCGGCCCGCAACTCCCGCACGATCTCGTGGACGGCGAGCCGGCTCTGCGGGTCCAGTCCCGTGGTCGGCTCGTCCAGGAACAGCACGGCCGGCCGGTGCAGCACCGCCCGGGCGATCATCAGACGCTGCGCCATCCCCCCGGACAGCGCGTCCACGGCCTTGCCCGCCGCGCCGTCCAGCCCCACCTGGGCCAGCCGCAGGTCCGCCCGGGCCCGGGCCTCGGCGGTGCGCAGGCCGAAGTACCGGCCGTGGAAGACGAGGTTCTCCCGCACGGTCAGGCTCCGGTCGAGGGTGTTGCGCTGCGGGACCACCCCGATGCCCCGCCGGGCGGGCGCCGGGCGCGCGGCGACGTCGACACCGCCCACGAGCGCCTGCCCCGCGGTCGGCACCACGGAGGTGGTGAGCATCCCGACGGTCGTGGACTTCCCGGCGCCGTTCGGGCCGAGCAGCGCGAACACCTCCCCCGGACGGATGTCCAGGTCGAGGTCGCGCACGGCCTCGATGCCGTCGGGATAGGTCTTGGTCAGGCCCACGGTGCGGACGGCGGCGGGCGTTGCGTGACCGCTGCGCCCGGCCGCTGCGGGAGCCCCGGTCGACGACGCGGGCGGAGGGGCGGGCGGAGGTGCCTGCGCGGTGCTGGACATGGCGGCTCCTGGAACCTCATGAAATTGGACTGGACGGTCCAGTCCAGTTGATGTGGAGTAGTATTGGACTCATGAGTCCAAGTCGTCAAGCGACCGGTCCGGCCGGAGCCGTCGGCCGGCCGGGGAAGCGCCAGGCGATCCTGGACGCCGCCCGCCGCACGTTCTTCGCCGACGGCTTCGTCCAGACCAGCGTCGATGCGATCGCCGCCGAGGCCGAGGTCTCCAAGCAGACGATCTACAACCACTTCGGGGACAAGCGGGCGCTGTTCGTCGCCGTGGCCGAGGCGGTCCACGCGCAGGCCCAGGCTGCGGCGGCGGACGCCGGCCCCGCCTTCGTCGAGTCCGGGGACCTCGACCACGACCTGCGCCTGCTCGCCCGCATCATGGTGGAGTCCGCGCTGGTCAAGGACGTGGTGGCGCTGCGCCGGATCGTCATCGCCGAGCGCGCGCGCGATCCCGCGCTCGTGGAGGCCTTCGCCCGATCGCGCTCGGCGTTCGACCAGGCGTTCGCGGAGGGGATCCGGGAGCGGGTGGCGCTGGGGATCCTCGACGTCGACGACCCGGTGCTGGCGACCCGGCAGTTCCTCGCCCTGACCGTGCAGGAGGCCGTGATCCAGTCGGAGTACGGGGTGCAGGAGCTGTCCCCCGACCAGATCGAGCGGATCGTCGACGACGGCGTGCGGATGTGGCTGCGCGCCTACCGCGTCCGGGCCTGACGGGGGGCGAGGGCGACCTCTCCCGCCGCGCTCCCCGGCCGGGAGGCGATCGCAGCCCGGGCGCGTACCGTGAAACACGGCGACCCGGATCAGGACGCCGTTCACCGAAACGGCGTGGCGACATGCCCGACGCCGACCCGGCGCCGGTCCGGGGTACCGTCCACGAAGGGACCTCCCACATGTTCGGATCGGATCGCGGCGACCGCACGAAGCCGAGCGCCCCGGCGACCCCGCCGGTGACCCCCGCGGTGGAACCGACCCCGGACGGCACCGGCGAGGCGGAGCGGGTGCCGCACGCGCCGCGCACCCGGGTCGGCTCGGCGTGGTTCGCCGTGTCCGCCGTCACCCTCGTGTCCGTGGTGCTCATCGTGTTCATGCTGCAGAACACCCGCAGCACCGAGATCAGCTTCCTGGGCTGGCACGGGACGCTGCCGCTGGCCCTGGCGCTGCTGATCGCCGCCGTCGGCGCGGCCATCGTCACGGTGGCGATCGGGACGGCCAGGATCACGCAGCTGCGGCGCTTCTCCGCCCGGCAGACGGCGCCGGCCTCCCGCTGACCCGGTCCGACCGCCGCCTCCCCCGTGCGACGGTGGGGGCGCTCGGGGAACGGCGCGGGCCTGTGCCTAGAGTCGTCGCGTGCAGCAGGCCGGGACGTCGGAACTGATCGCTTCAGCGCACCGGGCTCTCGCCGTCAACCGCCGGCACGGGTTGACGGTCCCCCACCTGCGGATGTTCCCCGCCGGTTACCTGTGGGACACCGCCGTCATCGTCAAGGGCCTCGCGGTCTTCGATCCCGACCGGGCCGCCGCCGAGATCCTGCGGCTGCTGGCCGCCCAGTGGCGCTCGGGGATGCTGCCCAACGAGGTGTACTTCGACACCGACCGGTTCCGGCGCTGGATCCACGGCACCCACGCGGACACCCCGTCCGGCCTGACGACCAGCGGCATCACCCAGCCACCCCTGATCGTCAGGTCGGCGCTCGAGGTCGGCCGCAGGCTCGACCGGGACGCCCGGACGTCCTTCTACCGCGCCGCCCTGCCCCCGCTGGCCGCGCTGTGCCGGTGGGTCCTCGACCAGCGGATCGGCGACCGGGGCGTGGCCGTGGTGATCCACCCGCACGAGACCGGGATGGACAACCGCGCGGACCTGGTCGGGCCGATGGCCGCGCAGTGGCTGACGGCGACCACCGCGAGGCAGCGGCTGGACCGGGCCGCCCTGCTGCTGGCGGTCCGGACCGGCCGGCGCCTGGTCGGGGACTGCCGCACCGAGGCGGTCGGGCACCGCTCCCGCCATTCGGAGGTGCTGGCCGCCTCCCTGCAGACCCGCCACCTGCGCGCGTTCGGTTACGACCTCGCCCGGGTCCGCGCCAGCGGGCGCGGGGTGCTGGTGGAGGACGTCGGGTACCACGCCGTCTTCCTGGACGCCGTGCTCTGCCTGCAGGAACTGGCCGCCGAGCTCGGTCCGGACGCCGTCCGCGACCACCCGGAGCTGCCCGCGGCGGTCGCCGGGCTGACCGCCGGGCTGGACGGGCTGTGGCAGCCCGACGTCGACGCCCACGGCGGCGGGTACGCCAGCCGCGACGCCCGGACCGGACGGGTCCTGCCCGGCGCCACCGTCGCCGAGCTGTTCCCCCTGCTGGTCGAACGCCGGCCGGAACGGCTGACGACGATGACGCGCCGGCTCGCCGACCCCGGCAAGTACTGGACGCTCGTCCCGCCGGCCGGCGCCCCGCTGGACGCGCCGACCTTCGACCCCGCCCGCTACTGGCAGGGACCGGCCTGGCCCTTCCCCGCCGACATCCTCGAGACCGGCCTGGAGCTGACCGGCCACCACGAGCTCGCGGAGGAGCTGCGGCACCGCTACCTCACCAGGCCCCACGGCCTGGAGCACCCCGAGTACCAGAATCCGCTCACCGGCGAGCCCTTCGGAGCCAGGCCCTTCTCCCCCGCCGCGGCGCTGACCCTCCGCTTCGCCGACCGGCTACTGGACCGCCACCGGCGCCCGTCAGGACCGTGACGTGCTCAGGACCGGGGAGCCGGACGACGGGGGGCCGGACGGCCGGTCGGACACCCGCAGCAGGGGCAGCAGGGGGTGGACGAGCGGGCCCACGGCCAGCGCGTACACCACGGTCCCGATCCCGAGCCTGCCGCCCAGGGCGAAGCCGACGGCGACCACGGCCACCTCGATGACCGTCCGGACCCTCCGCACGGGCCAGCCGTACCTCGCCACGACGCCGGTCATCAGCCCGTCCCGGGGACCGGCACCGAACCGGGCGCCGATGTAGCAGGCCGTCGCCACCGCGTTGAGGACGACCCCGGCCGCCAGGAACGCGATCCGCACGGCCAGGTGCGACGGCGCGGGCAGGGCCCGCAGCGCCAGGTCGACGCCGACGCCGATGACGACGACGTTGCTGACCGTGCCGAGCCCGGGTCGCTGCCGCAGCGGGATCCAGCACAGCAGGACCAGCGCGCCGGTGATCACGGTGATCGTTCCGAACGAGACCGGCACGAACCGGGCGATGCCCTGGTGCAGCACGTCCCAGGGCATGTTCCCCAGCTCCGAGCGCAGGAACAGCGCCATGCTCGCGCCGTAGAGGGCGAGGCCGACGTAGAGCTGCAGGAGTCGTCGCGGAAGGCGCATGCCGCCATGCTCCCCGTCACTGGCCTTGATTTCCATAGCCACTCGCGGCACGGTGGCCGCATGACCTCCCGCCGCCGCGTCCCCGCCCGCGAGCTGGCCGCGCTCGTCGGCGGCTGGAAGGGCGACCGCGCCGCCGGGTACGCGGCGCTCGCCGAGCGGCTGCGCCTGCTCGTGCTGGACGGGCGGGTCCCGGTGAACGCGCTCCTGCCGTCCGAGCGCGAGCTGGCCGTCGCGCTCGGCACCAGCCGGACGACGACCGCCGCCGCCTACCGGCTGCTGCGCGACGGCGGCTTCGCGGCCGCCGGGCAGGGCGCCGGCACGTGGACCGAGCTGCCCGGCTCGTCGACGTCCGGGGGTGCCCAGCTGCCCTGGCCCGTCCACGCGTCCGGGGTGGCGGGCACCCCCGACGGGCGCGGCGACCTCGCCAGCGCGGCGCCCGAGGCGCCGCCGCAGGTGCACGCGGCGTACGTCGCCGCGCTCGCCGAGCTGCCGCGCTACCTGCCCGGGCACGGCTACGTCAGCGCCGGGCTGCCCGCGCTGCGCGAGCGCGTCGCCGCACGGTTCACCGAGCGCGGCGCCGCGACGTCGCCCGAGCAGGTGATGGTCACCTCCGGCGCGCTGCACGGCCTGCGGCTGGTCCTCGAGGCGGTCCTGGCGCCGGGCGACCGGGTGCTGGTCGAGAGCCCGTCGTACCCGCTCGCACTGGACGCCGTCCGCCGGGCCGGGGGTCGCCCGGTCGCCCTGCCCGTCGAGGACGGCGGCTGGGACCCCCGGGCCGTCGCCGCCGCCGTCCGCGACACGGGCGCCAGGGCCGCCTACCTGATGCCGGACTTCCAGAACCCGACCGGGCACCTCATGGACGCGGCCACCCGCCGGGCGGTCGGCGACATCCTGGCCCGTGCCGGGTGCACGGTGATCGTCGACGAGACGACGGCCGAGCTCGACCTGCGCCCGGACGGCTCGCCGCCCCTCCCCCCGCCCTTCGCGGCGTTCGCGCCGGCGGTCACCGTCGGCTCCGCGAGCAAGACCTTCTGGGGCGGCCTGCGGGTGGGCTGGGTGCGCGGGGACCCTGCCCTGGTGCGGCGCCTCACCGTCGCCCGCGCGGTCGACGACGTCGCCTCGCCGCTGGTGGAGCAGCTGGCGACGGCGCACCTGCTGGGCGAGCTCCGGGCGGTGCTCGCCGCGCGCCTGCCCGCCCTGCGCACGCGCCGCGACACCCTGGCCGCGGCCGTCGCCCGCCACCTGCCGGGCTGGCGGACGCCGGTGCCGCCCGGGGGGCTGGTCGCGTGGTGCGCGCTGCCGACGCCGTCCAGCACGGCGTTCGCCGCAGCCGCCCGCCCGGCGGGCGTCGTGCTGACGCCGGGACCGCGGTTCGGCACGGACGGCGCCTTCGAGTCCCGGATGCGGCTGCCGTACGCGCGGCCCGCGGCCGAGCTCGAGGCGGCGCTCGCCCGGCTGGCCCCGGTCTGGCGCGAGCTGACCGGCACGGCTCGGCTCGACGACGACGAGGTGCTCGTCGTGTAGCGGCTCGACGACAGACTGCGGGTCAGCGCCCCCCTCAGCTCACTTCGAAGCGCGACACCAGCACGCCGTCGGACATCGGCCACGACTTCCACGCCGGTTGTCGATCTGGTCGATGTGCTCCCGCTGGGCCCCGACCTCGACCCGGCCGCCTCCCCGGACGTCGAGCGCGCGAAAACCCGTGGGCAGCGACCGCGGCCGTTGGTAACCTCCCCGAGGCCGTGCGAGAGAACGAGGAGGTGGTACCCGTGAACACTGCAGTGACATGGGTGCTCCCCTCCGGGGTCACGGTCGGACGCTAGGTCGTCCGGGAGCGCCGTCCGCCAAGCTCCCGAAAGGTACGACCATGCGATTCACCGCTGAACAGCGCCTCGACGACGGCGTCCTCGAACGCGAATTCATCCTGGGCGAGATTCCCGGCACCCTGTGGACGCCGCCGTCCGGACCCGCCCCGCTGATCCTCATGGCGCACAACAACGCCCTGCCCAAGCGGGAACCCCGATTGGTGGCCCGGGGCCGCGACACCGCCGCGCGCGGCTACGCGGTGGCCACCATCGACGCCGCCGAGTGCGGGGACCGGCCGCGTTCCGCCGCGCAGGAGCAGGCCCGGGCCGACCTGCGCCGGGCGATGCAGGCCGGCGAGCCGGTCGAGGAGATCTTCGAGTCCTTCATCGGACCGCTGGTCGAGCACGCCGTCCCGGAATGGCGGACCACCCTGGACGCCGTCCTCGCGCTGCCCGGGATCGACGGGCCGGTCGGGTACTCGGGGTGGACCGCCGTGGGCATCCGGCTGGCGGTGACCGAGCCGCGCCTGTCGGCCGCCCTGTTCTTCGCCGGGGGTTACGTGCCCCGCGCCCAGCGCGAGGAGGCGCGCCGGCTCACGCTCCCGCTGCTGTTCCTGCTGCAGTGGGACGACGAGGGGAACCCCCGCCGGCGGGCCCTGGACCTGTTCGACGCCTTCGGCTCCACGGAGAAGACGCTGCACGCCAATCTGGGCGGACACACCGGAACCCCGTGGTTCGAGGGCGAGGACGCCGCCCGGTTCTTCGCCCGCCACCTGACCCCACCACCCCGCCCGTGATCATGCAATCCGGGAACGCCCCGGAGCCACCCTCGATCGTGGACACACCCGGGCGAGGGTGATCGCGCGTACCGATCTGGTCGTCGATCTGCCGACGGGAACGTGATCTGCCGACCGTGAGCGCGGAATCCTTACCGGCCGGTCAGCAGATCACCGCGACGCCGGCAGATCGACACCCTGAGCTTCGAGGGCGCGATCCACGCGATCGAGCAGATCAAGGGTGGGCAGTGACCCTCCCTCCTCCACGCGGGCGATGGACGACTGAGTCGTACCCATCCGCCGGGCCGACTCCGTCCGGGTCAGGCCGGCACCGGTGCGCAGCCGATCCAGCGCCCGGTCGGCGAACGCGCGATCCCGCACCACCAGCCCGACGCACCACTCCGTCAGCCCATCGGAGCTAGAGGACGGCTCCGCGGGGGGAGATCTCGAAGCTGGCCACCCCGCGCCCGAAGAGCACGACCGTCCGATCGCCGTGCCGGCTGCGCAGCACCCCGGAGTCCTGTCCGAGGATGGCGACGACGCGGTCGAGCGCCTCGTCGTCGGTGCCGGCGTCAGGGTCGTCGTAGCTGACGTCGAGCTGGTCGCCGCTGATCATCCGGACCCTGAGCACGAGACGCACCATGAAGGACTCCTTCGTCACGTAGCCGGCCGACCTCCGCCCTCCGGATCGGACGGGTCGGCGCTCTCCCCCGACCGCGAGCACGTTACGGGGTCCGGGCCGACGACGGCAGAGGAGACGCGTCGGCGACGGCGCCGGGGGCGTCGGCCCGGGTGGGATCCTGGGCCCGTGGCAGATCCAGCAGGGCCGGACGCGCGGTGGCCCCGGCCGACCCCGCTGGTCGGGGACCGCACCTCCGCCGCCGTACGGGCCGCCGACCCCCGCGCCTGGGCGATGCCGGCGGCCGTGCGGGACGGGCTGCGCGCGGTGGTCCTGGGCCGGCGCGACATCCGCCGGTACCGGCCGGACGCCGTCCCGGACGACGTGCTGCGCCGGGTGCTGGAGGCGGCCCACGCCGCGCCGTCGGTCGGCCACAGCCAGCCGTGGCGCTTCGTCGTCGTCCGCGACCCGACGATCCGCGACGCCGCCGCGTCGCTCGCCGACCGGGAACGGCTGCGCCAGGCCGCCGCCCTGGAGCCCGAGGCCGCCCGCCGCCTGCTGGACCTGCAGCTGGAGGGCATCCGGGAGGCCCCGCTCGGGATCGTGGTGGCCTGCGACCGCCGCGCCCCGGCCGCGGGCGTGCTGGGCCGGGCCACGTTCCCGGACGCGGACCTGTGGAGCTGCGCCGCCGCGATCCAGAACCTGTGGCTCGCCGCGCGGGCCGAGGGCCTCGGCCTGGGGTGGGTCACCCTGTTCCGGCCCGCCGACCTCGCCGCACTGCTCCACCTGCCGGACGGCGTGCCGACCCTGGGCTGGCTCTGCCTGGGCTGGCCCGACGAGCGCCCGCCCGAGCCGGGGCTGGAGCGGGCCGGCTGGTCGCGGCGCCTGCCGCTGGACGACGTCGTCCTCACCGACCGCTGGCCGACGGCGCAGGCGCCGGCTCCCCCGCCGTCCCGGCTGCGCGCCCCCGACCCCGAGGCCGTCGTGCGGGCCCGCGACGCCGCCGACGAGCTGCTCACCCCGCCCGGCTCGCTCGGTGTGCTGGACCGCGCCGTCGACCGGGTGGTGGCGCTCGGCCGCGCGGACGTCACCGGCGGGACCCTCGTCGTCGTCGCGGCCGACCACCCCGTCACCCGCCACGGCGTGTCCGCCTTCGCGAGCACCGTCACGGCGGACGTCGCCCGGGCCACCGCCGCCGGGACCTCCCTCGGGGCCCGCGCCGCCCGCGCCGCCGGGCTGCGGACCGTCCTCGTCGACGCCGGGGTGCAGGCGCGCGTCGACGGCGCCGTCGAGGCGCGGCCCTGCGGACCACGCGGCGACCTGGTCACCACCGCGGCCCTGACGCCCGCCGACGTCGCCGTCCTGGTCGAGCAGGGCCGGGAACTCGCCGCCCGGACGGCGCCCCACGGGCTGATCGCGCTCGGCGAGATCGGCATCGGCAACTCCACCGTCGCCGCCGCGCTCGCAGCGCTCCTGCTCGACGCCGGGCCCGACGCCGTGGTCGGGCTGGGTGCCGGTGCCGACACCGCCGTCCTGGACCGCAAGCGCGCCGTCGTCCGCGACGCCCTGGCGCGGGTGCGCCGCAACCACCCGGACGGCGTCGACCCGTTCACCGCCCTCGCCGAGGTCGGCGGCCCGGAACTGGCCGTCCTGACCGGCATCACGCTCGGCGCCACCGCGGCACGCGTCCCCGTCGTGCTCGACGGGCTGGCCGTGTGCGTCGCGGCGCTGGTCGCCGTCCTGCTGGAACCGGCCGTCCAGCACGGCCTGATCGCCGGCCAGCGCAGCCGCGAACCCGCCCACGCCCTGGTGCTGCAGGCCCTCGGCTGCGAACCGCTGCTCGACCTGCGCATCCGCGCCGGCGAGGGGGCGGGCGCCGCGCTGGCCACCGGCCTGCTCCTGGACGCCGTCGCGCTGCGCCGCGAGACCGCCCGCACCGCGCCCGGATAGCGCCTGCCGCCCGGTGCGGCGCCAGGGTCAGGAGGTGCAGGTCTTGGTGCGCAGGTCGGACACCTGGCCGGCGGTGGCCGAGGTTCCCTGCCGAGCCACCTGCCGCACCAGGGCGAGGAGGTCCTTCGGGGCTCCGGCGGCCTCGGCGGTGGAGGCCAGCCCGTCCAGGGCGCGGGCGTCGGTCGCGGACACGACACCGTCCTTGACGATGCGGCACACCTCCGTCTTCACCGCGTCGACCGCCAGTTCGGTCGCCTTCGCCTTCGCGCCGTCCACCGCCTCCTGCGCCTTGGACGACGCGGCGCCCTGCGCCTCGCGGGTGGCGTCGTCCAGCGTCGAGCACCCGGCCAGCAGGCCGGCGCCGAGCACGGCGAGCGCGGCGGCGGCGGCGCGGACCCGCCGCTGGTCCCTCAAGGTCATGTGCACATCCTGGCGCCTTCCCGCCGTGATCATCGACCCGGCCGGTCGGCCCGCCCCACCCTCAGCGACCGCCGGGTGCGACCGCCGTTACCGGGAGAACGGAATCACCCCGGCCGTGGAATGTTTTCGACGCTCCCGCCGAACGGCTCGCCACGCGAACCTCAAGACCAGCGGAACTTCGCTCAAAAACAGCCGCCGAACCTGCGCCGAGCGGTCATAGGAAGCCCTTGAGTAACGGCGGGTCAACGTTTCGGCCCGAAGGACGTACGTCCTTCCCGGAAGGCAGACGCCGGTTGCTTCCATGGCGTTCGCCGGCAGCGCTGCCTGGGGGCCGATCCTCGGGACATCTGCGCGCCGGATTGTGTCAGGCAATGTTCGGCGACCTCGACCCTGGGCCCGCGGCGAGGCATCATCCGCAGTGAGGAACAGCCATGCCCGCGACGAGCGACAATTCACCTCCGGGGACCTCGCCCCACCAACTTCCACGGCGCACTTTCCTGGCGTTCTGCGCGACCGTCGCCGGGGTGCTGGCCCTGCCGGTCGCGGAGGCGACCCGGGTCGCCGCGGCGCTGCAGGGGGTGCGCCGGTTCCCCGTCGTCTGGCTGGCCACCCAGGACTGCACGGCCGACACGGAGTCCTTCCTGCGCAGCGCCGACCCCGACGTGCTGTCGGTGCTGTTCGACGTCATCTCGCTCGACTACCACGAGACGCTCATGGTCGCCGCGGGTGCGTCCTCCCACACCGCTCTGGCGGCCGCGATGGCCTCCCCCGACGGATTCGTCTGCGTGGTCGAGGGCGCGATCCCCCAGGCCGAGGGCGGCATCTACTGCACGATCGGCGGGCGGACGGCGCTGAGCCTGGTCCGTGAGGTCACCGCCAAGGCGTCCCTGACGCTCGCCGTCGGCGCGTGCGCGGTGGACGGCGGCATCGCGGCGGCGGCCCCCAACCCCACCGGTGCGACCGGAGTCGCCGGAGCCGTCCCCGGGATCACCAACCTGGTGAACCTGCCCGGCTGCCCCGCCAACGGCATCAACATCGTGGCCACGATCGTCGCCTACCTCACAGACCGCACCCTGCCGGCACTGGACTCCGCCCGCCGGCCGCTGTTCGCCTACCAGCAGAAGGTGCACGGAAAGGGCCGCTGCGAGCGGTTCCCCAACCTGGTGGCCGGTCGCACGGTCAGCGCCTGGGGCGACGAGGCCCACCGCACCGGCGGGTGCCTGCTGCACATGGGATGCCGGGGACCGTCCACGTTCGCCAACTGCTACCAGCGCAACTGGAACGAGACCACCTGGCCGGTGGGCGCCGGCGCACCCTGCATCGGGTGCACCACCCCGGGGTTCTGGGACGCCAACACCCCCTTCTACGTCTACCACGACACCCGGCCGACGACGAGCCCCACGCCGTCACCGACCACCTCGCCGACGACGAGCCCGTCACCGACCACCTCCTCGACGACGGACCCGTCACCGACCACCTCGTCGACACCGACCACCCCCACGCCCTCGGAAACCACCGCCCAGCCCACCAGTGAACGGGTGCCGTCATGAGGATCACCGTCGACCCCGTCACCCGGATCGAGGGGCACCTGCGGATCGAGGCACAGGTCAAGGAGGGCCGGGTCAGCGACGCCTGGAGCGTCAGCCCGATGTTCCGGGGCATCGAGAACATCCTCGTCGGGCGCGACCCCCGCGACGCCTGGCTGTTCGCCCAGCGCATCTGCGGCGTCTGCACGACCGTGAACGCGCTGGCCTCGGTGCGCGCCGTGGAGAACGCCCTCGGGATCGTCGTCCCCGACAACGCCCGCCTCCTGCGCAACCTGATGGAGGCCACCCAGTACGCGCACGACCACGTCGTCCACTTCTACCACCTGCACGGCCCGGACTGGTTCGACCTCACCTCCGCCCTGAAGGCCGACCCCGCAGGCACCGCCGCGCTGCAGGCGAGGCTCTCGCCGTGGCCGCAGAACTCCGTGGAGTACTTCACCTCCGTGCGCGACCGGCTGAAGGCCCTGGTGGACGGCGGCCAACTCGGGCCGTTCGCCAACGCCTACTGGGGTCATCCCGCCTACGCGCTGGCGCCGGAGTCGAACCTGCTGCTGATGGCGCACTACCTGCAGGCCCTGGACTGGCAGCGGGACGCGGTGCGGATCCACGCCGTCCTCGGCGGCAAGAACCCGCACCCGCAGACCTACCTGGTGGGGGGCATGTCGACCCCGCTGGACCCGACGAGCGAGCAGGCGGTCAACCTGACGACGCTGGCCGACCTGCGGGCCGTGGCGGGACGGATGCGCGCGTTCGTCGACCAGGTCTACGTCCCGGACCTGCTGCACCTGGCCGAGGCCTATCCCGCCTGGGCATCGATCGGCCGGGGAAGCCGCAACCTGATGGCGTACGGCGACTTCCCCGGCGCCGACGGCAAGCCCCTGATGCCCGGGGGCATCCTGCGCGACGGGCGGCTCACCGGCGTCGAGGCGGTCGACCAGAGCCGGATCACCGAGGACGTCACCCGGTCCTGGTACGCCCCGGCCGCGCCCACCCACCCGTCCTCCGGCGTGACCTCCCCGCGCTACACCGGCCCCACCCCGCCGTACGACCGCCTCGACACCGACGGGCGCTACAGCTGGAGCAAGGCGCCCCGCTACCGCGACGCGGTGATGGAGGTCGGGCCCCTGGCCCGGATGGCGGTCGCCCACGCCCGCGGCGTGCCGCGCGCCCGGCAACTGCTCGACCACGCCCTCACCACGCTCCACTGGCCGGCCCCGGCCCTGTTCTCCACGCTCGGGCGGATGGTCACCCGCGCGCTGGAGACGCAGTGGCTGGTGGAGCAGCTGCCCGGCTGGCTCGACGAGCTGGGCGCGAACATCTCCGCGGGCAACCTGACGATCGCCGACGACAGCCGCTGGCTGCCGGAGAGCTGGCCGGCCAGGGCGACCGGCGTCGGGACGACGGAGGCACCCCGCGGGGCCCTCGGGCACTGGATCGAGATCGCCGACGGGAAGATCAGCCGCTACCAGATCGTCATCCCCTCCACCTGGAACGGGTCGCCGCGCGACGCCCGCGGCCACCGTGGGGCCTGGGAGGAGGCGCTGGTGGGCACGCCCGTGCGCGACCCCGCCCGGCCGGTGGAGATCCTGCGCGTCGTCCACGCGTTCGACCCGTGCATGGCCTGCGCCGTCCACGTGATCGACGCGCACGGCGGCCTGGTGACCGAGCTGACCGTGGTGCCGTGAGCGCCGTCGTCCTCGGGCTGGGCAACGTGCTGATGCTCGACGACGGCGTCGGAGCCGCCGCCGTCGTCGAGCTCGGCCGGCGCTACCGGCTGCCCGAGGAGGTGACGCTGCTGGACGGCGGCGTGCTCGGGCTGCACCTGGTGGGCCTGCTGGCCGACGCCGACAGCGTGCTCGTCCTGGACGCCGTTCGCGCCGGCGGCGCCCCGGGCACCCCGGCCCGCCTGGAGGGCGCCGCGGTGCACGCCCGGTACGCGGCCCGGATCTCGCCGCACGAGGTGGGGTTCACCGAGGTGCTCGCCACCGCGGCCGTGCACGCCCGGACCCCGCGCCGGCTCGTCGTCCACGGCGTCGAGCCCGAGCGGGTGGGGCCCGGCGTGGGCCTCAGCGCGCCGGTGGCGGCGGCCCTGGACCGGCTGGTCGACGCCGCGGCCGCCGAGCTGCGGGCCTGGGGGCTCCAGGTGCGTCCCCGCGACGACCCCGAGCCGGCCGGCCCCTACCCCGACGGCGTGCTGGGGCTCACCGCCGCCCGGTCGGGGGCGTGAGATGCACGAGCTGTCCATCGCCCACGCCATCGTGACCACGGTGCTCCAGCACGTCCCGCCGGGGCCCGACGCGCGCGTGCTGAGCGTCGGGGTGAGCGTCGGGGTGCTGGCGGGCGTGGTGCCGCGGGCGCTGCAGTTCTGCTGGGACGCCGCGACCGCGGGCACCCCGCTGGAGGGGGCCCGGCTGCAGATCGAGCGGGTGCCGCTGGAGGGCCGGTGCCTGGACTGCGGGGCGACCGCCACGACCGTGGCGCCCCCGCCGCACCGGTGCGCCGTCTGCTCCGGCCCGGTGCTGGCGACCTCCGCCGGCCGGGAGCTGGACCTCACGACCGTCGAGCTGGACGACGGGTGCGGCGACGGGTGCGACGAGGGGTGCGACCAGGGGTGCGACAACGGGTGTCTGGCCGCCGCCGGGGAGGGCCGATGAGACGCGTGGTCGACCTGCGGGCCGCGGTGCTCGCCCACAACGACGGCCTGGCCGCGGCGCTGCGCGAGGACCTGCGCCACGCCGGCGCGGTCGCCGTCAACCTGCTCTCCGGCCCGGGATCGGGCAAGACCGCACTGCTGGAGCGGCTGCTCGCGGTGGCCGTGCGCCGCGGCGTCCCGGTGGCCGCGGTCACCGGCGACCTGGCCACCGAGAACGACGCCCGCCGGCTGGCCCGCTCGGGGGCGCCGGTCCGCCAGATCGTCACCGACGGGCTCTGCCACCTGGAGGCCGACCTGCTGCGCGACCACCTGGTCGGCTGGCTGCCGGCCGGGACCCGGGTGCTGTTCGTCGAGAACGTCGGCAACCTGGTCTGCCCCGCCGCCTACGACCTGGGCGAGAGCCTGCGCGTCGTCCTCGCCTCGGTCACCGAGGGGGAGGACAAGCCGGTGAAGTACCCGACCGCCTACCGGTGGGCGCAGCTGGTCGTGCTGACGAAGGTAGACCTGGCCGGACCCTGCGCGTTCGACGGCGCCGCCTTCGCCGACAGCCTGAACCAGGTCGCCCCCGCCACCCCGGTCGTACACACCTCGGCCCGGACCGGCGAGGGCGTGGAGGAGCTGTTCGACGCCGTCCTGGCGGCGGCAGCAGTCCACCTGGGCGGCCCGGCATGACCTCGCCACCGGTGCTGGAACGTCGCCGGGTGCACGTGCGCGGCGTCGTCCAGGGGGTCGGGTTCCGCCCGTTCGTGCACGCGCTCGCCGGGGAGCTGGGCCTGACCGGGCGGGTGCGCAACGACGCGGACGGCGTGCGCGCCGAGGTCGAGGGCTCCCCCGCGGCCCTGGCGGCCTTCTGCGACCGGCTGCGCACCCAGGCGCCGCCGCTGGCCGACGTCGAGGACGTGACCTGGCAGCCGCTGCCGCCCACGGGCGAGCCGGGCTTCCGCATCGACGGCTCCGACCTGGCGGCGGCCGGTCGCCCGGACGCGGCCGGCCGCACCGGCGCCCCCGGTCGCACCGGCACGCCGCCCGACGTCGGCACCTGCCCGCAGTGCCTGGCCGAACTGGCCGACCCCGGCGACCGGCGCTACCGCCACCCGTTCATCTCCTGCACGTCGTGCGGCCCGCGCTACACGATCATCACCGCGCTGCCCTACGACCGGCCGCGCACCACGATGGCCGGTTTCCCGCTGTGCCCCGACTGCGCCCGCGAGTACGCCGACCCCGGCGACCGGCGCTTCCACGCCCAGCCGGTCGCGTGCCACCGCTGCGGCCCGGTGCTGGAACTCGTCGGGCCCGGACGGCGCCCCGCGACCGGCCCGGACGCGCTCGCCGCGGCCCGGGCGGCCCTGGGCGCCGGAGCGGTCGTCGCCGTCAAGGGGCTGGGCGGCTACCACCTGGCCTGCGACGCCACCGACCCGGTGGCGGTCGCCCGGCTGCGCCGGCGCAAGCGCCGCGGCGGCAAGCCGTTCGCCGTCCTGGTGGCCGACGTGGCCACCGCCCGGCAGGTGTGCGCGGTCGACCCGGTCGAGGAGGCGTCGCTGGCCGGGCCACGCCGTCCGGTGGTGCTGCTGCGCCGCCGGGAGGCACCCGCGGACGGCGCCCCCCGGATCGCGGCCGAGGTGGCGCCCGGCAGCCCGGACCTGGGCCTGCTGCTGCCTCCCACGGCCCTGCACCAGCTGCTGCTCGGGCCGGGCCCGGACGGCGGGCCGCTGCCCGCCCTGGTGCTGACCAGCGGCAACCTCTCCGGGGAACCGATCGTCACCGACGACGCGCAGGCCCTGGACCGCCTCGCCGACCTCGCCGACCTGTGGCTTCGCCACGACCGCCCGATCCACGTGCCCTGCGACGACTCGGTGGTCCGCGTGGTCGCCGGGCGCGAACTGCTGCTGCGCCGCTCCCGGGGGTACGCCCCGCTGCCGGTCGCGCTGCCGTTCCCCGTCCCGCCGCTGCTGGCGGCCGGGGGCGACCTCAAGAGCGTCCCCGCCGTGGCGGCCGGCGGGCGCGCCTGGCTGTCCGGTCACGTCGGTGACCTGGACGACCTGGCGACCCAGCAGGTGTACGACACCGTCACCACCCACCTGGCGGCGCTCACCGACGTCACGCCGACACTGCTCGCGGCGGACCTGCACCCGGGGTACCGGTCCACCCGCTGGGCCGAACGCGCCGCGCGGACCCTGCCGGGGGCCCCTCTGCCGCTGGTTCGGGTGCAGCACCACCACGCCCACGTCGCCGCGGTGATGGCCGAGCACGCCCTGGCGGGCCCGGTGATCGGGATCGCCCTGGACGGGACCGGGTACGGCACCGACGCCACGGTCTGGGGCGGGGAGGTGCTGCTGGCCGGCTACACCGGGTTCCGCCGGTTCGCCCACCTGTCCACCGTGCCGCTGCCCGGCGGCGACGCGGCCGTGCGCCGCCCCTACCGGATGGCCCTGGCACACCTGGACGCCGCCGGGGTGCCGTGGGCGGACGGCCTGCCCTGCGTGCGCGCCTGCCCCCCGCAGGAACGGGCCGTCCTGGCCCGGCAGCTGCGCACAGGCGCCGGGTGCGTGGCCACCTCCAGCACCGGGCGGCTGTTCGACGCCGTCGCCGCCGTCGCCGGCCTGTGCCAGGAGATCGCCTTCGAGGCGGAGGCCGCCGCGGCCCTGGAGGCCGCCGCCCTCCGGTGGGGCCCGCTGCCCGCCGGGAGCGGGTACCCGCTGCCGCTGCGTGCCGGTGCGGCCGCGGGCGGGCCCCGGCTGATCGACGTCGGTGCCGCCGTGCGCGCCGTGGCGCACGACGTGGACCGCGGCGCGCCCGCCGGGCACGTCGCGGCGGCCTTCCACCGCGGCCTGGCCGACGCGCTCGTGGCCGCGGCCGTCGCTGCACGCCAGGCCTGCGGGCTGACGACCGTGGTGCTCGCCGGCGGCGTGCTCGCCAACACCGTGCTGCTGCAGGCCCTGCTGGCAGGCCTGGACGCCGCCGGCCTGACCGCGTGCTGGCCCCGGCTCGTCCCTCCCGGTGACGGCGGCCTCGCCCACGGCCACGCCGCCGGCGCCGGCACCGTGGCCCCCCCCCCCCCCCCCCCCCCCAAACCCCCCCCCCAAGCCCCCCCCAAACCCGGACCGAGGGAATCCAATT
>Ga0302322_100001762_pt1 | contig 18011 bp, 21 predicted proteins | sample Fen_T0_2_FD_203757 | JGI IMG/M metagenome (GOLD analysis project Ga0302322, IMG submission 203757) | Peat permafrost microbial communities from Stordalen Mire near Abisko, Sweden - Fen_T0_2 | ecosystem: Environmental > Terrestrial > Soil > Wetlands > Permafrost | place: Sweden: Abisko... | reverse complement strand
CCAGAAAACCGTCGCCACCGTGGTAAACTTCGTCCCCTGGAACCCCGGGCTCTATCGACGCTACCTCGATCGCGGCGAGTGGCATGACGCCGCGGGTGGGTACAAGATCCAAGACACCGGATCGGTGCTCATCCGGCGGATTTCCGGCAGCTGGTCCAATGTCGTGGGCTTGCCAATCCCCGAAGTTTATGCCATGCTCTCGGCAACTCTCCGCGTCTCCCGGGGTTAGGTTCGTCCATCCCCTTCCAGATGTCGTGAAATATGCGAAGGATCACCCACGAACAACTCGTTCTGCGGTGAAATTTAAGGAGCGACTACCATGGCAGTAGTTACTATGAAGAACCTGCTCGAGTCAGGTGTTCATTTCGGTCATCAGACCAAGCGTTGGGACCCCAGGATGAAGAAGTTCATCTTCGCGGAACGCAACGGCATCCACATCATCGACCTGCAAAAGACGATCCAGGCCATCAAGGAAGCGTACAACGCCGTCCGGAAGACCGTGCTCGAAGGCAAGACCGTTCTGTTCGTCGGCACCAAGAAACAAGCCCAACAGTCCATCCAGACCGAAGCCGAGCGGTGCAATATGTTCTATGTGAACAACCGTTGGCTCGGCGGCATGCTCACGAACTTCACGACCATCAAGAAGTCCCTCAGCCGGCTCAAGAAGATCGAAAAGATGGAAGTCGACGGCACCTACGGGCACCTGACCAAGAAGGAAATTGCCGGTCTGAGCAAGGAAAAGGCCAAGCTCGAGAAGAACCTCGGCGGCATCAAGGAAATGAAGGAGCTTCCCGGGATTCTCTTCGTGATCGACCCCCGGAAGGAAGCCATTGCCATCGCCGAAGCCCGGCGCGCCGGTATTCCGATCATTGCCGTCGTCGACACAAACTGTAACCCCGAAGGCATCGACTTCCCCATCCCTGGCAACGACGACGCCATTCGGGCCATCACCCTGTTCACCCAGATCGTCGCGAACTCCGTCATCGAAGCCGACAACGAAATCGGGCTGACGGTCATCGATTCCCTCACGGAAGACGAGACCCCCGGCATGGAAACCGCTGGGTTCACGGAAAACGGCCTCGCTGCCACCTTCGACGCCGAAGACGACGAGCGCGCCTAATCACTAGCGCCCCAATCAAAAGGAGTCAAACCCATGGCTATCAATCCTCTCGACGTCAAGAAACTCCGGGACAAGACCGGCGCCGGCTTCGGCGACTGTAAGGACGCTCTGGAAAAGGCCGGCGGTGATTTTGCCGCCGCCGAAAAAGTTCTCAAAGAAAAGGGTCTCGCCCAGGTTGCCAAACGCGCCGGCCGAGCCGCCACCGAAGGACGCGTCTTCGCCGTCGTGGCCGGCAACTTTGCCGCTGTCATGGAAATCAGCTGCGAGACCGACTTCGTCGCCCGGAACCCCGATTTCGTGACCACGGGTCAGGCGTTGCTCGACAAGTTGGCCAAGGCCGGTGCCGCCGCCCCCGACGCCGCCGCCCAGTCGGCCCTCAGTGACTTGGCCGTGAAGACCAAAGAAAATCTCAGCATCAAGACCTACAAGACCCTCTCGGTGGGTGCTGGTGAAACGGTGGTCCAGTACATCCACGGTGAAGGTCGAATCGGTGTTCTGGTCAAGGTCAAGGTGGCCGACGCCGCCAAGGCCTCCGACCCCAAGGTCAGCCAGTTCGGCTTCGACCTGGCCCTCCACGCAGCGGCTTTCAACCCCACCTACCTCAACCGCTCGAAGGTCGACGCAGGCTGGCTGAAAGAGCAGGAAGAGATCATGCGGGTTCGCGACGCCGAACAGCTGGTGGGCAAGGCCGAGAATATCGTTACAGGCATCATGAAGGGCAAAGTCGAGAAGTTCTTGAAGCAGATCAGCTTCGTGGACCAGCCCTTCGTCAAAGACGACAAGCTTACCGTCACCCAAGCCTGCGAAAAGCTCGGCAAGGAACTGGGGACGAAGGTCGACCTCGTCGATTTCCTCTACGTCCAGGTCGGCCAAGAAGCCTGACCCGCGTTTTGTGTTTTGTGGCCGCCTCTTGAAAGGGGCGGCCTTCCTTTCGAGGAGGGAACCGTGTCTGCCGCCATTAAAGCCGATGCCGAAGCCAAAATGAAGAAGAGTGTGAAGAGCCTTCAAGAGGAGTACTCCGTCTTGAGGACGGGTCGGGCTTCTCCCGCCCTCTTCGAAAAACTCCCCGTGGAATACTATGGCTCCAAGACACCCTTGAGCCAGGTCGCGAACATTTCGGTGCCCGAGGCCCGCCTTGTGGTCATCCAGCCCTGGGACAAAGGCGTCATCGGCGACATCGAGAAGGCCATTTTGGCCTCGGACCTCAGTCTGACCCCTAGCAACGATGGCAAGGTCATTCGCATCAACATTCCTCCTCTCAACGAAACCCGCCGCCGGGAATTGGTCAAGCAGGCCAAGGCCGTGGCCGAAAACTTCCGGGTGGGGGTTCGTAATGTCCGGCGCGATGTGAACGAAGCCTACAAGAAGTTGCTCAAGGACGGAGAGCTCACCGTAGACGAGGAAAAAAAAGCCCTCGACGAGATCCAGAAGATCACCGATGTCACCATCAAGGACATCGATCGCATCGCTGCCGAGAAAGAAAAAGAAATCCTGGAAATCTGACATGGCCGACCCCGGTGCCGAGCCCCTTCCTACCCACCTCGGAATCATCATGGACGGCAACGGTCGCTGGGCCCAACACCGGGGTCTTAACCGTTCCGAGGGGCACAAGGAAGGCCTGAAGGTCGCCAAACGCATCACTCAGGCGGCCTCGGACGCAGGAATACGCTATCTCTCGCTTTACGTTTTCTCCACAGAGAATTGGAAGCGAGCCGAGCAGGAAGTTTCCTTCCTCATGTTCCTGCTCAAAAGCCACCTTCTTAAGGAATGGGATTTCTATCGCGAAAACCGCATCCGGGTTGTCCATTCCGGCGACCTTACGGGGTTGCCGTCCGAGGTCCAGACCGATCTGATTCAAGTGCAGCAGGATACCGCCGGATTCGACGGTTTGACGGTCAACTTGGCCATCAACTACGGCGGCCAGGATGCTATCCTCCGGGCTTTCCGTCGATGGCAAAAGACGCCGGACCGGCCCGCCCTCGACACCACAAACTTTTCCAACTTTCTCGATCAGCCCGATTTGCCTCCTGTGGATCTTTTGGTCCGGACAGCAGGCGAGGTTCGGCTGAGCAACTTCCTTCTATGGGAATCAGCCTACGCCGAGTTCCATTTCAGCAATAAACACTGGCCCGATTGGACCGAAGAGGACCTGACGGTCGCCCTTAGAGACTATCAGAGGCGCCAGCGCAAATACGGGGCCATCCATGAGTAAGGTATGGGTGAGGTTACTGCTGTTCTTCTTTGGGCTGCCCGCCGTGCTCCTTGTCGCCATGTGGGACTGGGGATATCACTTTCCCCTGACCGTCGTGGCCATTGTCATTTCAGGACTCGGGGCCGGTGAGACTGCGGCGTTGCTGAGAACCAAAGGGCTGGATCTCAACCCCTACCTGCCCTACGGCCTGGGAATGGTCTTCCCCTTCCTTGCTTTCTTGGAGAATGCCCGGTGGCTCACCTCCGACCAAAGTCTCATCCTCATGGCCCTGGTCATGGTGGTGGTCTTCGTCAGGCAAATCTTCGCCAACACCGAAGAAAATCTGCAACCTGTGCTTAGTAAGGTCACGGGTATCCTGTTCACCCTGGTCTACCCGGGGTTCTTTGTTTATTGGATCCTCAAGATCAATTCCCTACCTGAAGCCTGGTTGCTGATGCCCATCTACCTCATGGCCACGATTGGAAACGACGCCGGAGCCTGGACCCTAGGGAGCCTGTTTGGCAAGGGCTCTCCCAAACCCTTCCTTGTCAGCCCTTCCAAGAGCATCATTGGGTTCGTGGGTGGCATAGGTTCGACGTTCGGCGTATTGGTCATCGCTTTCTTCGTTGTCCCCCATCACCTGCTGGGGTCCAGCCTCCCCATGGTTCTGGGCCTGGCCCTCGTCCTTTCCTTGACCACCATCGCGGGAGACCTTTTCGAATCCAGCCTCAAGCGTAGTGCCCGAGTCAAGGATTCCGGGGATGTGATCCCGGGTCGGGGCGGAGTCCTGGATTCTATCGATTCGCTTCTCTTTTCGGCGCCATTGTTTTACCTTTTTCTCCAGTACGGGAGGTTCTAGTTGGAACAGATGGCCTGGGTTTTCTCGGGGGTGGTCAACACCGTCCTGTTTCTTTTGGGTTTGAGCCTGGTGGTAACCATCCACGAAGCCGGGCACTTCTTCGCCGCCCGATGGGCGGGCGTCGAGGTGGAAGCCTTCGCCATCGGCTGGGGGAAGGTGCTCTGGGCCTGGAAGCCGGGGAAGACCGAGTACCGCATTTGTCTGTTGCCCATAGGGGGCTACTGCAAGATGAAAGGTGAACAAGACCTCATTGCAGCTCTGGGGCGCCAGGACGGCGCATTCGAGCCTTCGGCTGGGTCGTTGTTTGCAGCCAAGCCCTGGAAGAAGATCGTCATCAGCGCCGCGGGGCCTCTTTTCAACCTGGCTTTCGCCTTCCTTCTGTTCTTTACGCTCCAGTGGACAGGGGTTCCCGATACTACCCCGGCTTCGCGGATTGAGTTGGCCGTGGAAGTCGACGGACGCTCCGGTCTGCCGGCCGAGCTTGCCGGGCTCAAGACAGGTGACCAAGTGACGGCCATCGACACCAAGCCCATCCGTACCTTCCAGGCCCTCATGGAAACTGTCAGCGCTTCCAAGGGAAAGCCCATGACCTGGTTGGTGGACCGCCAGGGCCAGGGGCTCACGTTTACTGTGGCCCCCCGCTATGACGAGAAGGAAAAGCGCCTTTTGGTCGGCGTTTACGCCTTTGTCGATCCGGTGGTCAAGGATGTGGAGAAAAACTCGACCGCCGCCCTGGCTGGTTTCAGGACGGGCGATCGAATCACGGCATTCAACGGCAACCCTGTGGCATCCAAGGCGGTGTTTGACACCCTATTAGGCGCCTCGAAGGAACACAGCGACACAGTGACCGTCCAACGCGGCGGTCAAGAGCTTTCGCTCCTCCTGGTCCCCGAGTCTGACTCCGGGCAAAAAGGGATCGGGCTGGCCTTCGTCTACCCCACCTTCCCCGCCCAGGGACTGGCCCCGGGCCCGGCCTTGGTAGCGGGCGCCATCCAGACCTGGTCGATGTTTTCGGCCATGGTCCAGGGGCTTGGGGGCCTGTTCACCGGTAAGGAGAGCCCTGTGCAGTCGCTGTCGGGGCCCATAGGCATGATGAAAATGAGTTCCCAGGCCGCCGCATCGGCTTTCGCCCAAAGCCCCGAAGAAGGGGTGACTACCGTTGTGCGGATTCTGGCCTTCATCAACCTGGCGCTGTTCTTGATGAACCTCCTGCCCATTCCTGCCCTCGACGGCGGAAGCATCGTGGTCAGCACTGTGGAGGCCATCCGTCGGCGGGCCATCAGCCTGAAGAGTCTGCTCCGCTACCAGCAGGTCGGGGTTGCGGTGGTCCTAGGGCTGGTGCTGTTCACCACCCTCAACGACCTGGGACTGTTCGGAAAAGTTTAGCTCCGGGCGTGCGACGGGTTTGCCGAGATCTTGTCGATGGCGATGGCAACCGCGTCGACAATTTCCTGGTGGATGGCGTCGTCGTCGGCCTGGGCGTAGATGGCCCCCAGCAACGTGACTCGGTACACGGGTTTGGTGTGGTTCAGCGCCAATGCAACCATATCGAGAACACATTCTTGGCACCGACAGACCTCGGTACGCACCTTGAGTTGGGTCTCGAGCTCACTCACCACGAAGCGTTCCTTCTCGTTGACCAACAAACTGAAATCGTATCTGTCCTGAAATGCCATATGTCCCCCCTTGATCTCGATTATACGGGACCACCGTCGTGACCGCCATCAAAATCCACAAACTTGGTGTATTGGGCGTGGAACCCGAGTTTTATCGTCCCAATGGGTCCTTTACGCTGTTTGCCGATGATGAGGTCGGTCTCGATGACCGTGTGATTCGCATCCTTCATATCGCGGTCGGTACCACGGTTTCCCCTGTGGAGAAACAGGACAACGTCAGCGTCCTGCTCCAGCGACCCCGACTCCCTCAGGTCGGCTAGACCGGGGAGCTTCTTTTCTTCCGTGGCCCGGCTGAGCTGACTGAGGGCCACCACGGGTATCTTGAGCTCCCGGGCCAAGGCTTTGAGCGACCGGGAGATGTCAGACACCTGCTCGTGCCGGGGCATGTTCGGGTTCTCGTGACCGATGAGGCTGATGTAGTCTACGTACAGAATCTGGATGTCGTTCTTTGCTTTCATGCGTCGAGCCTGAGCCCTCAGGTCAAGGAGCTTCATGTTCGGGGTGTCGTCAATATACAGTGGCGCCTCGTAGACCAGTGGCACCACGTCCCGGAGGCTGGTTAGGTCAGAGGGCCGCAGGAACCCGTTGCGGATTTTACCCCAGTCGAGTTGGGCCTCGCTGGCCAAGATCCGATCCACCAAGTCAAGGTCGGGCATTTCCAGACTGAGGAAACCTACCGAAATCTTCTTCGTAATGGCCTGGTAGGCCGCCATGTTCAGGGCGAATGTCGTCTTGCCTATGGAAGGCCGGGCCGCGACGATGATGAACTCCGACTCGTGGAACCCCGTGGTTTCGCGATCGAGACCCGCAAACCCCGTAGGAACCCCCGTGACGATGTTCTTGTTCTTCGAATGGGCAATGATGCGCTCCATGCTGAGCGTCACAATGTCACCCACCTTCTTGTAGGTGTGGGCCGTTCGTTCCTCGGCGAGCTCGAAGATGCGCTTCTCGGCCTCTTCAATGAGAAGACGGCTCTCGACGCTCTCCTCGTACGACTGGATGATGAGCTTGCTGGAAACCTCGATGAGGTTGCGCCTGACGGCCGAGTTTTTAACAATTTGGGCGTAGTACTCGGCGTTGGCCGCCGAGGGTACCGACTCACTGAGGACGGCCAGGGCGGCCATCCCGCCCACAAGATCGAGCTTATTTTGCTTGGCAAGGGCATGACTCAGGGTGAGAACGTCGACTTCCTGGCCCTCAGTGGACATGGAAAGGATGGTCTCAAATAGAACCCGATGGGCCTGTCGGTAGAAATCCGAAGGCCGGAGCACCTGGACAACAACATCGAGGGCGTCTTTGGAGAGAAGCAGAGCCCCCAGCACAGCCGACTCGGCGTCGAGGTTGTGCGGAGGGACCCTTTCCTTTCCCACGAAATCAGGCCTCGATGGCCTTCACTTCGACCTTGATGTTCGCGTATTCCCGGTCCATGACCCGGATTTTCACATCGTAGATGCCGACCAGCTTGATCGCGTTGCCTTGGATGCTGACATGACGTTTGTCAATGGCGACTCCGGCAGCCTTGGCGACGTGTTCGGCCACAACGCCGTTGGTCACAGCCCCGAACAGCTTGCCATTGTCACCGGCGGGCATCGAGATAACCAGGTTCAGTCCCTGGAGCTTTTCCTTCAACCCGAGGGCTATCTGGCGCTTCTCTTCCTTCCGGGCCTCGATCTTCGCGGTGCGCTGCTCGATCAAGTTCAAGCCAGCTTTCGAGAAAAGCGTAGCAAAGCCCCGGGGGAGAAGAAAATTCCGGCCATAGCCGTCGGCAACGGTTTTGACCTCGCCCTCGTCTCCCAGGTTTTCCACATCTTTCAGCAGAATGATCTTCATAATCCTACCCCTTGCGTTCGATTCCTAAAATTCACCCAAAGCTCCAAAACTGCCAGAATGGGCAACCCCGCCAGAACCACCACCTGACCGGTACCGGGTACCATCAGAAGGAAGACCAACAGAGCCCGCACCGCCCCTTGGGCGAACCGGGGCCAACGCCACCGGTCCATCAGGGAGTGGAGGATGCCCCAGCCTGCCAGGCTGTGGACCACAAGGGCCACCCAAGCGGCGTTGAGCACGACGTACTGGGCGAACCCCATCTCCCACTTGATCCCTGCCCTGAGAAGAAGACCCTGTACCAGGATCAGCCCCCAAAGCCCCAAGAGCACCCAGGCTCCCTGGGCAGGAACGAAGAAATCCTTCAGCGTCGTCGACTCCCTTTCGGGATCGAAGACCCGAGAAACCCGGTGGGTGAACGACCAAAAAAGGAAGAACACCAGCAGGAAGCTCCCCAGGAAGGCTTGCTTCAACAGTTCAAAGAACTCGGCTTTGTCCAGTTTTCCCATCAACCCCGGAACGTCGAGTCCCGGAGTGTGAAACACCTGCTTCCAAACCTCGTCGAAGGCTTTCTCCACGACCTGGATGAACGCCTCCTGCCGGAGCAAGTTGGCGATCAATGGAAACAGGACCAGACCGGTGACCGCTGTCACCGCCAAAATACGGTACAAGAATCGCCACTCTAGGCGTTCCATCACAACGATGGCCACCCAGCCGGCGATCAAAACCAACGGCAACCCGAGGGCCGCCGTGTCGACCACGGACCATGACGAATGCACCAAAGCCTTGAGACCCGCTGCCACGGCCACAATGCCTGCCGCAACGAGTGCGGAAGCCGTCAGAAACGACCGTTCGCCCCGGCGGTGGCGTATCCATTGAAGTGGCACGAGGAAAAACACCCCGAACAAACTCAAATGGTAGGCCGCCACGGCCAAGACCGTCGCCAGGGCCCAGGCCCAGGGGCGCCGGTCGCCTTTCGTCACGTTCCGCCTCAGTTCTTCACGTACGGAAGCAGGGCCAAAACCCGGGCGATCTTTACCTGGCGGGACAGTTTGCGCTGGTAACGCGCACTGGTGCCGGTGATGCGCCGGGGAAGGATCTTGCCCCGTTCGGTGATGAATTTCGCCAGGATGTCGGTGCGCTTCCAGTCGCAGGGCCACTTATGGACCGTGAACTTGCAGATCTTCTTCTTAAAGTAGACCTTGCCGCGGCGGGCACCACGGTCGCCGCCGTCGCGGCGTTCGCCTCCGTCTCCGGGACGGGTGGCTCCCTTGTCTAGGGATTCTTCCAATTCTTTTTGTTCGTTCTCAAAAGACATGCTTTTTCCCCTCCTCGAGGTGATTAAAACGGGATGTCGTCTTCGTAGGCGTGCGGATCAAAGTCGTCGGCCGCGGGCTTTTGAGGAGCCGCTGGCCGCCCTGATTCGGCGGGTCGGGGGGCGTTGTAGTTGGATTCAGCGCCTCTTCCTTCACCTGTACTGCCCCGGGCCGAGCCCAACAACTGCAGGTTGTTCACGAACACCTGAATCTTGTTGAATTTCTGCCCATCTTTTTCCCACCGATCCTGGCGCAACTCACCCTGGACAGCCACTTGGGTGCCCTTGACGAGGTACTTGTTCAAGTTCTCCGCCTGTTTCTCCCAGAGGGTCAGGTCGAAGAAACTGGCCTCGTCGGACCACTGGTCACCCTTCTTCACCCGGCGGTTGACCGCGATGGCAAAGTTGCACAAGGCCGTGCCCGAGGCTGTGTACTTGAGTTCGGCATCGCGGGTGACGCGGCCGACCAGGACTACTTGATTGATGTCGCCTGCCATGACCGACTCGCCGTCAGGCTTCCTGCACGATGAACAGGAACTTCAGGACTTCGGTCTGGAGCTTGAAGATCTTGTCGATTTCAGACACCTTGGAAGGGTCAAACTCGACGTTGAACAGGATGTAGTGAGCCCTGTCCTGCTTCTTGATCGGATACGCCAAATTCCGTTCGCCCATATCTTCTTCTTTGACGATATTGGCGCCGTTGGCTTTGAGTTCATTCCGGACGAAATCCAGACCCTTGGTAAAATGGTCGTTCTCGTGCCGGAAGATGAACACGACTTCGTAAGTGCGCATTGGTCCTCCTTGCGGACTATCGATCCGGTCCCAACGGGCCGGATAAAGAGGCGTTGCCAAACTATCACAGACATGGTTTACTGTCAATTCGATGAAAGCCAAGATCCATTACGAAGAGGACTTATTCTACCTGACGTTGCAGATGAAGGGGCTTCGCGAGGGTCTGCGGTTGACCATCGACGCCGATTATTTCCAAGACAAGTTCCTGGCCGACCTGAGGTTTGTCGACGAGACCCTCGATAAGGTGTTGGCCACCCTCAAGGAAAACCCCAACCTCATCCGCCGAGCCGAGTACCTTTACAACCTGGTTAAGGTCCAGGGCGCCTATCTCGAACTCATCGCCGACCTTCTCGTGGGCACCGGCGACATCCGAGAGGCCCTGGCGCCCTACCGAAACGAATTCCTGAGGCGTCAAGAAAGCCACGACGCCGACGTGCACGAAATCCGCACCCTGCTCCGGCTCGTGAGCCAAGAGGACGAAAGGGAAGACGTGATCACTCCCGACGAATTGTCCCTGCTCACTCGGATAGACGAAACGGAAACCGACTGATCAGTTCGAGGGCCTCCGGTAGATCGACAGCGTGGGCCGTCTTTTCGGCTGCTCCAGGCGCCACGTAACCCCACAATGCCAAGAGGCACCGGCACGAAGGGTGCTCGAAGTCCAGATGGTCCACCTGGTCGTCGATGAGCACAGAAGGTTGGTCGCCGATCTTCTCGGTGATGATGTCCAGCTTCTTTCTCGTCCCCGTGTAGATTGTTCTCTCCAGGGGCCATGCCACCCCCTGGTGGGCCAGGATCTCGACGATAAACTCGGCTTTTTTTGTCGAGAGTATCCACGCATGGGGATTGGTCGCCTGGGTAGTCAGCGCCTGGGCGACGCCCGGGTAGAGAGGATTCCATCCCAACCATTGGGCGTGATGCTTTTCCAGCAATTGATCTCGAACAGCGTAGAGACGTTTTTTCAGGTCGGCCAGAATTTCGGGGCCATGGGCCGCCAGACTGCGGTCGAAGGCCGCTTGGTCGGCGGGTACCTCACCCCGAGCCGCCCACTCGTGGACGATCAGATAGTCCTCCCCCGACCGAATAAAGGGCCGGCAGGCGTCAAACCGGGCTCGGTAAGCCGCGTCAAACGGCGGGTCGGGTGGCAACGCATTGGTGATCGCCAGACCCTCCCGGGCCAGCCAGCTGGACCTAAAACACTCCTCGAGGGAGTCGCAAATCACCCCATCGAAATCGAGGTAGAGGAAAGAAGGAGGAGGAAAAGGTCGCATTGCGAAAAACCTCACTTTGGAATATTCTAGCCCCATGAAGACCCAGTGGTTCAAGGACATCGACAAAAAATACCGCAAACTTCTCCTCGTGGGCGACGTTGGCGGAACCAATACCAACCTCGGCGTGGCCGGAGAAATCAACGGGAAAATCGACCTACTCCTCGAAGTGGTCTTCGAAAGCGCCACCGTGACCGATTTCACTTCTTGCGTCAAGAAGACCATGGAAGTCGCCCGGGAGAGGCACCCGAACATCTCTTTTGACCTCTGTTGTATCTCCGGCGCCGGACCTGTGAAGGACAACTTCTGCAAGCTGACGAACCAGAATTGGGTCATCGACGGCAACGATATTCAGGCCACTCTGGGAGTGCCCACCCTCATCATCAACGACTTTTCGGCCATCAGTTTCGGCCTGCCGCTCCTCGATGTGACCGACCCCCATCAAATTGAAGTGCTCCAGCGACCCGACGGCACCAGCCCCGAAGCCCAGGGCGACCTGAGGGCCGTGGTGGGCGCCGGTACCGGCTTGGGCGTGGGCTTCTTGGCCAAGATGGGCGACAAGTGGCGGGCCTTTCCCAGCGAAGGCGGCCACATGGATTTCGCCGACTTCGATGAAGACACCAAGGGCTTCAAGGCTTGGATCATGGACAGCATCGACCTGGTGCCCGAATACGAAATGGCCATCAGTGGCATGGGCATCAAGAATCTCTTCTATTATTTTCTCGAGATAGGCGTTCTCAAGAAGGACGACCCTGTGGTCCAGTCCATCTTGAAGGAAGCGGACGTGAACAAACCTGCCGCCATCAGTAAGGCCGCCGCCACCCACGAAGGTTGCCATCGGGTGTTCGTGACCTTCGTGAAGATGTTTGCCAGGTTGGCGGCGAGCATCGCGGCCTTCCTGATTCCCCGGGGTGGAATTTATCTCGCAGGGGGGATTTCGGGCAAAAACCTCGAGGTGTTTACCCACGATCACCTGTTTGTCACCACCTTCGAGAGGCACTGCAACCCCAACATCCTCCGTGTGCTCCAGGAGATTCCTCTCTACGTCATCAAGGACTATTCGATCAGCCTGTACGGCGCGGCCAACGCCGCCCTGTCGTTGATGGTGTGACCCCGTGAACGAAACTGAATGGAAGGCTCGCTTCGAAGAAGTCGGGGCGGACTTGTCGTTTTCCCTGGACATCCTGAACCGGTTGAACGCAGGCACCCTCGCCATTCCCGCCGTGACCGTGGCAGGGTTCCCTCCCTTGGACGGCCGGCAGATCCTCGACCTGCGGGGCGACGGTCCGTGGTCGGTGAACCGGGCCGGAGCGACGGCGGCGTTGAAATCTCTATTTTCCGACGAGAGTCCTGAAAAATGGTTGCCTGGCACCGGGGAAACCGTCGACCTGGACGCCGCCTCCCTGGAGGCCCTGGGCCTGAAGCTGAGCCAGGTGACCGCATTCGGCGTCCTCAACGGCGGCATGGCCACCAGCTACGCCGACAGCAAAAAAAACCAGGCCCTGGGCCCGGGACTTTACTCCATCTATAAGGCCGATCTCGAGAGAATGGCCGCCATTGCCGACGGTCTCCCCAAGGGTATCACCCCGGCTTTCGTCCAGGTAGACGGTACTCCTGGTCCCAGCTATCTCGAACTCAAGCTCAGGGTGCTGTGCCAGATCAATCTCGCCGCCCAAAAGGCAGGGCACTCCGGGCCAGGACTGCAACTGTTCCAGATGACCAACCACAGCACCGATGCCCCTTTACGCCGGGCCCTGGCCGCCTACGTTCATTCCCCCGTTCTTGCCGATCTCCTGGTCCACCTGCCCCGGGGTCTCACCGACACTCCGACGGCGGTCCAGGAACTGGTGGGCACCGTCACCTCGGTCAAGGATGGTGCTCCCCGTCGGTTTTTCACCGTCAAGCGCGACGGCCGCGAGGTGCCCTACGCCCTCCCCGGCGGCCACGGTCAGAACTTCCGAGTACTGCGCGAAGTTTATACCGATCTCAAGACCGCGGGGTACCGGTTCGTCTATTTGGGCAACGTTGATAATCTCGGTTACCTGCCGAGCCTTAAGGGACTCGCACTGTTGGCCCTGTCGGGGGCCCCGGCAGCCTTCGATTTCGCGTTCAAGACCCCCGTCGATGTGAAAGGCGGCGTGCTCTACCGGGAACCTTCGGGCCATCTCAACTGTGCCGACATCGGCGTGGCCATCGGTGCCGACCAGGTGAACGCCGCCGAAAAAGCTGGCACTCCCATCCTTTTCAACTGCGCCACAGGGTTGTTCGATCTGCATCGGCTGGTGGACGACCTGGAACGCATCACCGCCCACCTGCCCGTACGGCTGACCGAACAAGACAAGGACATTGGCCGGTACGCCCAGGCCGAACAGGTCACCTGGGAAGTCATCGGCCTTTTGAAAGATCCCCTCATCTTTGGCATCGAGAAGAACCAGCGGTTCCTGGCGGCCAAGCTCCTCCTGGACTGTCTGCTGACCAGCGGTCTCCACTGGGACGACCCGCGGTTCAACCAACCCGAACTGGCGCCGTTCAAGTCTCTGTCCGAAGGCTTGAACGCCGGGCTGAAGTCGTTGCTTGAGGGACCGCTGGGGTTTCGGGAGGAAGGGCGCCGCTGGGTGCCGCTCACCGAGGCAGAAATCAGCCGGCGCCTGGCCGGTGGGGCGAACTTCCTGTCGGTCTAGCCGCTATTCGATGCGATCCTCGGTGTCGAACACAATCTTCCCGATGGCCAGCTTCGACAGGTCGGTGGTTCGCCTCACCTCTTCCAGGTCTTTTTGCTCGCGTTCGAGGTCGGGAATGGCGAACACAGGCGGGTCCATGCTTTTTACGTCCACAGAGCGCTCGCCGGCCAGATCCTGGAGCAAAGCTTCCTTGAGGGCCTCCCTCTGGGGGCCTGGCTTGCCCGGGGCGTTCTTCTCGTCGGTGGGCTGCACCTGGTCGAGGTGAATTTCGGTGGGCCGGGCGAGAACGGCCGACACCACCTTGCGCCTCAGGTTGTCGATCTTGATCTTGAGGTTTTTCTGACCCTCGCGCCACCGGCGAACCATGGGGATGCCGAAGAAGAACGCCGAGTACAGCACCGGCACCACACCCAGAACCCCTGTGATCCAGGAGTTCGTGGCCACGGGGTCGAGGCCGGCCAGTCGTGAGACAATGGCGCCGGTGATCAAATAGAGGATGCCCAGATTGTCGCCCGCGGCCTGGACGGCCTGGAAGCCCTGGAGACCGAAGGCCAGGAAGTACACCCCGAACACGATGTTGAACCCGTTGAGGAACATGATCCAGTTGTTCGTCTTGGGCGGGTTGCGGGTGAAGGGAATGAGTTCGCGATCGGCCAGAACGTAGGGTCGCTCGGCGGTTCCCGAGGTTTTCAGCAGTCCCGGAAAGAAGAAGTTAAGGGTGCCAGCGTCGGTAACCCGGGGCTCCCCCTCGAACTCGAGCATGAGGCGACTGATGAACGCATCGGCCTCGGCCCGGCTCTTTCCTGTCACCAACATCAGCTGCTCGAGGCTCACCGTACCCTTGTTCTGGCGCACCAGGCTGACGAAGGCCTTGCGCTCCATCGTGGCCCGGACCTCGGGTTTGTCCTCAACGCCGAAGACGAACTCGAACACCGCCCTGTGGAGAGGTTTGCTTCTCTTGCGCTGGCGTTGGTAGGGGTCGCCGGAATACAGCCACAAGAAGAGGAAGAACTCGAACACCCTGGTGACCATGTAGAACCCCAGGATGCCGCCCCCCGAATCATCCCTATCGTCGCCGCGTTTGGCAAAGCTCAGGGCGATGGAAACGACCAGAGCCGCCAGCAGGATGATCACAAACAGCGCAAAGTACCCCACCAGCATGATCATGATCCAGACCTTGAACAGTGCCGCCAGCGCCACCGCCGCCCATTTGAGCAGCTTCTTTCCCAGGCTTTTCTCGGGGTTCGAAAGCCCCTGGGGGAATTTGTAAAGGATGTCGCCCGATTCGGCGACCGCCATCTGGCCCCGGCATTCGCTCACCACCACCGGCAACACGGTCTCCACCTGGTACTTGGGTAGGCCCGACAGGCCTACCACGTCGGCCACCGTGCCCCGGTTGCCGTGGCGCCGCAGGGCGTTGGCCACCTGGTCGCGCACCTTGTCGAAGGCAAAATCGTAGACTTTCTTCGTCGTTTCCATACCGTTGAGGGTACCCCGTTTCCCCCCCTTTGAAAAGCGGTCTGCCTTGACAGAAAACCCTGGCTTCTGGTAAGGTTCGCTGGTTAACAGCCATCTGCGCCTATCGTATAGCGGCTATTACCCCAGCCTTCCAAGCTGGAGATGTGGGTTCGACTCCCACTAGGCGCTGTGAAAAACCCTCCCAACGGAGGGTTTTTGTTTTGTTGCCTGGGGGGGAAGTCTCCCCCTCGCTCCGGCCCGGGCCTCCGCTACCCCCTCTGCGGGGGCCCGCCCCCGCAACGCCCCGGGTTGTCCTGGTCCCCAGGACGTTGTCCTTCTCTTTGGGGGTACGAGTCTTTCACCTCCAAACTCCTCAAGTACCTTTCCGTCGTCGCCACGCTCGCATGGTTGAGCAATACCTTGAGCCGGTACAAATCGGTATCGGTCTTGTAGGTCGTCACGGCAAAGTAGTGTCGCAGGTCGTGGGCGGAAAACGGATGCCGAACCAGCCCCTGGGTGAACAGGCGCCCCGACAGCCTCAGCACCCTGTCGGACAACCGTTCGGCGGTGTAGCCTGCAAACGGCCTTCGACGGTCCAGCCCGGCCCTTTCCACACTTTCAAGCATCGATGGCGAAAGGGTGCCACTGATGTCCTTGGCCTTCGACCTCCCTGTGAACCGTGCCTTGTCAATGACCAGAGTAGGGAGGGCTCCCACCCTAAGGCCCCGACCGCTCATGAAAAGCATGGCGACCTTCAAATCCCGGGGAGCCGATAAGATCAGAAGCTCCAATTCCGCATCGTTGGGGACCACCAAGGGGCGGACGGGGTGGGAGACCGGTCGCGCCCTGGTTCCCCGGAAGGGATTCCGGACGGCGTCAAACCGCCTCTCGAGGAACGAGAAGAACGCCCCGGCCGAGGCCACCACGATGCGGATGGTGGCCGGGGCGCGGCCCTCGGCCCGAAGGGTGTAGATATAGTCATCGGCCTGCTTGGGGGTCAGTTCAAGCATTGAAAGACCCTTGCGGTCCAACCAACGCTCCAACATCGAGAGTCCGTACGCGTAGGTTCTGATGGTTGGCCAGCTGTCGGTACGGCTAGCGGTGGTCAGGAACGCCTTCATTTCCAACTCGAGCGGAATCCGCGACAGATCGGCAAGCCTCTTGAGGTCGTCCCGAAGGTTGGCCAGGATGACGACCTGGGCAATATGTTCCAGTTGGGAAGCGGAAAGGTCGGTCAACTGGGGGGATTCGAGGGCGAGGCGCCGGGCAAAGGTGAGAAGATCGGGGGGACTAGGGTCACAAGAGGCGAAGGTCATGGAAAACTCCTTGGCCCTATCCTCTGCTTGGGGACTCCCTGTTTTGCAAGGGGACTATTCAGGTCCGCCGTTCACCAGGGGCAGATCCACATTCCCGCCTTTTGTCAGGTGAACCCTGAGGATGGTGGCCCCCGGGGGAACGTCGCAGGCAAAGACGTCGCTCTCGTCCATGAGGTCGTCGGACGAAACGTCGCGGTCGTAGATGCGGATCAGATACTTGGAGCCGTCGCTCCTGAGGGGGGTCAGGGGCAGCTTGACCTCGAGGATATCGCTTCGAAAGTCCCAGTCTTTAACGACGGGGGATTCGGCGACCTGGGTGCCGTCAATGAAGAAGAGTTTCAACACGACGTCGGGGCCGCTGTAGAACGCGTCCCAGTCGAGTCCCTGGTCGTCTTTCCGGGGAAGGCCATGGATGAGGGCCTTGCTGATGGAGTAGGAATCCTCGTTGACCAGGCCCTGACCAAACCCAAAGGCCGTCAGTAACATCGCCAGCAAGGCAGGAAGAATGACTTTGAACATAAGTTTAATCTCTCCAATTTCAGGGCCAGAAACACTTTGGTTGGTGACAGTATATCCAACTCAACCCGATTTGACGAGAGGCGTCGCTGTTCAGTCTCTTGTCACATTCCGGTTCTTTTCTCTGACCCCGAACCGACAGACCTCGAAATGGTCCTCTCCACAACCGGGTAATTTCCCGGTTCCAATTCATTCGGTGGCACAAAGACCAAGAAAAAATCTCTAGCTTTGCACTATTGGTGCATCCTCGTGGGTCATCTTCGAAGTATGGAAACCGATTTGACCAAGATCCGGCAATGGCTGTTCGAAGACTTCAAGGCCCGGGTAGCCCTTCTCGTGCCGCCGCTGTTGGAACAAGACCCGACCATGGAGGCCTTCGACCTGATGGCCGCCGTCGAGACGGCCGAGACGCCGCGGCCCCTGGGGCCCAGCCACAAGGCGTTCATCCTTGACCAATACATCCAGGCAAAGTGGGTGGTCGGCCAGACCTCGCCCCCGGCTTCGACCCGGCGTCTACCCCGGCGCCCCCGGAACGTAGTCTACCGGCGCTGATCGACCCAATCGGCCACCTGGTGGGCCCGGGCCCGCCACCGGGTCACCAGTTCGGGTGGGTCGAGGGGGCGGACCAAGGAGCCCCACTGGCCGGCCAGTTGGAGAGCGTCGAACAGGTCGTTGACCTTGAGGGTCAAATCGAGGGTGCCGTCTCCCCTGTCTTTCACCTCTTGGTCCCGGTGAAACCACGATTCCTTCACAAATCCCACGGCCTCGCCGTAGAACCTGAACCTCACCACCTGGGGACCGGCACCTTGTTCGAGGATAAGATGGGAACCGTAGGTGCCCTTGAGTCTGCCTGTGACCTCATCGAAGGCGAACCTATGACGAAAGGGCCGGTCAGCCTTCTGGCAAAGACGGATGCGGCTGAGTTTTAGCTGGGTGGGCTGGTCCGATTCCCCGGTCCTGTGGGCAAAGATGCCATCGCCTACCAAATACCA
>Ga0302322_100001761_pt1 | contig 18011 bp, 16 predicted proteins | sample Fen_T0_2_FD_203757 | JGI IMG/M metagenome (GOLD analysis project Ga0302322, IMG submission 203757) | Peat permafrost microbial communities from Stordalen Mire near Abisko, Sweden - Fen_T0_2 | ecosystem: Environmental > Terrestrial > Soil > Wetlands > Permafrost | place: Sweden: Abisko... | reverse complement strand
GAGCAGCGCGAGGTCGAGCTCGTCGAGGTCGCGCTGCACACGCTCGCGGCCGAGCTGTGGGTTGATCGTGACCAGGCATCCGCCCGCCCGCAGCACCCCGAGCATCAGGCCCACAGGGACGGGCCGGTTGCGCAGCATCACGCCGACGGCCGCGCCGGGGCCGAGCCCGAGCTCCGCCATCGCGTCGGCCACGTCGGTCGCCGTCTGGTCGAGCTCGCGCCACGGGTACCAGTGGCGTTCGAACTCGAGTGCCGGTGCGTCGGGGTCGAGCGTGAGGATTGCGGCGACGCGCGCCGAGAGTGCGTTCACCGGTACCTCGGGTCGGCCTTCGCCAGCGTGGCCCGGTCGACCTCGGCGCTCCCGATCGGGTTTCCGAGTCGGGTGTAGATGAGCCCCTGCTCCACGGCGACCCGGTACGGCTTGTCGAGTGACTCCCAGATCGCCTTCACGGTGCCCTGGGTGGCTGCGGTCGGGAACGCGGCGATCGTCGTGGCGATCTCGTCGGCGCGGGCCCACAGGTCCGCGCGGGGGACCACCTCGGTCACGAGGCCCACCCGCAGCGCGGTCTCCGCGGTGACCCGTTCGGAGTTCCCGGTGAGCGCCATGCGCAGCGTCTCACCGAGGCCGATGCGGCGCATGAGCCCGACCGGCTCGATCGCCGACACCATCCCGAAGGTGACGTGCGAGTCGAAGAAGGTCGCGTCGTCGGAGCAGAGCACGACGTCGGACTCGTTGACGAAGTAGAACGCGCCCGCGGTGCACATGCCCTGCACCGCGCACACCACCGGCTTCCACACCTGCTGCCATTTCGGGCTGAGGAACTCGCCCGGGTCCTCGTGGTTCCAGACGTCGGCGGGCTGGCCGAAGTCCTCGGTCACGTCCAGGCCGGCGCAGAACGCCCGGTCACCGGCGGCCCGGAGGACCACGGCGTTGACTCGCGGGTCGAGCTTGACGGCGCGCCACGCGTCCCGAACCTCGTCGCACATCTGGCGGTTGAACGCGTTGAGCCGGTCGGGCCGGTCCAACGTCAGGGTCGCGACGCGGGTGGTCGGGTCGACCTCGAGCTCGATCGTCCCGTAGGGCATCAGCTGCACCCCCAGACGGGCTCGCGCTTCTCGAGGAAGGCCCGAGGACCCTCGACGGCGTCGTCGGTGTGGAGGTTGCGCTCCCGGTACGCCTCGGCGAGGAGCTCGGCCTCGTACAGCGGGAGCCCGAGACCCTTGCGGATTGCCAGGCGCGTCCCGCGCACCGCGAGGGGCGCGTTGCGGTTCACGGTCTCGGCGAGCGCGCGCAGGCGCGGCCCGAGATCGTCGTGGGGCACCACCTCGGTCACGAGGCCGAGGTCGTAGGCGCGCCGTGCGTCGATCCGGTCGTGGCGACCGAGGAGCGCGGCCCGCATGGCGACGTTGAGCGGCAGGACGCGGGCCAGGCGGACCATCTCACGGCCCGACACCAGTCCGATGCTCACGTGGGGGTCGAAGAACTCGGCCCGCTCGGACGCGATCACGATGTCGCCCGTGGTCACGAGATCGAGGCCCGCGCCGCAGCAGAGGCCGTTCACGCCGACGATGACGGGCTTGGCCATCGTGCGGAACGGCGGCGTCGCCTCCTGGGGCGCGTCCCACTCCTCGAAGGCCGACAGGTACCGACCCTCGTACGGCACGCGGCCGTCGGTGCGGACGCCGTCGACGTCGGCACCGGAGCAGAACGCTCGGCCGTTGGCCGTGACGACGATCGTCCACACGTCGTCGTCGGACTCCGCCCGGGCGTACGCGTCCCGCAGCTCGCGCTGCATCTGCGCGTTCACGGCGTTGAGCCGGTCGGGGCGGTCGAAGACGATCGTCGCGATCCGGTCGTCGACGTCGTAGCGAATGGTCTCGTAGCTCACGGGTTGCTCCCTATCGCACCAGGTAGCCGCCGTCGACGACGATCTCCTGGCCGGTGACGTACGCGCTGTCGTCGCTGGCGAGGTAGACGATCGCGTCGGCGATGTCGAGGATCGTTCCGGCCCGGCGCATCGGAACGCGCCGCGCGAAGCCGTCGATGCGCGCGTCCTGCTCCTCGGGGCTCAGGCCGGCGCGCTCGCCCGTGGACATCGGCGTGCGCATGAAGCCGGGCGACACGCAGTTGGCCCGGATCCCCTGCGGCGCGAGCTCGCGCGCGACGTGTCGCGTGAAGCTGAGGATCCCGCCCTTCGACGCCGCGTACGCCGCCCCGCCGACGCACACCGATGCCGCGATCGACGCCACGCTCACGATCGCCCCACCGCCGCGCGCCTCCAGGTGCGGAACGGCCGCCTTCGTGCACGCGTACACGCTCTTGAGGTTGACCTGGATCACGCGGTCCCAGAGATCCTCGTCACAGTCCCACGTCTGTCGCTCGGTTCCCTGCGCGATCCCGGCGTTGTTGACCAGGATGTCGAGTCCACCGAACCGGTCGACCGCGAGGCGGACGGTCTCGGTGGCCCCGGCCACCGTCGACACGTCGCCGACCACGAGCTCCGCCGCGGCCCCGATGCGCGTCACCATGTCGACCGTCTCGGCCCCACCCGCGGCGTCGAGGTCGGCGACGACCACGGACGCGCCCTCCTCGGCGAAGCGGGCGGCCGTGGCCCGGCCGAACCCGGAGGCACTCCCGGTGACGATCGCGATCTTCCCGTTCAGCTTCACGCGTTGTGCCCCCCGGCTCCCGATGCGGCGGGTTCGTGCCGCAGGACGTAGTCGTCCAGGTCCGGCTGCTCGGTCATCCGCCAGTAGTCGACGAGCGTCCACGGCGCGTTGGTGATGACGCGGCCATCCTGGTTGTTGTAGTAGCTGTGCACCCGCGGGTGGCGCCAGACCATCTGCTCGTGCTCGGCGTCGACCCGTGCGTTGTACTCGTCGTGCACGACCTGGCGACAGTCCATCGAGGCGTACCCGCCCTCGATGAGCGCGGCGAGGCAGCGCACCACGTAGTTGACCTGGCACTCGAGCATGAAGACCACGCTGCCGACGACCGGGTTGGTGTTCGGGCCGTAGAGGCAGAACAGGTTGGGGAACCCGGGCACCGTGATGCCGAGGTACGCGTTCGGGTCGTCGCCCCAGCGCTCGTGGAGGCGCTCGCCCCTCGCGGTGATCTCCATGGGCCACAGGAACTTGTTCGCGTGGAAGCCGGTCGCGAGCACGAGCACGTCGAGCTCGTGGGTCGCGCCGTCGGCCGTGACGACCCCTTCCGGCACGATGCGGTCGATCGGCTCGGTGACCAGGTCGACGGTGTCGCGGCGCAACGCTTCGAACCAGCCGCCGTCCTGGAGGATCCGCTTGCCGAGGGGCGGGTAGTCGGGGAGCAGCGTGGCGAAGAGCTCCTCGTCGTCCCCCGTCTGGGTGCGGAGGTGCTCGGTCATCATGACGCGGAGCTTGTCGTTCGCCGAGCTGATCGAGATGTCAGGGGTGGTCCACTCGGGGTCGACCCGGAACGCGGGGAAGAGCCGGTCGGCGTTGTTCCAGAACAGCAAGAAGCGGTACCAGCCCCGGTAGTACGGGACGTTGCGGAACAGCCAGCGCTCCTCGTTGCTGACGCGCTGCAGGTACACGGGGTTGGCGGTCATCCAGTGCCGGGAGCGTTGGTACACGTCGAGGTGCGCGACGGTGTCGGCGATGCCGGGCACGAGCTGCACCGCGCTCGCGCCCGTCCCGATCACCCCGACCCGCACGCCCGAGACGTCGAGGTCGGCGGGCCAGTGCGACGAGTGGAACGCGAGGCCGGCGAACGACGCGAGGCCGTCGATCTCCGGGACCGACGGGCGGTTGAGCATCCCCACGGCGCTGATCACGGCCTTGGCCGGCACGACCCGCTCCCCGCCGTCGGCTGAGCGCACCCGGAGGTTCCACTGTGCGAGCGTGTCGTCGAAGTCGGCCGCGAGCACCTCCGTCCCGAGCTCGATGTGATCCCGCACGCCGAACGCGTCGACACAGCCTTCGACGTAGGCCTGGAGCTCGTCGCGCCGCGAGTAGTAGTCGGACCAGTCGGGGTTCGGCGCGAACGAGTAGGAGTAGAAGTGGTTGGGCACGTCCACTCGCAGGGCCGGGTAGTCGTTCTCGTACCAGGTGCCGCCCACGGCAGGGTTCTTCTCGTAGACCGTGTACGGGATCCCGGCCTGCTCCAGGCGGATCGCGGCGCACACCCCGGCCAGGCCGCCGCCGACGACGGCGACGGGGAACGCCGCGAGCGCGTCGGCGCCGGGAGCCTCCGGCCACACGAAGCGGCGGGGGTCGCTCCCGTCGAAGTCGGCCTCGACCTCGATCAACGGCGTGTACTCCGGCGCGATCGGCTCGCCCGCGCAGAAGGTGGCGATCCGGAGCAGCTCGTCGGGTGCCGGTGTCCGGTGCGGCCACCGGTCCGGGTCGGAGAGCACGGCGAGGGCGCGCGCGCGGATCTCGGCCGCGACCGCGTCCGGCATGGTGGTGGGGTTGCGGAGCCGGTAGAAGGTGCGGACGTCATCGCGGTCGAGGAGCGACTCGTCGCCCGTGAGGTGGGCCATCGCCGCGAGCAGCACCGCGAGGTTCGCGCCCTCGAGGGCCTCGACGAGGCTCGTCGCCACGGCTACGCGTCTTCGTCCGGAACGGCGAAGTGCTCGTCGCGGACCGTGAACGCCCCACGGGTGCCGAGCTTCGCCCGCGTCTTCACGAAGTTGAACTCGTCGTCTTCGAAGCGCAGGTTCGTCGCGAACGCGTGCATCAGGTAGCCGGTGGCCTCTTCGCCGATGTAGCTCTGGGTCTGCTCGACGAGGTTGAAGCCGGTCTTGGCGATCGCGAGCCCGTCGGCCGGCATGCGCGTCACCCGGGCGGCCCAGTGCTCGGTGCGGCGCGCGACGTCGTCGTCGTCGCACACCTCGGTGAAGAGGCCCAGGTGCTCGAGCTCCGCGGCCTCGATGCTGTCGCCGGTGAACAGGAGCCGCCGGCTCAGGACCGGACCGAGACGGTGGAAGAACAGGTGCAGGTTCCCGAGTGCCGGCCCGAGGAGGCGCGCGCCCGGCATGCCCAGCTTGGCGTGGCGTCCGACCACCGCGAGGTCGCACATCAGGGCGAGCTCGAAGCCGCCGCCGAGCGCGTAGGTCTCGACCTGGGCGATCGTGACCTTCGGGAAGGTCAAGAAGTTGTGGTAGAAGCCGAAGCTCTCGCGGTCGACCGCGAGGCGGCGCCGCTGGCTCGGGCGGCGCTTCTCGCCGCCGTCGCCCGAGTACCAGCTGTACGCGTTCGCCATGTCGGCGCCCGTGGTGAACACGCCGTCCGCGCCGCGCACGATGAGGACCTTGACCGCGTCGTCCGCAGCGACCTCGTCGAGGTACTCGTCCATCTGCCGGCGCATGGCCGGGTCGTACGCGTTCTTCCGGGTCGGGTTGTCGATCGTCAGGCGGGCGATGTGCTCGGCACGGTCCACGTCGAGGACCACGCGGCCGCTGGGTGTGGTCGTCATCCGCTCTCCTGGGTCGCACGGGTTCGTCCGGGTCCCGGCCCGGACGGAGGGCGGCCATCCTAGACAAATATCTAGATGGATCGCAGGGAACGGACAGCCGGTGGCGGGATACGGTGCGGGCATGACGGAGTTCTCCGGAGCGGCCGAGCTGCCGGTCGACTACCCGGCCACGTGCTGGCAGCTCGCCGAGCGCGCGGCGGATGCGTTCGCCGACCACGTGCTGCTGGCCGACGACTACGGCCGCTCGCTCACGGGCTCGGGGCTGCGGGACGCGGCCTGCGCCGTTGCCGCCGGTCTCCACGACCTCGGGATCGGCCCCGGGTCGGTGGTCTCCTGGCAGCTGCCGTCGAACCTCGAGGCGATGGTCGTGATGCTCGCGCTGGCCCGTCTCGGGACGGTGCAGAACCCGATCATCCCGGTGCTGCGCGAACACGAGGTGGGCTTCATCACCGCGCAGCTCGCATCCGAGTTCCTCCTCGTGCCCGAGGAGTGGCGCGGCTTCCCCCACGGGGCGATGGCGCGCGCGCTGGCCGACACGCTCGGCCTGCGGGTGGTGATCTGCGACCACGCCGGTGATCCGGCCTCGATGGGCAACGCGCTCCGGCTGCCGACCGGCGACCCGGCCACGCTCCCGCCCCCGCCGACCACCGACGACGTCCGCTGGGTGTACTACTCGTCGGGGACCACGGCCGAGCCCAAGGGCATCCGCCACACCGACGCATCGGTCATGGCGAGCGCCTCCGGCCCGATCGGGCCGCTCGCCGCCGGCGCGGGCGACGTCTATCCGCTCGCCATCCCGATGACCCACATCGGCGGGATGGCCATGCTCACCGCGAGCCTGTGCACCGGAATGCGACTGGTGCTCTTCGACGGCTTCGACCCCGGCACGACGAGCGAGCGGATGGCCGACCACGGCGCGACCGTGCTCGGCAGCGCGGTGCCGTTCTACGTCACCTACATGGACGCGCAGCGGCGCCACGGGCCCGAGCCGTTGTTCCCGCACCTGCGGGTCGTGACCGGAGGGGGTGCCCAGCTCCCCGAGGCGGTGAACCAGCAGGTGCGCGACGTGCTCGGCGTTCCCGGCGTGGTGAACTCCTGGGGCCTCACCGAGTTTCCCGTCGCGACCTACCCGACACCCGACGACCCGCCCGAGTGGCTCCTCGAGACCGTCGGCCGGCCGGTTCCCGGCGTCACCGTGCGGGTGGTCGGGGACGACGAGCGCGAGCTCGGCGCGTTCGAGGAGGGCGAGCTCCGGCTGAAGGGGCCGCAGTGCTTCGCCGGGTATGCGGACGCGTCCTTGGACGCGGCCGCCTTCGACGCGGACGGGTGGTTCCGAACGAGCGACCTCGGTCTGGTCGACGCCGACGGCAACGTGCGGGTGACCGGACGAATCAAGGACATCATCATCCGCAACGCCGAGAACATCTCGGCCGTCGAGGTCGAGGAGGCGCTGTTGCAGCACCCGGCCGTCCTCGACGTCGCGGTGGTGGGCGTCCCCGATGCCCGGACCGGCGAGCGCGTGTGCGCGGTGGTGGTTGCCGCGCCCGGCTCCGCGCTCGACCTCACGAGCATCGCCGACCACTGCCGCGACCTCGAGATCGCGCGCTACAAGGTCCCCGAACGGCTCGAGCTCGTCGACGACATTCCGCGCAACTCGATGGGCAAGGTGCTGAAGGCCGAGCTCCGCACCCGCTTCGGTAGCGTGGGCGGGTGAAGCAGTCCGCGTTGCGTGATGCCCTCGTCCTCGTCCTCGCCAAGAAGCCGGGGTCGACCGCGCGCTACCTCGCCGACGTGATCGGCGTGAGCAAGAGCTCGGTGAACGCGGTGCTGTACAAGTACCCGCAGCGCTTCGTCGCCTCGGATGCGGCGACCCCGCGGTGGTCGTTGGTGGACGGAGCCACGGCCCCGGGCGCGTCGCGGCGCCCCGGACCGTGACGGCGCGCCTCAGAGCGTGACGGCGCCGCCCAGCGCGACGAACTGGTCGAGGCGCTTGGCCTTGAGGGTGCCGGGGGCGTACTTGACCTGCCAGGAGTCGTCCTCGAGGAGGAACAGGCTGGCCGAGTCGTCGGCCTCGCCGCGGGCGTGGACGGATTCGGTCACGCTGCGGAAGTAGTAGTGGTTGAACAGCCGGTTGAACTCGGTGAAGTAGATGTCGGCGACGCGCTGGTTCCCGCGGATCAGCAGCATGTTCTCGTCGTTGGTGTTCACCGAGTCGTCGCTGAAGTTGGCCGATCCGGTCACGACGATCGGGTCCGATCCCAGCGGGTCGATCAGCATGAACTTGGAGTGGACGAAGCTCACGTGCTGGTTGAGTCCGAGCAGTCCGGCCGACGTCTCCTTGGCCCACTGGTAGACGGGGTCCCGGATGAACGAGCCCCACGCCTTGTAGACGTTGTTGGTCGCGTTGATCCACACGAACGCGGTCTTCGCCCTCGGGTTGGGGACGTCCTTCTTCTCCAGCAGCATGAAGATCAGCGCGTTCTGGTCGGTGTTGTCCGCGAGGAAGCCCTTGAACACTGCGCTGACGCCGAACGCCAGGGTGATGCACGCCTCCCGGCTGGCGTGGTCGAGGAGGGCCGCGTATGCGGTGAGCAGATCGGCACCCCGCCGCGGGCTGAACGCGGCGATCGTCCCGGCGGCCAGGTCGGCGAGGTCCTCCGGCACGGGGGAGAGCGCCTCGACCGCGGCCTCGAACTCGGCGTTGCGCGCCGCGGCGGCGGCGCGGTCGTCGCCGTCCCGCGCGCCCGGGTCGCCGTGGAGCAGCGTCCAGTACCGGTCGAACTGCGCGGCCACGGCACGGTCGCGGACCCAGTGGCCGACGTTGGTCTGTCCCGCGATCCCGCCGAGCGAGATGTTGGTGGACCCGGTCCAGACCTCGGTGGGCTTCTTGCCCTTGGGGGTTCGCACCATGAACTTGTTGTGCGCGATCGCCGTGGTTCGGTGCTCGCGCCGTGTGATGCGGTCGGCCGGGAGCCCGGCGGCCTCGATCGCCGCGAGGTTCGCGACCCGGGGGAAGCTCTCGTGGAAGGTCCCGTCCTTGTCCGTGGACTCGTTCACCTTCGCGTCCACGATGATCTGCACGTCGACGCCGCGGTCGATTGCCGCGGCGAGCGCGTCGAGCACCGCGCGTGGTGGAACTCGTAGAAGCAGCACCGCAGCGCGTCGCCGGGCTTGCATGCGGCGATGAAGCGCACGATCGCCTCCTCGAGGTCGCGACTGAGCCACGCCAGGGCCGCGGCCCGCTTCTCCGGCGCGAGCTTGACGATCGGCGTCTGCCCGAAGCGCCGTTCGTACGCCTGGCTGCTCGCGACGCCGCGGTTGAAGAAGACGTCGTGGCCCTTGCCGCTCAGGGGCTCGGTCCGCACGGTGATGCGGATGGGGGGCGCGCTCCGGTCGAGCTTCTTCGGCCGGCCCGTGATGGGGTGGAAGACGTACGTGTACTCGTGGTCGGGAGCGGCCGTGAAGTCGTCCCACACGAAGCTCTGGACCGGGTGGTCGAACGTGCTGACCTGGAGGTGGGGTGCCGGGCTCGGGATCACCGACGGGAACACCTTGAATCCGGGGACGTAGTACTGCTCGTCCCGGGCCGCGTCGATGCGCTCGACCGCGAACCCGAGGAGGCCCTTCCGGGCCGCGGGACTCGCGTCGATCGCGAACGACACGGTGTTCACCCCGCTCACGGCGTAGACCCGCCCGCTGGCGACCTTCCTCGACCGGAACCGCATGGCCAGCCCGCCCTCCGTCGTCGTCGGGGCTCGCTCGGGGGGTGATCTTCTCACGCCGGGCCGGCTTGCACGGCGGTCGGTGTCGTACCCGGTTCGTAGGGTGGGCCCATGACGATCGCCGATGCCAGCCCCAACGCTCCCTGGGCCGACCGGCCCCGGCCCGAGCTGGCCGGCGTCGCGGCGCTGCACCTCGCCGCGGTGCTGCGGTCGGTCGCGGGCGACGGCGCCGTCCCTCGGGAGGACCAGGGCACCGCGGTCGAGGCGCTCGTCGCCGACCGGGCCCGGGTCCTCGTCGTCCAGGCCACGGGCTGGGGCAAGTCGGCGGTCTACTGGGCCGCAACCGCCGCGATCCGGTCGCTCGGCGGCGGCCCCACCCTCGTCGTGTCGCCGCTGCTGGCGCTCATGCGCGACCAGATCGCCGCGGCGGAGCGCGCCGGCCTGTGTGCGGTCACGGTCAACTCCACCAACGTCGACGAGTGGGACGCCGTGCTGGGCGCGGTCGACGCCGGCGCCGTCGACGTGCTCCTGGTGTCGCCCGAGCGCCTCGCGAATCCCGGCTTCGCCCGACGGGTCGGCCCGCTCGTCGCCGGTGCGGGCCTCGTGGTGATCGACGAGGCGCACTGCATCTCCGACTGGGGCTTCGACTTCCGTCCCGACTACCAGCGGCTCTCGCGCGTGCTCACCGGCGCGCCCGGCGTCCCGGTGCTCGCCACCACCGCCACCGCCAACGCGCGCGTCACGGCCGACGTCGCCGAGCAGCTCGGCGCCGCCACGGTCGTCTTGCGCGGCGGTCTCGCCCGGTCGTCGCTGCGGCTGTCGGTGGTACCCGGGCTCGGCCCGCTCGAGCGGTATGCCTGGGTCGACGAGGCCCTGGCATACCTGCCCGGCTCGGGCATCATCTACGTGCCCACGGTCGCGGAGACCCAGCGCCTCGCGGGGTTCCTGTCCGAGCGCGGCCACACGGTGGCCGCGTACTCCGGCCAGCTCGACGCCGACGAGCGGGCGCGCGTGGAGGACGCGCTGCGCGCCAACACGCTGAAGGCGGTCGTGGCCACGTCGGCGCTCGGCATGGGCTACGACAAGCCCGACCTCGGCTTCTGTGTGCACGTGGGATCCCCCGACTCGCCCGTCGCGTACTACCAGCAGATCGGCCGTGCCGGCCGCGCCATCGACAACGCGGAGGCGGTGCTGCTCCCCGCGGAGTCCGACGAGCGGATCTGGGAGTACTTCGCGACTGCGTCGATGCCCGACCCCGAGCAGGTGCGCCGGGTCCTCGACGTCCTGGGCGACGTCGGAGAGCCGGTCAGCGTTCCCGCGCTCGAGTCGGGCACCGGCATCCGGCGCGGCCGGTTGGAGGCGCTGCTCCGCGTGGTCGCGGTCGACGACGCCGTCGAGCGTACGTCGGGCGGCTGGGTGGCCACGGGCACGCCGTACGTGTTCGACGCCGCGAAGTGGGCCGAGATCCGCGCGGTGCGCACCGCGGAGGCCGACCTGATGCGGGCCTACGCCGGCGGGCGCGGCTGCCTCATGGAGTTCCTCCAGCGGGCGCTCGACGATCCCGACCCCGGGCCGTGCGGGCGGTGCTCGGTGTGCACTGGTGTGCTGCCACCGCCGGGCCACACGATCGACCCCGCGGCCGTGCACGCGGCCCAGGTGCACCTGCGTGGCGCCGACACCGTGATCGAGCCCCGCAAGCGCTGGCCCAACGGCCTGGCCGACGGACCGAAGGGCGTGATCCGGGGCGCCGCCGAGGGCCGGGCCCTCACCTTCGCCGACACCCCGGGTTGGTCGGCGGCGGTCGCGGTGCTCAACGGCCCCGACCGCCCACTCCCCGACGACGTCGTCCAGGGCCTCGTCGCCGTGCTCGGGCGCTGGCGGCGGGTGTGGCCGGCGCGTCCGGTCGCGGTAGTCCCCATGCCGTCGCGACACCACGCCACGCTCGTGCACGACCTCGCCGAGCGGATCGCCGCGATCGGGAGGCTCCCGCTCGTCGACGCGTTGGTGGTCGCGGGTCCCCAGCCTCCCGACGACGTGCCTTCCGCGCCCCGGGTCGACGCGCTGTTCGCGTCGCTGTCGGTGCGCGGTGACGCCGAGCTGCCCACCGACGGGCCGGTCCTCCTCGTCGACGACACCTACCGAAGCGGCTGGACGGTGACGGTCGCGGCCGCGCTCCTGCGCGATGCGGGCGTGGCCGCGGTGATGCCGCTCGTCGTGCACCAGCTCCCGTAGGTCGCGCTACCGCGCGAATCGCGCCGGGATGGTGGCCCATCCGTTCACCGCGCCGACCCGCTCGTAGCGCTGGGCCGCGTCCTCGTCGATCACGTAGTCGGGGACGCGATCGAGCACGACATCGAGTGCCGCGTCGAACTCGGCGCGCGCGAGTGGCGCGCCGATGCAGCGGTGTGGGCCGGCCCCGAACGCGACGTGGCGATGCGCGTCGCGCTCCACGTCCACCTGGTCGGGCTCGGCGAACACTGCCGGATCGCGGTTCGCCGCGGTCCACGACAGCAGCACCCGCTCGGCGGCGGCGAGTGCCACGCCGCCGAGCCTGACCGGCTGGGTCGTCGTGCGAGCGGTGGCGGGCGCGGGGCTGAACGCGCGGAGGAACTCCTCGCGGGCGGTGGCTCGCACGCCCGGCTCGTCGACGAGGCGGTGACGGACATCGGGATTCCGGTGGAGCCACACGAGGGTGTTCGCGAGGAGCGCCGTCGTGGTGTCGACCCCGCCCGACACAACGGAGAACAGCACGTTGACCGCGTCGTCGTCGGTCATGGGCGCGCCCTCGACCTCGGCTCCGACCACAGCCGACGCGAGGTCGTCCTGCGGGTCGGTTCGGCGCGCCGTCACCAGCGCGCGGATCGCGTCCCGCAGCTCGCCGACCGCAGCCCGCGCCGCGAGCTTCTCGGCCGAGCCGGGTTCGGCGTACACGAGCCAGTGCAGCGGGGCCGCGTACCGCTCCCACTCGGCCACCGGCAGCCCCACGAGGCCGAGCGTGACCATCGCGGGGACGGGATTGGCGAGGTCGAGCACCAGGTCGATCTGCCCGGTGGCGGCGTGGCGGTCGAGGCACGCGTGCGTCCAGTCGCGGGCACGGTCGGCCCACGAGTCGGCGACCGCGGGGGTGAACCAGGGCTGGAGGATCCGCCGGAACTCCTGGAACCGCGGTGGGTCCACCTCGGCGGGGATCGAACGGTGATTGGGCTCGGCCGGGATGCCGATCCCGCCGAACACGGTGCCCTCGCGGCTGCCGTCCAGGTCGTGGTCGGACGAGAACACCTCGGGATCCCGCGCGCAGCGGACGACGAGGTCGTGGCTGGTGACGACCCAGTAGCCGGCGTGGGCCTCCGTGTGGGCCACCGGGCAGCGCGCGCGGAGCTCGGCGTGCGTGGTGTCCGGATCCCACGCGTCGAGCGCGCGGTGGTGGTCGTAGTCGGCGGTCGGTCGCTCGGTCACGTGGCCGCGTCGTCGGCGCGCACGCCGCGCAGGCCGAACCACGCGAGCTCGGCGACCCACGCGGCGAGCCGGTCGGGCTCGAGCGACGTGCCGTCGGCGGTGAGCGCGTCGCGGCTCGTCGCTTCCGCGATGCCGATGACGGCGTGCGCGAGCACACGGCGGTGCTCGGCGGTTCCGGGGATCTCGATGAGCAGGCTGATCGCCTCGGCTACGTCCTCGAGGATCCCGTCGACGATGGACGCGAACTCTGGGTCGTTGCGGGCCGCAGCGCCGAACAGCACGCGGAACGCAGCCTCGTTCTCGGTGACGAACGTGAAGTACGCGGCGAACCCCGCTTGGACCCGATCGCGGCCCGTGGTCGCTTCCGCAGTTGCGGTGCCGAGGCTGGTGAGCAGCTGGCCGCCGACGTCGTTGAGCACCTCGGTGAACAGCCCCCGCTTCGACGCGAAGTGCTGGTAGAGCACCGGCTTGGTGACGCCGGCCGCGCCGGCGATGTCGTCCATTGCGCTCGCGTGGAAGCCGTTGTCCGCGAACACACGGCACGCGATCTCGAGAAGCTGGCGACGGCGCTGATCCGCCGGGAGCCGGGATGTCACGCGGAGCTCAGACGCTCGACTTCAACGGCATCTCGTACCGGTTGGTGATCCCGAAGTTGTTCGTCCACATGCCCTCGAGGCGTTCGCGCTCCTCGTCGGTGAGCGGCAGGTCCGACGCCGCCGCGTACTCCCGGACCTCGTCGGCCTCGACGCAGGTGGGGAGCACTGTGGTGAAGGCCGGGTTGGCGAGGATGCCGGCGATCGCGGCCTGGCCGCGCGTACGCCCGGTGTCCTCCCAGAGGAACGAGACGGTGTCGGCCTTGTCGAAGTTGTCGAGCATGTTGTCGCGGTTGCGGTGCGCGCGGTGGTCGCCCGGCGGGAACACGGTGTCGCGGGTGACCTTGCCCGAGAGCGCGTCCGACGCGTGCGGCACGCGCGAGATCAGGCCGCAGCGTCCTTCCGCGACATTGGGCTCCCCGGCGAACGTCAACCCGGGCTCCTGCTCGAGGATGTTGAACACGGTCTGCATCGACACGATGTTGCGGTCGCGGATCGCGACGAGTCCCTCCTGCACCCAGCCGATCGCCGGGCCGAGGGCGACGCCGAGCTCGCGTACCTTGCCCTCGCTGCGCAGCGCCTCGAGCTCGGCCCAGAGGTCGTCGGCGAGGATGGGCTCGATGCGCGGGTTGTGCAGCTGGTACAGGTCGATGTGCTCGATGCCCAGGCGGCGCAGCGACCCCTCGAGCTGGTGCCGGATCGACGCGGGGTCCCAGTCGTGCGGACGCTCCGACTGACCCGGGTACTTCCGGTCGGCCTCGATGTCGTAGCCGCACTTGGTGGTGAGGACGATCTCGTCGCGGTGGGTCGCGAGCACCTCGGCGAGCAGCTCCTCACCGAGGCCACCGTCGCCGTAGACGGGCGCGGTGTCGATGAAGTTGATCCCGGCGTCGAGGGCGGCGTGGAGCAAGCCCTGCTTGTCGTCGACGTGGCCCCACCAGTCGCTGGCGAGAGTCCACACCCCGAAGCCGACCTCGGAGACGACGAGTTCGGACTGGCCGAATCGGCGGTAGCGCATCACATACCTCCCGGGACGCAGGTCCTTCGAGGACACGCTAGATGGACCCGGTTCGGGGCGGCGAACCGCCCCGCGCCGCGTGGACCTCAGTGGAAGCTGCCGCCACCTCGCTCTTCCCGCTCGGCGGCGCGGATCCCGTACCCGAAGACGATCGGGGCGGGGAGCACCACGATCGAGATGACGAGGGCACCCACGATGACGTCGACCGTCCAGGTGGGGAAGTTCGTGGCGAGTCCGACGAAGAAGAGGACGATCGCGACGAGCAGCGCCGTGTAGCCGATGCGCTTGCCGACCTTGACGAGGGCGGCGATGCGCCGGCGGCGGACCATCACCGGGTCGTCGTCGGGGAGGGGCGGGAGTGCGCTCACCAGTCCGTCCAACCTACTGCCGTGAACGCGACGTGGATCCGGTCGGGGAGGTGCTCGATCGCGAACCGGTCGCGCGCCGCGCGGTAGTTCGCATCGAGTCGAGCGGCCCGGTCGGTCTCGGGGGTGGCCAGCCACTCCACGGCGTCATCGGCCCGGTCGATCGAGCGCAGGTCGAGGCCTGCGGTGATCTCCTCGAGTACCGGGTACGAACCGGTCGCCACCATCTGCCGGGCGGCCACGGACTCGATCACCGGATTGCCGAAGCCCTCCCACGTCGACGGGAACACGACGAGATCGGCCGCGGCGTACGCGTCCACGGCACGCGGGGCTCGCCCGACGGTCACCGGGACTGGTGCGGTGGCGAGCAGTCGTGCGAACTCGGCGTCGTACCCGTCCTCCGCCGGGCCGGTGATCCAGTAGCGGACGGACCGGTCGGGAAGGCGATCGGCGATCTCCCCCGCAAACCGCAGGCCGCCACCGACGTTCTTGCGCGGGATCGCCCGGGTGGGTTGGAGGAGGACGATGTCGTCGTCGCCGAACCCCATCGTGCGCCGAGTTGTGGGCCCGTCGCCGGCGACCGCGTCGAAGTCGAACGAGTTGGGGATGCAGCGGGCGACGATGCCGCGATCCCGCAGCGCCGCGCGGGCGTGCGCGCTGATCGTGACGTGGAGCGACGCAGGCCGGTGGGGTGGGAAGCCGCCGAGGTGGGCCAGGTGCGGCCGCTCCCACGCGAAGTCGTGGTGGTGGAACATGACCCGTCCACGGTGGGCGTCGAGCACGTCCCGAGCGACCGTGGCGGCCTCCAGGTTCAATGGGAGCGAGCAGAGGTTCTCGACGACCACGAGGTCGGCACCCGCGATCGCCGCGCCGAGCGCGCCGGGGTCGACGTGGGCGCCGGGCACCGGCTCGATGGCGAGGAACGCGAGCCAGGTGTCGTCGGGGCGCGCCGTCCCGTCGAGCTCGCCGGCGACGCGGCGGGTGGTGAACCCGAGCTCGCGCAGCGCCCAGTCCCATTTCGTCGCTTCCACGCCCACGCCGTCGTTGCCGCCGAGGCGGTACGAGACGAAGACGGCCTCCGGCTGCGACACCGGCGTGGGATCAGTCGCGATCGTGGTCGCGCACGAGGTGGGGCAGGCGGCGGTTCGTGGCGTCGAGGACTGCGCGAACCACGGCGTCGTCGACGTGCTGGTGGACGATGGCCGAGCCGGACAGGTGGCGCTCGTGGGGCGGGTCGACGCTCACCAGGAGGACGACGACGACGTCGTGGGCACCGGCGCGGGTCACGTCGGCCGTGGCGACGTCGAGGCACTCGGCGGCCGGCTCGAGCTGGCGGAGGGCGTCGAGGGTGGCCTCGGCGAGGAGCCGAGGGCGGGTCGAGGCTGCGATCGATCCCTCGGCAAACCCGGTGCGCTCGTCGTTGTTGGTCCCGAGGGTGACCTGGACGGCCGTGCGGAAGCCGCTCGACTGGGCCTGGACGGTCACGATGCGGGGTCGGGTTGTCGACTCGGACATGTCGGAGTCCGCCACCGTGCTCGTGCCGTTGGTCGAGAGCTGGACCACCGAGACGATCCGCCGGTCCAGTTCGATCCCGAACGAGGCCAGGGCCACCGACTGGACGTCGCGGACGATCTGCTTGGCCGGCTTCCCGGCGTGGGCCAGGACGTGGACCTCGATCGGGCGCTCGGCCTGGTCGGCCACGATCCGTACAGCAGTCACCTCGGGGAGGCGGCACAACTCGGCCTCGACCTGCCTGAGGTCGAGAACGGGCTCCTCGCTCATCGGCGTTCCGACGTCCATCGGCCTCTCCATGCCAAGGAAGAGACTACGGATCCGGCAAGCGTTATGGGTGGACGCCTACGGCCCAGGTCCGGTTCACGGAGAGTGATACGGCTTGCACTATGCGTCTCTTGGTACGAGACTGTTGTGGTCGAAGGTGGCTGGTGTGACCGATGTTGTCACGCTGGCATCGAGTCGCTCTCGTGCGACCGGGGCAGCTGCGGGGAGGTGACGGCGACAGGAATGGACGGAGTGGTCAGGGCCTCGACCGCGGCTTAGGGGTGGATTCCACCTGAAGCGGAGCGCCACACCACAGGCACTTAGCGATGCCTGCGGAAAACCCTTGTGAATGGAGGGGATCGTGGTGCGTAAGCGGCTCATGGTCCGTATTGGCTTGATCATGTCGAGCGTTGCGGCACTGGTACTTGCCGGTGGCGCGAGCAAGGGTCTGCGCTAGGCGCAGGCACAGACATGCGGGAGAGGCTCTGACCAGTCCGTCAATTTCGGCGCAAGAACCAATGGCTGCCCAAGGATCCAAGCGCTTCACGACCTATTGCATCACCTTGTTTACCTTGGCAGTCGCCTTGGGCGTGGGTTTCGCGGTGCGAGGCCAGCGACCACAAATCGAGCAATTGCTGTTGTTGGGGTCGCTCTTTGCGGTCGCTGAGAATCGCAGCGTCGAACTACCGAACCGCTCGAGTCTCAGCGCAAGCCTGATGATCGCTATGACGGCGATCGTGCTCTTTGAGGGTACGGCGCCCAACCTGGGGCCGCTCATCGTTGGGCTCTGCGGTGGGCTTTACTGGCCTCAAATCCGAGCCCGCGAGTGGCGGAAGGTTCTGTTTAACTCGGCGAACTTCGGCCTTTCGTCGCTGGCCGCTTCGCTGCTGTTTTCCGTGTTGGTCAGGACCAACGACCCCAGTCCTGCATTTCTCCTGGCGGCTTCGATTCCTGTCGCATTGTTCTACTCCCTCGCCAACTCGGCGTTCTTGGTTCCGGCAATGACGATGCTGACAGGTCGGTCCTTCATGGACGTCGGACAAGAGATGTGGGTCAGCGATATCCAGATCTTGCCGTTCGGTTTCCTCGGCGTCCTGCTGGGTGAGCTGTATCTGAGCTTCAACGGGTGGGTGGTGCCGTTGTTCGTGGCGCCAATCTTCATCGCGCGCCAGGCTTTCGCTTCTTACCTCGAGTTACGAGCAGCCCAGGAGGCCGCCCTTTCGACGCTGGTACGCGCCTTGGAGGCGAAAGACCAGTACACCGCAGGTCATGTAGAGCGCGTCGCTCAGTTCTCGCTATACATGGGCCAGGAACTCGGTTTTCGACCGGCTCGCCTTGAGCGCCTGCGATACGCAGCGTTGATGCACGATATCGGGAAGCTCATAGTCCCAAATCACATTCTGAACAAGCCGGGCAAGTTGACTGCCGCCGAATACGACCGGATGCGTCATCATGAGTACGTGTCGGTTGAACTTCTGCGGCGGATCGACTTCCTGGCCCCGGTCGTGCCCAGTATTGAGGCAGAGCACGGCGGCTCGAGGGACGATGCTGAGGCCTTTCTTGAGGCGCGGATCATTGCGGTGGCCGACGCGTTTGACGCAATGACGTCCACACGTGCCTACCG